>Ga0207959_1000051_pt1 | contig 34987 bp, 45 predicted proteins | sample CryBogCBH20Aug07_FD_184609 | JGI IMG/M metagenome (GOLD analysis project Ga0207959, IMG submission 184609) | Freshwater microbial communities from Crystal Bog, Wisconsin, USA - CBH20Aug07 (SPAdes) (version 2) | ecosystem: Environmental > Aquatic > Freshwater > Lake | place: Crystal Bog... | reverse complement strand
TTGCAACTTCAACAGGCATAAGCTTATTAATTCTTAATAATGCTTTATCGTCGTGACCCGCGATCATGGTCATGTTCATTTCTGGAACTTCGCGTTCAATAGCCGCGGCGGCGATGTCTGGCGCGAGATCTATTGGCTCAACATTTAAAGCTTTGGCGATCTTGGCGAGGTTTTTGGGATCTGGAAAACCTCTACCTGACAAATATACGGAAACCCTGTCTCTATTACGGGCGGCGTTCACAACTTTGCCCGTCTTGCTATCTATTTGCTCTATAGAACCCCACACTTTGCGGGCTAAATCTGACGGTGACATGCCTCTATCAGCAATTATCTTGTGCAACCGTCTGGCAAAATCTTCATGCACAAGCCGTTCTTCACTGGTCTGCCCCGCTGCCGGAGGCATTCGTCGTCGAGGACTACGCGACATACTATTAACCTCTTGTTGACTATCTTTTACAATGTCGGTTTATGTCACATCAAAACATACACTGCAAGACTTGTTCACAACAGATACAATTTATTTGGTAAATAATGCCGCATAGTTGCGGAAAATACTTACAATAAACTTGACGAAACTGCAAATCACTTGCATTACTGTCTTGTGTTGAAGGCAAACGGGACAGCAGCCAACATGAGCTATGACGCTTATTGGGATTTAGGACAGCTTATTAAGGACTTAGGGGGCGCGGAACGTGTCCGTGTCCTTCTCCATGCGCAGTCCATGCGCGTCCCTTCCCTGCGCACTCTATACTATTGGCAATCCGCGGAGCGATCCCCGGCAGACGGCGTGGCTCTGGTAATGAGTTTAGCCCGCCGTCTGGACCCGGATTTTGCACCTCTTCGCTATCTCATGACTTTTGATAAGGAAACTGTCTGCAATGGCGGTTAACAAACAAGACGTTGTAATTGGCGTCGATCCCGGCTCTGTGTCTGCGGCTTACGCGATCATTGTTCGTGGGCCGTCGCGCGCTGCATTTGTAGCCGACATGCCTGTCGCCGCCAAAATGGTTCAAGCAACTGCATGGGCGCAAACGCTACAAGAGCATTTGAAACCTTTTGGACAAGTCGATGCTGTGATCGAACTTGTTAACGCCATGCCCAAGCAAGGCGTGTCTTCGAGTTTCAATTTTGGAAAAGGCTGTGGAATGATTGAAGGCGTCTTAGCGGCGCTAGAAATCAGAACGCACCTGGTATCGCCTTTGCGTTGGAAGAAAGCGTTGAATTTGTCTAGCGACGCCGACGCGTCGCGTGATCTGGCGTCGCGGCTCTACCCATCCGTCGCAAAGTTTCTTGATAAGAAACGCGATCATAACAAAGCCGAAGCTTTGTTGATGGCGCATTGGTTCATTCAAACACAGACAAGTCAAAACGATGAATAACGCTGAATATATTATTCGCGTTGTCTACGTGATTTGTCTTCTGTCGATAATTTTATCTGGCGGCTTCATTTCTCTTTGCGTGATACTCAAATGAAAGACAGCGAAGTTTCAACAAATTTAAAGAAATCTTTTCCACGCGAGCGCCCTGCTCTTGTGATTGAAAAGACGTCTAGGATTATCAAAAGACAATGTGAAAGCCGGACAGGCTGCGCGAACCCATCTGAAAACGGTGTGCGTAAAATCTTATTGTCGCTTCCTCGCGTGAAATGGTTAGAGCGCCCCGATGTCATTATTTAATTATCAGCGCGAGACAGTTGATTGGTTGTGCGAAGACTTGAAGACATGCCGCTACGTCGCGCATGAACCGGGACTTGGCAAGACATACACGGCAATTGCGTTTGCTGATCGTATTGGCGCAAAGCGTGTCTTGGTTATTAGCCCCGCGCATGGACGCGAGAACTGGCGTCGTGAGTTTGAAAATAGACAACTCAACTGGCGGCAGTTGCGCGTCGTCAGAACTGGAAACGACAACTTTCCACTTGAAGATCCATTATCGCTCATACTGTCTTATGACGTCGTGTCCCGCGCGGGCTACGCGATACGAGAGTATCTGATGGCTCCACAAGTATCTTGGGATTTGTTGATACTAGATGAGGCCCACATGCTGGGTCGCAATTCCGAGCGGACGCGTTTTCTACTTAATCCCCATACAGGGTTGTTTAAGCGCGCGCGCTATACACTCCCGCTTTCCGGAACGCCAGCAACAAAATCCGCTTCCGAACTTTTCCCCATAATGCGCGCGTTGTGGCCGCATATGGTTAACGGACATTCGTGGACATCATTCGAGGACGAATATTGTCGGATTAGAAAATACCAAACTGGAACTAACTACCGCGAGATCCGACAAATTGAGGGGACAAAGCCAGAAAAATTAACAAAATTAAAAAACCTGTTGAAACCCGTGATGTCTATTTTGAAGACCGATAATGTTATGAAGGATATACCTTCGTTAAGGGTTACAAATTATCCGTTGATGATGAGTTTATTGGACAAAAAGTCCAGAGAAACGACAGTTCTAAAAAATTTAGATGCGCGCCTAGCAACTGTTTTTGATGAAGAAGGTGACTTCTTAACTAATTTGTCCAAGGCAGAATTAACTTTTGCAACTGAGCGTCGTGCAATTGGTATGGCGAAGGTTACGAGTATCGTTCAACTTGTTAGCGATGAGTTAACATCTGATACAAAACGTAAGATAGTTATCTTTGCTTTCCACAGAGATGTCATTTTTTCATTATGTCATGGACTTGACACTTTTGGTGTTGTGACTGTTGATGGCAGCAGAAACGCGACGCAGAAGCAGACAGCTCAAGACGCGTTTCAGACAGACCCCAACATCCGGGTGTTTGTCGGACAGATAAAAGCAGCGTCAACAAATCTTACGTTGACCGCTGCCCATGATGTGATCCTCGCGGAAGCATCGTGGAACCCCGGTGACAATTATCAAGCTATTCGCCGCTGTAGGCGTATCGGCCAGACGAAACCTGTCTTGGCGAGATACATATCTATGTCTGGGGCGGATGACAGGATTAACGAGGTGTTGGCGGCGAGATCTATGGAACTGGACACACTCTTTGCGACAGAAAGCGCGGACCATGAACAAGCATGTTAGGTTAAATTACGTTCACGATTTTACGGGCGACAAGCCCGCGGTGCATGTGGAGATTATTGCTGACGACGCCGAACAAGCGTTGGACAGCCTTGTCTCTCTTGCAAAGGCTTTTGGAGATAATCCGCCTTGGCGCGCGAAAGTCTCTTTGTCTAAGCTCGCAAAGGCTGTGACGAAAGCCGACGTTAAAAAAGATGCGACGCTCGCGCCACACTTTGCGCGCGACGAAGCTTTGAAGATCTTGACTAAGTGTTATTCCGACCCTGAGACACGCGAAGAGACGCGCGGGTTGTTGGGGAAATATGGTCTAACAAAGTTTGGCGATATTGCGCTTGAGAAGGCGCAGGACTTGTTAGACGACGCGCAGGAAATCTTCTCAAGGTCTGTCCATGTCGCAACATAGCGAACGCGCACACGCCAAGCTATCTGCGTCTGGCGCGTATATCTGGTTGAATTGCACAATGTCGCCGTCCCTTTCGGAAGGCGTCCCGCGCAAGTCAAACAAATACGCGGATGAAGGCACAAGCGCGCACGAATATGCGGAATGGATGCTTGCGAAACGCCAGATCGGCAAAGCCACCAAGAAAGTCTTTACGCAAAACGACCTGTTTGAAGACAATCTTGGTGTCTATGTCGATTATGTTGAAAGTCTTGCAAAGCAGACAGCGCTGTATGCCGTCGAAAAACGCGTGTCTTTGGCGCGGCTTTGGGAAAACGAAAACCAACAACCGCCAGAAGTAATGTTTGGCACGTCCGATTTTGTCGCACTTGTCCCGCATACTGAGACAGCGCTGGGTGTAATTTTACACGTTGTAGACTTGAAGTTTGGCGCTGGGGTCGCCGTTGATCCGAAGGATAATTCTCAAGGTCTTTATTATGCTTTGGGAACTTATCTTTCCTTACCAGATAATGTGATGCCGCCCGACATGATCCGCATTACGATTGTGCAGCCGCGCGCGTCTCACCCAGATGGCCCTATTCGCCATTGGGATATTGCAACAGTAGACATGTTGGATTGGGCATATTCTGTCTTGAAACCAACTGTCGAACTAATTGCTGAAAACGACAAGACAAAGCTGTCTATCGTGGAAGGCAAACATTGCCGGTGGTGTCCCGCTGCTGCCGGTAACTGTCCTGTAAAGCGGCAGACAAAAGCGACAAAGGCCAAAGAGGTCTTTGCCGACTGAGAGGACTAGGACTATGAGCCAGAACATTAAAACACCTGTAGGCATTCTTTCTTTTGCATCACTCTTTACGCCGCGCGCTGCGGTGCCGGGAGGCGATGAAAGATATTCGACAAGCTTGTTGTTTGACGAAGCTGCCCAACAGACACAGGAATACAAAGATCTTGTTGCGGCGATCCAAGCCGAAGCAAAAGAGTTCTTTGGGGGTAAAGTTCCCGCGGGCATTCGCAATCCAATACGCGACGCTGCTGAGAAGGAATATGCAGGTTACGGTCCGGGCAAGACATATATCTCGGCGTGGTCAAAATCACGTCCGGGTATTGTTGGACCAAACCCAACATGTGAAGAGATTGTTGAAGCAGACCGTGTGTTTGCTGGACAGCGCGCCCGCCTCTACGTGCGCCCGTTTGGTTACAACAACTCTGGCAACAAAGGGATCGGGTTATCCCTTCAGCATGTCCAGATTACAAAGTTTGACATGCCGCGTCTGGATGGTCGCAAGAGCGCCAAGGACGTCTTCGCTGACGGCTACAGCGAGCAGAAAGAGCTAGAAGACAGCCCCTTCTAAAATGCGCAATGATTGGTGGGGCAATATATTTTTTGCCTCACCTGTCTTGTTTTGTAGATGTCAGGAAGGACAGTAACATGACAGATCATCAAGCCAGACTACCTCTTGGCGATATTCTCGCAAGAGTTGACGCGAATGAAGAAGCCCGCGAACGCCTTATGCCGCGTAATGAGATCCCCAAACCGCCGTCAGTTGAAAAGCTTTTGACAGAACGCGGCCGCACACATGGCGACTACACAGATCACGCTGAATATACGCAGGCGTTAAAGTTCGTGATGCAAGGCTCGCGTAATTGGGACCGCATGACAGCGTTTCAGCGCGAGACGTTGGAAATGGTCGCGCATAAGATTGGCCGCATTTGCGCGGGCGATCCAAATTTCAAAGATCATTGGGACGACATTGAAGGTTATGTCCGCCTCACGGTGGAGCGCCTCTAATGCGTCTTCCCGATGTCGCCGCAAGGCTTGTGGAGTTGTCCGCTGAGATAGCGGAACTCTCTGCACATATTAAACGCCGCCGACCTATCAACGTCGCGCCTACGTCTTCGCGCAGAGTTACGAAAGAACTCGCCGCGGAAATACGCACGTTTGCAAGAGAGCATCAGACTTGGACCCAGATGCGAATTGCAAAAAAGTTTGGGGTAAACCCCGGACGCGTATCTGAGGCTGTTAGAGGAAAGCGGAACTAAAATGGCGTCCCGCGTTTCCATAGACATTGAGACTTGCTCTGAGGCTGATCTCCGGAAAGTCGGGACGCATGTCTACGCGCAACATCCAACAACAAAGATATTGTGCGTTGGCTACGCAATAGATGACGCGCCAGCAAAAGTCTGGCGCGCCATTAACGATCCTATGCCAGAAGACCTTTACGGAGCCGTCCACGATCCAGAGACAGAGTTTTACGCGTGGAATGCTGGCGGCTTTGAGATGATCCTTTTACCAGAGCGCCTTATTGAGTGGCCGATAATCCCGCTTCATCGCTGGCATTGCACGATGATCCGCGCAGCCTATTGGGGCTTGCCTATGAAGCTGGAGACAGCCGCGGACGCGCTTAAACTGCACTGGCGCAAAGACATGACGGGGCATCGTTTGATGCTATCAATGTCCAAGCCGCGCGCCAATGGCACATACTGGCATGAAAGCACAGACAAGAAAGAAATCTGGCGCTACGAGGCGTTGTGCAATTACTGCATTCAAGACGTCGAGGTTGAGCGCGACATTGCAAAACATTTACCGACATTGCCCGCTGACGAAGAGAAGCTGTGGCGCATAGATTTTGAGATGATGCGACGAGGTATGCCTGTCGATAACGACGCGATCCGCGCCTTAAAGAAAGTTGCAGAAACGCAATTAGAAGAACTCGATAAAAAGATGCGTTTTGTATCTTTTGGTAGAGTTTCGTCGGTTGGCAATGTCGGCGCGCTGACCCGTTGGTGTCATGCACGTATGAACCAATTGGGCATACATCAGCAAAAAGCGGAAGAATTACTCCCGGCCGTAGATAAGGAAAGTATTGATGCTTTTCTATCCGAACTCGAACCAGAAGATACGCACTTCATCCACCGTTCGTCAAAATTATCTATTCCGACAGACATTGCGGACATGTTGCGTATCCGCAAAGAGGCCGCGAAAAGTTCCGTTGCCAAACTACAAGCAATGGCAAATTGTGCGACATCTGACGCCAATATTCACGGTCTAACGATGTTTTACGGCGCGTCGCGCACAGGCCGCTGGGCGGGCAGATTAGTCCAAGTCCAGAACTTGCCGCGCGGCATTAAAGGCGTCGATCCTAATACTGAAATAGATAACATTATTCGCAACCCATACGCCTACACGCCACCTGCGCGCGTGTCGCAGCTTGAGGTTGTCTCCGCGTGTTTGCGTGGCTGTTTTAAACCGCACAAGGGTAAATTCTATGTTGGCGATTTTAGTCAGATCGAAGCGCGGGTTGTTGCGTGGCTCGCGGGGCAACAAGATATTCTTGACGTGTTCGAGAGCGGTCAAGACGTCTACACCTTCACCGCAAACAAACTTGGATCAAAGGATCGTCAGTTTGGCAAGGTTCTGGTGTTGGCTTGCGGCTTTGGAATGGGACCAGCAAAATTCAAAGACACTGCGGCGACATACGGACTTAATCTCACCGAAGACGAAGCCAAGTCAGCCGTGAAAATGTGGCGTGAAGCCAACCCCAGCATTGTTAAGTTTTGGCGCGATCTTGAGAAAGCCGCGCGACTTATACTAGACGGCGCGGCAAGCACTCGCGTTGTGACAGTTGGCAAAGTCGCACTGGCAATGGGCGCGGGTAAACTTTCTGGATGCCTATTGATCCGTCTTCCTTCTGGTAGACAGCTTGTCTACCGCGAGGCCAGATTGATTGACCGGCAGGATGGTTATCCAGCCAACATTGCCTACGCTGGACAGAACCAGTTAACGCGCAAATGGGAAGTCACATATTCCTATGGCGGCAAGTTGTGCGAGAACATTGTTCAAGCCTGCGCATCTGATTTGTTGCGTCATGCGTTGACGCTGATCCCAGCGTCGCTGTCACCGCTTGTGACGATACACGATGAAATCGTTTGCTCCCAAGGCATCCCCACATACGTCGAAAGCAAGAATATCGTCAATCTGGAACTTGCGATGACGACGCCGCCAACATGGGCGGACGGCTTGCCTATCGCTGCTGACGTGAAATCTATGGAAAGGTATGGGAAATGACAGATCCAATTACGGAACTTGCGGAGGAAATCAAAAAACTCCGCAAGAAAATTAAAAAACTTAAACGCGCCATACGAGTTAAGAAATAATTAAATTCTTGTTCGCTTGTCTAGCGCCTGTCTAAGCATCTTAACCTCTTGTCTAAGCATTTCGACCTCTCTTGTGAGATCTTCGATCCGGCGTTCGTATCCGTCTATGAGAGCTTGGAAGTTACGCGTGATGCTGTCTATTTTTGCGACTTCCGCGTCAACTTCTAGCTTCTCAGCTTCCGCGTTGATCTTTTTGCGACCCGCAAAATAACCAACAGTGCCGACTGTGATTGAGCCAAGTATTGGGGCGAGATAGTCTTTCACCGCGTCTAAAAAGCGTTGTTCTTCGTCTGTCATTTCGCGCCCCAATCACAGGCGGCTTTGCCGACAGCATTGTGCGCCTTGACTTGTTGAATGGTCGGGCGCGTATCTTTGCCCGACCAATAAATGGGTTTTGCTCCGTCGCAAAAGGTCAAATCACTCGCCATCGGGACGCTTGAAACCGTCGTTGTCTGACACGCTGTTAGGGTTGACGATAAAAGCGCGCTCAACAGCAAGACGAACTTGGACAGACTTATGTGCGGCATCAACTTGACCTTTTAAACTTGCCAACTGCTGTTCCGTTTTCCCCAGATCGACTAACCGCTGGGAGTTAAGCCAATCAAAAAGCTTTCCCGTGGCATTAAAAAACGCAGTGATTAGACTGAGTATGACGGGGATCATTTTGCCGTCGTATCTGGAATGGCGATCTGAATAACGCCCGTTACAAGCACACCGAGGGTCGGAACAAGTGCGCCTATTTCTTGTGCATGTGGCAAGAAAGCCAAACCTGCAATTAACTTTCCAATGCCACCCCAAGTTGAACCTTCTTTAAGACGGGCAAGACCCCAAGATAGAATAGCGTTCATTTTTCTCTCCTAGTTACAAGGATTGCTAGTGTTGTCGCGGGCGAGGCATTCGGCCTCTTGTAAAGAGACGCTACACCCCGCAAGCAGAGACATACCGACCAGCGCCAGCGATACGAAAACCGCTAAAGACAGGAAACGATATGTCTCGTATGTCATGCTGTTGCTTTCTCAGGAGGACGTTTTCCAGCCTCAAGTTGCGCTAGCGTTAAACCGCCGTCCCACTGTAAATGAGCCATTTCAAAGGATAGGCCGTGAAGGCCGAACTTGGCTCCAATGTCGTGACATTTTTTGAAGAGTTCGATGTCCTTCCAATCGGGTTTTCCCCCAACTAGCGGGACAAAATCAAAAGCGAGACGATAATTGTGAAAGCTTTGTCCACCGCGCGCATAAGTCACGATACGACCGGGGCGTGTCCGACCTTGGGCGTAGATATTATTTTGCGCGGCGTTGTCGCGGTAAGTCGAGGTAATGAGAATATCAATACCTTCTTTCTTGCACTCTTCGATAAACTGTCTTGCCTTCTCAGCCACCACAGGATGCAAATCATTGAGATCACGCGAGTTTATCATACTGTCTCCCTACATACCCGGTATGTAAACACTGTTGGTGCAGCAATGCTGCACAACACTAACAAACAAGACAGTAAAATACTATTGTTTCTAGGAGAAAAACGATGAAATCTTCAATAAATGTTAGGGTCTATTACGAAGACATTGTAGGCCAACATTGCAAGACAGCAGACAGTAGATATTGTTTAGCAAAATCAATGTTATTTTGAATACTGGTAAAAATAACTCCCCGATGTAGGCCGACATTCCCGGTGCCTAGATGCCGCAAAAAGGGCTTGTAGTGCAGCACTTGCTGCACTACATATAATTTTGAATTATGTGGCGGGGGCAGAAATGAAATTATCAGAATGGTTGACGCAGGTTGTTGATCGTCGTCTGGCTTTAGGCAGCATTTCCGAGGGTTCTGTCAGTCTTTACAAAGCCGCGCACAAACGCCTCCCCGCCAAGTTGCTCAAGATGGGCGTGGCAGAGATCAAACGCCGCGACATAGAGGAAGCCGTCGCAGATATGAACACACGCGGGTTAAGTCCCGCGACGATCAAACATGCTCTTACAATCTTAGCCAGTGCCTTCAATGAGGCGATTGATAATGAGTTGATCCAAGGCAATCCGGCTGTGCGGATCAAGACGCCAAAGAAGAAAACGCGCCTTAATCGTAACGTCGCCACTGATGGTCTAAAACGCCTCATGTCCATAGCCGAAAACCACCCTTACGGATGGTTGCTGCGCTTTGCTCTGGGGACGGGTTTACGCCGCGGCGAGTTGCTTGCTTTAACGTGGGGCGATCTGGATCTGAAAGCCGGAACCGTTAACGTGAATAAAAGCGTGATCGTCATCGACAACAAAGAATATATTTCTACGCCTAAGACCGCATCCAGCAATCGCATTGTTACTTTACCACCTGCGATTATTGCAGAGGCGACACGCCGCCGCGGCAACTATGATGATAACAATCATGTCTTCATAAGCAGTCAGAAATGCCGTCTTGCGCTATCCACGGCCAGCGACAGAATAAAGGAAATGTTGGTTGCAGCGGGTCTGCCCGATCAGACCTTACACTCGCTGCGGCACACTCACGCATCGCAGCTTGTATCCTTGGGCTTACCACTGCCTGCTATCGCGCAGCGTATGGGCCATGCCAATGTCGCAACAACGATGAGCGTCTACGCCCACCCCACGGCAGGCGAAGACGCAAAACTTGCTGCGGCTTTCGGGGCTGCTAATTAAGCAGACCCTTTGGCTTGGACTTGCGGTTGTAGTCATGCGCGGCTTGATTGCCCAAAGCAAGCCAAGCTGACGGATGAACGCCTAAAGGCAGACCACCGCCCACCGCTGCAACCGCGGCAGGACGTCCACCGACTTGTTGAGCCGTCGCAAGAAACTGCGCGTATTTCTTTGGGTCGCGCATTAGCTCTTTGAATATTTCTTCCTGTCTAGGCGTAATGCGTCCAACCATTTTGCGGATCTGTTCGGAACCGACTTGGTTAGCGATCAATGTGCCGCGGCCAAAGACACCTTTAGAAATCTTACCGCCCAAAGCCGCACCGCCCATACGCGCCGCGACATCAACGACGTCCGGGATTTTGGACTGAAGATCGACACCGGGAATACGTTGACTGCGGACCTCTCCCGCGACTTTAACTGCGCCAAGGTTTTCTCTAATTTGATTTGCCTCATCGCGTGTGAGAAGACCGCGCGCCATCATCCAATCTGTTAGCGACGTCCCGTTTTTATTTAACGGGCTTAGTGCGCGATTAGCAGCTTCATTCATGTCTGAGGTGTTGAGGATATGGTCGCGCAACATGGCGCGAAGACCCTCTTTGCCGTCTGGCGTCTTGTTAGCTGTCCTGTAAAGCTGCTCCAAACTCTGAACAGGGTTTGCGCTAGACACGGCGTTATTAATAACTTTGGTTGGATCTTCCGTGTGTCCAAGAACTTGTCTAGTAAAGTTCGCGTTACGAGATACGTCAGAAGTGGTCGCATCGCGGGCAATTTTTGCCCGGCCTTCCGCCTGCGCAGCTTTCTGTCCAACAATGTCTGCGTTCTGCGCCATCTGCGACGCCGCCGCCATGTCTTCATGCAGACCGGGAAACTGCTCGTAAATCTGTGGCTCTTTGTGAACCGCCGCAGCAATCTTGGAAGGTATCGGCATTTTGGTTATAGGATCTAAAACGCTTTGTCCGACTTGAACGCGTTGACCCGTCTCTAATAATGCCCGCGCGGCTTCTGGATCTTTAGCCGCAGCGAGAGCGTTTTCGATCTTTTGATATTGCGCAATGTCGGAACCACCGAGAATATTCTCAATCGTTCCGAGTTTCATCAGATTATCAGCGCCAGTATTCTTATTAGCAAGCGCTTCTACGACGCCGGGAGAACGACGGTATTTATCCATCATCTGCGTCATAAACTTATTGTAGTCTTCTAAGCCGCCAACCTTAAAATGGTTGGTCATGGTGTTGCCAAGACGATTTGCGTATTCTTTTGCTAAATTGGCAGATCCGTAATTCGCGTTAAGGCCACCACCGAACGTGCGTTGATCCGCACGAAGATTACCCAAAAGTTTTCTGTAATCTCCAACTGTTGCGTCAGGCTTGTCTAGGATTTGTTTCCAAGTATCAAGCGTCCCCGGCGACAAAGATGTCTGTCTGTCCACGCCGAGTTTGTTGAGCATGTCTGCGTGATAGGCTCTTGCAGCCATGTTGCCTACGACGCGATCATTATCAATCAGCGCTTCGAGGTCATTTGCTTTGGCTTTGTCTTCAAAAAGACCTTTCCAAAGTTGATCCTGCAAAGCGTTGTTTGCTGTGCGCTCCATTGCTGGCGCGACATCAAGAGATTTGCCCGCGTTGATAGCTTCTTGCCGCGCCGCGTTAGCGCTCATATTTGCGTTAGCCGCTGCGATCCCTGTCTTACCTTGAATAGCGTTAGCGCGCGCTTTTGCAGCTTCCAACATCTGCGCTGCGTCGCCGTTTAAAGTGCCGACAGCATTATGTGTAAGGTTTTGCATTGCCGCGTCTGTATCGCGCGTAATGTCATAACCGAACTTAGGATCTTTTTGTTTGAGGGCTGTAACGATACCCTGCGTCGTTTCGTCTGGTATAAAAGGCGTTGTCGCACCGCCGGGAAGATTATTTGCGGCGTGTTGTGCATCAGACATTAAGCGCTGGGTTTCAGCGTAAACTGACGTCGCGTCCGTAGGCAGACCCTGCGACTTGAGGTTTGAAATTGCCGCGTCGGTAAAAGCTTTTTGTGTATTTACCGCTGCGCCTTTTTCCGGGTTGACCATATTGCGGACAGTCTCAGCGACAGCCCCGCCACCAACTTTTTGCGCGCCTGCTGTCGCGTAACGCAACAACTGACCGGGGCCAACAAGCGAACCAGCGACACCACCAATTAAGTGAGCCGTTGGACTGTCTGGCGATAGCGTGTCTGCGGCCATTGTGCCTGTGCCAGCACCCGAAGCTGCTGCAAGCTCCCCTTTTAGAAAGCCTGTCTTGTCTGCGTTAATGGCTTGAACACCGCGCGACAGAAGATTTGATCCCGTAGCAACTGGCCCCAAAGCGCTTGCAATTCCCGCTGTCGCAAGACCTGTTGTCGCGCCCGATCCGGCCATACGACCGCCGTAATAATACGGCCGAGCGCTTGGAGAAATATCCTCTGGCGCGCCAGCAATACGCTCCCAAGCTTTAGACGCACGATCAAATCTGTATGGTTCACCTGTGTAAAGATGATGCGCGTATTCAATACCCGCTGATACGGGGTTTAAGTTCACAAGATCTGCAAAGTCACCAAGGCCACCGACAACCGCGCCCTGTCCCGCAGCTTTAATTTTGCCGCTGATGCCTTGGTAATCTTGGTTCTTTTGCGCAGCGGACTGAAGGTTTGTATCTAGCTTTTTAAAAGCGCTAGACACGTCATTCCATTCCGGCGTTCCTTTAAGGTGCTGGTTCTGGACTAACCAATCGCCAAACTCGTTTAGTGTCGCTGCGTCGCTCATTTTATTGTCCTAGAAGTTGTCTAGCTTTTTCTATCGTAGACATGCCGCTGTTTGCGCCGCCGTTTGTATCGCCGGTCATGCTGCGCGCTGCGTCTGCACCGGGAGTGTAAGCGCGACCCTGTTCATTAGCGGACAAGCCGTTAATGACATTTTGGAGTTGCGCTTTTGTATCGCGTAAACGGGTATAGCTTGCCATAGCCGTGTCGCGGTCTGATTTGGTTCTTGAGTTTTGCACTGTTTGCGCAGCTTCGTTCATGCGCGTATCAAGCATTGGTAAAATGGCTTGATATTTGTTTCGCGCTTCTGGACCGCCAGTAAACCAGCTACCAATTGCAGGAAGCATTTGTTGAACTTGCTGCACTTGGAACTTGCTGCGACCTGCACCTGCCAAGTCGCCAGATAAATCGCCTGCAAGACGATTGTGCAATCCAGCAAGTGAGGTTTTATTTTGTATATGCTCTTGAACATTTTCTGAAGGCGAGCCGCCCCAGAGTGATTTCCAACCCGCTTGCAAATTGTCTGTATTAGGCCCAAACGCGCCCGCAGGATTTGTCATAGGCGGCGGCGTTACAGGCGCTGTCTCCGTTGGCGCATTAGACTGCGGCGCGCCGACCATCTCTGTCTCGCCAGTGCTTTTATTGTAACGAACAAAACCGTTGCCCATTGGATCTGCAACGACACCATAGCGTTCTTGTGATGGATTTAACCGATCAAATACTTCTTTGGTCGGCATCTTTAGCGCACTTGCCGTCCGTTCAATATCTGTCGGTAGGCTTTGTTGAGCCAACACTTTAAGACCGTTGTCTGGATCTGCCTGTATTAACTGTTTAATTGCAGGATGCACATTAGGATCGTTCAAAGCAGATTGGACGGCTTGCTGTTGCTGCGCATAAGCTGTCTGAGCTTGCGCTTCTCTTTGATTAAGTAAACGTGTCTGCGCAGCGTTTAAAATGTTGTGCGGGACTTGACCTAATACAGCCGCGCTTGCTGCGATTGTCGCCGCGCGTTGCGACGGCATTTGACGCATACCCGCGCCGATTAATAGCGGCGCAAGCTGCATCAACATCTGAGCGTGGGCTTGACGAACGTCGTCTTGATTAGCACTTACAGTTGGTGCGGCGACGGCAGCAAGGGGGTTGGTTGCAGCCGTCGCCGCGCCCGCACCGTAGGAAGGTTCGGCGGGGCTGTTTCCACCGCCAAGCATGGCGAGAATGTCAGAGAGAGCCATTACTGACCCCCATAAAGTTGAGCGCGCAACCACGCCAATTTAGGATCTTCTGGCGTATTGGATTGCATTACTGGACCCGGACCTTGTGACAATGTTGTCGCGCCGCGCGGTAACGTCAGACCCTGTAAACCTTGTGGCATTGGCGGACCCATTTGTGGACGCATTGGCGGCAATGGCGGATTAGCTGGCGGCTGCATTGGAGGTTGCATTGGCCCCGGTCCTTGCGCTGGACCCGCGGCTGGACCGTTGTCTATGCGCGGCATAGCCTGCTGTGGAGCTTGCTGTGGAGCTTGTCCTTGGGGCTGTCCAATTCCTTGAGACGCCAAAAATGCAGCGATTGCTTGTGGATCTGGTTGCGCAGGCGCGACAGGTGCAGGCGCGCCGCTTGAACCTAAAAGACCAGCGGGGCGCGTTGGCGGTAATGGCGCAGTGGCAGCGCTTGACATATGTCTTGGGCGATGCGGCGGCGTAGGTGCCGCAGACTGTTGTTTTGGTGAATTGGCAATAGCGCTGGACATATCCACGCTCGGCGCGGCCTGCGCGTTTCCGCCTAGAAGACCTTGCAGATAAGGCAACAATTCGGAAGCATAACCATACATTGTAAGTCTCCTAGATTAATCCCTGCGTAGCATTTGCAATTGCTTGTGCGTGTAAGTCTTGGATCTGTTTGATAAAATCGTCGCCATATCGCGTTGTTTGTTGCGGTTGCTCAGACAGCAATCCCTGTAAAGCTTCATTTAAAGCTGTGTTGTCGCCTTGCGGAGAAATATCAGGAAGCGCTTGCGGTTTTGGCGCGAACATCGGCGCGGAAGACGTGGCGGATGTTGTAGGCGGGATTAGACCCGTAGGCTGTCCAAGCATTTTTGCGACATGAGACGCGACAGTGCCGTTACCGTCAAAAGCGTTGTAGTGTCCGGGCGAACCAGCGTTGATTGTTGAATACATGTCTAGCAAGCCCATTCCGGGCTTGTATCCGCGCGCTTGCAAAAACGACAAGGTTGCGTCGATTTGGTTACGCGCGTTTGGGTTCTTTGTGTCTACGCCGAACTGTTTTCGTTCTTCTGGACCAAACTGAATTAACCCAAAGTAATTACCGCCTTTACCGCCCCAACGTGTCGGATCGCCAGAACTTTCGTAGTTCATGGCGCGCAATAGATGCTGCGGATCATAACCATACTGCGCAGATCTCTGCGTCAGATAAGCTACATCATCGGGGGTTAATCCGCTCATTAATAAACAACTCCGTTTTGAGTAAAGCCCCCGCCCGGATTAGCTTGTGGAACATTAGCGTAGGAAAAACCGGGGTTAGCATTGTTACTACCGCCAAAGAAATTTCCGAGACTGTTACCCAACAAACCCAGACCAAGGCCCTGCCCGCCGGGAAGGAACATGCTTCCAACACCTGCGGCTAAACCTAATCCCGTAAGAAGAGGATTAGACGTCGGCATCTGTTGCTGTTGCATAGATGTGCCAGACGTATTTGAATTAGAGCTTCCCGTCGTATTGGACTGCGACGACGCTGTTGTGTTTGATTGACCTTGCTGTGTGCCTGTTTGGCTCGTAGCGCCGTTTGCGTATTGCGTTCCAGACGTAGACTGCGCAGTTGAATGGGGCGCAGAACTAACGGTCTGGTTGTAGAGTTGCTGCAACTGCTGCGGCATATTGTTGAGATATTGATAGTTATTATACCCCGCCGTGTCTGCGGCCTGCTGCGTTGTCTGCTGCTGATTGCCGTAACCCATGACGTTGTTAAGCTGGTTAGCCATTGTGTTAGACGCTGTCGTGCCAAGATTAGACAAAGCATTTCCGCCGTTAAGCAGATTGCCCATATAATTTTGAAACGCGTTTTGATTATTTTGCTGCGACGTCAGATTGTTGCTTATGTCCGCGCCAAGCAACGACGTTGCTTGATTATATCCGCTGTTTAGCAGGTTAGCGATAAGGTTATTTGTGTTAAGATTATTTTGCGCCGTCGCAACACCTTCCTGCACACCCTGTCGAGAACCACCAAAAGCATTAGCTGAGATAGCTTGATCGTGGGTCTGATTGAGTGCGTTATTGAGGTTTTGCTGACCGATTTGACTGACGCTATTAACGACATTGTTAATATACGGGTTCATATAGTTCCCGATATTCTGCAAGCCATTTGCGTATGTCTGCGCCGCTACTTGCGGTCCTTGTTGCATAGCGCCGCTAATCGCATTGCCTGCCGCGTCGTAGTATGGCTGCGCAGAACCAACAAGATTTTGATACGCATTACCGACAGCGTTCTGGACATCATTCATTCCAGCCGTAAGCTGTCCAGCATATGGCGTTATGCCTTGCTGTAACAAATTTCCTGCATTTTGAACGCCAGCTTGTGAAGCTTGCTCCAACCAGACAGGAATTTGATTTAAGGACAGTCCAGAACTACCACCGACCTGCGAGCTTAAACCATTAGCTGTCTGCGACGCTGTCTGATTTGTCTGGCTCTGTTGCTGCGTGTTTGTATTCTGGTTTGTATTTGTGCTTGTCTGTTGATTGGTGACAGTGGGTATCCACTGCATATTGTTTCCGCCGCCCTTAGACATTAGTGCGATCCTTCAAGATCTAATTCAAAAGTTACGCATTTGGGCTTAAACCCATACGCAGGAAACCGTCGCAGAAACCCTTTGCGCGAAACGCTCGTCAGAGAGACGCAGCCATTTTCTTTCGCAAAAGCTTTTACCTGCGGGAGATATTCTTCTAGGAGTTTCGAGAGTTTACCCGCCGCGATAAACAGATGAAGTTTGCGACAACGCGGGTAATCGACAATTTCTGTGATGACACAACAATCTTCGTCGCCCCAATATTGGAAGCGCCCCGCCTTGATACCTTCCGCAATATCGGCGCGCGTATGCGTATGCCCGCCAAGCGCAAGCGCCTTGTCGAATAAAGCCGGAAGACTAGATTGGTGGCTGCACTGTTCCACGTGTCGCAACAGTCCTTACTAAATTGCCGCTGTCGTCCACCGTGACGGCGTAGACAGTGCCATTTGGCGATTGAAGGAGTATTTGCGTTTGGATCGTATTCGGCCCTGCCAACAGGCTAATCCGACGTGCCAACAGCGAGAGAAACGTAGACATCCAAAGCTGATCGTATTGCTTTGGCGCTGCGCCAAAAGTCGGAAGGGGTAAGGGCTTTCCGCTTGTCATTACCGTCTTCCGCTATTACCAACAATATCTAACCGAATTTGGCCCAAACTCCAATACTGATCGTTTGTGGCTTCAATACGCATACGGTAATCCCGGCCGGTTGCGCGGCAGTCCATATAACCGTCAAGACGGGGCTGGTAGGGTCCAAAGATCGTTTCAGTCTGGCCGGGGGTATATCGGGTCAAAAACTTTAGTTGATAATTGTTGCTTGCCGCAGCCGCCGAGGAAGACACCATAGCTTGAACAACATCGAAATTGTCCTGCCCTTCCCCAAAGTTCAAGACAGACGTCTCGGCCCAGACAGTGCCAACCCGCGACGCTCCATTATCCAGGTATCCGTCTTCATGCTGATAGACATTGTTGTCTAAGCCCGCAGCAATCGGAAAATTAGCCGTCACCGCGCCATAGGCCGCAGTCCGCGACCTTTGGCCTCTAATCCAGATATTCGCGTCGTAATTCCAGATCACATAGTTATTGCATTCGCCGTTAGGCGCATTGAGGTCTGGAAAGTCAAACCAGAATTCAGGGAATGCGCCGTTCTCGTGCATGTGCGCGCGATAGCTGCCATAGAGTGGATCATAGTTTGCTTTGACGTCGCCAAAGATCGGGCATTGAAGCAGACGCACCGCGCCGCCGTCGTAGCGCCAAAAACCTTCTTCACCGAACCAAACACATTGCGCGCCGCCAGACGCGACAGCATTGGGACACGAAAAGGTTGTCGAGCCGAGTTTTTCCACGCCGTAAAAGAATGGCGCGCCGACATAGCGAACAAGAAAGACTTCGTGCTGGGTCAGCACAAGGACACCTTCTTTAACGCGCACCCCGGTAATAATGGGCGACGATGCTTCAATGTCGATATACCCGGCTTGTCCAGTTGAAGTGTTGAATGTCCAGCCGTTGTAATTTTCAAGATCCGACCAAGCGATACGTCTAGGATTACCGCCTGCGCCCATTAACATAACGGCGCGTTCTGCCGTGACCGCGACAGCAAAGTTTCCTGTCGGAGCGTTGGAGGGAACATCCATAGCCGGAATGACGCCTGTTGTTGGCGCAAGGTGAAGCAAGCGTCCATCAGAGCTACAAACCGCAAGCAAATCCTGTCCAAACGACGCAAAAGTCCAATGGTCGGGTTTACGAAAAATGGGAGGATTATACGCGCGGGCTGTGCCGTATTTGTCTTCGCCATAATTTAACGAGCCATAGCCACCGCCAGACACCGCCGTCATGGACACAAAGCCTGTAGGCGTAACGTCTGCAAGCGCGCCAAACAAAACTTGAATACCGCCTTCATGCCCAATGGCTGTCCATTCACGTGCGGAATTATCGCGCCATTGAAAAAGGCTTCTGATCTTTGTCGGCAATGCCTGCGCGGTAATACGCGTATTGCCGCCAATAGGTGAAATGGCTCCAGACAGCCATCGAACATTAGACGTGTCCCACCAACTATTAGGCGCGTCATATGGTGTTGACTGCCTAATAACTCCGGGCGGAATATTTACAGGGACAAACGCCATTTATTCCTCACGTCCAAGATAAAACGATGCTGCCATACCCACCGGGATTACCAGATGACGCAACGCCGAAATTAAAATAAACGCCGCCTGCCCCGCCGCCGCCGCCTGCACCAAAGCTGACGGGTATCGTTGCACCATAAAAAGCTTTGATAGCGTTGTAGCCCATCGTGTTTATGTCGAATATTTTTGCGTAGTTTTTACCGCCTTTACCTCCGGGGCCTCCTGAGCCGCCAAAGTAATAAATGGCATAACCGTTTAGCGTTTCGTTTGAACTACCTGCGCCACCACCGCCACCGCCACCGCCTGCAACTTCTACTTGATCGGGGTAATACGAGCCGTCACCGCCTGTGCCGCCTGTGCCGCTTTGCGAACCAAAAGCCCAATTATACCCTTGTCCACCACCACCGCCGCCAGTTCCTCCAACGGCAGAAATTGCATAGCTTTGTCCAACACCGAATGTTGTTGTGCCGCCGGTTCCACCGCTGCTACCACCGACGTAACTTGAACCAGATTTTAAAATACAGCCGCCGCCACCACCGCCACCCCCACCGTAAACTGTGACGTAGAGTTGATTAAATAGAGGCGGTAAAGTTACAGGACCGCTGTAGATATGTCCGCTGTTACCGGGAACGACGGGACTTGTCGCCTGCGTTGAATAAAAGTCACTGATATTAATTACCCCAGAGGAGAAATATCCTGTGCTGTTATCTGGACGATAAAACAATGTTCCCCGATACGCGCTCAGGCTGTTACCGCGTCCATTGAACCCATTGGGTCCATTAATGTCCGCCATAGATAATGGAGGAAGATTGCCGCCATTGGGTAGCATTATGCAGCCTCTAATTTAGCAAGACGCGCGTCTATTTCTTTCAAAGCTTCGATCAAAACGCCGCTTATGTTTCCATAAGCCACGCTAAGTGTTCCGTCGTTTTCGTTGACGACCTGCGGTAATACTTCGCGTATTTCTTGAGCAATAACGCCTACCCCGGCTTTGTCGTCTTCAATTCGATTATAGAAAACACCGCGCAGGCGTTTTACGATTGCGACGGCGTCTCGAACCGTTTCGACGTCTTTTTTAAATCTCGCGTCAGAATAAGCTGTTACGTTTCCAACTGCCGTAAAGTTTCCAGACGTGTCCGCATAAAAAGCCCAATTACTTGCGCTGTTTCGATAAACGCCAGAATTAGAACTGTTAGATAAAAAGGACCAAGTGTAGCTTGAGCATGTGGCGTTATATTGCGACGTCGCGCTAGTCACATTCATACTAGAGGTAGAAGATACAGCCCCGCTGGCATTAACCGCGCCGACAGTTAAAGTGTTGCCATTGGTGTTAAGGGTCGTGCAGCTAATTCCGCCAGATGTAATACTGTTACTATTGGTATTAAGTGCGCCGCAGCTAATAGCACCCGCAGTAATTGTGTTGCTTTGCGTATTAATCGTCGTGCAGGTAATCGCGCCGGAACCTATCGTGCCGCAGGAAATGCCATTGTTTTGCGTATTAATAGTTGTGCTTGTAATAGCGCCAGAACCGATTGCCCCGCAGTTTATTGCGCCCGCCGTGATCGTATTGTTCTGGGTGTTAATAGTCGTGCAGGTGATTGCGCCCGACCCAATCGTTCCGCAGGTGATACCGTAGCCGTTCGTATTAATTGACGTCGAACTAATTGTTGACGCGCTTATAGCGCCACAAGTTAGGTTATAGCCATTTGTGTTAATCGCGTTTGAGCTAATAGAACCTGACGATATGCTCCCAAACGACCCAGCGCCCGTAACGGCGAGCGCGCCAGACATATATACGTTGCCTGCTGTGCAGTTTAGCTGACCAGATCCAACATTAAGACCATTGTATGCGAGAGTTGTCGCACCAGAGACAGCGAGAGTGCTGGACAAAGCAGCCGCGCCTGTTAAGGCAAGCGTTCCTTGTAAATAAGAATTACTAGACACCGTCAAAGTGCTAGAAATGCTTGTCGCGCCAGTGACAGCAAGTTGTCCAGACATAGACACGTTGCCGCCGGTAACATTTAATTGTCCAGATCCGACGTTTAAACCATTTGATGGAAGCGTTATTGGACCAGCAAAGCTTTGTAACGTCGTAAAAATACGACTAACCATGTGGTTGTCTACGGTTAATAAATCCGTATTGACATGCGCGCCCCAAGTGTTCGTGTCCGAGCCAACTTCCGGCTGAATGAGGTTGTATGTTGGGGTATATGTATTAGCCATTGTTAAGCCGCCTGTTGAATGGATGCGGAACTAGAAGGGTTGTATGTTTGAGGCACATTTTGCCAAACAGGAGCCGCAGGTGTAGGCGTCGGTATGAGTTCCGAGCTTGCGGCAATCGGTAAAGCGCCAATCGCTTCGGCGGCGATAGCGCCAACATTTTTTGAGGTTGGCGCAGGAGGCGCAGGGTTGATGTTTTGCCAGAATACCGTTTGTGAGGTCTGCGGCGTCCAGACAATGTTTACTTCTGGAATAGCGCCCCAGAGAACATAGACAGTTGAAGAAACCGTATCTGGCGCATCTGTAGTTGCAAGTGTTGCAATTGTTTTAACAGAGATTTGCGCATTAGTGCTGTCTTGCTGTTCTGTCGCGGCAAGTAAGGCAACAGCGTAATTGTTGGCGCTAAAGGCCACAACATCTTGTGCTTCGGTAACAGCCAGATTTGCAAATGTAACGGCGTTTATTACTGCGGCTGTGTAATCCTGAGCTTCTACTGTAGAAAGTGAAGCAGACGACACAATCGCGGTCGTAACTGACGCGATATCGGGTGCATCTGTGATTGCAAAGCCTAGAAGGACAAAATCAATTACCTGTCCAGATGCAGTATCTTGTGCTTCTGTGACAGCAAAAGATGCGAGCGTTGTTGCTTGAACTGACGCGTTAGCTACGTCTTGATTATCGTTTGCTGCAAGCGAAACAGACGCAACAATTTTAGTTGTTATTGCCGTCGTGTCTGGACTGTCCGTTACAGCCAAGGACAGCGTTGCAAAATCAAAAACAACTGCGGACGCGGTGTCTTGCGTTTCAGTCGCGTTTAGACTTGCGGACGTAACGGCTTGCGTAGACATAGACACGCTGTCTGGCGTGTCTGTTGCAGACAGCGAAGCAGATGCGACAATATTTGTCGTAACTGCTACGCTGTCTTGATTTTCAGTTGCCGCAAGAGACGCTGACGTTGTCGCGGTGGCTGAGGCTGACGCTGTGTCTTGAGCCTCTGTCGCGGCAAGCGACGGTGCAAGCACAACTCTCCCGGCAGACCCTATGGGTGCTGTCGATATGGGAAAGAGTGCGAGCATCTATGCCTTACTCCGCTGGAGCTTCTGCGGGTTTTAACGCCGCATTGGCCTGCGACTGAATTGTAGGAATAAGGTTTGCAACAAATTCATAAGGCATTTTGCCTAGTGACTGCAAAACGACATTCCATTCAGCGACAGCCAATTCGATAGAGATTTTCTGACCTTCCATTAGTTCCCCCAAGGTAAAGCCGGTGACACGACCGGCGGCGTTTTCTGCGTAGCAATTTGCTGCGCAAGATTACTTTCAACATCCGCAACGCCCTTTTGTGTAAGCGCGTCTTTGACCCAGCCGAGGACTTGCCATTGCTGCAAATCCTCATACGGCGTAAATTCGCCTTCTGGATCTAGGTCAATTTCCTGCTTACCCGTAAGCGTAGCTGAATGATCGCCGTCAACTGCATTGCAGCGCCAGAACACTACAAAGACGACATCGTTAAACCCGTCCTTCTCAGGATAAGCGTCCAGACGTTCGGCAAGCCAAGTGTAATTAATCATTATGCTACCCAAGGATTAGGCATACGCAGAACGGGTGGATTTATTTGGTCTTCAATTTGTTTGTCTAGTGAAGCTTTCTGTGCTTCGAGTGTCTCAGCGCCAAACGCATCTTCCAACCAGCCGATAACCTGTGCTTCTGTCAGATCAGCATAGGCTGTGAATGGAGCGGCTGGATCTAATGTTACGGATTGGCTTCCGTATATGTCTGCGGTGTGCGTTCCGTCTGTCGCTTGTCTGCGCCAGTGGACGGTGAACACAACGTCTGTATGATTGTCGTGTTGTGGATAGCACTCTAGTTGGGCGATTTGCCAAGTGTATGTGTTGCTCATTTTTTACTATCCGTTCATAGATAAAGCGGCGACTTGCACAGTGTATGTGCCAGAAGCCATTGCTAATCTGTATGTTGATCCTGACTGACTATATGTTCTAGCGGCGGGAGAGCCAGCTACGGAGAATGAGCTTACGACACCTATAGTACCGTTGCCTAATCCACCAATAATTAAGTCCATAAATCTATTAGTTCCATCCGATCCAAATACAACGCAAAATGAAGCATACAAATTAGGAGTTAAAATTACAGTCGCTGTTGTGGAGACTGACGTAGATTGTTGCTGATTGTAAACTGTTGATGTACCAACTGTAGAAGCAACAGTATTGTATGTATTGGAAGCATAAGCTGTTGCTTGAGTAAGGCATAATTTTGCTGTGTTTGTGACTGAGGTTTGCCCAACCAACAGATTTCCGCTGCTGTCGATGCGCATACGTTCGGTATTATTAGTGCCGAAAGTCATAGCGTGAGCGCCTTCATTAAAGAGGCCCATCAAACCGCTTTGATCTTTATACAAATATGTATTCGTAGCAACATTTACGTTTTTTAAATCAATTCTTGCCCAGTTTGCTGCTGATGAATTACTGACAGCCGTAAATGAAGCACCGTAATCTAGGGAAGCTACAGCCGCACATCGAGTAGTATAGCTACTTGGAGTAGTCGTCCCGATACCTAAGTTGCCACTAGCATCCAGCGTCATCGCCTGAGTGAAGGTGATGGTGCCTCCGGCGGTGCCGCCTCCACTTGCAGCATCTATATACCATTGATGTGAATTGTTGCTGATTTCATATCTTTGTGCGGCTATTGAACTATATCTATATTTCCACCCCGAATTATAATACGCATTTTGAGTTAGGCCAGATGTCCATGTTATGACTATCCCATCACCATAAAATGACCCTGACTTACCAATATCTAAAGATTTAATCCCACTCCAAGCACTCGGCGTCACACCTAGGCCGAGGTTGCTTCCATCAGAATACAAATTGCTAAAACTAAACGCGCTCGAACTACTAGCATACGGTATATATCCAGCCGTTAAACTGGTGAGGCCAGTGCCGCCGTTTGATACTGGTAGTGTGCCCGTAAGTCCAGATCCGCTGAGGACATAATTGCCAATCTGTGCAGCCGTAACTTTTACTGGGCCAACACCAGACGTTTGGACATCCGGGAAGATATCTGTTGAAGATACCGACGCACCGGCTGTTAACTGAGAAATAGACTTATTTGACATTGTTTATTCCTGCGTCAAGAAGTTATCGGCAAATGATACGCGCTTCCAAGCCCCATTATATACATAAAGGTAGTTGTTTGTCGTATCATAATACAACGGTGTCATATTAGTAACAGATGTTGGAACACCCGTAGGCGCACCAGCTGCGGCAGATATATACAAAAATCCTGTCGTCATACTGGTTGTGCCAGACGACGGAGTGGCAAATCCGCCTGATGTGTTAATAGCTGTAGTAAATGCGGTAGCGACCCCTGTTCCTGGAGTTTTTTCACCAAGCGTTCCGCTATTATTATAAAGAAAATTTCCGCTCGTTCCACCAGATACAGTCGTCGTTCCAACCGCGATGGAATTAGGTCCTGTCCAGCCTGTAGGTCCCGTAACAGAAGGACCCGTCCAACCTGTAGGGCCTGTAGGGCCTGTTACTGAAGGCCCCGTCCAGCCTGCAGGTCCAGTAACAGAAGGACCTGTAGGACCTGTGACTGATGGCCCTGTCCAGCCTGTAGGCCCTGTAGGGCCGAGCTGGGTATACATAACTTGAGAAATTGTAATTAATGCGCTTGGCGATGCTGGATAATTTCCAGTTGCCGCAGATGCTGTTAACGATACATTTGTATTTGACGATTGCCAATAAATGGTAATGTAGTCACCTGCGCTGACTGTTAATATCCAATTTTGTGGAGTAATTTGAACTGCACCAGCCCCCCCAAGAAATTGAAAATCTTGGGTGCTATTGGCAATATTTGCAGCAGTTGGCGCACCATTTTTGGTCAGCCAGACATATACATTAGGATTGGCACCCGTCGATATTGTGACGTTAAGAAGAGCCTGAATGCTATAAGTGCCACCATAAGTAAATGTTACCTGACTACTACTTACGACAGAAATTCCACTTGATCCGTTATTTGTATTAAATGTAACAGCATTTGCCGTTGATGCGCCTGCGTTTGATTGATTTGATGAACTTGACCAATTCGCGTAATAGCCAAGAACACCGCCAGCGCCAGTGCTACCAGTTGGGCCTGTAGGTCCTGTAACAGAAGGGCCTGTCCAACCTGTAGGGCCTGTCCAACCTGTAGGTCCAGTAACAGATGGCCCCGTCCAACCTGTGGGGCCCGTAACAGATGGCCCCGTCCATCCCGTTGGCCCTGTAGGTCCTGTAACAGAAGGCCCTGTCCAGCCTGTAGGCCCTGTGACAGAAGGGCCCGTCCAGCCCGTAGGTCCTGTAACAGAAGCACCAGTAGCGCCGGTAGGGCCAATGGGCCCAGGAGCTCCGTTAAGATTTACACTCCAAAGAGAATAAGTCCCAGACCCAGTAACAGATGTGACGTTAACAACCATCGCTCCGCTTGTTGGGTTGTAAGACGTCACAGACCCAACCATATAGTTAGATCCGTCATAGGCAATAATTACTTGTTGACCAACGGTATAAGAAAGATTGACGTATACAGTTAAGCTTTGTGATCCAAGCCCAATTGTTAAAATTGTTGAGCTTGTTGTTTGATATAAACTACCCTGAGCCCCCGTAGGGCCGGTCGGGCCAGTTGGGCCCGTAACAGAAGGCCCGGTCCAGCCCGTGGGACCTGTCCAGCCCGTGGATCCTGTAGGTCCTGTGACTGATGGCCCTGTCCAACCTGTCGGACCAGTTGGTCCTGTAACAGAAGGACCTGTCCAGCCAGTTGGTCCTGTCCAGCCTGTAGGGCCCGTAACAGATGGTCCCGTCCAACCTGTAGGGCCAGTAGGGCCCGTAACAGAAGGGCCTGTCCAGCCCGTAGGCCCAGTAGCACCTGTAGGGCCTGTAACAGAAGGCCCCGTCCAGCCCGTTGGCCCTGTCCATCCTGTGGCGCCCGTAGGTCCCGTGACAGAAGGCCCTGTCCAGCCTGTAGGCCCTGTAACGCCAGTTGGGCCTGTAACAGATGGCCCCGTCCAACCTGTAGGCCCCGTAACAGAAGGCCCTGTCCAGCCTGTTGGGCCAGTAACGCCAGTGGGGCCAGTAACAGAAGGGCCTGTCCACCCCGTAGGTCCGGTAGCGCCAGTGGGGCCAGTAATAGAAGGCCCTGTAGGGCCAGCTGGGCCAGGAGCTCCTTGAATATTAACGGTCCAGAGTGAATAGGTCCCGGAACCAACATAAGAATCAACATTAACAACTAATGCGCCACTGCCTGCATTATATGAAACAATAGAACAGATCATATAATGAGTAGAATCGTAAGCAATTAAAATTTCCTGAGCAACCGTATATGAAATATTAATCCCTATGACTAAATTCTTGGTTCCAGAACCAATTGTCAAAGTTGAATTACTGGTTGTGGTATAAATGCTGCCAGGAGCGCCGCCAGATCCAGTTGGGCCAGTTGGGCCAGTTGGGCCAGTTATTGACAGACCTGGAGCGCCAGGAGTTCCAGCTGGGCCAGTTGGGCCTGGCGTCAGCCCAGATATCTGCGCCGCAGTTACTCGAACAGACGTTCCGGCTTGGACTGCCTCAAGTTCCTCAGACCCGTTAATAAAAACGGCTGCTGGTAAATTGGAAATTTGAATATTGCTCAAGATAGCGGCCCTGTCTGCGGTATCTGCGTATTGTTATATGGCAATCCGGCGTTCGCCGTAACCATTTTTGTCGTGCCAGTTAACAAAGAACCGGAAGATAATACAGGATTTACCTGATAAGTGAAAGCCGTAGCAGTCGTGACTGTTACAGTATAAAATCCGTTTGCAGTGGCTTTTGATAGACCCTCAACGGAGATCTGGTCCCCAGTAGAAAGATTGTGAGCCACGGAACAAGTAACATTTACGTTACCAGCGCCATCGGAAATAACAGAAACGAGCAATAATGTTACATAATACGCCTTCGTCAAGCTGCCTATCGTCTGAAGAGGCATAATAGCGTTTTGATCTAATCCAGGCTGTTGGCTTTTGTCAGCTTTCGTCCCACCGATTTGCTGCGTAACACGAGTATTATCTGTAGCTATAGGGACCGTTCCTTCCTGAACAAGGAAGCTTACATTATCTTCAAGCAAGATAGCCCCAGAAATATTTTCTAATAATAACAAACCACCACTTGTAACAGATGTAACGCGAATATTTGTTCCCGGAACAGGGATCCCAGTCGCTGGGTCAATGGTGTTTTGACCAGATGTTGATCGATAATTTGTTTCATCAGTAACCAAAGATTCAACACGGGCATTAATTATTGGTGTTGGATCTGCGGGAACGACAATAGCGCGAAGCTGTGTTTGAGGAACATCTAAACAGGTATTACAGACAAGTATGCGCGTATTCATCAAACTCGCGCCACGCCAGTCAAATTGCCAGGATAATCTGTCGTGATTATACCATTGCCCACAGCGGTCACATACGCCATAAGCACGCGGGTTACGAGCTGATGTTTGTGCGCGGCCTGATCGTGAGGCGTAGCCCATTATCTAAAATACCCGCTAATCTGAGGGCTTATATAAGTTGACGCTGTTTCTACGTTTTGAGCCGCAGCTATATTATATGCCTCATCCGCCATTGGCTTCATAATGGCAACCTTATCTGGAGACCAGATCTGAGCAAGACGCTCTGCCAAGCCATAAACCATGGCCTCAAGCCATATTGCGGGAATATCAACCTGCTCAGTGCCATTCATATTGGCGTCCTGAAGGCGAATAACTCGATAATATTTTAAATAAGTCTGCTGACCATCTGGGACAGGCCACAGCGTCACAGTTGGAGACAAAAGACGGTCAAACCAAAATGTCGTAGGGAAACCCTGCTGCTGCTTATTTGGATAAGAAGCATATTCAGTTCTGCCAATCGGGAGAATAATTCTATCAATAGGAGGAGAACCATATTCAATATAGGCGTCAAGCATAACAACAGTATTGGCATCTACGTTATATGTAGAAGTTCCTTGAATAAGAGGAACTGTAATAAGATCTACTTGCCATAAGTTAACGCCCTGGTTGCTCCAACGCGTAAACATCATGTTTGTCGCCGTTCTCGCGACATCCATATGTTCTTGTAAAAGAGCAGTTGGACGTATGCCAATTAATTGATAGGCATAAATCGTCAGCTCGCCAAGAGCGGGGTTAAACGTATATGTTCCGCTCGTTGGCATATAATCATCCTTAATCTGATATTTTATTAATTGTTAAAATCACCGATGGAGATAAAGGAACGCCACCAGATGCTGCAAGAGCAGCAACTGATTGAGTTGTATATGCACCTTGCGTCCAAAGCTCAAAATAATCTGTGCTTGATGTTGCTTCAACTATAAAAGAACACGATGCACAAATATAAAGAGATGCAACAACAGTTGTAACATATGTGCCGCTGTTATCTATATTTGTCCCGTTCTTTTTTAACCAAAAATTCATGCCACCATCTGTTCCTGCAGAGTTATTTGCTACCGCAGAAAATACAATAAGATACTTGCCGGCTTGTGAAACTGTAATTCTTGAAGCCTTGCCTCCAGATGTGACAACAGATATCCCATCAGAAATTGATGTTGTGTTAAACGTCACAACTTGAGGAGTATTTGCTACAGCTATTGACTGCGTTGTCGTATCAAGAATTGTCGCAAATGGAGCATTTGCAACGGATAATCCTACGCCAGTTGAGAGTCCAGACATTAGTAAGGTCCATTGCTATCTTGAACAAACGTGGCGACAACTGAGCCAGTGCCACTATTTAGAAGAACCCGAGCAAAAATTGGCGCAAAAAGGAAATTGCTTTGCTTGGTTGTGGTTGCGTTAACAACAGCTGAGTCAGAAGAATTTACCCATGTAACGCTTCCAGACGCAACAGGGTTTGTTGGGCTGTTTGGGTCATCCAATGTTGACTGAACTGTATAATTCACAGTTCCTGTGACATTGCATTGGATTGAGATATTTGATGGCGCCCAATCATCAAAGCGGATCCAATCGCTTGATTTAGCGCCCCCAGATGCGTCAGAGACTGTTACGGTAATTGGACGCATTAGTGCTTTTCCTTTTTGTGCTGGGCCCGCGCAGCCGCAACATTATCAACTAAATTCGGGTAAGGGCGACCAGCCGCCCGCGCCCTAGCTTTTGCCATTTTAACACCTTTTGCGTTTAAAGCCTTATGCTTTGCGTCTTTAGGTGCATCTTTCTCCCAAAATGGCTTAGACATTTGATGTTTCCTCACAAACAAACTCATCGCCATATTTCTCTATGTATAAATCTGCTTCTGCATCCCCACTAGAAGTCAGTAAATATATTCTAGCATATTCTAACAATTCAGGGTCATCTTTAAATTGGCCTAATCCCTGATTGCATCTATTACAAAGCATCCCTCTAATTTTATTGGTTTTATGGTCATGATCTACTACTAGGTCAGACACATCTCCGCATATTGTGCAATTATGGGTTGTTTCAATTAAATAAGCTAAATCTTTGTATTCAATCATATTTCTGTAAATACCGCGCCTGATCCCGCTTCTATAAGAGTTTCTGCAATCTCTGCACCAGCTATCTAATCCATTCTTCTTCTTATTATGAAGAGGAAAGAATTTTGCCGTCTCAGGCTTTTCAATCTTGCATCGCGTGCAAGCTAACATTTAACATCCCATTTTTTCAGAGCTAAATTTATTCTGCTATTAGGGTCATGAGCCGTTTTAGCAGAAGTTAATCTTTTTTTCATCCCGCACATACGGGCCCGAAAATTATCTCTGCGATCAGCGGCAGCAGGGCTTTTTGCGGCCTGCTCTTTCGAGACCGGCGGCTTCAGGTTATGACCCTCAGCCTTGGCGGAAGCGCGTCCTTTGGCGTTGAGCCCGCCAGATTTGCTCTGGCCTTCTGATCTTTGCCAAGCGGGCGTTTTTGCCATATCTAATCTCCAAGAATACGACGAGGGTTCCCAAAAACCCCCGTCGACTTTAGCACCGACAAATCTCAGTAATGAGAAGCTTTGCCGCGAGGCGTGCCTGAATGAGCAGACGAAAGAACGCCGCCGCCAGAAGCACGAGCAGGCTTTTTAGCCTTAGATGCCTCAGACATAACAGCCTTGCCGCCTTTCTTCATGCAGCTACCGCCTTTTTTAAAGCCATCTGATTTTGACTTTGCAGATTTTGCAACTGCAGGTCCGTCTTGTCCTTCATAAAAACCCATCTTAGCCTCCTATTAAGCAACGAGATTCATGGCTTGATTATAGTTGACCGTAAGCCAACCAACACCAGAGCCTGTATTTGTTGAAAGCATGAATATTTGAACATCGCTTGTTCCAACATCAACCCAATTATTTACACGGGTAGCACTCGTGCCAGGGTCAACATTGACAATGCCAATTGCCGCACCTGTATTGGTGGCAGTCGCTGCAACAGCAAGTTCTGTTGCGGTTGCGCTTGTGCCAATATTAAATGTTGAGGCAACGCCAGTCCATGCAGTCGTTACATAAAGGCGGATTGATGTAATTTGACTATTCGCAGGAATTACAATTGTTGTTGTGTAAAGTCCTGCTGTCGATCCATTTGTCGCCTGTGTAACTGCAACAGTTTGCGACATATTAACAAATCCGACATTTTTTAAAGATCCAACAGTTGAACCTGTTGTATCAAGAACGTCGCCAGCCGTGATTGGCCCAGTAAACGTAGTTGTTCCCATATTATCCTCCTGCACAAGGTTTCGTCGCGTAGTCTGTGCAGCGTCCGCTAGGCCGGTCTGCGCGACTAAATTACCTAGAAAGAAGACGGGGGCTTATGTAATAGAGGCCCCCGCCATATTATCATCACGACGTTGGGAACGATCCGTAAATCGAACGCCAGTTGTAATAGCCGAAGCTATAACGCTCGTAACCCTTCACAAGAAGGTTGTCTGTTACGAAGTCGACCTGCATGTCGGACTCGAACTTAACTCTTTCCATGTAAGAAAGACCGTCAATGTTCGTCAGCAAGAACCAAGCATAAGCAGACGTCAAAAAGTCGTTGACCATGTAGCCTTCAGGCAAGCCGCCTGCAGTCATCATGATCGCGTTCACATCGTTGTCTGCCGTGCCTGGGCGCAATTCAGTCTTCGTCAGACGAATTGCAACAGGCTCGAGCTGTGGTGGAACAACAAGACGACGGCCACGAGCGAAGATCTTCAGACCAGCCTGGTCTTTGAAGTTCGTGCGGATGGCAATCATCGCGTTGAGAAGCGTTGATTCATTAAGATCAACGTCTACAGCAGGCTTGTTGGCTACAGTGCTACCATCAATCGGATGGTTCGTCGCGCAAAGCGCGACGCCGTCACCGCCGATAGAAGCATTATACGTCGTAGCCGTATTCAACACATTGGCGCCATATATCTCTTTCGTCTGATGGAAAGATTCAATGAGGCCAAGGTTCGACGGCATAAACTGTGTCTTATACAGGTTGTCGTCGATGGCTTTGCGCGTAATAGCATAGCCAAGAGCAATTTCAGTGTGCTCCTGGTTGTAGATATAACGCTCACCAGCTGAGTTATCGAAAGCGGTCTGGCCGCCTTCCGTCTTCAACTGAGCAAGACCCAAGAAGCGCATTTCCGCAGTGCGCTCAAGCGCCATTTTGGAATCATGCTTCGTGAAGATCTTGTCGTATTGAGATGGGATCATCTCATACTTGCCTTCAACTCCACGGAGGCCGGGGAGGAGAAGGTCTTTGATGGCAGAGAGATTAACAGCCATTGGTCCTTACTCCTTCTTAGACGCCTTGGAAGTTACGAGTGAAGACATCGTTGAACATAACGATGGCATAATCGTAGCCTTGGCCGCTGGTGCCGCCAGTGGTGCCGTTGGAGATTGTGCCCTGAGATCCTGGAGGATCCGTCACAACAGCAACGATTTTGAACGGATTGTTCACACCGTAGGTAGCAGTGTTGATGGTTGTCGTATCAAGATAAGCAGCAGAAATACCATTTGCAGTATTTCCAGAGCCAATCACGAAGCCAATCGTTGAATTGACATCCGTCAGTGCAATGCCTGTTGAGTCAGACTGAGCAACGAACTTAGCGTTCGGGTCATTGACAATGTAGGCATAGATTGTGCCTGACTGTGGGTCAGTTCCACCAGGGTAGTAGTTTGACCACACAACGCGCTTCTGAACGGCTGAAAGATATTTACAGCCAACAAAAACGCCGGCAATGCCAAGAGCAGCTGGCGTAGCGCCAGTAGACGCAGACTGCGCTACCGTGCCATCGCTTGCAGCCGTTACTGGATCACCAAAGAATATATTCGTCGAATTATATGCGATTGGAAACTGGACTTGCTCATAGGTTGGAGCAGAGCCGTTGCCCGCATACTGGCGAAAACCGAAAGGCGCTGAGACGTTATTCGTCGCCATAACGGAATCTCCTTTTTACAGGAGGCTCTGTCATCGCGCACCGGGGCGACTATAGAACCAGGGGAAAGTTAATGCTCCACGCCGAGGGAGCCCAAGCCAATTTAATGGCTTGTTGCCATTATATATTGACAATGAATAAAATGCAAAGGGGTAGCCAAGACGAGCTATGATTATGGCCTTGGCTAGACAACGCTGCTATCAAAAAATTACAAATCTGTTTCTATATTGACCTAGCTAGTCTGAGTAAGATATTTTATTTTTAAGAAGCAAATTATGAACTAATCCATCCTCACTATGCGTTAATTGCATAATAGAAAAATTTTTCATCAAAATATCCTCCTTTTCAAGAGACATATTGATTGTCGGATAATGACGATGAAATGCATAAAATATATATTTGCATCTATTTAAGACAGGCAAATATTTGTTGAAGTCATCCATACTCAACTCGCTCAAACTATGAGCGCATATTGCAATGTCAAAATTACCTTGAAAATTTTCTTTTTCTGCGTCAATAAACGATATTTTATTAAATTGATTTTGGCTAAGAGTTTGTTTTAAATACCATTTCTGCAATTCTAAAACAAAATCTAAATCTACAATTGACCAGTGATCAATAGGATGTGCGGTCATATTTAGGCGGCACCAATTACCCCACCCTCCACCAATTTCTAAAACTGTCCTCGCATTTTTAACTTTTCCGAAAGACAAAATAGACATCATAACGTGACGGCAATCTACCTTATCCAATGGATAGAATGGATGAGATCCGTAACCAAGATTTGGTTTTTCTATATTGAGATACTTCAAAAACAAATGCGGGTCCTGCCCGCAAGCAATTGATATTGCCTCGACGTCCGGCTCATAAGATTTATCAGACCCCGGAGATAAAAAATAAAAAGAGGGATCAAGTCTAAAAAATGAAAAGTCCATTCGCTGCTGCAAACGAGAGTTTTCAAAAAAAGGCTTAAATCCCTCTTTGGTCATCTTACTTCTCCGGAATAGGCATAGCCTCATAAGACTTTTTAATTTGAGGACGCGCCTGGGCATGGTCTCTTGTAAGTGTGCCATCTGGCGTCCCGGCCAATTGAGCCTCTTTAGATCTAACCTGAGAACGAGCCTTTCTCAATTCAAAGTCTCTACGTTCGTCAATAATCTCTTTTGGACATTCCATAAGGATCTGTCCTTTGCGCGTTATTGACTCAGCTCTTGTATCATGAGGCATCATTTCTGGATGTCTTGATGTCGGGACAGGCGTCCAGCCAGAACGAGCCAAGGCAACCTGATAGGCAGGATCCTCTTGGCCATAAACCGTCAGACGTTTCCACTGATATTCCCAGCCATCTGGGATAATCTCAGGATCAATAAAGAACTCATCTGTGCCGTCATTTACTTCACCAAGATGGCCACGCAGTTCAGCTGCACGACGCGCAGCAGCAGCCCTTGGGTCATCTTCTCTAATGGGCGGCCTGATAGAGGGAGCCTCTGTAGCAACATCTGTATCTTCATTTTTAATAGATTTTGTAAAAATACTATTTTTGCGTGTTCGGGTTTGAATTGGCTGTTCCATTTATCTAATCCTCAATGGTTGTATCTATTTTCTTTGATCAACATGGCTTTGTTCTTGGCATATTCTTCAGGCGTCATGCCAAGATCTCGCGCCGTATCAGCCTCAGCCCTCGTTAATCGCATAACATTAGGCCTATTGCTTGAACCTCGTGACACAGGCGCCGCTGGTGGCGCTACAGACTTGCGAGGAGCAGGGGCTGATGCGGCTGAAAGGGGAGATTCTGAAGAATCTTCACGATTAATCCCCAATCTATTCTCAATAAAATGAAAATATTCATCCGTATCTGGCTGGATACCATCATCAACGGCATCTTCATGCGCCCGAAACATTTTTCTGACTTCTCGCTCGCTCTTTAAATACTCTCTAGAGCTCCTCAGCCACTCCGCAGACCGATGCGATACATTTTCAGCCAATTGATCAACAATATCACCCTTTGGAGGCGCAACAGGATGAACAGGCTGCGCATTTTCGGCATCCTTCATCTGTTTTTTCATTGCCTTTTCGCCATCTTTCAGCTTTTCAAGCTGATGGGCGTTCGTTGTCATCGCATCCTGTATCTCAGCAACGCGATTATAGTCATTTGCCGCCATGGCATCAGCGTAAGCAGTCTTTAAAACTTCGTTTCTCTCTTTAATCGTATCAATCGCATTGACGATTAATTGATAGTCAGACTCATTTTTGTCTTCGCTGGCCTTTTGAGCATGTAAATATGCTTCTTTAGCTCGACGTTCAGCGTCTTCTCGTGCTCTTTTTTCCCGCTCAAGGTTTCTTTTTAATTCATTGATACCTTCTTCAGGCTCAATTTCTTTCTTTTTGGCGAGTTTTGTATCTTCTTCTTCAGT
>Ga0207959_1000046_pt1 | contig 37344 bp, 54 predicted proteins | sample CryBogCBH20Aug07_FD_184609 | JGI IMG/M metagenome (GOLD analysis project Ga0207959, IMG submission 184609) | Freshwater microbial communities from Crystal Bog, Wisconsin, USA - CBH20Aug07 (SPAdes) (version 2) | ecosystem: Environmental > Aquatic > Freshwater > Lake | place: Crystal Bog... | reverse complement strand
GGCGGTCATAGCAAGAAGCATTATGCAAAAGGCGGTACTGTATCGCAGAATGTTGCTAAACGCTACTTGAATGACATGAAAGACGGCGCTAAAATGCCTACCAAGAAAGCTGGAACTGGTGAAATTAAAGAAGGACCAGCTGGCTACAAAAAAGGTGGACATGTTAAGCATGCTCATGGTCATGTTGCTCATCACACTACTCATGGTCATCATGATTCTGGTCATACTCATATGCACAAACATGCTGCAAAGCATTCACATGGTCATGACAAGATCGACGGTCATCCTATGAAACATGGTGGTCATGCTAAACACCATAAAATGGGTGGCAAGGCTAAGTGTAATTACTAAAAGGTTGGGGGAGCAATCCCCCGCTTTTTAAATTGGAGAATTTATGAGCAATAATAATATTGTCGCTTCAGTCACACGTGCTGGTCGATATGAACCATTTGATTTGCAAGTGGCTCGTGGTCAGATTATGGGCCATAGTGTGGTAAGTTTGTTTGGTTATCAGTCATCAGTAACTACAACATCAATTCCTATTTGGGAAAATGCATCAACTTATACATATATTACATCAGCATCTACTTTAACGCTTGTAAGTACGTCAGCATCTGATGATACAAGCGCTAAAATATTTATTAGTGGATTGGATTCAAGCTTTAATCCAATTTCTGAAACTTTGGCGCTAAACGGTACTGCTGGTGTTACAACAGTTAATAGCTATTTTAGAGTCAATAGTTTGCTAATGACGTCACCCGGCACAGGTCAAACGACCAATGTAGGTACAATTACTCTTAAGCAATCTTCTAACGTAGTTGCACAAATTAATGTAGGTATAAGTAAGTCACAAAGTACGATATACACTGTTCCTGCCGGTTATACATTTTATTTAGATTTAGCTGAAGTAAATACTTCAAATAGCTATACAGGAAGTACAATTATTACGTATAAAGTTCAGGCAATTAATAATGTAACTGGTGTGAAGCTAACTGTATTACAACAACCATTTGTTTCAATTTATACGGCATTACGTGCATCAGACCCATTTGCATATAGTGAAAAGACAGATATTCAATGGCAGTTAGTTACTAGTACAGGAACAATTGCTGCTGGAGTAATCGTCACAGGTAAATTAATTGCAAATAACAATAACGTTAACCCAGCAACACCATAATCATGCCACTCATCAAATCTAAATCCCCAAAAGCATTTAGTAAGAATGTAGCTGCAGAAGTGCATGCAGGTAAACCTGTAAAACAAGCAGTTGCCATTGCTTATTCTGTAAAACGGTCTGTTAAGAAAAAAGATGGTGGCAAATTGCCCGGTTTATGGGCAAACATTCATGCTAAGCAAGAACGGATTAAGCATGGTTCTGGTGAGCATATGAGAAAGCCCGGAAGTAAGGGTGCGCCTACTGATTATGATTTAAAGCATTCACAGTCTAAAAAAATGGCTCATGGCGGTGATGTTAAATTGTCAATCAAAAAAGGTGAAAAGAAGCCTACTAGTCAAGGTGCTGGACTTACTGCAAAAGGTCGAGCAAAAGTTAATCGTGAAACAGGTAGTCATTTAAAGCCGCCACAAGCAAGTGGTCCTAGACATGATTCATTTTGTGCCAGAATGTCAGGCATGAAAGGTCCTATGAAAGATGAAAAAGGACGGCCTACACGAAAAGCAGCATCCTTGAAAAGTTGGCATTGTAAAGACGGTGGTAAGCCTAAAAAGCACAACATTAAAGGGTGGTAATGAGCACAAGCGGAACAGTAAGCCAAACCGTTATCACTGTTCAACAACTTATTGATAGTGGTGCTCGGCGAGCAGGTAAATTAGCAGAAGACTTGACAGTTGAGCAAGTCAATGCTGCTACTCAAAGTTTGTACTATTTGTTATCTAATTTAGCAAATAGAGGCATTCAATATTGGTGCATTCAAAAGTATGTACTTGGATTAATTCCTGACCATTATCAGTACTATCTGAACACAGGTGTAGTTGATGTTCTAAATGCTAACTACAGAACTGTTACACAGAATACGACAGGTGGGTATTCCACTACTGGTAATGGTTCATATGCATTTGATGGTCAGTGCACCAATATTTGCCAATGCACAAACAACACAAGCTCAATCGGTATCAATAACGGTTCTGGTCAGAATGTCTATATCGGAACTGTAGGCATACTGCCTGCTGTCAGTGGGTCTGTGACAATACAGATTCAGTACTCAAATGATGGTAATACTTGGACAACTGCGTATAGCCCTGGTGCCACTGCTTGGGTTGCAGGGACATGGTTGTATTATGACCTCGATCCCTCTGCTAATGTTCCATATTGGAGGATTCTGCAGACTTCTGGTATTAACATGGGTGTTTATCAAGTTGTCTTTGGTTCAAATGCTACTGAAATTCCAATGGCTCGTATGAATCGTGATGATTATGTCAACTTGCCGAACAAAAATTTTACTAACAACTACCCTTTGCAATACTGGTTTGACAGGAATATTCCTCAACCTGCTATGTATTTATGGCCTGCACCGCAAATCTATTCGCCTCAAATCGTTGTCTGGGCCCATCGATACATACAAGACGTCGGTTCATTGTCAGGATCAATAGAAATACCCCAGAGATGGTATTTAGCCGTGCAAAATATGTTGGCACATCAAATGGCAATGGAGCTACCGAATGTAGACCCGCAACGAATTATTTACTGCGAGCAACAGGCTGAAAAGTACTGGGCAATGGCAGAACAAGAAGAACGTGATAAGTCACCAATTTATTTTGCACCAAATATAAGCCCGTATACAAAATGAGCATCTGGTTAGACACAAAAGGAAACACGGTATTAAGTATCGCCATTTGTGATCGATGCAAAATGAAACGTGCTTATGATGATATTAGCAATGACCGTAATATCCCAGGTCTTCGTGTTTGTAATTTTGGTTGTAATGATGAGCGTGATCCTTATCGATTACCTGCTAGACAACCTGAAAAGATCAGTATTCGGTTTCCACGTCCTGATGCGCCACTTAATCCGGATAATGATGCACTTACGACTGATCCAAATATAGTGAATAATGTCGATCAAGATCCAACACTTCCTTCCACTGCTGGTGAGTGGGGAATCGCACCTGAGCAATCAGAGGATACAATTGACGGAAATCTTGATAATTTGAGTCCTTAATCATGGCAAATATACGAATATCGCAACTCCCAACAGCTCCATCGGCCATTACAGGCTCGGAACTAGTTCCGATTGTTCAGAATGGTCAGACTGTACAGACCACAGTAAGTGCGATTACTAGTAGCCCTTCACTGACTCAGACCTTTTTAACTGTTACTGCACAATCAAGTCTTCCTAATAGCCGATATATTGGTACAGGATTAGGTCTAGGATCCTCGGATGGAGGTTCTGGAGGCATTTACAGGATCTTCTTGAATGGAGTATCAGGCAGTTTAGAGAATGCCTCTCAAGGCATTATCGTAAAGAATACAGGAACCACAGTTGTTAACAGAACTTTAACCGTATCTGGTTCAGGTCTTAGCATTTCCAATGGAGATGGCATCAGTGGCAATCCTACATTTGCACTTACAGGTTTAGTTCAAGCACTTGCTACTACAGGTGGGACAGGTTTACTGCAAACAAATGGAACTACAATTTCAGTATCATCTATCGCAGGGACAAGTAATCAGATTTCTGTTGCTAATGGAAATACTAATCCGATCATAGGTTTAGCAAGCAATCCTATTATTCCCGGAACAGCTAGTATTACATTGCCAATAGGCAATACTGCCGCAAGACCTGCTAGTCCGGTTAACGGCATGATTCGATATAATACAGATTCAAATGCTCTTGAAATTTATGCAGCAGGAAACTGGGGAACTGTTGTATCAGGCGCAGGTGTTGGTAGTTTTAGTGCCGGAACAACTGGTTTTACGCCAAATACTGCTATTAGTGGTAACGTTGTTTTAGCAGGTATACTGAATGTATCCAATGGTGGTACAGGAGCTAGCACATTAACAGGTTATGTTTACGGTAATGGAACATCGCCATGTACATCAAGTGCTACTATTCCAACCACTGATTTAAGCGGCACAATCAGTAATGCTCAATTAGCAAATAGTACAATCACAATCGGTTCAACTTCAGTATCACTTGGTGGAACAATCACCACTTTAGCTGGTGTAACAATCAATGGCTCAACTAATACATTAACTAACATTGCTAATGCATCATTAGTAAACAGTTCTTTAACAGTTGGTACAACAACTATTTCATTAGGCTCTACAAGTTTAACTTTAGCAGGCCTAACGACTGTTACTGTTACTCAAGATCCTACTCAAGCTTTACAGTTGGCAACCAAACAGTATGTAGATGCCGTAGCTCAAGGCCTTGATGCCAAAGCTTCTGTAGTGAATGCTTCCACAGTGGCGTTTACCGTAACATACAACAATGGTACAGCTGGTGTTGGCGCCACATTAACTAATGCCGGTTCATTGGCAGCATTTGCTGCGGACGGAGTAACCAACTCTGTTGGTGATCGTGTTCTGATTAAGAACCAAGCAGCTCCAGCACAAAATGGTATATACACAGTAACCACTGCCGGTTCAGGTTCTATAGCATGGGTATTAACTCGTTCCACTGATATGAACACGTGGACAAACGTTCCGAATGCTTATGTATGGGTAGAATCAGGTTCAACTCAAGCCGATACAGGTTGGGTATGTACATCCAATGCTGGCGGAACTATGGGTACTACCGCAATTACTTGGGTTCAGTTTTCAGGTGCTGGTACATATACAGCCGGCACAGGATTAACTTTAACTGGTACACAATTTAGCATTACTAATACAGCTGTAACAGCTGCTAGTTATGGCTCTGCAAGTTCAGTAGCAACATTTACAGTAAATGCTCAAGGTCAACTGACCTTGGCTGCTAGTACATCGATAGCCATTGCTGCATCACAAGTAACTTCAGGTACATTGGCAGTTGCACAAGGCGGTACAGGTGTTGGAACATTAACTGGTTTAGCATACGGTAATGGCACATCTGCATTTACTGCTGCAACAGCTGCTCAAGTAGTTTCGGTCATTGGAACTACTGCAGTAACTAATGCAACGAATGCTGCAAATGTTACTTTATCAGCTGGTTCTGGTGCAACAAATTATTTAGTTTATGCAGCAACTGCTACAGGTTCAGTACCGGAATATACAAGTACTGGACTAACATACAATGCTACAAATACAGCCATTACTGGTGGCATAAATGGAGGCACTTTTTAATGTTTAAATATATAATGGCTCAAAAGGATTAATCATGGCAGCTACCGGATATACACCGATTATTATCTATAACAGTGGTACAGCGACCAATATACCGTTAGCTGCTAACCTTGCATCAGGTGAGCTTGCAATTAACTATGCAGACGGTAAACTGTACTATAAGAACAGCGGCGGCACTGTTACATTGCTGGCAAGTGCAGCAACAGTTGCTCCAGTCACTACATTCTCTGCCGGTACAACAGGGTTAACGCCATCTACAGCAACATCTGGTGCAATTACTCTTGCAGGTACATTAGTAGTTGGCAACGGTGGTACAGGATTAACTAGCTTAACTGCAAACTATATTCCTTATGGTAATGGTTCAAGTGCATTTCAGTCAAGTGCAAATCATACATTTGACGGAACAAACTTAACTCTTGGTAATGCTGGCATATCAGCCCGTTTTCAAGGTGATTTCAGCAACGCTACTGTAGCCTCAAGAACAGCATTTATCACTGGAACAACCAACGGTTCTACTGGTATTTATGCCCTTCCTAATGGCACAAGTACAGCGGCTTCTTGGCAAGCTACCAATAACGCTACGCCTACAAACTGCTCTAAGATTCTGATTGCAACCAACGGTTCTACAGATGTTCAGTTAGTTTCAGGTGTTAATGGTTCTGGCACATATTTACCTCTGACCTTTTATAACAACGGTTCAGAGAAGATGCGCCTTGATACTACAGGTCAGCTGTATATCAACGGAACTTCAGGTACATCCCTTTTAACGATTGCTTCAAGCACTACTTATCCAGCGCTTAAAGTTCCAAATATCGTTGAAACAGCTAATACTGTAGGCGCTGCTCCTTCTGCAACCCAGACATTCTATTTGGCTTCTGGTGCAGTGCAATACTACACAAGCAACGCTGCTAATAACTGGACAGTGAACTTTGCAATGTCTTCTAGTACATCTATGAACACCGCAATGGCTATTGGTGATTCAGTATCAGTAACTATGTTAACTACACAAGGATCAACCGCATACTACAACTCTGCGGTTCAGATTGATGGCACATCAGTCACACCAAAATGGCAAGGTGGATCAGCACCAACAAGCGGTAACGCTTCTGGTATTGACTCTTATACCTATGTCATCGTAAAAACAGCATCCGCAACATACACAGTACTCGCCTCACAAACTAAATTCGCTTAAGGTATTATAGATGCCACGTTTATCTAAAATTGGAGCAGCAGCCCTAGCCGCATTCGGTTGGACGAGCGGTACTTCTGGCCCTGCCAACATTACTGCTACATATTTAGCTGTAGCAGGCGGTGGTGCAGGCGGTTCTTCTAGCGGTGGTGGCGGCGGTGCGGGTGGTTATACAACATCTACTTTTTCATTAAGCCCTTTAAACTCATACACCGTTATTGTTGGTGCTGGTGGTGTTGGCACTACAGGTAATGTACCTAATGCTAACGGTTCTAACACCACGATAAGTGGCACAGGAATTTCTACTGTAACTGCAACAGGCGGTGGTGGTGGCGGTAGTTATTATACTAGCAATGGTTCCAATGGTGGTTCTGGAGGCGGCGGTGGCGGTTCCAATGCTGGAGGCACTGGTGGTACAGGTAGCCAAGGAAATTCTGGCGGTAGCGGTGCTTTAGTTAGCACAACACGAATTGGTGGTGGCGGTGGCGGTGCAGGCGGTGCAGGTGCTTCTTATTCTGGTACAGGCGGTAATGGTGGTGTTGGTTTGGCATCCTCCATCTCTGGCTCATCTACATATTACGCAGGTGGTGGCGGTGGTGGTATTAACCAAGGCGGTACTGCAGGTACAGGCGGAACTGGTGGCGGTGGAGCAGGCGGCGCAGGTAATCCCGATGCTGTAGGTATTTCTGGTACTGCTAACACTGGTGGTGGCGGCGGAGGCTCTGGTGGTAACGGCGGCGGCGGCAACGGTGGCTCAGGTATAGTCATCATTTCCTATGCTGGCGCACAACAATTTGGTGGCGGTATCGTCACATCCGTGGGTGGAAACACTATCCACACATTCACTACATCGGGCACACTCACCCCATTAAATTCTTTAACTGCAAGCTATTTAATCGTAGCTGGTGGTGGTGCTGGCGGTGGTTACCGTGGAGGTGGTGGCGGAGCTGGTGGTCTGTTGTCTGGCTCTGGTATGACCATCGACACAAACTCAACATATTTAGTAACCGTAGGTGCTGGTGGAACTGGTAACACAACAGGTTCTGGAACTAATGGAGCTAACTCAGCATTTTCTTTAGTTAACACAGCAGCAGTAGGTGGCGGTGGCGGTGGTTCAAACTACGGAGGTCCCGGTGTTGGATCATCTGGTGGTTCAGGCGGCGGTGGTACTTCAAACGGTGGTTTACCGGCGGGAGGTGCAGGTACTTCTGGTCAAGGTTATGCTGGTGGTGCAGGTTCTGGTAGTGGATTTTATGGAGCTGGAGCTGGTGGCGGAGCTGGCGCAGTTGGTGCCGCAGGTACATCAAGTGGTGGTGGCAATGGTGGTGTTGGTGTAGCGTCTTCTATCTCTGGCACAAGCACATATTACGCTGGTGGCGGCGGTGGTAGTTGCTATGACACTGGCGGAGTTGCTGGCACTGGAGGTAACGGTGGCGGTGGCGCAGGTACTGCAGGTAATTATACAGGCGTTAGTGGAACCGCAGGCTTAGGCGGTGGTGGTGGCGGTGCTGGAGCATCTGGTGGTACATTTAATACCGCAGGCGGTAACGGCGGATCAGGCATCGTAATCATTAGCTACGCAGGCGCTACTCAACAAATGGCTGGCGGTACAGTCACTATCGTTGGCGGCAATGTAATCCACACATTCAAATCAAGTGGATACTTATCGCCTCTGACCTTTGTTGGTAACTCACTGCGTTTCCGTAGTTCTGCTAGTGCTTATTTAAATCGTACTCCAACAATAGCTGGAAATCAAAAAACTTGGACATATTCTGCTTGGATAAAGCGTGGAACATTGGGTTCTGCACAAAGTTTATTAAATACAGGCCCAGCAACTTCTTCTGACTCTACTTTTGCAAACTTTGGTTTTGGTTCAGGGGATGTTTTAAACTTTCAAGCATATTCTGTTTCTTGGAGAACAACAACACAAGTATTTCGTGACCCAGCAGCTTGGTATCATATTGTTTTGGCATTTGATACTACACAATCCGTTGCAGCCAATAGAATTAAGTTATATGTAAACGGAACTCAAGTAACAGCCTTTACAACTAGCAACGACCCTACACAAAATACAAACTACGCTATTAATCAGGCGGCAGCGCATTATTTATCATATCCAGCGTATTCATTTAGTTATTTTGATGGCTACATGAGTGAAACTCGTTTCATTGACGGTCAAGCACTAGCTCCTACTGCATTCGGTTCATTTAACAGCTACGGTGTATGGCAGCCAATTACCTACGGTGGCAGCTACGGCACAAACGGCTTCTATTTGCCATTTAGCAATAAGACATCCACAACTACATTAGGCTATGACTTTAGCCCTGCAGGTAACAACTGGACTACTAATAACATTAGCTTAACTGCTGGTAGCACATACGATTCAATGACCGACGTCCCAACGCTGACCAGTGCAACGGCAGCGAACTATGCTGTGTTGAATCCGTTGAGTAATACAAGCGCATACCCATATGTTCCAAGCAATGGTAACTTATCATTTACTGCAAATGCTAATGGTAATGGCTCATCACAACTCGGCACATTCGCAGTATCTAGCGGTCAATGGTATTGGGAAGTAACCCCAAGCAGTGCATGGAGTGGTGGTGGGTGTATTGGTATTGTTGGAACTGCATTTAATCCTAACTTCCAAGCTGATTCGTATTTTTGGAATTTTTCTTATGGTTATGGATATGATATGGCCTCTGGTAGAAAAAACAATAATAATACTCAAACAACTTATGGTGCTTCCTATTCATCGGGTGATACAATTGGTGTTGCCCTTGATTTAAATGCAGGTACTTTGACATTTTACAAAAATGGAACAAGCCAAGGAACAGCATTTACTGGATTGAGTGGTTCATTTTTCCCAGCGTCTTATTGTTACAGTTCTGCCACTGGTTCTGTTAACTTCGGCCAACAGCCATTCGTCTACACACCACCGTCAGGCTTCGTTGCCTTAAACACTTACAACCTATAAGACTATGCCAACAACATACGCAATCCCCAACGGTCGGACAGTAATGAACGCTGTAACTTATACAGGACAAGGTATAAGTACACCAACAACTATATCAACAGGTTTTCCTATTGACTTTGTTTGGGTTAAAAAAAGAAGCGGTGCTGGTGAAAATTATGTTTGGGATACCGTTCGTGGTGGCGGAAACACTAATGATTTAGTAACTAATCAAACTGCTGCTCAAGGATACAATAGCGCTTACATTTCACAATCTTTTTCTGGAAACAATGTTATTGTTAATGATGCTGGGGCGGGTAATGAATTAAACGCTAGTGGAGGAACTTTTGTTGCATGGAATTGGAATGCAGGGTCAGGCACTACATCATCTAATACAAATGGTTCTACTACATCTACAGTAAGCGTTAATACTACTGCTGGATTTAGCATTGTTTCATACACAACACCAACGGCAACTAGCGCAATTACTTTAGGTCATGGATTGGGTGTAACTCCAGCTATGATTATTACAAAAGAAAGAGGAAATACCTCGTCATGGGCTGTATATCATCAAAGTTTAGGCAATACAGGATGCTTATATTTAAGCAGTACTGCAGCCTTTGGTGTTAATAATTCTTATGGAACTACATCACCAACAAACTCTGTATTTACTTTAGGTTCTATTGGTTCGTACTGGGATGCAAGCACAACATTTATTTCTTACTGTTGGGCTCCAATAGCTGGCTTCTCACAGTTTGGTAGCTATACAGGCAATGGTTCTACTGATGGCCCTTTTGTATACACAGGTTTTAGACCTAAGTTTATTTTGACAAAATGTTCTTCAGCTGCATATTATTGGGTTATAGAAGACAGCACTAGAAACCCATCTAATGTGGTTAATTTAGAGTTATTCCCAAATGACTCTATAGCAGAAACAAATGCTAGTAGGTCAGTAGATTTCTTGTCTAATGGTTTTAAAATTAGGCACACTGGAACAACTCAAAATAATAATGGTGATACATACATCTACGCAGCATTCGCTGAAAACCCTTTTAAATACGCTAACGCAAGATAGGAAACACAAACATGGCACACTTTGCTAAAGTTGAAAACAACCTCGTAACCCAAGTCATCGTCGCTGAGCCTGACTTCATTGCCACTGGTGCTTTAGGTGACCCAGCAAGCTGGGTACAGACCTCATACAACACCCGTGGTGGCGTTCACTATGGCCAAGACGGTCAGCCAGACAATGGTGAAGCTTTACGCGCAAATTATGCCGGTATTGGCTATGTTTATGATAAAGTAAATGATGTGTTCCATGCACCTCAACCTTACCCATCTTGGACTATAGCATCGCCTACTTGGATTTGGGAAGCACCTGTTGCTTATCCAACCGATGGCAAACAATACGCATGGAACGAAGAAACTAAGTCTTGGGATGCGGTAACCACCGGAGCATAACTTGCAAGATAACTTAGAAACTTCAGCACATTTTGCTACTGCTATTTATAGCATTAGCAAGCCTGAATATGTGCCTGCAGCACTAGAAGTATTTAATGAGAATGTTAAGAAGCAGCAAGATTTAAAAGAAATAAATGCCTTGTACCCTGTCTATATGACAGGCAATTTGTACATGGATCCTAGACTATACGACTTTAGTACTTATGTAGCATCTACTGCTTGGAACATATTAAAGTCACAAGGTTATAAAGTAGAAGATAAAGTGACTTATTTCCACTCTATGTGGGGGCAAGAACACTATAAAACATCGAATATGGAAGAACATATTCACAATGATGGTGTGCAAATTGTAGGATTTTATTTTCTGGACTGCCCTGAAAACAGCTCGCACATCATTTTTGCAGACCCTCGAATTGGTAAGAACCAATTAGGTATGGTAGAAGCGGATCCGACCAAGATTAGTATGGCATCAACTCATATTAGTTTTAAGCCGGAAGTAGGTAAACTTTATTTGACAAATGCTTGGTTAGCGCATGCTTTTTCACGTCATAACAATGACAAACCATTTAAATTCATTCATATGAATTTATCTGTGCAACAAGCACCTGCTCAACAACAGGCAACTGTCATATGAAAAACAAGTATTTAGTAAGATTTAACAAATCAAGAGGTCAACCCGGAAGAGGAACACCTGAACATGTTTGGAGAGTATTTGAAAATGATAAAGAATTTTTATGCAAGCACGTTAAGATTGAAGTTCCAGTCCATGATGAGCGCACTGGTGATGACTGGTCACTCTGTGGGTATGGCTATATGGAAATTAATAAAGAAGAATCTTTAATTACGATTAAAGGGGAAGTCGCTACCCCAGTTTAGCGATCATTGGAGTTATGAATGCAAACTATACCGTTATCTGTTGATTTATTGAACAAAGTTCTTGGTTATCTTGGATCTCGTCCATATCACGAAACATTTCAGTTAATCGATGCAATCCAAAGTGAAGCAAAGGCACAACTATCTGCGCCTCCAGAAGTTTCACTTGCCTCTGAACCTACTCAATAAGGACATACTATGCAATTCTTAAAAGAAATTGAAGCTCATTTGGTAAATTATGAGTCAGAAGTTAAAGATGAAATCAAAAAGTTTATTGATCATTTATGGTCTAAGTATCCTCCAGTAACTGATGCAGTGGTTCTTCCTCCTGCACCTTTGACTGTGTCTACTCCTGTACCAGCCGCTGTTACTTTAGTTCCTGTCTGTGCACCTGCACCTGAGGCACCTACAGTAACAATTGAAGCAGCTAGCACACCTGACCCTGAGCCAGTAACTGTTGATATACCTACAGAGACTCCTGCAGAAGTCACTATTGTGCCTGCACCTACTACATGCGCACCAACAGAAACATCAGCTCAGTAAGAGTAAATTATGGACCCAATAGAAATGCAAATTAATGCAACTGATAAACGATTGATGGTCCATGAGGCTGTTTGTGCGGAGCGCTATGAAGGTATTCAAGATGCACTTGCTAAAGGTGTTAAGCGAATGCAAAAGATTGAGTACCTTCTGTATGCAGTGATCGGGGCTGTCTTATTAGGTCCTAATTTTGCAGCTGAATTACTTAAAAAATTTATAGGTGGCTAGCAAAGTGAATCATGTCAGACCCATTAGGATTAAACGAAGGAGTAAGAGCGCTAAGCGGTAGTTTAAACGCAAGTCGAGAAACAAGTAAACAACTATCAAAAAGTATTGAGAATATACAGCATGATAGTTTAGAAGTAGCACAAAAGAAAGCTCAAGAACGTGTTAGAGCAAGAAGAGAAGCAGAAGTAAAGAAAGAAAGAGCATTAATAAAAGCTCTTGAAGAATGGAAACGAAAGAAGCAAATCTCTGATGAAGAGGCTAGATTAAAAATTGAATTTGTAAAGAAGTACGGTGCAAAAGAATGGGATGCAGTATTACGGATTAAGCTGGACATTGAAAACTTGGAACGTAAAGACAATGAAGAGTTTCAGCATGATCTTAAAGAAGTAAGAAGAGTTCAGATGTGGTGTTTTGTAGCAGCATTAATAGTAACTTTATGGCTTAAATTTGTATTAGGGGTGATTTAAATGGGTGACATATTTACACATATTTTGACTGGTAAAGATAATAAAACTCATGACATTGCAAAATGGGCATGGATGCTAGGCTTTTTATTAGTTGGGTCTTCTGCTATTTATTTAATCTATGCTGGAAAAGAAATCAGTTTGACCGAGCTTGCTGGTGCACTAGGAATTATTTCTGGTTCTGGTGCAGCTTCTGTTGCAGGCAAACACATGGTAGGAGCCGAACCTGATGTTCCCCCTTCCAATTAGTACATATATCTATATAGCTATTGCCTTAGTTACGGCATTCATTACTCATAGAGTAGACGGTTACTATGAGGAAAAAGCGAAAATAGAAGCAATGGCAAATGTGATTGCTACACAAACTAAAGTTGTTAGTGATCAGGCCGTTATTTCTCAAAACACTCAAAAGGATAAAGATGATCTACAGACTAAGTATGACAATGCTGTTGCTGAGTTGCGTGGGTTGCGCAACACAAACCTTCCAGCAGGTCAACCCTCCGCCACTGCAATACCAAGTCAAGGACTCAGACTACTTGAATCAGATGCTGAAGTTCTTGTCGGATTTGCAAAGCAATGCACCAACACAGAAATAGAACGGAATGATGTGATTAACAAATACAATGCTCTAATGGTGACTAAATGACTGAAAACTTTGACCATTCCCTTGATTTAGTCCTTAAATCAGAAGGTGGATTTGTTAATAACCCCAAAGACCCAGGTGGTATGACCAACTTAGGTGTTACAGCTACTACATGGGCAAACTTTAAAGGCCGAAATACGAATGAAAAAGAAATGCGATCTCTTACAAGAGATGATGTTGCACCTCTATATGAAAAGAAATATTGGGATGCTTGTAAATGCGATGAGTTGCCTTCTGGCGTTGACTACCTTGTATTTGATTTTGCAGTAAATTCAGGCCCAGGGAGGTCTGTTAAGATACTTCAAAGAGCTCTTGGTCTGCCTGAAGATGGTGCCATTGGTCCAGTAACACTTCAGAACATCGATGTAATGGATAAGACAGAATTAATTTCTAGATTCTCAGATGCTAAGAAACAATTTTATGAATCTCTACCAACATTTGCTACTTTTGGCAAAGGCTGGTTAAAACGTGTTGATGAAGCTCGTGTCAATGCTAGTAATATGTTAGGATAAAAAATGGCTACTTCTTGCACTCCAGCATGTACCGCCGCAGCGGCAATGACTTATGATAGTCTCATTACCGATGTGACTCAGTATCTTGAACGTAATGACACGGCAGTGGTCAATCAGATACCTCAGTTTATCATGCTGGCTGAGTTTGAAATTGCGCAAGAAATTAAAACGCTTGGTCAGTTAAATGTAGTACAAAGTACTATGTCAGCAGGTAATCCAGTTCTACCTAAACCTGCAAGATGGAGAAAAACAACTTCATTTAACATTACCGTTTCAGGAACCATTCAGCCTGTCTATTTACGCAAGTATGAATATCTAAGAAATTATGCAGCAAGTAGTGGCGCAACTGGTGTTCCTTTATACTATTGTGATTATAATTATGATAACTGGTTAGTCGCCCCTACGCCTGATCAGGCATACACATTTGAAGTTCTTTATTATGAGAGGATTCCTCCTTTGTCTTCATCAAATCAGACAAACTGGATCACGCAAAATGCACCAAATGTGATGCTTTATGGAACGCTGCTTCAAGCGATGCCATTCTTAAAGAATGACCAAAGACAAATATTCCAACAGAAATACACTGAAGGAATGCAAGCTCTCAAACTGGAAGATCAGCTTCGTATTGCTGACCGCCAAGCAATTGCTCAGGATAGTTAAGTATGACTACATATACAAACCCCTTTACAGGTCAAACTGTATCCCCATCTCAGGTCTCATATGAGTCACTGACCATTTCATCTAATACGGTCTTACAATGGCCTGTTAATGGAACAAATGGTGCAGTAACGACTGCAAATATTATTGAGGTTACAGCCACTACAGGTGGTCTGAACTTAGCTCTACCTGTTGCTACACAAGTGTCTGTCGGTGAAGCAGTGATCATCAGAAACATTGGATCATATTCCTTTACCGTTACTAATAGCAGTAATACAACTATCATCTCGATCCCATCTGGGATTGCTGAGTACATTTATTTAACAAGCAACTCGACATCACAAGGTACATGGGCAACTATTACCTTCGGTGCAGGTACAAGTTCTGCAAATGCTTCGGCTCTTGCAGGGTACGGTTTGTATCCAATTAATACAACCTTAAATCAGCAGTATGCCACAACCAACTATTATTCAAATCAGACTCTCGATGCAACCAATAGAGCTGGCTTTGTGGTTTGGGCATCAGGCGTTGGCACAATAACACTTCCTCCGTCTGCATCGGTAGGCAATGGCTGGTTTGTCATGATTGCCAATGACGGTACAGGTATTTTAAATATTGCACTTCAAGGTACAGATAGACTTGACGGTAATACATCTAAACAGTTACAGATTACTGAGTCTTTTGTGGTTGTATGCAATGGATCTGGATTTAATAGTTTTGGTTACGGACAAGCAGTTCAGTTTGCATTTACACAGTTAGCTGTTGTAGTATCTGGAGGTACTTTAACAGAGACTAATGCACAAGCATCAAACTTAATTCAAGAGTTTAGCGGAACACTAACATCAAACCAGATCATTATCGTTCCTTCAACAGTACAGCTTTACACTTTTACAAATAACACGACTGGATCATTTACGTTCACGGTTAAAACAAGTGCAGTGGGTGGTGCAACTGTTACTATTCCGCAAAGCTCTACATTGATTGTGATTTGCGACGGAACTAACGTATACAATGCAGCATCTGGTTCATCTTCATCAATTACCAGTCTAACTGTAGGTAATGGTAGTCTTGCAGTTCCTTCCATTAAGTTTCAAGGCGACGTTAATACCGGTGTGTATTTGCCATCTACAGGGCAGTTTGGATTTGTAATAAATAATACAGAAGCTGGTTACTTTGATAGCACAGGGTTCTACGCATTTAATGGTATTAGTGGAGGAACGTTTTGACAGCTAATGTCATCTCTCTAAATATTCCTGCTGGAATACAGCGAGACGGTACTCAATTTGACTCTCCGATGTATGTGGATGGGCAATGGGTACGATTTCAACGTGGTCGACCACGTAAGATAGGTGGATATAAAGGCATCTTTTTAAATGCTCTTGAAATTAGTCGTGGTATGACCATGCAATCTCAGCAAGGTCTAAACTATGTTTATTCAGGGTCACAGAACTATGTGCAAGCTTGGCAAACTGATAATGATGATGGTGTTGGTTCAGGTCCGACCAATATTACATTAAACAATTTTACAGCAAGTCCTAATAATTTATGGCAATTTGATATTGGATATAACTCCAATGGAACAGGTCAGCTTCAAGTGGTTGCTCACCCAGGTCAGAATTTATTAGACATTGACAGTACGATTAATGTTCCTGTACTTTCAGGAAACTTTCCATATGGCGCTTTGTCCAAAGTTGGTGTCTTTACAGCAACTGGTACATTGACAGGTACATCATTTGTCATTAGCTCTGCCAACTATAAGATTGGAGTAGGTCAGACAGTCACAGGTGCTAGCTTACCTGCAAATACTGTAGTGACATTAGTATCCGTTACAGGGTCTACGACTACTGTGACTTTAAGTAATGGTGGTGGATCAGGTTCACAAACACTGACTTTTGATAATAATATCTCGGTGTCAGGCGGAGCTTGCATGGTTTACCCATATCTTTTTGTGTATGGGAATAATGGCTTAATACAAAATAACTCAGCAGGCGACTTTACAAACTGGGTCGGCGCTGATTCAAACGCAAATAATGTATCCAGCACTAAAGTAGTCAAAGGCATGGCACTTAGAGGCGGAACCACATCACCTTCCGGTTTATTCTGGTCACTTGATCAGCTTACTCGTGTGTCCTATAGTCCTACAACTGTAGGATCATCTGTCTTATATTGGCGCTATGACATTATTAGTACTCAGACATCTATCATGTCAAGTTCTTGTGTTATTGAGTATGATGGTATATTTTATTGGGTTGGTGTAGATCGATTCTTAATGTATAACGGTGTTGTCCAAGAAATCCCAAACTCAATTAATCAAAATTACTTTTTTGATAACTTAAATTATGTGCAACGCCAAAAAGTTTGGGCAATTAAGATTCCACGGTGGGGTGAGATCTGGTGGTTTTATCCTGCAGGCACTGCTACTGAGTGCAATAATGCTATTATTTACAATGTACGTGAAAAGACTTGGTATGATGCCGGTTTTGCTCCTGCAGCTAATCGCTCAGCAGGTGTATTCTCTGAAGTGTTTCGTTATCCTATTTGGGCTGAAAATGCTCAAAACGTTGCTGGCACATATACAATCTGGCAGCATGAAATCGGAACTGATGCCATCTTTTTAAGTACTGTAAATGCTGTAGAATCATTTTTTGAGACAAACAGTATTGGCTGGGTACGAGGCGGCCCTGGTCAGTTATCTGTAACAGGACCAAATAAATGGATTCGATTAGAACGTATTGAACCTGACTTTGTGCAGTCAGGCACTATGCAAGTGACAGTAACAGGTAAAGGCTATGCTGATGACACAGACATTACTACTGGTCCTTATAATTTTGATCCTGATACTCTTAAAATAGATATGCGTGAACAAAGACGTGAAATGAGACTCCGTTTTACAAGTAATACAGAAGGTGGAAATTACCAACTTGGTAATGTCTTATTAAGCGCTGATATTGGCGACGAACGCTCTACAGGTAACCCATAATGGTAGTCTATGATCCACGCGGACTAACATGGGACCATTGGTGTTCTAGAATGGCTGAACTGTTTGCAGCAAATCAGTTAGGCACAGTGACTGAAGACAAATGGAGAGACTGGGCAGACGGTATGCAAGGTATTGGTTACTTTGTAAATTCAGCTGTGCCTGATCCAAGAGGCTTTGATGAATGGTCTCAATGGGCTGAATCTTTGGTTGGTATTATGAATGTAGATACAAGGCAACTTTAAAATGACACCAGAACAAATTATCGCATATGAAACCGGCCGCAAAGGCATGAAGTCTGATGCAATCTTAGCAAAGTTAAGCAAGCATATTCATGAAAGTGATGCCAACTTATTACAAAAGCATGATACATTAATGTATTTAAAAAAAATTGATGATCATAATGCAAATGTACATTTCATTACAATTGATGCACCATTGGTTTTAGCTAGTGCAATTAAATATTTTTTAGATGTTGCTAGAAAGCATGGAATTAAAGTATTACATACTTCATCAAAAAACCCTAAAGTAATGCAAGCATTGGCAGCGGATCATGCGCATATTATGCGTTCACCTCATAGTCCTTCTAAATTGGCAATCTATCTATAATGTTTAATAATGTAGAACAATTTAAAGATTGGTGGTTAAAAGCTGGAAGGCCTATGAAACCGCCATTTAAGAATTGCATTCATACAACTGATATTGCATATGCAATGTGCTTGTATAGAAAAGATCAGTTTCAAGTTGAGTTGTATATCTGTAAACCAAATACAGAGTCGCCTATTCATAGTCATCCAAATGTTAATTCTATTTCAATGTATTTAACAGGGAATCTTTCATTTGCTGATGAAAATGGAAACTATAAAGATTTATCTGCATATCAGTGGCCTAAGCAAAATGGTGCTCATATGTTACTAGGCAAGACTGCCGAGAAAAATGACGGTAAATCACATGCACTAAGAACTGGGTCTACTGGTGGTTCATTTCTAATATTTGAACATTGGCTTAAAGATAATCCTTCTTCTGTAACATTGCACTGGGAAGGTGATCTTGTAGGTGAAAAGCATGCTCAGACCATTAAGGAATATCATGCATAAGACAGTAGAGCAATTCCGTGATTGGTATTTTAAGAATGGTTCACCATTAAGACCACCATTTCATAATCCTGTTTTCTATACTGACAATGCTATGTCTCTATGTTTATTTAGAGAAGGTCAATATCAGGTTGAGCTTTATATTACCGAGCCTCATAGCACATCTCCAAAGCATACGCACCCCGGTGTTGATTCATGCTTTGTATATCTAGGCGGTAATATACAATTCAATTTAGAAGGCAGAGATAATCCTGATGTTAGTCAGTGGCAAACTGAAAAAGAAGATGGAACTCATGCTTTGCTTGGAAAGACCGTTAGTTCTCCCGATGGCATACCTCATTGGTTGCTAATAGGAAAAGAAGGTGGTGCATTTTTAAGTTTTGAGCATTGGAAAGATAAAGACCCAGTATCAGTTACAACGAACTGGGAAGGTGAACCTGTAGGTGAAGTACATTCGAAAATTTTGGAACAAAATTTAAATGATAACATTTCAGAAAGAGTCTCCTGAGCCATTTACGACAGAGGCACTTGATTTATTTAAAAAGCATTACAAAGAAATAGCAGAACGTAAAGATGTAATTAAGTTAAAACCGGATTTAAAGTTATACAACAAGTTTTATAAAAGTGGAGTTTTAGAAATACATACGATTAGAGATGATGGAAAGCTTATTGGTTATAGTTTATGGTTCGTAACAAAACATATCCATTATGCAGATAGTACTACAGCTAATTCTGATGTATTGTATATAAGCCCAGATTATAGAAAAGGCATGACAGGTGTGAAATTTATTAAATGGACGACTGAAGAGATTAAGAAACGTAATCCTCAAAGGATTATGTTTCATGTTAAGCCGTTCTTAGACTATAGCCCGATTCTTGAAAGAATAGGGGCTAACTTTTTTGAAAAAATCTATACAATAGTGACGGAGTAAATTATGGGCGGCGAAGCAATTCCAATTGTGGACTGTATTATCGGATGTTTTATTGCATGTGAGCTTGGCTGTTTAATTTGCCAATATAACTGTATTCCGAGTTGTGATCCTTTTAACCCTCCTACAGATAGTGGCCCTACAAGCACTCCGGGTGATGGCGCAACACCGCCTGCAGATACACAGCCTCCTGTTTCCTCTGATCAACCAATTCCTTGTCAATATGAAGGACAGATTCCTACATGCCCTAATGCAGGATTACCTACACCGCCACCTGTAGTTCCTCCTATTATTCCTTTGCCCGGAGTTAAATGCGTCATAGGCGCTATTGCATCGCCAGTTGCTAAGACCATTGCAGGCGCATTAACAGGGCCGTCAGCAGGTGCAAATGCTGCAAATTCAAGGACAACACAAGGAAACGTTGGAAGCGCATTAGGTTCTACAGGGAATAATATGTTGGCAGGTGGTACAGGCGGATCTGGTGCCATTCCTACTCCATTACAAAGCCCTGCATTAGCCGGTGCAGCTGTTAGTGGCGCAGCACCTAATATTTTGTCACCTTTGCAGCAGTTAAGAGTGCCTACAGAGCAACCAACATCTGTGGTGGATCCAACTGTAGCTGCTACAAACTTACGAGTCGGCGATCCTACAGGGATCCCTGTACAGTCTTCTTATGTAGCGCCTTATGAAGTTCCTGAGGCTGCAGAAGGTGGTTATCAGCCTGACATTATTCAACGATTCCAAGATCAAAGTACAAGAAATAGATCTGGCGCATTAATGAATTCCGGATTAAAATTACTTAGCGGACAAAAAGCAGGCGGTGCTCAGCATGAAGAACATCAAGAGCATGGAGAACACGTACCTGAATTTGTCACAGGGGCTACTGGTCATTATGTAAAAGGTAAAGGCGATGGTCAATCTGATGATATTCCTGCTATGCTCGCTGATGGCGAGTATGTGTTTGACGCTGACACTGTTGCTGCTTTGGGTAACGGTTCAAGTGATGCAGGTGCAAAGCTCTTAGATCATTTTAGAGAGTCATTACGTGAGCATAAGAGATCAGCTTCTTCGGATAAGATTCCTCCAAAAGCATCTCCATTGGCATATATGAAAGAAGCACTTAAACGGCATTCGAAAGGTTAATTATGGCATTACCAACTTCAACACTTCCGTCTGGGCCAATAGCTTCCAGTAATCCTGCAGTTCCGAATCTTGGAGTAACGGCAGGTTCTCCTTCAGGTGGCACCTTTACTCAAGGAGCTGCACTTCCGAATATTACGACCACACAGACAACGGCTACAGCTGCTCCTCAGTTTTATACTTGCTATTTAAGCAATCTTGCAAATCAAGGTCAGCAAGCAGCATCAAATGCTCAGTATGTTGGTGCTCAGCCATTACAACAACAAGCATTTTGTCAAGTAGCTAAAAATGCAGGCAATTATCAGCCTACATTAAATGCTGCCATTTGCGCCGCTAATCAAGTTAAAGGAACTAATTTAGCATGCGCTGTTGGCAATTATGGTCAATCCAATATTGCTATGAATCTGGCACCACAGACCACATCAGGCATAGTTGGAACCGGTCAGTTTGGCTCAACTAGAGGTGCTGGTGCTCTTGCAGAGAATATTGCAAATGCAGACTTAGGCATTACACAGTTACAAGAACAAGCATTACAACAGTGCCAAGCAAATAAGTTAGCAGCTGCTAATACTCTTGGTAATTTAGCAACAACACAACAGAACTTAGGACTAGGCTGTGTTAATGCACTCTCTACACTAGGTGCACAGCAACAAACCATTGCACAGAATCAACAGTTATTCCCATTACAGCAATTAACCAACGAGTCTGCATTACTTCGTGGCTATACAATGCCAACAAGTACTGCTCAGTCTTACACAGGTCCAATTCCCGGAGCTTATGCAGCATCGCCTTTACAGCAAATTGCAGGTATTGGTGCATTGGCAGCTGGTATCAGTTGTACAGCTCTTGGAAAATCTATTGGCTCAGGCATTGGAAGTGCTATGTGCTCAATATCAAAATATCTGTTTGGTTGCGCAGGAAATACGGTTAGTGATGCTACTCAAGCTGCTAGAAATGCAAGTGGAACAGCTGGCATAAACAGTGGTAATCCTATTCCTAATATTGGTTGTGGTTCAATGCCAACTAACCCAAATGGTACAATTGATTATAGTGGTAATAACTGGGGAGGAGGTTAATCATGGCTATATCACCGCTTAATGCTTTAAAAGATGCTCCAGTGCCTTCAGAAATAGGCGGAGACACCGACTATGCAACCAAGTATATGGATGCCTTAAATAAGATCAGTGAAACTCTGAACAATCGGTCAAATCAACCGTTAAATTGGTTCAGTGTTGCAGGTCAACTATTAAACCCAGGGCGTACAGGTAATGCCGGTGAAGCTTTTGGTAGAACTGCAGATGTAGTTGGGCAACAAGTTGAGCAACAAAGAAGAGAAGAACTTCCACTTGCTCAAATGAGAGCTGAAATCTTAGGCAAAGGCTATGAAGTTGAAAAGCAAAGAAAAGGTTCTGAGATTCTAGGTAGTATTTTAGGCACTGACCCTGATACTGCAAGAAACCAAATTAGCTCAGGAAATACGCCTGCAGGATTAAGCCGCATTGCCAATGGTAAGCAATTAGCAGCTCTTACATATTGGGATCCAAAAGCAGGCGCAGCATTAAAGTCAGGCATTGAAGTTGAGCAAAAGCAAATGGAAAATGCCATTAAGCTGCTTGATTCAGGCGTTGATATTCATAAAGCAACTGCTAACATGAGTGATGACCAAAAGAAAGAGTTTACTTCTAATATTGATGCATATAGAACTATGCTTGGTCTTCCCGGTCCTCATACTAGTAGAACTGAGTCAACCTTTGCTGATCCAGCAGAAGCTGCAAGAAAAGCAGGTCTTCCTGTTATTCGCGGTCTTGGCTCTAATGATAAATTATATGCAGACAGTGTTGCAAATGGTACTCCTGGGATTCAACCGAATGGTTTACCGGTTGCCAAACCCGGAACTAGCATGCATGAAAAAGGTGCTGCATTGGATATTGATTCCAAGCGTCTTTCACCACAAGGTCGTCAATGGTTAGAAGATAATGGCTATGTACAACCTATGCCAGATAGAGATCCAAATCATTGGCAGCTTAAAGAAGTGCCTACACAACCTATCGCTGTTAGTGGTGCATTAGTGCGTCGTCCTGATGAAACGCCTGAGCAATTCAATGCTCGTAGAAAAGCGATTGAAGAACCACAAATCAAAGATGCTGCCGAAATAGCATCTGGTTTAAGCAAAATCGATACTGACAGTTTAATGTCATCAAATACTGACTTGAATGAGCTGAAAAAGATTGCAGCTAGACCTGATGCAAATAAGATCTTTGCCCCTTTACAATTACAAGGCGGTGAAACATATGCACAAGCAGCTACCAAGATAGCTTTACAGCAAATGAAAGAAGGTATTAATGTTACGGCCGGCAGTATTCATGCAGGCATTGGCGTTAATTTTGAGCCTGTATATCAGAACTTAAACTTAAGCCCTGACCAAAAAGTAGCAGCTGCAAAAGCACAACAAATCATTGCACAGCAGGTGATTAATAACATTATTGCCAATAAGACTAAAGCATTCGGTGGATCTCGTGTGACCAACTATCAAGATCAGCAGTTGTCTGCATTAAATGCAAATATGAACCAGTTACCTAAGTTTATTGGCGCATGGGCAACAAGACGTCAAGTGGATAATGCAGCATTAATGGATGCTCAGTCTGAATGGACAAACTTTCAACGTGGCGCTTTGCAAAGTAATCAACCTGCTGACCCACGTGCATTTATTTTAAGTGATACATACCTTAAAGACTTGCCACAACGTCACAGAGAGCATATTGAAAAAGTCAATAAATTTTATGGTGAAGAGTAGAGGCTAATATGGCAGACCAAAAACAATCCAACCCTTATGACACCGTAACGCTTGGTGATGCACCTATTACATCACCTGATGCATCAAAGAAAATAGACAATAGCCCTTACAACACAGTCACTTTTGATAATAAAGTATCTAATACTCCGCAAGCAAGCGTAACAGTTACAGGTGCACCTGCCGATTTTTTAGGGCCTGCACTTGGTGGGGCTGCTGTAGGAGCAGCTGCTGCTAAGTATGGCCCACAACCATATAATTTAAGCCCTGATTTTCTTAAAGATCAAGAAGCTTTATCAGGTAAGATTGCAGCGCACTCCAAAACAGCTGATTTACTAAATCAAGTAAACACAGAGCATGCCGCTACAATTGATACTGCACATCAACTTCACACTGATAAATTAGATGCATTAAAGAATGCAGAAGACATACTCGCACAAGCTACCGAGCATGCACAACAGTTAGATGCAATCCCACCTGAAGGCCCAGGCCAAAAATGGATTCCTACATCAGCGGCTACAGGAACACCAACAGGTGCAGCAGAAACTACTGTGTCTGAAGCAGGACAGTTATCTAGACTTGCTGCTAATCGACCAGCTGGGTACAATCTAACAAATGCAGGAATCTATGTTCCAGGGCAAGGTGATGTTGCCCCAATTTTGACAAAAGAACAAGAAGCCGCTAAAGCAGCAGCTTTAAAAAATTACTTGGCAGCACAGCAATTACGCGATCAACATCAAAAAATTGCATCTCAATCAGCATCTGATTTAGAAAAGATGCGAAAAGCAACAACACCTCGAGCTTCTGAATTACAGAAGTCACTAGATAAACTTGCTATTGAGCGTGCTGAAATTGAGCAAAGACTAAAGTCCAAAACTCCTTCGCCTAATGCAGTACAAAGATTTCTAACTGAAAAAGTTCCTTATGCCGATAAAGCAATGGAAGCACTTGGAGAAGTGAATAACTTTATTAACAAAACTCCCGGTCTTAAGTATGCAGCTCCAGCATTAAGTGCAGGGCTTGGCGTACCACAAACACTTTCAGGTATGCAGCATTACAATGAAGGTCAGAAACTTAAAGGTGCTTTGGAAATGCTAAGCGGCGCAGGTGGCGTAATTGGAGCAGTTCCTCATCCTGCGACAAGAGCTTTTGGTGCTCTTTCGCAGTTGCCATATATGGGCTATGAGGCTGGTGAATACATTCACGACAAACTGTTTCCACCTAAATAAACTTTGTATTTCTTTACAGCTCGGTTAATTTCTTGCTTATGCATGCCAAACAACTGAGCTGCATAAGCTTGAGTCTCAAGATCTACAACAACTAAATACAAAGCATCCATTAAATGATCTGACCAGTTAGGTCTATGAGTTCTAAAATACTTAAAGTATTGAAATCTTTGTTGTTTAGTCATCAAACTCAGATTGTATTTGACAGCCGACCAGTGATTATTTGCCATGAATATGCCTCATTTCAATAGCATCGATCTGATTTAATAAGTCTTCCCGAATTCTTAAGTAAGTTTCACTGCCGGGGAATTCATCACGACCGATTGGATGATAGAATTGCTCTTCACACCAATCAAAGTTATCATTCTTCTTATTTGGCGGGAATATATTGGTTTTACCTTTAGCAGATTGGCGTTGGTAGAATGCATCAGGTTTACGGAAGTCAACCAACCCTTTAAGGAACGGATAGACCTTTAATACTTCTAGCCATAGTTTCATAGCAATAATATTATCTACCGTTGTTTGAATTTGTTCATCACCGCGCATGATACAGTAACCAATAAGGTCTTTAATTGTACAGCGTACCATATAAAAGTGTTCAAAATTGCGAGGCATAATAGTACGGGTATCAAGGCCGTGAACAAGACCACTATCAAGCATGTCAACATAGAGATCGCGAGCCATTGTAGTAATCTGCTTGTATCTTTCGTAAAAATCTGCATTTGCCATAATCCCCGGTTTAACCATAACTCTATCATCTCGCATATCCCTGTCACCATGAACTTGGGCCGCAAAACTAAACAGACGATGGCGTATTAAATGAGTTGTGTCAATCATATCCATACCATTAACCGACCAAGTGATGTTAATCGTTTCCATCGCAGTAGGCAGCAGTTCATAACGGAATAGTTCATCAATGGTTTGATCAATTTGATCTTCTGGGAAATCCCATTGGATCTTATCATTCCATGTATTTAGTAGAAAGACTGATATAGTTTTTCTAAACTCTGCAACTGTAGGTGCATGGACTAGTTTAACATCAATGCATTCCAATTGATTCATAAACTGAATTGGTTCTGTCTTTTTACCGAACTTCAGCTTTGTGTGCATTGGCTGAAGATTTTTCATTTCTGATTTATGGATTTTTGGCATTTTCTACTCTCTTTAGTAAGTGTAATTCAACAAGGCGTGCATAACCGGCAATATCAGTCCAGCTATCCACATGATCAGGGGTAATAGCTAATCGAGATAACTTCATAGCTATTTTAGAAAAATACATTTGATAAACTAATCCCATTTCAAGACCATAATGATGCTTATAACGGTCTTTTAACAGCTGAATGATTTGAGCTTCTAATGTAATACCTTCAAAGAAGTCACCATAGACTTCACCGCGTTCTTTAATGACTTGATCAGTGGTTGTCATACTTTGTATGCCTCCAGTTTATGCGCTAGCACAGCCATACGCTTTGCACTATTGGTGTATACATCTACCATATAACCAGTGTTGCCCATTTTGATTTCATTGTCGGCATATTGTAGACATTGGAGTGCATCACAGTAATGAACCACCAATGCTTCTGGTGTATCCTCATGGTACATTTGACAATATCTAGCCACTGTTTCAGGCATTGATTCCACAATCTTTTCTTCGGCAGCTTCTAATGCTTTAGCCACTTCAGGGAAATTCTTTTTAACTAAGTGGTTTACATCAGAGATTTCCATTTCAGGAAGATCATGAGCCAATGCAATCTTTACTGCCAGATTTACATCAAACTCATATTCTTCTGCCATAAGCATGACGCCTAAAGCCACAAAGAAGCTATGAGTAGCCACGGATTCAGGTTGAATCACAGGTTTCATAGAATATCGTTTGGTATGTTCTAATGAATAGCTTCTCATAAAGAAGTCTAATATTTCTTTATTCATATTCAGTTGAATCCTCTGACCAGTCTTTACGAGTAAATGTATGTGTTTCTAGTACATCATCTAATGCTTCACGTAATTGGCTATATGACTTACAAACAGAACCAGAAGCTGCCAACATGATATTAAACTTTTGACCTTTTTGCGCTGTTGTCCATAAATAAATAATGGGTATGCCTTTGGCACTGCAGTAACCTGCTTCAAAGATTGTGCCGGTATCTTTATCATCTGTAATACAGATTAAAAGGCTAGTAACATCTAAAGCCGTCATGTTTGAATTAAAGACTTCTTCAGGGGTTGTTACACCGGGGACAAATAGACTTTCATCTTTAGGGCTGAAATATCTGATTTGTTTATCATCAAGAATCTCTTTAACATACTCCAAGCGTCTTGTTTGAGCATCATTAAAGAATGGAGATGCAATATAGACATATAAATCATCTATTCTCATCTTTTTTCTCCTTTTCAATTACTACATCGCCATGTTGATTAATATGATAAAGACTGCCAACTTCTTTGGCTTTATAAAGTTCACGTTGTTGCCATTTTGCATTAGCTTCCATCCATTTTTGTGCATCTATATCTGCTTGACTCATACGGTTTCCTCTTTTGTTAAACTACAATACATTATACCATAAGTAAACATTAAAGTAAACATTATTTTTCTTTTGCATATGCTTTAACTGCATTCATGAGACTTTGTTGTGTCTTGTCTTTACTCTCAATTGCTTTAATGATAGCTTCATCAATTGTTTTTCTACCAATAATTTGGTGAATGATGATGTTATTTCTTTGTCCTTGACGATAAAGTCGTCTTACAAACTGCTCATAGATTTCTAATGACCATGTATTACTAAACCAGATCACAGCATGCCCAGCACCTTGTAAGTTTAAGCCATGTCCTGCCGATTGTGGATGAGCAAGAAGGACAGGAGTTTTACCTTCATTCCACACATTAATGATCTTGGTTAGCTTATCACCAGCAATTCCGGATCCAATGACAGGTGCCGATGGGAATGCTTTCTTAAGTCTATCTAGATCATGCTTAAAATGATAACCGATTAAACATGGCTGCCCTGATAACTCTTCTACAATGTCAATAACTGCTTCCAGTTTGGCATCATGTATGTGCTGTACTTCGCGCTCTGTTCCATCTAAATAGACTGCCCCATTAGAAATTTGCTGGCATTTACCGATTGCAACTGCTGCTGTTGATGCAGTGACTTGACCACTTTCTATGTCAAGCAATAACTTGTCTTCAAGCTCTTTATATTTCTTAAAAGCATCTGGTGGAAGATCGACATATACTTTATTAGTAATTAATTCAGGCAGTTCTAAATAATCTTCTGCGGACATTCTTAAAACTTTGTCGGCCAATGCTTCATAGATTCGTTCTTCAGCGCCTGTCTGTAATGCCCATGTATATCCGCCATAACCACTTGGATAGAAATAGTTTGCTCTAAAGTGTGTAACGTATTTTCCAAATGTGGCTCCGCGGTCAATTACAAGTTGGGGTCCAAAAATATCCATTAGACCATTAGATGCCGGAGATCCTGTAAGACCGACTCTTCTAGGAAAATGATCTAATAAAGGACTTAAAGACTTAAATCTCTGTGTGCGAGTATTTTTTAAATAACTAATTTCATCTACAATAAGCATGTCATAAGGTAGCTTAACATTTAACCTTCTAAAGGTATTGGATAACCATGCCAGACCATCAAAGTTAACCACATGGATGGTTGCCTTATCATGGATTTTCTTATCCTTCTGTGGACCATGCAGCACACTGCAAGTAATGTCTTTAAAGTTATCCCATTTTTGTATTTCATCAGGCCAGACTGCATAGCAAGGTCGTAAAGGGGCAATGACCAAGACTTTCTTTACTGCATTAGCTTCAATTAATAATTTGATTGTCTCAAGTGTAATGGCAGTCTTTCCTAGCCCAGGGCTAAGCCATAGTTGGCCTGAACCATTTTCTAGTAAAAACTTAATTGCCTTTGTCTGATATTCGTGTGGCTTCCAAAGCATCGGTGATTTCCTCTTTTGTTCTTAATACGAGTACGCAATGATGATGTAGTTGTAGCAACATATGTATATGTTCTTGACGAGCTGATAATTTTCCTGTTAGTGTTTTTAGTTCTACCCATAAGACTTTATTAAATGGCAAAATCACAAGTCTGTCAGGATACCCAGTACTGAACTTTAAATGTAGCTTAATTGATGAAATCTTTAAACGTTTACACTCAGCAGAAAAATGTCTTTCTAAATCTCGTTCAAGAACTTTAGTTACCATTTACATGGGCCGCCACTTTTCTTACTAAAATTACAGTAGTTACATAAAAATGACGGATTAGGCGCAAAGATCTTGTCTTTTTCTACGTTTTCAAGGCGACGTTTTAATTGGACTTGTAAGGTCGGCAGATCTGCTCTTGTGATTAATTTATATTCATCTGTTTTTGCAAGGTCTAAAAACTCAATTGCTGTTTTAACATACTGAATATTTGGTTTGCATGACATAATTAATGCTGCATATACGGACACTTGGTCTGAATAATCACGATGCTTACCTGTTTTAAAGTCAATGATTGTAGCTTCAGGTCCATTTTCAATGTATAAGTCAATCACACCTCTAAACATAGCTGTTGGATCGTTATATAACACAGGGTTCCATGACTTATCAACTGCAATTGTCATTTCTGATGCAGCTTTAAGCTTTAGCCAATTAGATAGTTTATCATCTAAATAAGCAATGTCTTCTGATAAGATTGGTAATCCGCCTTTAAGAATAGCCTCAATCTCTTCATGGATCATTTTGCCTCGATTGGCAGCTTCACCTGATTTATCCTGAAGCTTGTCTATTTTGACAAACTTATATTTACGAGCACATTGCTCGTGCATCTTAACTGCGGAATATGAATGGATCATTGTCTTTGACTTGGAATACGGTTACGAATACGTTCTGCTAATTCAATAAAGTGCTCTTTATACGGCATGTCTGTATGATGCTCACCTTCTTCATCAACAAGTTTGGCACAAGCTTCACGTTCCATCATGACCGCTTGTCTAGATGCATCAATAGCAAATGCCATAATCTCGGCTTTAGCTATTTCCAAAGCATCATCAAACTCTTTTTGCGTAAATAAAGTAGCACCTGTTCCTTTGGCAAAGAATTGCTTTTGAAAGTCTGATTGTTCTGCCATTATTCTTCTCCGCTTAGTGTTAAAACAGCATCTGATGAAATACCGTTTGTGTACAAAATTCTATTAATTACATCTTGAAAAGAATCTAAGATTTTAGTTTGATGCTCTACAAGTTCTCTAACTTTATATGTTGCAATTTTGACTTTAAAGACAAGTTCAACTTCTTTAAGACTAGTCTCCATATCTACCTCCAAACAACGGTTGTGCAGGTTGCCCATCACCACATTTTATTTGTTGTTCAAGAGAATACTCTGCAGGTTTATAAATAGTTGGAACTGATGCTTTAAGTTGATCAATAATTCCGCCGACTAAATTGTATGCCATTGGAGACTCTATAAATTCAGGATTGCCCTCAATAAGCTTTTCAACATTTTCAATTGCTTGAAGAATAAGCATAATTAATGTTGCTCTTTTTTGTTCTTTAGAGAATTGATCTTCTAAAAGTGCAAGTTCGTCGATTCGTTTCACTTTGCCTCCTTAAAAGTAGCAATAAAATCATCTAAAGCTTTATGCAATTGTTTTTGATTTAATGTGCCAACTGATTTCTTTTCGGTTGTCATTGTGTCATCAAAAAGCCACTTGTCAAAATTAGATTCTGCTTTTACATAAAATATAGTACCGTCAAACTTATCACCCCATTGCACATGAGGACTAGTTTGTTTTAATGAAATACCGATCTGACGATTACCTGCCCATTCTTCTTTTTCGGTCATTGACTTATGCCAATTATTAAGAATTTGAAGTAAATGTTTTCTAAAGTTCTGTTTTGTGACAAACTCACCCGGTTGATACATATTTACAAATAACTGTAATGGGTCAGATTCACCACGAAGCACACCGTTGTTGTCAGGAAGAATATCAGTATCTTGATATTCAGGCTTTTGTTGGATACCATAAATCATATCCGTTAGAGGCGCATCTTTACCCTCTAATAACTCGTTTTCTTCTTTAGTTGCCATATTAGTCCTTATTTAGTTTGGGCAAAGTTGTCACCGAATTTAGCTTCGGCAATAAAAGGAACGTCCATTGGAAATGCACCTACCATAGATTGCTCTAATTTTTTAGCTTCCTGTTCTTCATACCCTTTTTGGCATGTGATTACAATTTCATCGTGTAATGATAGCAAAAGCCGTGAATGAGTAGCAAGCTTAGAATAGTCAATCATTGCTTTCTTTGCCATGTCAGCACCAGATCCTTGAATTAATGTATTAAGGGATTTAAACCCGAATTCCATTAATTTACCATGGATTATCTTTGGCGGTTCACCTTTTATTAGTCGTCCGCCGACAGTCTTAAAAGGAATCTTGGCTCTATATCTAGCCATTAGGTCTTCATTAATCTTAGGAAGTCCTGTAGCTACTTCTGTTTTATACAGATCCACAAGTTCTTTAGCTTCATCATACGGAATCTTTAACATTTCGGATAATTTTTTAGGGCCTGCGCCGTACAAAATACCGAATGATAGCGTTTTCACGTAATCACGAGGAATATCTCTTCCAACTTTTTCACTCATTAAGTTCTTACTAAACGTATGAAGGTCAGCTTTAGGGTCTTTCAAGTACTGTTCTTTAAGCTGTCCATCCTCAAAATAAGCAAATAGTCGAAGTTCCTGCGCATTGTAATCGCATGCAATCATTGAATGACCTTCATCAGGAAGGATATATTCACGAACCTTAGGTATAATAAGATCACGAATTTCGGAGGGCAGAGGAGTCTTCGGACCTCGTATAGGCATTGTCTGTAGTGTCGGTTTTGATGATAATCGACCTGTTCTAGTGCCACCCGCTTCACCTCTAACTGTGTTCCACTCTGTATAAATCCGACCTGTAGAAGCAGACTGCTCTAACCATGGCTCAATGTATGCGCCAGTCAATTTGACCAACACATCTCGATGTCGTAAAACGGATGATAGCTCAGGATCTGTAATCAGATTTGCAAGTGTATCTTTATCTGACAAAGGCGTACCTTTATCACTCGTTGGCCACTTTTTGTTCTTGTCATAACAACCTTTATTTTGAATGATTTGAACCAGCTGAGCACCAGAATTATAGTTAATATCGTCTGCATTGAAGTATTTATTCAACCAGACTTCACATTGCAAAATATCTGCTTTGGCTTTTTCAAGGCACTGATTCAGACCGTCTCTGTCTACACGAACCCCTATCCTAGAGTTTTCCAATAAAATAGGCATTAGCTCAATTTCCCTGAGATAGGCCCGTGGCATTGTTTGTCTAACGGATAAGGTAAAGTCCCATAGTTTGGCTGTTAATGCAACGTCGGCCTCTGCATACATTCCTACAAGGTCCGCCGGACCACGGGCAATGTAAGCTCCAGCGGTTTTAGGCTTTTTGGCAACTGCAGGTATGTGAGCTACTAACCATTCAAACAGTTGATCACGTTCTTCAGGTTGTATATTGAGCCATTCAACACATAGTTCTTTTAATGATAAACTTCTAACATAAGGGTTGTATAGAAATGCCAAAACCAAAGTATCATGAACTCGTTCAGGCTGTAAAAATGGAAGCCCAAACTGCTCCACAATTACTGACATATCAAACATTGCATTATGAAAGCAAATGTGCCTGCCTGATTCCCAAATACGAATTAGAAGTCTTTTTGCATCTTCAAACGTACAATTGTTATTGCTGTCATGACAAAACGAATAGTAGCCAGATTTAAACTGGTTTGTACGATCTAAAACTGCAAGACCTACAGGCTTAGGTGGATACTGTTCTGGTCTAGGGCCAATAGCTTCTGTTTCAAAGTCTAAGAAAATCGGTTCTACCATTTGTATGGATCCATCTTAGGAAGACAAACTACATCGACCGGAATACTTGTAATAGATCCATTGATCATACGTTTACCATTGACAATTTCTGCTCGTAAACCACTTGATTGACAAGTAAGTACTGCCGAAATTACATCATTTCTTGACATTTGCTGAACACTCGATTCATATTGCATTGTGACAATAGGCACAGCCGACGTATTATATGCTTGATAATTCGGCGGCTGCGAAGATGAACAACTTACACACAGTAATACTGTAAATAACAGTAAACTAGTTTTCATGTGTACACCTGTTATGGTTAATACTTCGATGATGTTGCCAATGCAGGAGTTTCCTCTTCTACATCAGGAGAATTAATGGCATTCAGTACTTCTTTTTCACCTCTTGCCAATAAAGCTTTAACAACTTCAATAGACTCAACGGCTTTGACAAAGGTGAACTGAATCTTAAATTGTGTTTTAGGATCAGGTACCAATGCAATTTTAGTAATAACACCTGCCAAAGGGCGTTTAACTGTTGAAGCCACTGTTTGTACATAAGTTGCAAAACCTTTAACACTAGTTACTGGAATACGTAATGCTGCCACTTCACCCATACCAACTGCTTCTGGTGTTGAAATAGAATCAGATGTCATTAGGAATAAACGACGCTTTTCACTACAAGCTTTACCTTTGCCACCATTGGTTGCACTACCCCATTGATTTTTAGGGCAAGACTCACACAATTCAGCTTGTGGTGTCTCAGACAAATGACTTGGTTTTAACCCTGTTAATGTAGAACCTAGCGCAAAACAAGTAGGAGGTGCATTGTTGGTTGGATCAAAGCGTGATGTATAGTACAAACGCTCAATTGGTGATGCCAATACAACTACTTCCAACGAATTACCTGCAATCGGGTTATCACGATACTTTAAAGTTCCACCACTAGTAGTGATAAATGAAACACCTGCTGAGCTTTTTTCTGCGGCAATGCTTTGCTCTGCCAATTTAGCAAGTTCTGATTCAAATGTAACAATTTCGTTTTTAGCCATTTTAGTTCCTTATTTACGTGATTTAGTTAAGTTAATTCCCCATAATTCAGTAGCCGATGAACCGGGGATCTGTTCACCTTGTTCGAGTCGATCCTTAAAGGCAGTAGAGCTTAACCGTTTATGGAGCAAATCAAAGCTTTTGGTTTGAGAAACATATTCATAAAATGATTCCCAATCCGTAATAACAGGCACAGTCTTTTTAGACATTGTGACAGAATGGCCAGCCTCTGATGCAGCCTTGGTTGTACCTGCTTCTGACATAGCATGCATAATATCGGCTTCCAACTGTGCTGCTTGTTTAGATAAATCACTGTCTTGTAATGCAAGATCAGCTCTTTGTTGTTTTACTTCTACTAATTGATTAATAAGTTCAGATAAGTTCATCGGTTTTCCTAATATAGTTTTACTTCTACAAATGCTTCTTTAAACATATCGCTTGCTATTTGAAATGATTTATTCCATCTTTCAGGCCTTTTATTAAAGCTAACATGTCTAGTAATCCCTGATTGTATCATCATTGCAGCACATTCACTACAAGCTTGCATTGGGTATGTATACATTGTGCAACCATAAAGATTTCTATTAGCAAAAATCATTGCATTTCGCTCGGCATGAATTGTCATTGCATACTTTAGTTCACGGTCATGTAAACGTTCAGGTTTATCATCAACATATGCAGGAAAACCATTAAAGCCAACACTAACAATATGGTTGTTTGGATCCACAATAACCGCACCACATTTGGTTGATGGATCCTTGGACCATGTGGATACCAATTTAGCCATTTCCAAATACCGTAAATCCCATTTGTCTTTATTAAGCATAATGACTCATCCAATCAGGTGCATATGCATGATCACGGTTCCATTTCATAACCATAACATTCTTTTTATGGCGGTAATATTGACGATAAGCAGTTACTGTATCTGTATGCTTATATTCATCTGGCATACATTGAGGAGGATTTTTCCAACCGCCAAATGTAAGAGATTCTGGTGGAATACTTAATTCATTTTTTAAAATGGCTTCACATGCATGTGTCTTGCCATAACGTTTTGTGTATTCTTTGCATAAGGCAATAGCTAGGTCATACACATAATTGTAATGAAGCTTGGATTCTCTAGTCCATACGGCCGATGGATGATTTTTATGTGTAGGTTTATAAGAAACAGGATGACCATGTTCATGATGAGCAGTAGCTAAGAGCTGTGCTGACTCTATGATCATCTTAACCACATGCTTATCACAATGGAATATAGCAGCCATTTTAGCATTGGAATGTAAAAAGAATATATTCATAAAGAATCCTTGAATTAAGTGTTTTGAATTAAGTGTTTACATTATACCATACTTTGATAAATAGTAAACATTATTTTTTCCACCAATAACTTAACTTACGACGACCGTGTTTAAGCACAATTTTATAAAAATGAAACCGATTAAAGATAGCATTTTTACGACGATATGCGCGACGTTGACATGCCATCTTTGTTCGGGAAAAACGTGGCTTAAGTGTCATTTAATGCGCATCACTTTTGCTTTACGAAGTACTTGCTCATACTGTTCTTTGGCGGCATCGTCTAAATGTCGTAAAGGCAGCTCTTGAAAGTATTTCCATTTGTCTTTATATTCTTGAAGCTCTGATGGTGGAATCCAGCCACGTAATCTCCACCGAAGAGTAATATCGGTACCTGATGCAGTCCAAATGTGTTCATGTTTCATTTGTATCTCCTTATCTACATTGGTTTAACAACTCTAATGCAATCATGTCTTCAGGCCCAATCCATCCTTCCGGCTTAACTGCATCTTGTATATAACCGCGGCTTGTAGTTCCGGGTTCCTTTTTCATGTTGGCTTCATGTACAATATTTAGAATTTTAGGTAAGTTAATCCCCATATGGTGAGCACAACCCATTGTGACATAGGCCAAATCAGCAATAGCATCAGCAGCATCAACCAAATTATTTTTTTCATGGGCTTTCATTAACTCACTGAGTTCTTCCATCAAAAAGCGGGCATAAAAGCTAATATCCACAGGAGCTAAAAGCTGAGCTTTATTTGATACTGGAAGATTTAGTTTTGTTCTAAAATCTCGGACTTTTTGAAAGATGTCTTGATTCATTTCTCTTGTACCTTTCTTAGTACATTCCTACACAATTCAATTTCATCGTGGCTTAAATCACCAAACATTCCCATATCAATGGCTACTTGATTTATTTCCTCATCTGTTAGTGTTTTTGCTGGATATATAATTTTTCCATCAACAATCCACGCTACTGGTTCATTTTTCATTTCAATAACTCCTTGTATCCTTTCATTGCCTGTTGAGCGTGTTCATTAAGAATCACTTTCATGCGTAATGCTTCTTTCAACGCTTCTATTTCATCTTCTAATCTTTGCCTTCCAATAACTAGGCAATATGGGCAAACCGAATTTCCTAATGAATTTTTAGGATGGTCTGGTAGCTTATAAAATTTATGATTGCCTTCATCACACATTTCCATTACTGGTTCAGTATTCATTTCTCTTGTGCCTTTCTTAGTAAAACACGCTTGTTTATTTCTTCATTAGTCAAGTTAAAGTAATTTTCATCAAGATAGTTTTTAGCCATTTCCCACGCTTTTTCTTTTGTGTCAGCAATAAAATATTTTCTATCTGCACCGCTACAAACTGAATATGATTTCCATAAACCATTTTCAAGTTGTTCTGCTCCTATGGCTACTGGCATTTCTCTTGTGCCTTTCTTAGTATTGCTCTAGCAAATACTTTTTTATCAAATTCACCTTGATAAATTGTATTGCAATAACATTCTTCTATTTCCTCATCTGTTACATCTATTGGTCGTTCATAAAGCGGAATAACTTTTTTAGCATCAACTGGTTCGTTAAATTGCAACGACATATTTTCCATATTATCAGGACATTCTTTACTGACTACTGCATAAGCAAATGGTGGGGTACTTTCCAACGATGTTCGAGCATCTTGAATCTGCCTAGTGTTCAGTTCTTCAGGATTTCCCCCATTGTTCTTTGCTGGATGGGTGTAATGAGGTTCTATTCTTTCGTTATCGCCAAGATAGGTTTCCCATTCACGCATTTGTTTGTAACTGGTAGTGTATTCAGGATAGCTTTCTCCACCATCACGAAACAAAAGCCACGCTACTGGTTCTACATTCATTTCTAGTTTGCCGTCATAGGTTCTTAAATCACGATTAGTTAGTGTTGTGTGTAATTGTAGTTTCAACGCCTCTATTTCAGCTTGTTGCTGTCGTAGCATGGTGGCTGCTTCAATATGAAAATCAGCAGGTTTTACAGGTACGGAAAATCCTTGCCATTCATAAAGCCTAAGCATTGATAATTTATCGGCTATGGATAGCTCTAAACTCATATTAGTACCACCTTCCATTCATCCCTACAGTTCCCTTATCATCTTCGGTATGGGGT
>Ga0207959_1000042_pt1 | contig 38283 bp, 44 predicted proteins | sample CryBogCBH20Aug07_FD_184609 | JGI IMG/M metagenome (GOLD analysis project Ga0207959, IMG submission 184609) | Freshwater microbial communities from Crystal Bog, Wisconsin, USA - CBH20Aug07 (SPAdes) (version 2) | ecosystem: Environmental > Aquatic > Freshwater > Lake | place: Crystal Bog... | reverse complement strand
ACGGGTGACATTCTTTATGCTTCGTCATCTACCACCTTGGCCCGTCTTAATGACGTGGCTACTGGCAATGCTCTTATTTCTGGAGGGGTCGGTGTTGCTCCGTCTTATGGTAAGATTGGCCTTACTACGCACGTAAGCGGCACATTACCTGTTGCCAACGGCGGTACGGGTGCGACTACGCTGACGGGTTATCTTGTCGGCAACGGCACAAGCGCGTTTACGGCTGTAGCTACAATTCCAAATGCCGGGTTGACCAATTCATCCATTACGATTGGTTCAACCGCAATTTCATTGGGCGCTTCAACGTCCACGTTGGCAGGTTTGACAACAGTTACGGTTACGCAAGACCCAACCGCATCGTTGCAATTGTCCACCAAGCAGTATGTGGATAACCAAGTTGCTACGGTCAGCAATACGACATTCCATACGGCTTCTGCGGCGGCTACTACAGCCAATCTGACTGCCACGTATAATAACGGAACTGCTGGTGTTGGTGCTACGCTTACCAATAGTGGCGCACAGGCCGCTTTTGCTGTTGATGGTTATACCGCCTCATTAAGTGACCGCATCCTTGTTAAAGATCAAAGCACGGGCGCACAAAACGGTATTTATACCGTCACAACGCTTGGCTCTGGCTCAACCAATTGGGTGCTTACCCGCGCAACTGATTTTAATACGGTTGGCAGCGGCCCTAATTACATTGAAACGGGCGCTTCTACGTTTGTCAGCGGCGGCACAACATGGGGTTCAACCTCATGGGTCATGAACACGACTGGCACGATTACGGTTGGTTCTACAGCCCTTGTTTGGGTGCAGACATCTTCTTCCGGTAATATTACCGTATCCGCTCCAATTACCAAGACGGGTAACACTATTGGCCTTGGCACGGTGGGCGTTGCAAACGGTGGAACGGGCTTAACGTCATTAACGGCATATGCGTTGTTATACGCCGCAAGCACGTCTTCTGTGGGCCAGATATCGCCGTCTACTACGGGCTATCCTTTATTATCCACGGGTGCTTCAACGGCCCCTTCGTTTGGTCAGTTGGCTCTTGGCGGCGCGGGTGTCACTGGCACACTTGGTGTTACAAATGGTGGTACGGGTACGGGAACGTCCTTTACCACCGGTTCTGTCGTGTTTGCGGGTGCATCCGGCGTCTACAGCCAAAACAATGCTAAGTTATTCTGGGACAACACCAACAACCGTTTGGGCATCAATACCGCCACACCACAGACGCAGTTGACTGTTGTTTCCAATACGCAGACGACCACGCCAACAGGTTCGCTTCCTGCCGGTACTGATTTGTATATTGTTGGCGCAAACGCCGCAAACACCCGTATTACGCAAGATGCTTACGGCACTGGCGCTTATGGCGTGTTCACTGCGCGTATGGCCCGTGGCACGGCTGCATCCCCTACAGCATCGCAATCGGGCGACTTTTTAGCGCAGTTTACGGCCCGTGGTTATGGCGCAACTGGATTTGGCACGGCGTCCACGGGCTACATTGCATTTTCTGCGGCGGAAAACTTTACGGACACGGCGCAGGGTACATATGCGGGTATCTACACAACGCCAACTGGCAGCAACTCTATTGCTGAAGCCTTCCGCTTTGGACCTGCGGGGCAGTTGGGCATCGGTGGCGCTACATACGGCACATCTGGTCAGTTCTTAACGTCTGGTGGCGCGTCTGCCGCTCCATCTTGGACGACGGTTACGCTTGCAACCCTTGGCGGCGTGGTTCCTGTGGCCTCTGGCGGCACAAACATTACGTCCTACACAGTGGGCGATCTTCTATACGCCTCTGCCTCCACAACGCTATCCAAGTTGTCTGACGTTGCTACCGGATCAGTTCTTGTGTCGGGCGGCGTTGGTGTCGCTCCTGCATGGTCTAATTCGCCTACGGTTACGTCTTTAACGACGGGCAGCATCAGCAACAGCGGTAACACGACCAATACGGGTACGGGTTCGCGCTTCTTGGCTGACTTTACCAATGCCACGATCACAAACCGTTTGGCTTTCCAGACAAGCACGACCAACAGCACCACAGGCATTTATGCTTTACCATCTGGAACATCTACGGCTGCTTCTTGGCAAGCGACCAATGCCGCTGATCCCACCAACGCATCCAAGATTTTGATTGCGACGAACGGCTCTACGGACGTTCAGTTGGTATCGGGTATTAACGGCACGGGTACGTATTTGCCATTGACGTTCTATACCAGCGGCGCAGAAAAAATGCGCTTGGATACGTCAGGCAATCTGGGTATTGGGACGACTTCGCCTGCGTTTGCTTTGGATGTTGCAACTTCAACAGCACGTGTAAGAGTGATACCATCAACAAACACCAATTTGGCTTTGTATCAATCAACAAATGCGGGCGGCAGTTCTTATGTCGGGCTTGACAGTTCTACCGGAAGCCTAAGCGGCGTAGCGTATGCACTAAATTTGTATCACAATAGTGCATACCCAATTATTTTTAGCAACAATGCCACAGAACGTATGCGTATCGACACCTCCGGCAACGTAGGTATTGGGACAAGTTCGCCATCTTATAAATTAGTTGCTTCAAATTCTGGCGCGGAAGGAATTGAATTTGGACCGGGTTATTCGTCAGGAAAAAATCTATTTCAATCATATAACAGGTCTGGGTCATCTTACGTTCAGTTAGATTCTGTTGCCAGTTTGTTTACGTGGCAAATCTCTGGGTCAGAAAAAATGCGTATTGACGGCAGCGGCAACGTAGGTATTGGGACGACTTTGCCAAGCCAAAGATTAGAAGTTGGGGGTGGTTTTCGCGTAAGTGGTTCTGCAACATTAGGAACAGCATTACCTTCAGGTGTTTTCAGTGATGAATCTCCTGTTCTACGCGCATATGTTGGAGATGGAACCGGATATTCTTGGACTTTCAGCAAACGCGCATCATCAACTACAACGGATTTAGTAACAATTTTGGATACCGGTTATGTAGGTATTGGGACGACTTCGCCGGGGTATTCTCTGGATGTCACAAACGCAAGTAGTCCAACCCCAATTCGTTTAACAAGTGGTGCCGGAACAGCCATTCGTTTTGATACGACCCGCAATTTTACAGTTAATCGAAATTGGGTTATTGGTTGCGATTATAATACTGAAGGCGTTTTTTCTTTCATCCCTTCGACTACGCTTGGGGGTGGAGTGTTTCCCACTCCTGTCATGAACTTAAGCGCCTCCGGCAACGTAGGTATTGGCGGCATACCAACAGGAAATTATGCATTTTCCGTCATTAATGGTTCAACAGCGGCTTCAAAAGGAAGTCAAATTAATACCGCAACAATTGGTACAAGTGGCGGTGATTATCCTTACATTGGTTATAACTTCCGTACCACAACAACAGGCGGCTCCTACCTATATAATGGCGGCGATTATGCTGCCGCCATAAGATATGGACAATCTGGTGGTTTGGCTTTTTATAGTGCCGCATCCGGCACCGCTGGCAACGCAATCACTTGGTCGCAACTTATGACCATTGATTCAAGCGGTAACGTGGTTGCTACAGGTAACGTCACCGCCTATTCCGATGCACGTTTAAAGAAAGACGTATCCACCATAGACAATGCTCTTGATCTGGTTGGCAAAATGCGCGGCGTTCGCTACACCCGCATAGACAGCGAAGCCAAGGGTGTTGGTGTTATTGCTCAGGAAATACAGGAAGTATTGCCAGAAGTGGTCATGGAAGGTGAAAATCTATCCGTTGCATACGGCAATATCGTTGGCGTATTGATTGAAGCCATTAAGGAACTACGTGCTGAAGTTGCTGATTTGCGGAGCAAGATGTAATGGCAACTCCTGCATCTGGCCCAATTTCAATGGCGGACGTTAATGCAGCATTTGCATTAGGGTATGCTTTGTCTGCCTATCGTGGAGTAAGATGGTATACGCCAAATACAACTTCAACGGGTACATTTACCTCCACCAGTTTAGGTATGGACCAGTTTTATAATAAACAAAGCACCAATCCCGCAACAACAGGATCAACAACATATAATACTGCGGGAACATATTCGTTTACCGTTCCTGTATATGCAGGTACTCTTACAATTAGCATGAATGGTGCTGGCGGCGGCGGTGGCGGTGAGGGACTTTCAAGCGCCACCAATGGTGCAGCAGGTGGAACAACCCAAATTGCGTCATTAAGTTTGGTGGCAAACGGCGGGAATGGTGGATTGGGTTGCGTCACATCCGTGGGTTTCCCAGCGGGTGTATCAGGCGGTACTGCTTCAGGCGGCACGACAAATACAACAGGCGGTTCATCTGGTGGCGGAAACTCCGTAAGTTATGGCGGCAGTTCACCTAATGGCGGTGGACAAACAGCAAGCAGAAATACAAGCAGCCCCGGAAATGGTTTCTCAGGTAATGCGCCCGGCGGCGGTGGCTCAGGTGGCGGTGATTCATCTGGTAACGGATCAGGTGGCGGCGGCGGTGGTTATTGCAGCAAAGCCTACGCAAGTGGCGCAATAGCGTTTGGCACTGTTTTAAGTATTACCGTAGGCGCAGGTGGCGGCGGCGGGTCAGGAAATTATACCAGTGGCGGCACGGGCGCTGCTGGTCAAGTAACATTAACTTGGACTTAGTCATGACTGAATATCAAACCCTTATAGACATAGTTGGCGGCGCAATCCTGACGGTGGCGGGATGGTTTTTGCGTGAACTATGGGGCGCAGTCAAAGAACTGCAACGTGATTTGAATAAACTGGAAGCCAATATGCCAAAGGAATATGTTCTGAAGGTGGATTTGGACAAGCGGATGGCGCATATTGAAGATATGTTCCAACGTATCTACGACAAACTTGACAATAAGGCGGACAAGCCATGAGCACTCCAAATCTTGCGCTAAACCAACCCGCTTATAACTCATCGGCTTGGAACACGCCTCTCAACGCAAACGAGATAATCCTTGACAACCAAATGGCAGGGACAACCTCAATCGCTTTAACAAACGCCAACGTAACGCTTAGTGGCCCTGCAACGGATGGCTCCGGTCAAACACAAGCCATGCGTGTTACGTTGACGGGCGCTATTTCCGCCAACATTACGATCACTATTCCTTCGGGTATTGCAGGGCGTTGGATTGTTTACAATACGACAAGCGGCGCATACACGGTCACTATGGCTTCCGGCGGTGGTGGATCAACCGTTACCGCCGCTCAAGGTTACAACACGTCAATTTATTCGGACGGCACAAACGTGCGTTATGCCGACGATGGCATTCTTCAAGGTGGCACATTGCCAACTTTGAACGTCACAGGCAACACGACCCTTGGCTCAACGGGCGCAAACACCACGACCGTTAACGGCAAATTGACGCTTGCCTTGTCGACAACACAGCTTTCCGCGCTTCTCAACAACATTTCGGAAACGGTTACGGTGGTTGGATCCGGCACAAGCGGCACGATCAATTATTACATCACAAGCCAATCCGTTCTTTATTATTCTTCCAACTCAACCGCCAATTTTACGCTCAATTTTGCAGCATCAAGCGGTACATCTCTCAACTCCGCCTTGGCAGTTGGACAGTCGATAACGGTGGCATTTTTGAATACCAATGGTTCAACGGCCTATTACAACAGCGCAATTACTATTGATGGCGCATCCGTCACGCCAAAATGGATTAATGGTGCAACCCCTTCTTCGGGTTACGCAAACTCGGTCGATACCTATACCTACACGATCATAAAAACAGCTTCCGCAACCTATACCATTCTCGCAACCCTCGCAAAGTTTGCCTGATATGCCAACTTTATTAACTACTGGGGCCGCATCGATAAAAGGTTTTGGTACGCAAAATGTTGCGACCACGGGATCTTTTACACAAAACACGTCCGGCTCTGGAACATTCATTGTTCCGGCATATGCTAACAGCATCACTGTTGAAGTATGGGGCGGCGGTGGCGGCGGTGGTGGTCCGGCAGTAGGTTTCGGCGGGTCGGATACAAGCACCAATGGCGGCACTTCTTCTATATCGGTTGCGGGTTATTCTCTTTCCGCAGCGGGTGGTGCAAAAGGCAATATCGCACCCAGTGACCGTTCATCCGGCGCATCCGGCGCAGGTGGCGTTGGTTCAGGTGGCACGACAAATGGCACGGGTACGGCGGGTACGCCTTATGGGGCTTACGGTGGGCGTGATCGGCCTGGAACTTCTGGCAACGGGTACAATGGCGGAGCCGGTGGCACGACAAATAGTTTATCCGGTAACATTGCAACAGGTAATGCAGGATCAATACCCGGCGGTGGCGGCGGTCCAGCTTGGTTTGATCAAGACGTTAACAATTCAGGCGCTTCTTGGAACACGGGCGGCGCGTCGGGTGGTGGCGGTTACGCTGCCGTAACCTTGACGCCATCAACAGGGCCATTGCCCGGTACTGTTTTGTCTTTCACCGTTGGTGTTGGTGGGACGGCGGGTGGTCAAGCTGGCGCGGGAGCTAATGGTCAATTTAAAATAACGTGGACCTGACATATGCAATTCACTTGGTCGTTTCCCCAATTTATCGTTAACCCTTCCTACGACAGTCTTCAAAACGTCGTGACGGGGATCAACTGGGTCTGCACAGGATCGGACGGAACATACACGTCGTCGGCCTCTGGCACGGTAACCCTTGGATCCCCCAATCCCGCTGAATTTGTTCCATATGCCGATATCACGCAAGCTATGGCCTATCAGTGGGTGGCGCAAAGCATTAGTATGGCAGGGGTTGAGTCTCAAATTGCCATGCAAGTTACCGAGCTTTCCCAACCCGTTATACAAACACAAGCTCCGCCCTACTGAGGTTGCCATGGATCCATTCACCCTCATTGCCGGCGCGACAGCGATCTACAATTCGATCAAATCCGCCGTCGATGCAGGGCAGGATATGATGGCGACTGCCGAAAAGGTAAGCAACCTCTTTGGCAAAGTTGGCCAGATTGTCACGATAGCTTCTACGCCTCGTAAGAAAAAACTGTTTCAATCGCAGGCTGAGTTTGAGGCTGAAGCGGTCAAGATATACGCCGTTAAGGCTAAAGCCCTTGATATGCAGCTTCAGGTAAAAAATCTGTTTGTTTCCCAATATGGGAAAGCAGCATGGGAAGGCATTCAACGGCAAGTAATTGAAATGCGTAAGGAAGCTGCTCGTGAAGCCGCGGCCGCATTGAAGGAACAAGAAGAGAATCGCAAGGATGCTATTATGATTGCAAGCATTGTTGGCTTTCTAGTCTTGGGCATTGGTGTGATTGGCGTAATCCTCATGATAACGGTGAAGTAACATGGAAAAGATTGAAGAACAGCAACACAAATTAGAACAGGAAATGGCAGCTAGTGCGTCCAAGGGCGCATTGGTTGAAAAAATCGTGTTTGCTGGTGTGCCAATCTTGTTCTCTTGCGTTGTGTATTTAATGAACTCGCTTTCCAACGCGAACAACGAAATAATACAACTAAAGTCTAAGATAGCCGTGGTGGTTAATAGCGAAAACAAGGCTATTCCAACGCAAGGTACGACTATTGAGATGGCAGAAATACGCGAAAAACTTAGCATGAGAATTGACCAAGTTGAACGCGATGCCGCTCTTGCCCGTGCCAATATGACTTTAGATCGTGAGCGCCAATTGTCCGAAAGTAATAAGGTTCGGCTGGAAATGACGGCTGATGCCGCTGCCGCCAGAGCATTGATTAGGGCTGATTTAACGCTTGCCATACAAAAGTTAGGTGAAGCATTGGGTGATAAAATTGATGCAATAGAAAAGGCTGCGGCTCTTGCACGGGCAGAACTGGATAAACGGTTAACTCTTCTGGAAAAGGGAAAATAAATGGACATCCTTAAAACTTTTGGCCCTCTGATTGGGTCCGTTGCCCCTACGATTGCTACGGCTCTTGGTGGACCTATCGCTGGCATGGCGGTTAAAGCTGTATCAAATGCCCTCTTCGGCCATGAGAATGGCACCGAGGACGACATTATGTCGGCTCTTGCCAATCCTACTGGCGATCAGTTGGCTGCGCTTAAAAAGATTGACGCCGACTTCAAAGTTCAAATGAAATCTTTGGACATTGATTTGGAACGTATCTCTGAACAGGATCGCGATTCAGCCCGTAATATGCAGATCGCAACCCGCGACTGGATCCCCCGCGTATTGGCTGTGGGCGTCACGCTGGGCTTCTTCGGCATTATTGCGTACATCCTGCACTTTGGCCTTCCAGCCACGGGCGGTGAAGCATTGCTTATGCTGATCGGTACGCTCGGGACTGCATGGACAAGCGTCATGGGTTTTTATTTTGGCTCTTCTGCTGGGTCCAAACAAAAGACCGATGCACTCACGGCTTCTTTGGGGAATAAACAATGAAAGAAAATTTCGAAAAATGTTTTGCTCTTATTCTAAAAGAAGAGGGCGGCTACGTTAACGATCCAAAAGATCCGGGCGGAATGACAAACCTCGGCGTAACAAAACGCGCATGGGAGGCTTACGTCGGACATGAAGTCGACGAGGCGACGATGCGTGGCCTCACACCCGAGCTTGTCATGCCGTTTTATAAATCTTTGTACTGGGACAAAAACAAAGGTGATTTGCTTCCTTCTGGCGTCGATTATGCATTGTTCGATTTTGAAGTAAACTCCGGCGATGGCCGAGCCGCAAAAGTTCTTCAGGCTTGCGTTGGCGCGGTTCAAGATGGAATCATCGGCGATGGAACATTATCACTGGTCAACTCGTACGATCCCATTGACTTATCCGCGCAAATCTGCGATAATAGGCTTGCCTTTTTGCAATCTTTGCCGGGTTGGTCTCATGATGGCCATGGCTGGAGCAACCGGGTTGCATTTGTAAAAGAAACTGCTGCAAAAATGGTTGGATAGTCATGGATTACAATACCTACGTCCAGCAGATAGCAACAATGGCAGTTGTCCCAACAACGGACACAAACTTTCAAATCATTTTGCCTCAAATGATTTCTTATGCCGAACTGCGGATGCAGCGTGATCTTGATTTCCTTTCAACCCAAATCAGCAATTCATCTTATTCTTTTACGCAAGGCAATGGGACTTTAACAATTCCGACTTCTCAATTCGTCGTTATGGAAACATTTGAAGTAATTGACAATTCAGGAAACTCTTCTGCTCTTCTGCCAGTCGGAAAAGAATTTATTCAAAATGTATATGGCACAGGTTCAACGCAAGGGCTTCCGCAATACTTTGCTGTTTATGGCGGCGACTCTGCGACAACTGGTTTAACTAGTCAAAATATGATCGTTGGCCCTATACCGGATTCGACTTATTCCGTTCGCTTGACAGGAACAGTTCGTTCTGCTCCGTTATCTGCAACGAACACGCAAACCTACATTTCTGTCTACTTGCCGGATATGTTGATCATGGCTTCCATGATTTATATATCGGCTTACCAACGTAACTTTGGTCGGTTGAACGACGACCCAGCCATGGCTCAAACTTATGAAAGCCAATACCAAGGATTGCTCAAAAGCGCCATGGTCGAAGAGAATCGCAAAAAATTTGAATCCGCTGCATGGACGCCTTATTCTCCTGCACCTTTTGCCTCGCCAACGAGGTAACAAATGCCTCATAATACGATTAAGCTGAAACCCGGCGTCGAAACCAACACCACTCCTGCGTTGAATGAGGCGGCATATTCATCGTCTCAGCTTGTTCGTTTTTTGCCTGAACGAAATGGTTATGGATTGGCGCAAAAGCTTGGCGGCTGGGTAGCTTATTTTGCTGCGGCAATTACTTCTAAAATTCGGGCGCTTAAAGGATGGGCGGATCTTAATGCCATTAATCATCTTGGTATTGGCGCTGAAACATCACTTACCGTTTTAACAAACAACACGCTTATTAATATAACACCTCAAACGACTGTTACTAATTCGACGCCTAATTTTACGGCAACAAACGGATCAAATGTCGTTCAAGTTGTTGATTACGGTCTTATTGCTTCCACATTAGATTATGTTGATTATGTCACTCCTGTTGCTGTGGGCGGATTGGTTTTAACTGGTCCTTATCCTATTTATTCGGCAACTGCTGCGGTCACCGCCGCAACAAGCACAACAAGCGGCAATGGAACAACGGCAACGATTACGTTTCCAACGCAATCTGTTGCGCCTCCTGCTAATTCAATTATTTTGATCAGCGGCGTTACCCCATTGCAATATAACGGATCTTGGACAGTTATCTCTTCGTCCACGACATCCGTTACATTTGCAAGCACCGCAACAGGGTCTCAAACTGTTGCTGGAACTATTCAATATGGCGCAAACTATTCAATTCAAGCAGCGAGCAACGCAACTGCCTCGCCTTATACGCCGGGCGTTTCATATTATTTTACCACAACGAGTGGTTCATCAATCATAACTTGTACACTTGCCAACCACGGATACAGCGCTGGAAATCAATTTTACATTGGCGTGTCAACAACGGTTGGTGGCGTAACCCTGTTTGGGCTTTATACTGTTTTAACAGTTACTTCGAGCAGCGTATTTACGTTTTCTGCCCAAAATACAGCAACCAGCGGCGCGAGCGTATATATTAATGGCGGAAATATCCAAGCTACTTTTTATATTGCTCAAGGCCCACAGGCTACTAGCACAGGCTTTGGCGTAGGTGGCTTTGGTGTTGGTGGCTTTGGTGTTGGTACTACACAACCTAGCGTTCCTGGAACGCCGATCACGGCAACTGATTGGACGCTTGATAACTTTGGTCAAGATTTAATTGCTTGCCCTGCGGGTGGTGCAATCTATTATTGGGATCCAAGCGGTCAATTACAAAATGCACAGATTGTTGGCGGAAATTGTCCGTTAGTAAACAGCGGCGCATTTGTTGCGATGCCAGAGCGCCAAGTGATTGCTTATGGCTCTTCATTTACATTATCACCTGATCCGCTTTTGGTTAGGTGGTCAGACATTGGTGACTTCACGCAATGGATTGCGACCCCCACAAATCAGGCGGGGTCTTACCGTATTCCAACGGGATCCAAAATCGTTGCAGGTGTTCAAGCTTCGCAACAAGGTCTTTTGTGGACCGATTTAGACCTTTGGGCAATGCAATATATTGGCGCACCATTGGTTTACGGGTTCAACAAAATTGGCTCCAATTGCGGAGCAGTATCGCGCCATTGCTCAGGCCAATTAAATGGCGCTGTCTACTGGATGAGCCAAAAACAATTCTTCATGATGGTTGGCTCAGGTGTTCAATCTATCCCGTGCCCAATTTGGGACGTTATTTTTCAAAACATTAATACGTCATATCTTTATAAGGTTGCTTGCGGCGTAAATAGCCAATTCAATGAGATTACATGGTACTATCCATCCGCATCATCCACCGAGAATGATAGCTATGTTAAATACAATACGGTTCTCCAGCAGTGGGATTTTGGGACTTTGGGTCGTACTGCTTGGATTGATCAATCTGTCCTTGGGCCTCCTATTGGTGCTGGGTCTGATAATTACTTATATCAGCACGAGGTAGGCAACGACGCGGCCAATGGCACCCAAACAACGGCCATGCTGTCGTCTTTCCAAACAGGTTATTTTGAACTCAATGAAGCTGATAACTTGATCTTTATCGATCAAATATGGCCCGACATGAAATGGGGTACGTATTCCGGCAACCCTAATGCTACGGTGCAGATTACATTTTACGTTACCAATTACCCTGGCGATACGCCTGTTCAGTATGGCCCATACACGATGACGCAAGCGACAGAATATATATCCGTTCGGATCAGGGCGCGTTTGATGGCTTTTAATATATCGTCCAACGACGTTGGCACGTTCTGGCGGCTTGGTGCGATCCGGTATCGCTATCAGATTGACGGGAGGTTCTAATGGCTTCACTTGACGATATTCTTACGACTCAAAAAAACGGTGTTCAAGGAATCAATGGTTTAAACCATACAACGCAAAATCTTGCGGGTACTGTAAATAGCTATGAAATATCGGCGTCAACTTATTTGGCAACTGCTGCGGGCTGGATGGCTAAAGTAAGCGTTATTGTTGCGGGTTCCACAACTGGGACCATATATGATGCCAATTCTGTTGGAACTGCCGTAACAGGCGTTCGCCTTGCCATCATCCCTAACACGGTTGGTATTTACACCATTAATATGCCCGTCAACAAAGGTATTGTTATCACCCCCGGCACAGGCATGATTGTTGCCGTGTCATATAGTTGAGGTCGTCATGCCATTAACTCCCGGTAAATCACAAAAGACGATCAGCCATAACATTTCCGAGATGATCCATGCGGGTCACCCTCGCGATCAAGCAATCGCTGCGGCGCTGAACACCGCTCGTCACACGAAAGCGACTGGTGGCGGGTTGTATGCAAATATTCACGCCAAGCAACAGCGCATCGCCCATGGTTCAAAAGAACACATGCGTAAACCCGGTTCAAAAGGCGCACCGACCGATGAAGCATTTGCGGCATCTGCTCGCACAGCAAAAGCCGAAGGTGGGCCATTCGCCGACATGAGCTACGACAAAGGCGACATGTCTTACACAAAATCAAATTTTCCGATTCAGCATCAGTTCCATGAAGGTCCGATCCATTCTCCGGTCGCAGGACGCACGGACCATTTGCCAATGACGGTGGCCTCTGGTTCATACGTCATCCCTGCCGACATCATCGGCGCAATGGGCGAAGGCAACACGATGGCCGGGTTCAAAATTGCTCGGCGAATGTTCAGCTCTCCGCCTTATTTCAATAAACAAAAACAACCCTACGCTCCTGGCTCCGCGCCTTATGCGGAAGGCAAACCATACGGCGCTCGCGCGAGCGGCGGGAAAACTCCAGTCGAAATCGTCGCGGCTGGCGGAGAATACGTAATTTCTCCAGAAGACGTTACGCACCTTGGAGGAGGCGACATCGACCATGGTCATGAGATCTTGGACGAGTTCGTAAAAGGCTACCGTAAAAAGACGATCGATACGTTGAAGAAACTTCCTGGACCAAAGAGGGATTGAGTCAAATGGAAAATGAACTGAATGTCAGGGTCGGGACACCCGAAGACGTGGACGGAATGATGCAGCTTGCGCTTGCAGCTTGCGAAGAAAATGGACTGACGAATCCGAATCCAGCAAAATTGCTGAATGAGATTTGGGCCGGGTTGACGAGGCAATATGGTATTGTTGGGATCATTGGTCGCTCCGGCGAGCAATTCGAGGCAGCTATTTTGCTCAGAACGGAACCTTTGTGGTATTCTGATGATTTAACGATTGTCGAACGTGCGATTTTCGTTCATCCTGACTTCCGCAGTGCAAAAGGTGGTCGAGCGAGAAAACTTTGCGAATTTGCGAAACAAACCGCAGAGGTTCTTCAGATCCCACTTGTTATTGGAATTCTTAGCTCTCAGCGAGTCGAAGGCAAAGTTCGGCTTTATGAGAGACAATTTGGGCCCCAGTCTGGGGCTTATTGGATTTATGGCGGAAGAACAGGCGAGTGGAAAGATGATTCCATGGCCGACACGCATTTGACGGAGCATTGAAATGGGCGGCAAGACCGGGACGACTACCCAAAGCGTTCAAATCCCACCAGAGGTATTGGCGAGGTATAACTCGGTCAACACTCAAGCGCAAACGACCGCTGCTCAACCGTTCAAAGAATATAGCACCGACCCAAATGCGTTCGTTGCTCCGCTGAACCAACAGCAGCAAACTGGCATCAGCAATATCAACCAGCAATCTATGGCTGCTCAGCCAGCTTATGCAGCGGCCATGCAGGGCACTTCTCAGGCTTACGGCGGATTGTCCCCTCAAGGCTTTCAGCAAGGCGTGGCGGGGTATATGAACCCGTTCGTGAACCAAGCCATGGGCGCGACCGCTGCACAAATGCAAAATGTTAATCAGCAGCAGCAACAGCAACTTTTGGGGAACACCATAACTCAAGGCGCTTTTGGTGGCGACCGTGGCAACATCGCGCAAGCTGCATTGATGAACCAACAAAACCTCGCTTTGGGCAACACGCTTGCGAACATGGCCCAAACAGGCTATCAGGGCGCGGCACAAAATTATCTCACTGGTTTGGGTCAACAAGGTGCATTGGCAGCGCAAATGGGCAACCTCGGCGCAGGTGCTCAAGCTGCAGGACTTCAAGGTGCTCAAGCTCAGCTCGGCGCAGGAACGCTCGGCCAACAAACTCAGCAAGCTGGGAATACGGCACTCTACAATCAATTCCTTCAACAGCAAGCCTATCCATTTCAGGTTGCTCAATTCTTGGCGAATATCGCGGAAGGCACGGGAGCGCTTTCGGGTTCGACGACAACGACGAATCAACCCATGCCATTTTTCTCGGATCGTCGGCTCAAGCATGATATCAAACGTATCGGTGAGTCCGACCATGGTCTCCCGATTTATGCGTTTAAATATAAACATGATCCAGAAGGCCACACGCATGTTGGTTTCATGGCAGATGAAGTCGAGCACGTTCACCCCGAAGCAGTCGGCCTCGCGGGTGGATACAAAACGGTTGATTACGACAAAATTGCCAACGACAATGGCCGCTCAGAAGGCGGCATGGTCGGACCTCAGCATGAAGGTTCAGGGTTCATGGCTGGTGGACGCGAGCATCATGCTTATGGAAGCGCAGTCGGCTCAGATTATAATCCATACGATCCGAACAGCATACAAAATATTGTTGCCCGTCAACAAGCAGGTTTGGCTTCTGGCGAAAATAGTTTCGTCCCAGCGGCTCGCCAGTTGGCCAACGCAACAGGCAAAGCCTCGCGCGTTCCTCTCGAGCAAGGTCCGCATTACAGTTTGTTGAAAGCAGAAGGGAATCCGGCTCAACACCCAACGGGCATGGAACAAACGATGGGCGGATTGAAAACCGCTGAGACCATTGCCGATTTGTTCAAAAACAATCCAAAAACTGGCGACAAAGGTTTTGCCGCAATGTTAATGGATAAAATGGGAATGAACAAATCCCAGAACGCAGATCAAAATACACAACAAAACCAGTCGCAAAATCCTGCTCCTGCGGCTCCTGCGCCAACCCCACCCGTAAAAACACCGGACACTCAACATTCAGAATCGGAAATTCCGCTTCCTCCGATGCGCCCGGAAGGTTTGGCGAGCGCTGATTTCGCGCCCGGCGATGATTTGACTGCCGCAACGGGCGGAAGAATGCATCGTGCGCTCGGTGGCGGTGATACACCTTATGCTGATGATTCAGGCGGTAAATTAGATATTCCTGACGAAAAAAATCAGCATACTCTCATGACTGCGCAAAATCCAACAGGTTCAACTTCGCAAACAGGTTTGGGTGTTGGGGATGCATTGGCTTTGGCAAAAGGCGCGGCGAGCGCTGGATCTGCGCTCATGGACTTTTTGCCAATGCTTATGGCGGCAAAAGGCGGTCGAATGGGCCATGCAACAACAGGCACAGTTTCCGACGATGAAAATTTGCCAAACTATCTGAACGCTCTCGGCAAAATCGAAAGCGGCGGAAATTACGGCGCACTCGGCCCAACGACGAAAAGAGGCGATCGGGCTTATGGTAAATATCAAGTCATGGGCTCAAATGTTGGCCCATGGACGCAAGAAGCTCTCGGCAAAGCAATGACGCCGGATGATTTTTTGGCGGACAAAAACGCGCAAGAAGCAGTCGCGAAGCATTATTTTGGTCAAGCCTTAAGCAAATACGGTAGCCCACAAGATGCCGCTTCTGTTTGGTTCACAGGAAGACCGCTCGCAAAAACCACGCAACAAACAGCTGACATAACTGGAACGACCGTTCCGAAATATCTTCAGCGTTTCAACAAAGCTGCAGGTCTCGGTCAAGTCGCTGGCCTCGATCAAATTGGCGGAGGAGACGACACTCAACAGCCTTCATGGTTTCATCCCGAAGTCGCGGATTCATACAAAGCTCTTCCCGGCTCGAATCAATACGCAGAGGCCGACCTCCCGACCGCAACGAAACAAGTTGGCGGAACGGAAGACACAACCCCTGCGGTTCCTCCTGCTGCAACAACAGGTGGCCTCGCTCCGAATGAAGGATACGAAGCTGCGAAAAAGGCTTTGAATCCACCGAATGTTTGGAGCGAAGTCGGAAAAGGACTTGGTGTTCCTGAAAAATATCAAGATTCGAATCTCTGGGTTCCGGCTTTGGCAGGACTTGGTTCGATGCTTTCATCGAAAAGCCCATATCTCCTGCCAGCTCTCGGCGAAGGGCTCGTGGGTGGCGCGGCAGCATATTCTCAACTCCAGCCTCAACAAGCTCAAACTGAACAAACTCGTGCCGAAACGATGGCTGTTCTTCAGGGCATTCCACGCGAAAACTTCTTGCCGAACGGTGATGTTCTCGTTGAAGGGCCAGACGGCAAACCAATGCCAATGGGTGCTCAAGAATATTCAATTCTTAAACTCACGCATCCTGAGCAAGTCAAACTTTGGAACTACGGAGTTAAAGGCAAAGCAGGAACCGCAACGGGCCTCGCTGGAGCCGCTGGCGACACCGGAACGGCGACTGGGCTCGGCGGAACGAAAACGCCGCCTGTTGCCCCGCTCACGGGTGACGAGAAGGGCGTCATCGACGCCGAAGATCCGATGGCCCTTTCGGACGAGGAAAAGAAAGCTGTTGCGGCGGAAACAATTCAGTTGGCTGGAAAATACCGCAAGCCAGACGGAACGCCGGATCTTGCCTCGCTTCAAACGGTTCGCCCGAACCTGACGAATACATATCGCCAAGCTGCATTGGATGCCGCCCCTGTTCAGAAAAATAACGGCATTTATGCTGACATTTTGACATCGCGCGACGACCATGAATTGACGGGCGGCGGCAAATACGCTGAATGGTTCGAAGGATTGCGTTCGGCGCTCGACGACATTTCGAGAAAGTTTGGTGGGCCGGGCTATCACTACAAAGAAGGTGCTGCTCTGGAAGAAGCTCAAAAGATTTACGCTCAAAATTTGGACGCCGCCCAAAAAGCTGGCGACAACCAAACGGTCGGAAAGCTAAATATTTTGGCGAAAACTTATCCTTGGATAAACAACACGCAACTTGGCTCCGCGAAAAACATGGCCCAAATCATGACAAATACGCAAATGCCAATCGATCAAAATCGCCTCGCTCGCAACATGGTTTCCTCCACGGGCGGCGTCGGGAAATGGTTGCCTGAAAGCGAATACGTTGGCGAAAATTTTGCTGATCAATACAATCGCCGCGCTCAACCGCTTCAAGCCAAAGAAGCAACCGTCCTCGAAAAGATGATGACAACGCCGCCTGTGACGGCTTCTGCGGATCCAATAAAAGATCCAGAAACAGGCAAGCCAATGCCAACGATGTTCTCATTCCTTCAGCGTTATGGCGATAAACTGAGCGGCAAACAGCTGAAAGCAATCGCGGCAGAATTCGGTGCTGATCCATCGATCTTCCGTTATTTCCCACGGATCCGCACACAATACGCAGGGGCGCAATAATGAGCAATGAGACGAATCCTGATCCATTTGGAAATATTGATTTTCTCGGCAAACCAAGAGGCGTTGCGCCTTCTTCGGATCCTTTCGCGGAAACGACTTTTGGTATGCCACAGCATTATGAATCCTCGTTGGCGGCGAACAAGATCGAATCCAATCAACCCACACCTTCCGCCACGGAAGGAACCCCAGCACTTGTTCCGCCGAAGCCCGACCCATACGCAAATTATATGGGCCGAATAAAATCCGCCGGAACAGGTCTCGCGAACGTCGCATTGAACACGGCTTATCGTATTCCCGACACTGTCCAAATGGCCAAGGACGTTGGCTCATGGGGATATGGAAAAATATTCGGCGAAGAAAAACCTCAGCAACCCGCGCCAACGGTTGCGCCGGGGGACGTAAATGCTTTGCCGGAAACACCTTCTCAGGCAATCGCCTCGAAAACCCGCGCCCGTACCGCCCAAGCCCAACAATGGGCTGAAGAGCATCCGGATGTTATGGGGATGGCGGCAGGGTTCGGCTGGATGCCGATGGACGTTGGCACTTCGGCCGAAGCGAAACAACGTGTCGCGCCTTATCTTTACACGCCCCAAACGGAATCCGAAAAGAACATCGCGAGCGACATCGAGGCTGGTGGCACATGGGCCGCTTTGTCTCCAAAATCTGCATTCGGAACGCCTTTCCGTGCCGTGACAGGAGCTGGCCTCGAGCAAATTGGCCGTGGCGCGGAATCAGTTTTGCCCGGCGCAGGAGCCGCCATCCCATTGGTCGGTCAGATCCTTGGCGAAACAGGCGCAGGAACTTTTGCCACATTGAACGACAGCGAATCGCGTTATGTTTCCGCATTGAAAAAAGCCTACGACGAGGATGTCCGCACAGGAAACATTGATCCGTCGAAAGTCACGCCGGACATGAAAATCACGGACATTCCTTTCAATCGTCCGAACGCAAGTGCTTTGCGTCGTCTCGCAAAACAACAGTCTCAAGTCGCAACCGATACGGGTGATTTTGCTGAGTTCAACCGCACAGCAAAAGGTGCCATGGACCATGGACAGTTGCGCGGTCAGTTGGTGAACGACATCACTGGCGACATCGAAAAAATAACAAACATTCCTTCGAACAATGCCCTCGAAGCGCAAGAAGCAATCAATAACGAATTCAGCGGTCGGAAAACTGCAGCCTACGACGCCGCGAAATCGAGCGCCCCCGGTCAAGCCGTTCCGAGAGATGTTTTCGGAGGATACGCGGAAACACCAATCGTGAATGCTGCGGAAAAGCAAATTCAAGATGCAATCGCCAGCAACCCAAGCAACCCTCGTTACAAAGATATTGTTGTCCCGACCGACACAACACCGGGCAACTATGCTTATTACGAACAGGTTTATCGCCAGCTTCGCGATTCAGCATTTTTGAAAAATGCGAATTTGCCGACGGATGAAATAAACATCAGCAACGCTCGCGATGCCGCTCAAGGAATAAAAAGCGCTCTCGACAAACACATGACGGTCGATGGCCAATCGCTTTCGGCAAATGCGCGTGGCATCGCTCATGATCATTTCAATGCGGACAACATCATTGGGGTCGGTGAAAATTTCCTGAATGAAGAACCGCAAACCGCAAGCGAAGCACAAGCCTCCGAACGTGCATTCGATAGCTTGGATCCTGACGAGCGTGGGGCGGCGACCTATGGCGCGTTGAACCAATTCAACAAAATAATCTCCGACGACAACAAAGGCGGATTGAATTGGGCAGCGAAAAAATTCGACACGGACGCTACGTTCAACCGTAAAATGCAAATGTTGCTCGGCAAACGTGCTCCGGATGGTTCGATCGATTTGTCGGACTACGACGCATTGCGCGGAAAAGTTTTGGCCGCTCAAACGCGAGCAAATATTCCAGCTTGGGATGTCGACATAAAAAGCGCACCGCCCTCATTTTCTCAGCGTCATCCAAATATGATAACTGCTTTGGCGGCAGGGGCCGGGTCGGGTCTTCCGGTTGCAGCGAATTATTTGCAGGACTTTCTCATCAACTCGAACCTCATGACAGCAGCAGGTTTGGCGGGGGTTGGCGCGTTGGCCGGAATGGGAACTGCCGCAAAACTGGTGAATGATTCGGCAGTGAAACGGGCGGCGAATGACATCGTGCTGAAAATGTCGACGGGAAATGTTCGCGACCTCGCGGAGCTTTCGCGGCTGATGCGGACGAATCCACTTTACGGTGCAGTTTACAGGGGAATTAACTTGGGTTTATCCAACGAACAAAATTTGAATTCAAACGACAAAATTCGTCGTGGCTGGAAAAAAGGCGGTCGTGCTTTTTTCAAAGGTGGTCGCGTCGGAAGAGCGAGCGGCGGACGCACCGGAAAAGATCCGAAAGCATCGGCAGAAAAATTAATCGCGCTTGCCAATCGTGTGAAAAGCGAGCAAACTAAAGATACCGCACCGCTTTTGAATTTGGACGATACGACTGTTGCGAAAGCATTGGCTGTGGCCAACAAACACATCTGAGGGAAATTATGGAAAATCTTGAACTCGACTTGAAACTCACGGTGGCTCACGTGAACACTGTTCTGAAACATCTTGGAGCGGGAGTTTATGCAGAGGTTGCTGATCTCATTCAGCTGCTTCATGGCCAAGCCAAACCGCAAATTGAAACCGCTGCGAATGCTGCACCAGTTGCAGCGAATGAAGATACTCAGGCTGCTGAACCTCCCAGTGCAGCCTGAGTAAACTTGGCCGGGTTGAGCGAAACCGCTCCCCGGCCCTTTTTCATATTGCGAAATCAGCGATTGCAATCTCGCGAATTTCGTATGAATTTGTTCTCAATGAAAACCGAGCAATTTTTAGCCTTTTAACTTGCTTCATCGCGAGGTAGAAAACTGCCATTGCAAGAATCATTGGGTCGCCATAAATGACCAAAATGTCACGAACGGGGTTGAAGTTTTTCAACCGATTGGCAATCGTCCATTCGTAAACTGTCCTCGAGCGGTCCCCAGCCATCTCGTCCCTGACCGGAAAATCGCAAACGTAAGTCACGTCATTTGCCATTTTGAACAACGGCTCTGGATCCCATTTCAAGTTTGGGTTCAAGGCGAATGCTTTGTCGTATTTCTCCCCGGCTTTCAGCGGAACGTCTTTCGCGGAAATGACCAGAGCAGAAGCGCCACTTTTCGCACGGTTGAAAATCGCAGGTTTGGTATGCAATCCGCCTTCAGGGTATTCAACAAGTTTATATGATTTCAGGTTGCTGGCCCGTTGGCGACCGTCTTTGCCAACGAAAACAGAAAACACCTTGCTGTCTTCGACTTCCATGAAACGATTGTTCGCAAGCGTGGAAAGCGCGGCAGACAACGTCGTTTCATCTTGGTCAGGGAGAGCACGCATGACATCGTGAAGCGTCAGCGAGGTCCCGAGAGGCATTTTATGAAGCATGACTTTCACTTGAGCCAAGACTGATGGGTTATTTGGTATACGCATTTTAATTTCCTTTTCGTTTTTCAGGTGATTAACGTGGAGATCCTTCCATCGATAAAATAGATGGCTTTGTGTCCACGACCGACTGGTGAGACCGTCACCAGATCGATTCCGTAAATCGACAGTTTTCCACGGAGCTTGCCCAACGAGGACAAAATGGACTGTCGAAAATATTCAGGTTTGACTCGAACTCTGCGGTTCATATTTTTCATAAGTTCATCAATCGTAAACTCTTGACCAGCGTGACGCTGCATGAATTCAATCAAAAGTTTTTCACGACTCGAAAATTTCATCGGCTTCCTCCATCATGATGAGTTTGCGGTATTCATCCAATGCGAGATCGGAAATTGATTTTTTGTCCTGAAGGTTTTTCAAGATCCGAGCGTCCGGAGCTCCTTTTGCAACGAGATCGATATAAGTGACACTTCCAGTGGTTCCGTCGCGCCATGTTCTTCCTTCAGATTGCCATCTTGCAAGACTATTGAAGCTGTTTGAATAGTAGATGTTTGTCCGACAGATACCCTGAAGGTTAAGTCCAGTACCCGCCGCCTCGGGCGATGCCACGAGATAAGTGATGCTGCTTCCGGGATCGAGAAATGCCGTGATATGTTTTTGTCTATCATTGTTGGATGTTCCTCCATAATAGTCCACGGCTGATGGGCCAAGGGCTTTCATAACTCGTTTTATGTCTTCGTTGAAACGGCACCAGATGATGGCCTTGCCCGAACGCTGATCCAGCACGTTCAGGAGTTCTTGGAGCCGGGGGTTGGGTAGGTCGCGAGCAATTCCGTTCTCGTCCACCGCGAAGCCGCAGGAGATCTGCTGCATCCTCGTCACGAGCGCGGCGGCATTGGGAACGGAAAGCGTGACGCCACCCGCCGTTTGTGCCATGAACGTCTGGCGCAAATCCTTCATCAATTTTTTCTGTTCATCGGAAAGCGTGAAAGGTTGCTGAACATAAACCTTGGGCGGCAAGTCCAAAACCTCGTCGGCGTTTATTCGGAAAATATGCGGTTCAATTTTGCGATAAAACTCCTCGACGTTTTTGTGGCCCACGATCTCGAGGCCGAACCCGTTGTCGCGCAACTGGCAATACCGCGAACGGAACGTGGTAACATAACGGTGGCCGAAAATGCGCTCGTCCAAAAATTTGAATTGGCTGAATGCATCCACGAGGTTTTTGGCGAGCGGCGTGCCAGTCATGATCATCCTATATTTGCAAAGCGCCCCATAGCGAATTGCCATTTTGGTGCGAGAGGCCGTGATGTTTTTTATGTCTTGCGACTCATCGACGATCATGGTCGCCCGGCCCTTGGCGGCTTTCAGGAAACGCAGGATCTTTTCTTCTGCCGGGCCAGTGATTAACGCATCGATATTGATTGCGAAAATTTTCAGCCCTTTGAACCGCATCATCTCCTCGAATTCGCGTTCGCCCTTTTTGGTCTTATTCCAGACCCAAGCCTTCCAAGGCACGACCTCCGACATGTGCTTCGGGATTTGCTCGTTCACCCATTGAGCGTGGACGCCGTTCTTGGCGACCAAAAGCACATGGTCCGAAAGCCCATCGCACCAACGGATGCCCATCATCGCAATTCCCGTCCAGCTTTTGCCTGTGCCGATGTCCATGAACAGGCCGAAACAGTCGGGGTATTCACCTTTTTTGAACATTTTTTCCAAAGCGCGAGTCTGGTGGGCTCTGGGCGGCGTTTTGAAGGCGAAGGTGGGTCGGGCCTCGTCGGGCGCGGAAGAGCCGCTGGTGGCCTCCCTAGGGGCCGTAGCGCCCGTCATACCCTTCACCTCGGCGAAAGGAAATACGGATTTCCAAACCTCAATGTTGTAAGGGGTGTTTTCGAACGTGAAAACTTTGCCGCTCGCCCACCGTTTCATGCCCTCGAGCTTTGGGAGCGCCCGGATCATCCGAACGTCATAATCCGATGTTGTTTTTACGCGATTGCCTTCGATCAAAAGATTCATTTACCGTTTCCATTCCGAACCTTAGTTCCAGCCCTTTCTCTCTCTTTAATTTCTAAAAGATAAAAAGGTAGGAACAGATGAAATAAGACTTCTGGCGGAAACGGTAAATAGCGATTTCAATGACTTACCGTTCCCGCCGAGTTTTTGGGCTCAGGCGGCGAGCTGAAGGAGCTCGTCACGCACGTCGAGCTTGAGCTTTGCTTTGTCGCCGAACCATGCGTTGTAGAGCCGGGCTTCGGACTTATTTCCGGCCACGTGATCGGCCCAATGTGTCACGCCGTTGAGGACGCCCCATGCATTTCCGGGGACAGCCCCCGGAGCTTTTTTCACGGACCATAGGACCTGATCAAAGCGCTTGTCGATTGCACCTGGATCGTTCAACAGGCCATTGACCCAGTCCTTTTGGTCATTTTGACCGACGATCGTTTCCGGCATAGGCTGAAAGAACTTGGCGAGGAACCGAACTGTGTCGAACTCGGACATTTTGAGCTGGCTCAGAACCTTTGCATCGAGGCCAGCCTGAACGATTTGCTCGCGAGCGAGGCCGATTGTTTCCTTCGCGGCAGCGGCGTCAAATTTGCTCAGATGGTTTTGCGAATAATCCGCTTCCGATCCACGGAGGGCCATGGCCATTGTGTTGGCGCAAACAACCCGCACGACCGTGGTGCGGACGGTGATTGATTTGCCGACTTCATGCGGCGAGGTGAACAGGACGTAACCCTTGGAATGATCCGATTTGTTCACAGTGAAACCTTCTTGGATCGAGGCCAAGGCCCAAACCATTTTGCCTCCACGGAGCGATCCGGCGGTTTCGAGCTTTGCGCCACCCGCTTCCGTGTATTCACGGAAGAACTCGAGCGCATCCTTATTTTGGAATGGCTTCCACATGTCGCCTGTGACCGTCATGACCTTGTTGTCGGACGAACGCACCAGAGCGCGGCGGAGCGGGAGCTTGACCATTGAGCCGTCTTCCGCTTGGGCGAATAAAGGACGGAGCTTGACTTCCCAATCCAATCCTGCGGCGACGAGCATGTCGTCCACGGATACCGTTGGGTCGACGCGATTGCCGAGGCCATGCCAAGGAACTGCGTTTGCGAATGCCATTGTTTCAACTTCGTGTGCCATTTTGAATTTTCCTATTTTTTACGGTGTTGGGTGAATGGGCCGGGACGAACCCGGCCCGTTGGGTTCAGTTTTGAATAGTGACGTTGCCTTTCATTAGGTCCCAAGCGAGGTCCTGACGGCGACCACCTGCCGCAATGAAGTCTTCATACGAAATGCCCGGATTTTCCATGATGAAAGCCATGGCCTTGTATCCGAAACCACCTTCGCGGCGTGGGTTTTCAGTCAGGCCTTCTTTCGGGAAGATCTTCACGCCAGCAAACTCGGACTTGCGTGGAGCCTTTTCAGCCTTCGGAGCGGCACTTTTCTTTGGGGCGGCAACCTTTGCCTTCTTCAAGTTAGCAACAGTTTCCTTAACAGTTTCCTTCGGTGCAGTAGTCATAGCAGGTGTTTCCTTCTGGATTTGAATGAGCTCAGCCTTGGCTTGAGCGAGGGTGAAAATACGCTTTGCAGCAGTTTCCCGGTCAGAGAAATTTTTCACTGGCTGGGCCTTATTGTGGTGATTGTAGAACGTCACCATCTGCGACAAAGTTAAACTCTCGTTTTCGATGAGATCAGCTTCGTCGGAGAAAATCGTGAACCCATTGCCATGCTTGTTGGCGAGGGTACGGGAGGGATAGGCCTTGATTGCGCCGAATTCCTTCCCTGCGAAATGTGCGGTAAAAGTTTTCATTGTTCGTCCTCAATGATCTCGATAAGATTTTGGATTGCTTCTTCAATGGTGGCCCCTTGGCCGTAGATCGGATCTTCGTTATCGTGATCTTCTCCAAGGATGGCTTGGTAATCCCAATGACGAACAGGAACTGGTGGGAAAATATGATAGACGATGATTTCTTTTCCGCCAGCGAAATGTTTGCTTGTTGCGTAGGACATCTTTCCCTCCTCTTTATCAAACACGTGATTCATAAGTGACGACGACTGAAGGATCTTTTTCGACCTTGCAGGCATCGGACATTTTTTTGAACTGAGAGAGGGTGACGCCGAAAGTCGCCATGACTTTTTCTTCGGACATTTCGGTGTTTTTGCGGAGGTTGACCATGACAAGGAAGTTTTCGCCAACGATGCGGTCAGTGCCAGTTGCGACGATGTCTTTGTGAACTTCTTTGAGTTGAGCGGTGAGCGCTTCGATCTGGGTCTTGATTGCGCCGTATTGGTCAGCAAGAGCATTTACGTTCGACATTTTGTTTCTCCGTTGTAGGCCCGTGTTCGAATCGGCGGACCAGCCCGATGACATCCTTATGCCCGAACTGTACAGAAAAGAAAACGATTTTTTTCACAAAATGTCATCTTTTTTATAAGTCGTTCTTAACATTGACGAATTTAGCTGCAATCTGACCTCTGGATTGGCCCAAGTCCAGCATTCCCCGGTCAAATCTTGGAAACAAACCCAAAGCAAATGGTGCTCTGGGCCGTAATCTATGAGAAAATGGGCCATGGCCTTCCCTTTGGGGGTTTCCAGCGGGAGCGGCGGATCAATACGGATCATGGAGCGGCCTCCTGCGTTTCACCAACGCTCTTTTAATCTTCGCCAGAAGCCCTTCCTTTTTTCCCAATCGATAGGCGACAGTGAGGAGTTCCGCTCCGTGGTAATGGACGATGATTCGGGCTTGATCAGTTCTGTGAGACACATCCCCAAGAGCATGATCCCCGTCCCGATTGCGGGACTGAAAACGATTAAAAATGGAATCATACATTTGGACCCTCCCAATTCAGCTTGCAGTCGATGAACTCACCGGACTGATCGAATTCAACCCATCCGCCAGACTGCAAGCACCGCCCCATGAGCTTCATCACTTTTTTGTAAGCCTTGCTTTTCATCCAAACTTTCGTGAACACTGTCTTTTTCATCTCAACCTCCTTTTATATATCACATGCTAGCATTGGCGACATCGCCGGGTTTTTTCATCATCCTCCGCAAATCATCAATGACTGCTGATTTGCGTTGAAGCGCGGCTTCAGGTTCTTCTTCCGTTTTTGTCAGGCCGACCACGTTCTTTATGACCTTCAAGCTATGTTTGTTTTTCATCATGTCCAGCGCCCGGCAATTCATCGCCGCGAGCTGAAGCCGACCTCCGATGAGAAACCTGTCTTCGTACCAAACGGCTCCCACCTCTTTCATCGCTTTCCGGAGCTCGAGGTCCGTGTCATAAAGCCGACCCTGAATGGAAGACCTGACCCATTCCACAATATCCTTCATCGTGAGCACAAGCGGCTCCTCTTGGCGATTCATGGCTTCGGCGAGGATTGCGGCTTCTTGCTGACCTTCCGTCCGAGAGGCCACTATAAGCTCTTTTTTGCGCTCTGTCATCGGAGCAGGTTGGCCCTTCAAAACGTAGTCGCCGTAGTTCTCGGCCCAGCTTTTGATGATATTCAGGCCACCGCTCTTGAGCCAGTTATGAAAGCTCTCGAACTTATTGCGCGGCCATTTCTCTTCGGTGACTTCGGGATAAAACCAACGACGATCGTCCTCCTCGATCTTCAGCGCTCGCATCGAGTTCGAGCAAGCGAATACATGGCACCAGTTCTCGATGATGTAGGGCCGCTGGTATTTTTCATTCACCTCGACCTCTTTGTCGGTGATCGCAGACTTCAGCTTGTTGTATGCTTTCCAACTATGGCCTGAATAGATCTCATTGATCACGATGAGGCGCTTGTTGGCGAGCCAACCATTGAACTCGGACTGAACGATTTGATTTTCAGTCGGGAAGCCCACGTTTTGCATCCCCACCAATGGGCCGAGGATGGAGCTCCCGAGCGTGGTTTTGCCCACGCCTTGGCGTTCGCTGACGAGGAGAAGCCCATACTCCATTCTGACATCCAACCGCGCAATGAGCGTTGCGCACCAACGGAGGGCTTCCTTCAGCTCGCTGTCGTTCGGAAACATATAACGCATGAATTCGAGAAAAGGTTCCGCATTGCCCGGCTTGCTTTTCACGTGGGTCGGGGTGTGGAGGTTGATCGCGGAGGTTGTGCTGTCCGTCACGATCTTGCCTTTTATGTCCGGACGGTAGCAGAGCTTCGCGGAGCGCCCGTTGTATGCTTTCACGATCAGCTGAGACGTTTGATTCGTATTGCTGAATGCCGACAGCATTTTGTTCATGATGTTTTCGGCACGAATTATTTCCGGCATTTCCGTGCAGACGAAAAGGTCGGCCTCCTCGACATATGTCCACATTTCCTTAAAATTCTTACGAAGGACGATCGATGGTTTGCCGCGAGGGTTAGGGATTTGGTCGGTCGCCCAAGTAGCAGGATGCAGACAGCTTCTGAACGATGGACCAGTATAATACTCGCGTCCTTCCACGGTTTTGAACATAACTTTCGGAAAGTCATCGGCGAGGTCAAAGCCCTGCGGCCACTCTGAAGTAAACTGCACGTGAAAAGTTGGTATTCTGAGATGGAAAGAGATCGCAGGAACCGCCGCAATTCCGGGCGCGTCATTATCAGATATAATGTATGCACGTTTCACCCCCAATTTTTGAAGCATTGACCAGTCGGTGCGAGATGGGCTCAACGCTCCTCCGATCCATCCGATGTGCGCGGCGGCGGAAAGCTCCTCGCCCCATGGGTGAGCGGCGAGCTTCTTTTTCATCTCTGGCGATTTACCTTCGACCATTTCCCGCATGGCGCGAGCGGCTTTCGCTCCTTCATGGATGAAAACGGTCGTATTGTTTTTCAGCTGATCAATGCCCCAAAGCGGAAGCGGCCCTTCGCTTTCCATCTTGCGCCATTGGCCATCGTCCCAATAGGTCCACGGGACATATTTCTTTTCGCCCTCGCCGAGATCGACGCGAGTTTGAAGCATGATGATTTCATCGTTCAGGTTACGGAATTCAAACACGTTGCGCGGCGGAAGTTTTTTCACCTCATCCGGCAAATCGACAACATTTTTAAGCAAACGGATCTGGGGCCATTGGACGCTTTGGCAATCGACCTCGATGGCGAGCTTTTCTTTTTCCGTGGGGGCATAGTTGTCCGGCGCTTTCACCGTTCCGTTTTGCTCAAAAAAGATGACCGCGATGTCCTCCCAATATGGGCCTTTGTTTTCCCTCACCACCGCTGTGCGCAGAGAGCGTGGCTCGGCCCCGATCCTTTTCAAATAGGAAGCGACCGCAGGAATATCATTCAGTGACTTGATGCGCATTTTCTTTGTCCTCTATATCGTCAGTGTAACCAATGAAACGTATTTGTGAAACCCGGATCATCCGGAAGTCGGGCGGAACCCGGCCTTTTATCGCGTAGAGCGCCTTGCCCGGCTTGCCTCGATCAATGAACTCTTTGCCCATTCGCTCGAACTGAAACCTGTCCACTTTCCCGAAAATGACGTCCGTGTCGTCGGCGAGCGTGAGGTTCAGCGATTGCGTGGGCCCGACGACCTCCTTGCCGCCGCGCTTGGCCACGTTCACGGCTTCGTTTTCATCGCGCGGCTTGATTTGCCGGGGCGTACAAAAAACGAGAACGTCGTAGTCGTAGCCCTTCGTCACCACGTCGATGATTTTTGTGGGTGGCGTGAAAATGTTTCGCTCCGAAGGATCGGGCATGATCCGATTGAAAGCATCGCGGATGGGCCATAAGCTATCGATCTCGGTCGTCGCATGGGCAAGCATCTTTTCCGCTTTCGCTGGCAAAGGCTCACCCCTGACTCGCGAAGCCATAATTTGCTGAACCATCTTCGGCCCAATGCCGCGCACATTTTGAACCGGGCCGACGAGTGCCTTTTTGCCATCTTTCCAGCCTACCGTCCATTTGTCCACGGAAAGCTCGCGGTCGACCGGAATGTATTCGATTTTTTCTTCATTCATTTCCCGGAGGATTTTAATTTGTTTCGCGGGATCCGGCTCATGCGTCAGCGTGGCTGCGGCGAATTCGAGGGGGAAATGCGCTTTCATGTATGCGCACCAATAGGATATGATCCCATAAGCCACCGCATGCGAGCGATTGAAACACATAGCTCCATACGCGCAGAGGTCGTCCCAAATTTTGTCCAGCATCGGGCCGGACATTCCGCGCCGCATGGCACCTTCTTTGAATTTGTTGCCATATTGATCGAAGAACTCTTTGCCGAGCGATTTGCTCATTGCTTTGCGGAGCGTCGAAACATCTTCCCAGCTCATGTCGCCGATTTCGCGGCAGATTTGCATGACCTGCTCTTGATAAGCGACCATGCCCAGCGTGGTTTTCAGGTATGGCTCAAACGTGGGGTGAGGATATTCGACCGCCTTGCCGTTTTTCCGTTTCGTCCATTCGTTCGTTCCGCCGGAAGCCATCGGGCCGGGCCGAGCGAGCGAAGTCACGGAGATGATGTCCTCGAGGTTTTCAATTTTGATCTGGTTGCAGATCGACTGCAATGCCGGGCCATTGAACTGAAAAATGCCGGAGAACTGTTTTTTATTGATCACCTCGAAAGAAGGCTTGTCATCCAACGGGACACGCTCGAGAAAATGGATGTCTTTTCCGGCAAGGAGGAGGGCATCTTCAAAAACGGAAAGTTGCGTGAGCCCAAGGGCATCGATCTTAAGTAAATTAAGCTCTTCTGCATCTTTTTTGTCGCATTGAGTTGCTCCAGTGCGAGCGTCGACAGCCACGTAATCAGTGACTGGATCCGCAGTAACAACAATTCCCGCTGCATGCTGCGAGTAGTGTCGAGGGTGTCCTTCCATTTTGGTTGCAATAAGGATTTCTGGGTATTTTTCCAAAATCTCCTTTCCTGCAGCAGTCGTCGTAAATGTGTCCTCGAGCGTATGCATTGCTCGAGAGTCTCCGGAAGATCGAATGATGAGGCTGTCAAGCACTCGAGTGCAGAGGTATTTCGGGATGCCGAGCGCTGTTCCAGCTTCATCGATTGCTGAACGTGGGCGATATAACGCAACAGTTCCCAGTCGAGCGACTCGTTCCTTCCCATATTTTTCCTCCATGTATTCGAAAACTAAATGACGGTTTTGATCCGAAAAGTCCAAATCAATGTCCGGCAAATCATTGCGGGTGATGTCGATGAAGCGCTCAAACAACAAATTGTATTTTATCGGATCGATCGTGGTGATTTCTAGGAGATAGCAAACAAGGCTCCCGCACGATGAACCACGGGCCGGACCGCAAATCATTTGTTGACGCGCCCATTTCATCACGTCCGCGATGATATAAAAATAATCCTCGAACTCTTTTTCCGCGATGAGTTTCAACTCTCGCTCGAGCCGCGCGGAATAAATTTCATCCGTCAGGTCGATGGCGAGCTTGAATGCGCCTTCCCTGCACATCTCGAGGAGCGTGGACGGGCGAGGCGGCGCGAGAAGGGTTCCGGCCCTCAGTTTCGCGGTGCAGCCTTCCTGCGCCTTCTGAGCGTTGTCTAGGGCCGTTTCGATTTGCTCAGGCGTGGCAATTCGTTTGACGGACTTGCGCCATTCTTCTTCATCGAGGATCCATTGTGGGTAAGTTTGGGTAGAAGCCCCCATCCCGATAAGAACTTCGTAAAATCCTTCATCTTCTGGGCGAATGAACTTATTGTCGGAGCATGCGATGAATTGGTGGCCGAGTTCGGCGGCTGACGAAATGAAGCCTTTTGATCCGGAGGGACTGAGGCCCACATAGATATCAGGCCTTGGTTCAAATTGTTCGAATAGAGCGCGGCTGCCAGTGATTTTCGTGCATCCTCGCAGTCCCATGGCTTGTTCATAGGTGAGGAGGGGTTCGTAGCGGAACTGATTGGTCGCAAGATGTAGCAATTCATTGATGACACGTATGTCATCTTGAGCGAAAAACGTCCAGTGATCGACCACTGGCTTTTTTGCATTGAGGGAGGATGTGACGGCAATTTCGACCCCATATATCGGTTGCAGACCCGCTTTCTTGGCGAGCTTTGTCCAACGATTAAATCCGAACGTCGAGGCTCTGTCCGAGATCGGCGCATATTTCATCCCAGTTTCTTGAACCCGCAACATAACATCTTCAATCATCCCCACCGCAGTGCGGAATGAGTAACCCGTTCTTATACGCATGATTAAACCACACCCATCTTCCTCAATTCAAGAAAACATTTCGCTGTTGCCCGAACGTCATTTTCTGCACGATGGGCATTTTCGAATGGCTCCCCGAAAAGGAACTCATGCAACGAACGCAAATTCATTCTGTGGCCTTTCATGTATTCCGTCGACTCAACCGTGCAAATCAGCTCGGGCCACCGAACCTTTTTGCCGAGACGCTTCATCTCGAAATCGATCACCGCCTTATCATAAGACATATTGTGCGCAACGATTTCGTCGTGAACCTCAATAACCTCGAGGATGTGTTGAGCGATTGAACTGAATGGCTTTTGGTCATCCAGCATTTCTTGTTTTATGCCTGTGATTTCTGTTATCTTATCTTCGATCTTTATGCCGGGGTTGAAAAGATAACTGAATGTGTCCAGCTCGTCCCCCGCACTGTCCAAAGACAGTGCGAAGAATTCGATGATCCGTGGCTGACGGTCGAGAGGCTGGAGCTTATTTTTTATGAGAGCGGTCGTCTCAGTATCCAGCACAAGCGTTCTCATTGGTCTTCTGCCGTGGGTGTGTTGAGCAATGGGTTGCTTGCGAAAACGGAAACCTTCGGCATCATTGCCGAGCTGATTTCATCGGTGATTTTATTCACCTTTGCGCCGGAGTCCAACTCTTTCAGCATCATAGCATAAACCGCAATATCGTCCAGCGAATCATTGTGACCACCTTTGTCGAACATATTGCAATAGCGCGAGATCTTTGAGAAAATTTGAACGAGGATCCCAAACCGATTGAAGTCATCTGGAGTGCTCAGCGCAACCCCGTTGAGGAGCCCATTCAGGGCCGGGCCGAAGCGCTTGTAGTTATCACCGTAAATTTTGTTACGGTCTTCATAGAGCTTGGCTGCAGAGCGCAGCATATCAGGTACATTTGCCATAGTTTAATAACCTCCATTGGCGGGTTGAAGAACAGTCAGTCCATAGTTTCTCAGGGCTTCGACGACTTGATCGCGGTCATCGACCACAAACCAGACGCTTCTCATAACCCCTTCTTTTCCACCGAACCGCTTTTCGAGCAGTTCGATTTTCACTTCATGGTCCGGGCGGAAATCATTGTCCGGACGCATGAGCAACTCTTCGAAAGATGCATCGAGCTCTGCATCTTTCAACCAGTCGAGTGTGATGTAGCGATATTTTTCACTGCGCCCGGTGAAAAGGATAACATTCGTCATCCAATTTATCGAGCGCATGAAGTCCGCCAGTTTCACAATGACCGGATCCTGCGAGGCAAGCTCATTGAACTTGTCCCACTCTTTCATGTATGCGAATTGAAGCCGATGCGTTGCGTCCGAAATCGTTCCGTCAATGTCGAACACAATGCAACGGTTTTTTCCCGGATGATTATTCATCGGCCTCGGCTTTCTTCAATGCACCGAAATTCGCCTCGACCGCCCAATCGCTGAAAAATTGAGTGCTGTTACGGTTTTTGATTTCTTCAGCATTTGAGGTGAAAAATTGTTTAAATTCTTCGACCGAAGTGAAATGTCCGTCGACAGCTTGCCCAAGCATCACGTTCGTTTTTCCGCCATCGAACGCGAACGAAAAAAGGATCATCCCTGTTCCATAAGCCCAGCCCATTTCGAATGCGGTTCCAGTGTCTTTGTCATCAATCGATGCAACCATAATGAATGAATCTTTCATGCCTTCAATGTTGCCATCGAAAATTTCAGTAAAAAATTCTGGCGTTTTCACATGATTCGCTGTGTCGACAATGATCGGCCCGAGCTCTCGCGGATCGGCCACGGTCAACCCTGCTTCAACAAGGATCGATTTGGCGAGGTCCATACGAGCCTTTTGAGCATCATTGAAAAATGGGCCAGCGAGATAAATATCGTAATCATCAAGCATCTTGAATCACCTTCATCCAAAAGTCAGTGTGGGGCCGACGAGCGGCATAAGTTTTTGCTTCTTCGGCGTGGGCCGGGAGCATCTTTTCCTTTTCAATCTTCGCAAGCACCGGGCAAGGGGGCGATGGATCATGGCCCGCTTTCCTCAAATCATTGTCGCGAATGAAACGGCATTTTCCATCATCGCAAGGAAGCATAACTTTGTCTTTGCCGAGGATGGTCAAAAGCTGAGAAACGATCGGCTCCCAAAGATCCGTCTGCGCAATCCAGCATGACCGTTTGCGCACAAGGTCTTCAGCGAAGTCGATAGGCATCATGATTTGCGCCGTCAGGCTATGCGCCATGGTGAACGTCATTTTGTCCGGCGTGAAATATATCCACAGCGTGTCTTTCACCTGCAATGCCCGGTGACGGATCAGCTGAGCACGGAGGTTGAAGCTGATGGTGGACTCAATGTAGATGAAATCCCCGACCCGGCCTGAAGGTGCATGGTTCAAGGGCAATGGGTTCAGCGGCCCGGCCTTGTACCACTTTTCATTCGAGGCAAGGGTTGCCCATTCATGAATGATATAATTTTTGCGCCAAACAGCATTGAGCAATTCATCCGCAACTTCATCGAACAGCTTCAGCTTTTCCCTCCGGAGCGCAAGGATGAACTTCACGAAATCACGGAAATTCATCGCGAACGAAAACGTGGTCATGTAAGCCAACGGGAGATGACGACGGAAATCATCCTGATGAGAGGCTTTGCCTTCCATCTCAACCATCATATAATCATACGACCGTTGGCATTCCGCCACGCTTTTCCCGTCGAGCCCATGCCACACTTCCCAAACCCGCAGATCGTCGACCCGCGATGAACGCGCCCAGACGTTGTGGTTACGGAAAGAGCAGATGACTTCACGAATCAGGATCGGTGCTTTGATTTCAAAATGCAACGGCAAAAATTCATTCACCGGAACATCCATGGAAATGACCTTTTTCATGTCCACGTCCGTGTCCGCCGGACGCGAAGTTTCCCATGCACGCTTCACGTCTTCGAATGAGCCATGGGAAATCAGCTCAGCCTTGACCCATTCAACCTTAACCATTGTTCGCCTCCTGCATCCGGATGAACATCATGTCTTCCTCGGTCGGCACGAATGTATCCAGAATTTCTTTGTTCAGTTGTTTCAATTCTTCTATTTCACCATGGAGCATCTGCGATATGCTCATGAGGTCAAGCTCCTCGAGGTAGCGTTGGGTTTCGACGCACACCCGGAGGAACGAACGGTTACGCAAAAGGACAACCTCCGTCCAGTTTTTGTAAACCACTGCCGCCAGATCCACGACCCGGAGGACCTCGCCCTCCCGACCATGCTTCGCCGTGAGCCAAGGCAAACGGATGAGCGACCGGAGCCACCCATCCAATCGACCAACGGTTTCTTCTTCGACCGACTTCATGGCCGACCTCAGCCCCTCCGAGAAATATTTCGTTGTGCGGGGAATGTCGCCGAGGATTGCTTCGTCGATGTCGTGATAAGCAATCTTCTTGAACAATTCACCACGGTTGATGACGAAGCCGGAGCGCTCCAATCTGTCCGCCAACAAAGCGCCATAAACCATGCAGAACCCCACATGCTCCAAAACGCTCTCCGGCTTCAGGAGATGGTCGCGTGAATAACGGCTCACGGAGGAAAGCTGAAACGCGACCGTGAACTCTTTTTTCAACTGGTTCATTGGCGCGTTTCCTCTGGCTCATTGACGATTGAATCGATCAATTCACCCAAACCCTGAAGAAGTTTGAGCTTCAACCCATCCGGCAACTCATAGGCTTCGGGACTTATCCCAAACAGGAGCCCGACATGCGTGCCAGTGTCGACGAGCTGAATTGTTATGATGGTTTCAGCATTCTTCAAATGCTCCGCCGTCAGCCCAACTTCTTCAGCCTCGTCCGCATTGACATCAATTTTTATGCGGCCCTTCATTTTCTGCGCTTTCCGGCGGCTTTCACTTTTGCCACTCTTCCTGCATAAAGACCGAGCGTGTCGATCGGCACCTCCTCGCCATTGCGGAGCTTTTCCCGGACGAATGCCAACAACGTCTGAGCATGGATGCCTTCGCTTTCTTCCACGAAATATCCATCCGCCTTCAGCTTCGCCGCGAGATCCTTGGCCATGTTGTGTTCAGTTTTGCCGAACTCAACGATGACTTCGGACTTTATCATGTCCGCCGCACCATTGGCCGCGAGCCATTCCAAAGCAACCTTGCGTTCATCCGTCTTTTTCGTCAGGCTCCCCGCCACGAAATCGTTGACTTCAATCTCGCGACCGCTGTCCGCATGCGTGAATGAGGACAAACCGTTCTCCGCCATGAGGTCAGGCAACTCAACCGTCTTCAAATGGTTCAGCCGCTTTTTCAAATCGGCAAGATTTTCCTCCAACGAATCAATCGTTTCCTCCGTTTCAATAACTTCAGCCGCCATACGCATCATCCGCTGCATGGTTGAGCTGTCGGAGGGGGCAACCGCCCCCTCCTCAATGTCGAAAAAGTCCGACATAGTGATCACATCGCCCCCTCTGACGAGTGATCATCGCTCTCTCCAACGTCGCCACGGAGTTCGCCACGTTGGATGGAGTTCTTGAATTCGATTGCTTCCTTTGCCAGATCCGCGAACTCGTCCGGGCCAGCATATTCTTCAATCGTTGGGCCGCGCTCAATCCGGAACCCGATCCAGTCGCCTTTGCTATTGCTTTCTTCGACGGTCGAGATATGATAGGTGCGGTAATAAAGCGGAGGCGTGAACGAGGTACCGTCCTTGCGCTTCACCTTCTCCGAGGTGGAAAGCGAAAGCCAAGACCTTGCCTTTTTCAGCTGAGTGCTTGTCATCGGCAAAAATGACCGTCGGCCCCCGGCGCTGAGGTTCAGACCGAAGAACTGAGCAGTTTCGGCAATGTAGTTCCCGTTCGGCAAAATGATCTGGTTCGATTCATTCCGCGTGCCGCCGTCCAAGATCGAGGCATCGTTGTGAATGGCGACCAAACCTTTTCCCGAGGCCCGTGGAGCCCACTCCAAGTATTGCTTCATGAAAAGCACAGGCAAGAAAAGGAGGGGCTGTTCAAACACCTCATTCATGCCAACATCGCAGATGTCGCCAACTTGCGCACCTTTGATATATTCTGGCTTTTTGGGCTGGACTTGTGGGCTCAAACCCTGAAGGATCGTGAGCCGGGGAACGATCAGGTCTTTCGCCGTCACGTTTTCGAGGCCGTCTCCGCTGAGTTTATCGAAAAACCCAACATTATCGCTTTCGGTGGAGACGTGGGAGGCGGATTTCGAAGCAACCGCCGTGCTTTCATTTTTCTTAACCATTAGTTTCTTTCCATGCCGACTTAGATAACGGACCATCCGAAACCATTTTTGCGGCTGATTCGAACCCTGCCTCGGTTTTTTATAAAAAGCTCCAATTTTTTTCTGTTTTTCAAAATTATTTTCACTTTTCAAAAGAAATTCGTTTTCTTTTTCGGATTTACCCGCCATGATGGGTGTCAGGAGGTGAAAAGAATGACTAGAATAAACTGCGTTCCCCCATCGGAGCTTCATGACAAGTTCCTTGTGGCGGAATATCATGAATTGCCAAGGGTTTACAACCTTGTTCGGAAGGCCATCGCCCGTGGGCTGGAGCCCAAGGACTTCGCTTCTTTCAGCGAATACACGATGGGTTCGGGGCATGTGAAGTTTTTCTACACCCGGCTGAAATGGCTCGCAGAAAGGCAAACAGCGCTGGTGGAGGAGATGCTCCGGCGCAAGATGCGGCCTCAGTTCGTGAAGTTCGATGAACTTTTCATGGGGATTCGCCGCTCATGGTTCGGGGACTGGGAGCCGGACGAGAAGGCTCTCGCGGCCAACCGCGCGAGGCTCGCGGAGCGCCTCGAGGAGATGAAGAATAAGCCCAAGCGAAAACCAGTGGGCTATTACGAAATGCTGGAACAGGAGAAAACGAGTGACGAAACCGAAAAAACCAGCGTCTCAAGCTGAAAAATTGAGGCAAAAGAAGCTCTCGGTGCTGAAAACAGCATCGCGGGTCGAGAAAATTCGCAGGACTTTCAATGTTGGTGGGCAGAAAATGCAGATATCTCTGCCGAAAATGTCATGGGACAAGGAGGAAGTGAACAATGGCGATCAGGGCTAACGCACTGCGGAGTTTGTCCGCACAAATTGAATCCCTCGAAAGAAAAATCGAGGGCATTGTTTTGGCTTGGATGGAATTCGACCGGGCGAACCATAAAAAATTCAATCAGCTCGAAAAAACGGAAAAGCGAGTGAATGAATACAAAATGGCGCTCATTCATTGCCGGGACATGATTGAAGACCTCATGCGGTTGGTTCCGAAAGAGAAGTTCGAAGCCATCAACGATGCGGCAATTTTCATGGATGCGTTGTCGCTTTCCATCGGTGATGGACCACGGACGCCGTTCAAGCATGTTGATGTTCATAATGCGGAGATGGCCAAACAACAGGCCATGGTTCGTCGGACGGCGGAAGCCAGAGCCAAGGAAGTCGCCAAAGAGCTCAACGCAAAGCGCAAGGCGAGCGCGAAGAAAGGCAAAAAGAAATGACCGAGAAGAAAATGCCCCAGCCTGAGCTGGAAGTCGAGCACGCGCATTACAAACGGTTGCTTGAGGTTCAGAAAAAGATCGGAAGAGCGCTGAATGATTTGCCGATCAGCGATGTGCTTTATGTTTTGGCCGATCTAACGAAGTCCATTTTGGATTCGCAAGAGCCGCCGCGCCGCAAGAAAAACTGCGATGCGTTCGTGAAGATGATCTCGCCAGCACCTTCATCCATCATCATGACAGATCATATCGGGAGGCCGAAACAATGAGTGATAACAATCCGCATTATTTGACGCCTGAAGAGGCGGAGGAAAAAACTTGCCCCTACGACGCGAAAAATTGGGGGACTTGTATGAGCTCCCAATGCATGGCTTGGCGGTGGCAAGAGATTGGCCGTGATTTTTCAAAACTTGACCATAATCATAGCCCGACGCCTGTTTACAGCACGACCCACGGTTTTTGCGGGATGGTGCGGTCATGAAATCTGTTTATCAATATTTCATGAAAGAGTTTTATGAGGACAAACCACAAGCAATTTTTGTCACTATAATTTTTATTGGACTTGTGGTCCCAGCTGCCGCTCTTGGAATTTTTATCTTATGGACAATGTTGCTGGAACTTATTTCCGTAATTTTGTTTGGGTCAACTTTTTAAAGGAAAGCGTGTTATGACTAAATGGCAACCGATAGAAACAGCGCCACACGACAAACCAATTTTGGTTCAATTAAAAGATTCCTGTGTGATGATGGCATGTTTCAATATTTTAACTCTCCAATGGGAAATTGTGGGTTATAATTGTCCTGATGGGTTA
>Ga0207959_1000041_pt1 | contig 38741 bp, 62 predicted proteins | sample CryBogCBH20Aug07_FD_184609 | JGI IMG/M metagenome (GOLD analysis project Ga0207959, IMG submission 184609) | Freshwater microbial communities from Crystal Bog, Wisconsin, USA - CBH20Aug07 (SPAdes) (version 2) | ecosystem: Environmental > Aquatic > Freshwater > Lake | place: Crystal Bog... | reverse complement strand
TTATCCTTTGTTTGCTAACCAAACAAGCGGAAACCTATCAACAGAATATACAAGCTCTACTAAGCTCCAATACAACCCTTCTACTGGCATTTTTACGGCTACAGGGTTTAGCGGTTCAGGAGCAAGTTTAACTAGCCTTACTGCTGGTAATTTGTCAGGAACTATCCCTAGTGGAGTTTTAGGTAATTCCTCGCTATATATTGGGACTACCGCAGTTCCGTTGAACTCGGCAAGCGGATCAATTACCTCTTTAGCGGTCAATATTAGCGGTTCGGCAAGCTCGGCTACAACTGCAACCACAGCGACAAACGCTACAAATATTATCATTACAGACAATACAAGTTCTGCGTCAACTTATTACCCTGTTCTATCGTTAAACTCTAGTGGCAATAACGCAGCGACAACTAGCTCTACCAAGCTCAGTTTTGTGCCAAATACAGGTGTTTTAAGTGCTACATCGTTTAGTGGCGCAGGCACAGGATTAACAGGAACAGCATCAAGTCTTTCGATTGGCGGTAACGCTGCAACCGCTACCACAGCGACATCAGCCACCACAGCGACCAATGCCAATAACGTAGCCGTAGCCGATGCCAGCACAAACGCTAACTATTACCCTACTTTTGTATCTGCTACAAGTAGCAATCAGGCTTTAAAAACAGCGTCATCTACGCTAAAATACAATCCATCAACAGGAGCTTTAAGCACAGGCTCCGTAATTTATATAGCACCATAAGGAAAAATCATGGGTCAATTAGTCTTTCAAGCAACAGCAGGCGGTCAGGTAGCCCTAGTTGGCCCTAATCCTAGCTCTAACTTCTCTTTAAACGTTCCTGCTGTAAACGGCAATCTTGTAACCACAGGCGATACAGGCACAGTTACAAGCACTATGCTTGCATCAAGCGTTTACACCGCCCCTGGCACTATTGGCTCAGGAACACCAAATACAGGCGCATTTACAAGCCTTAGCGCATCAACTTCTATTACTAATTCAAGCCTAACAGCAGGTCGAGTAGTTTATACAGGCACAGGTGGTCTAGAGTCAGCATCAGCTAACTTAACATTTAACGGCACAACTTTAACTGTAGCTAATGATGCTTCTATATCAGGTCTTACTGTTGGTAGGGGTGTTAATGGTTCAGGAACTTATAATTCAGCATTTGGCGTAGGTGCTTTGGCTGGTTCTAATACTGGCAATGAAAATACCGCTATTGGCTTTAACACTTTAAATGTAAATACTTCAGGAGCATCTAATCTTGCCGTAGGTGATTTTGCTTTATCGGCAAATACAACTGGTTCAAACAATACAAGCATTGGGAGCGTTTCTCTTGCAAACAATACAACTGGCGGTTCAAACACAGCAATTGGTAGGCAGGCTTTACAACTTAACACCACCGCATCTAATAACACAGCAGTAGGTTATCAAGCTGGGTATGCAAACACTACAGGATATAACCAAGCTGCTTTAGGTTACCAAGCGTTATATTCAAACACTACTGGTGTTCAAAACACAGCCGTTGGTCAAGGTGCTTTACAGAACAACACAACTGCCAACAATAACACAGCCGTAGGTGCTGCTTCTTTATTGTCAAATTCAACTGGTGCTTCTAATGCAGCATTAGGATTTCAAGCTCTTTATTCCAACACCACCGCATCTAATAACACAGCAGTAGGTTATCAAGCTGGGTATAGTAATACTACTGGTGCACAAAATTGTGTACTTGGTAATGGCGCTTTATACGCTAATATTACAGGTTCACAAAATGCAGTTTTTGGTATGAACGCATTAAACGGAGGCGGAAGTAATAGTAATAACTCTGCTTTTGGATATGCTTCATTAAATAGTTTAGGTAATAATGCAAATAGCAATACTGGTATTGGCTCTAATGCTGGTCAATATATTACTAGCGGTGTAAATAATATTTGTATTGGTTCAAATAGTGGTTTAAGCTCTTCACCATCAGGAATTATTTCAACTCAATCAAATTATGCTTGTTTTGGTGACAATAACATTACCAATGCTTATATTAAAGTATCTTGGACTGTTACTTCTGATGCTAGAGATAAAACAGAAATAACGCCTGTATCTTTAGGTTTAGATTTTGTATCTAAATTAAATCCTGTATCTTACAAATTTACGGATAATCGCACAGATAAAAACCCAACTGGTGACACGCAATATGGTTTCTTGGCGCAGGAAATCCTTGCATTAGAAGGCAACAACCCAATTATTATTGATAACAAAGATGAAAATGCTTTGAAATATAAAGGCGAATCTTTAGTGCCTGTATTAGTCAAAGCAATCCAAGAACTCAAAGCAGAAGTAGATTCCCTTAAACAACAATTAGCGAGTAAATAATGGAAATAACTAAAGAACAACAAGTAGCACAAGACTATAAAGCCGCATTAGATAGCGTTGCTTTATTAGAAGCTGGCAAACCAACAAAAATGACTGATGCTGATTGGGCTGATACAGTTAAGCGTAATAAAGAACACCTTGAAATTCAAATTGCTAAAGGTGCAGAGTATTACGGTTCTAATGATTTAACACCATTTGAGAACGCTATTAAATAATGTTTACTTGGAAAATCTTAGAAGTTTCTGCTAAAGATGGCGTGATTAATCATGCTCGTTATCATGTCACCGCTTCAAGCGAAGATAAATCAGTAGAAACTGAAGGTAATTGGTATTTTGACTGCCCAACTGCAAAAGTGCCTTTTGACCAAGTTACCGAAGAAATGGTAGCTGGCTGGATTGAGGGCGAGGCAGTAAAAGATGGTCAATGCCACATTACCGCTAGATTACAAGAGCAGTTAGAGGCTATGGAAAATAAAGTCATACCACCCTGGCAACCACAAGTATTTAAACCTGAGATTTAATTATGACACAGCCAATAGACATCATTTCAAGAGCATTAAAAGATATTGGAGCTTTGGAAGCTGGAGAAACTCCAACCCCTGAAGCTGCTCAAGATGCTTTTGATATGCTGAACGATATGATTGATCAGTGGTCAAACGAAGATATGATGGTCTTCTATAAGACTGAAATTATTTTCCCTATTGTTTCAGGTCAAACTCAATATACTATTGGCCCAGGGGGACAAGTCGGCTCTATATTTACTGGTTCTATTTCAGGCAATATTCTAACTATTAGCTCTATCCAATCAGGCGCTATTTCTTTAGGAATGACCTTAAGTGGCGCTGGAATAGCATCAGGAACGACTATCACAGCATTTGCTACAGGCGCTGGCGGTAATGTAAACGAAGCTGGCACATATTTGGTCAATATTAACCAAAACGTAACAAGCGAAACAATCAACGCTTATTACCAGCGTCCTTTGCAAATTGACTCCGCCTTTGTGCGTATTAATACCAACTCAAACGGTGTGCCAATTATTAACGGTGGTTTGGACTATCCAGTAGCCATTTTAAACGTCAATGACTATGAAATGATTGGCCTTAAAACCCTAAATGGTTCTTGGCCTAAAGCTTTGTATTACCAGCCTGCTGAAACATTAGGAAACATATTTGTATGGCCTAATCCTAGCCAAGGCGAAATGCACATGTTTGCCGATACCATTTTTACTCGCTATACCAACTTAAATGACAATATTAACTTGCCACAAGGCTATACGATGGCTTTAAGATGGTGTTTGGCTGAGCGTTTAATGCCTATGTATGGCAAAGCGTCTCAAGTTCAAATAGCAATGATTCAGCAATATGCAGCACAAGGAAAAGCAACGGTCAAACGCACTAATATGAAACCTGTTCAATCCGCTCGTTTTGCTGATTCTATTTTGAGCAGCAGACAAAAAGATGCAGGATGGATTTTAAGCGGTGGCTTCTTTAGATAAGGTAAAAAATGCCAGACTTTGGTTTTGTTGGCCCATCATACGAAGCACCCTCGATTTACCAGGATGCGCAAGAGTGCATTAATTTCAGAGCAGAAATTGATCCATTAAAGTTGCCTGGACAGAGAGGTATTGTTGCTTTATACCCAACACCAGGGCTAACAGCCAAGGTTGTGTTGCCTAATACTCAAGAGGTTAGGGGTATGCGCACCGTTAGCGGTGGTATGCAAATGGTGGCCGTTTGTGGCCCTTATGTGTATGTTTTAACGTCTAACCTTACCCCCACAATTGTTGGCCAGCTAAATACTAGCTCAGGCCATGTAGGAATTACCGACAACGGTGTAAACGTCTATATTGTTGACGGTGCTTATCGCTATACCTGGCGGATCAATAACCCAACGGCAGCGACTATCCAAGGTTCTATTTCAGGCACTACTTTAACCGTAAGTCGCACCTTTTCAGGCACTTTAGCGGTTGGTCAGGCGCTATACGGTATTGGTTTAAGTAACGAAACCGTAATATTGTCAGGTTCAGGCACTACTTGGACATTAAACAAGTCGCAAACTGTTGCATCTACGCAAATATATGCGTCTAATACTATATCTTTCCAAGGCGCTATTGCCGATGTAGTAGTAAGCGGTGTTACTTACCATAACCTGACTGTAAGCCCATCGGTAACCCTATATTTAGGACAAACCATTGTTGGCTCAGGAATATCTGATGGCACAATCGTTACGCAAATAGTAACGGCAGGCTCTAGCTACTATATTAATAAGGCATACACAATCAGTTCAGAGCAAATGTATGCTTTGAACTTTACGGTTATTCCTAATACTGACGGTGCGTTTACTGGCGCTGATGTAGTAGATATTATGGATAACTATTTTGTTTATAACGATCCAGGCACACAAATATGGGCTGCTTCCGATGCCCTTAGCCCTATTACTCAGCCTTTAAGTTTTAGCTCTAAAGATGGCGCACCTGATAATTTGGTGTCTTTAATAGTAGACCACCGAGAAGTATATTTATTGGGCGAGAACTCAAGCGAGGTTTGGACGGATGTTGGTGCGTTCCCATTCCCTTTTCAGCGTATTCCAGGAACATCCACACAGCATGGAATCGTTGCTAAATTCTCGGTTGCTAGGGTTGGTAACTCGTTTGCTTATGTAAGTCGTAATATTCGTGGTCAAGCCCAAATTATGATGATGCAGGGCTATACCCCAACTCGCATTTCAACCCATGCGGTAGAAAATACCTTGGTAAATCAAAAGGTTGACGATGCTATTGCCTGGACTTACCAGCTTGAAGGACATGAGGTTTATGTAGTTTCATTCCCATCTTTAGACTTAACATGGGCTTATGACAACACAACCCAAATGTGGCATAAATGGCTTTATGTAGATAGCAATAACGTTTTTCACCGTCACAGAGGCAATTGCTTAGCTTTATTCCAGGGCATGGTTTTGGTTGGCGATTGGCAAAACGGTAAGATTTACGAGCTAGACCCTAATAACTATACCGATGACGGTGATGAAATCCGCAGGGTTCGTAGATGCCCTCATTTGGTGGAAGATTTACAGCGCCAATACTTTGACGAGCTTCAAATTCAATTCCAGCCTGGTGTCGGACAAGGCGGTAGCTTTATATCCGCAGGAACATTTATTGGGACAGATTTAGTAATTGGCCCTAATCAAATAGACACAATACCAGCGCCTGCTATTTATATTATTGGAACGGCATCTAACGTCAATTCAACGACCCCTTATACAAACCCACAGGCTATGTTGCGCTGGTCTAATGACGGTGGCTCGACTTGGAGTAGAGAGTATTGGATTCCTATTGGTCAGCAAGGTAAATATAAAAACCGAGCTATTTGGCGCAGATTAGGTATGGCAAGGGATCGAATTTATGAGGTGGTTATTACCGACCCTGTTAAAGCCGTTATTGTGTCTGCAAACCTTAAAGCAAGTGTAGGAGAAAACTAATGTCAACAGGCTTATGGTCTAGCTCGCAAAGCAATCCTTATCCCCAGTCGGAATTTTTAGATTCAACAACTAAAAGACCTACTAGGGCTTGGCAGCAATTCTTTTTAAATTTGCTTAATTTTAGCTCTGCGACCTCGGCAAGCGCAGGATCGGCAACCTTACCATCTAATCCTGTCGGCTTTATAAATGTGACTGTAAATGGTAAAAAATACAAGGTTCCCTATTATAATTTATAAAAATGATACTAAAACGCATATTGCCTGACGAAGTTGCGCAAAAATGGTCAAAAGTTGCTCCATTTATTGAAGATGCGCTTTTATATGCAGATGGTGATTACACATTAGATCAGGTGCGGTTGGCAGTAGTTAGCAATCAATGGTTGTTAATAGGTATTTTTGAAGGTGATTTTATTAAAGGTGCTTTAACTGTGTCGTTTATCAATATGCCAAATGACAGAATTGGCTTTGTAACGGCAATAGGCGGTAAAAATATCTTTAATAAAGACACCTATAAGCAGTTGGTGGAGATTTTGAAGCAATTTGGAGCAACTAAAATACAAGGTGGTGTTCGAGAATCAATCGCTAGATTATGGCGAAAAGTAGGATTCAAAGAGCGTTATATCCTTGTGGAGAACACTATATGAGCATGTTTAAAAGTAAGCATAGCGGTTGGACTTGGGAATTAAAACGCACCCCTTTTGGAGGTGGTGGTGGGGGCTTTGTAAGCGCAATAACAGATCCAATTTCTAGTGTTCTTGGCACAGATGGTAGCGGTGGCGGTATTTTAGGCGGTCTTGCAAGCGTTGATTCTGCTGTAAATAATGCAATTCCTGGTGGTTGGGCAACAATCGGTGGAGCTGCTCTCTTAGCAGCAGGCATTACTGATCCTACACTTTTGGCAGCAGCCGACTCAGGCACATTATCAGATTCTGCTATTACAGCAGCAGGTTTAGACCCTGCAACAGTAGCCTCTCAAGTAGCAAGCGATCCATCTGCTTTAGCTTTGGGAACAGCCCCATCTACAAATGCTGCTGTCGCAGGCGCAACAACCGACACAGGAGTTGCTGGTGGCACAGGTTTAACTGGTGGTGCAGGCGCAACAGGCCTTACATCAGGCGGAACTGTAGGCTCTTTGACAGCACCTACAACTGCTGCTATTGATGCAAGCGCAGGACTTGCTCCAGCCTCAGGAAGTGCTTTAGTTGGAACTTCAGCAGGATTGGCTGCACCAGCAACCGCAGCAGCTGGTGGCACAGGATTATTAAGCAGTCTTGGCGGTGGCGGTCTTGGCACAGCTTTGGGTGTAACTGCTGGCGCTAACGTATTAAGCAGTTTATTGGGTGCTAACGCTTCTAATAAAGCTGCACAAATTCAAGCTAACGCTGCAAACAACGCATCACAGTTGACTGCGAATATGTTTAATATTCAAAATCAACAACAGCAACCATATAGAACTGCTGGCTATGGCGCATTAAATCAAATTAATTCTATGTTGCCTGGAAACTATGTTCAATACGATGCAAACGGCAATGCAGTAGGCGCAGGAACAGGAACAGGTTATTTAACCAATCAATTTAATGCAAGTGATTTAAATGCCAATATGTCACCTGGCTATGCCTTCCAATTACAGCAAGGGCAAAATGCCAATTTAAACGCTGCAAACGCATTAGGTGGTCGAGTTGGAGGTAATGCTTTACAAGGTCTGCAAAACTACACTCAAGGTTTGGCACAAACTAACTATCAAAACGCATTCCAAAATTATCAAACTCAACGTCAAAATATTTATAACACTTTGGCAGGTATTGCTGGTATTGGTCAAACCTCACAAACACAAACAGGAAACCTTGCTCAAAATGCTGCAACAACTCAAGGTCAGCTTGGAGTTGGAGGTGCAGCAGCTCAGGCAGCAGGAACAACAGGTGTGGCCAGCGCATTAACAGGTGGCGCAACAGGAGTAGCAAACAATTTATTATTGGCTAGTTTATTAGGTCAAAACCAAAGCGCAGCAGGAGCTTAATATGGCAGGTTATAACTTTGATACCGATTTAACTGTAAAGCCACAGCAATATGGCAATAATTTAGGCGATATTGTCAATATGGCTAGAGGTGTTCAGGCCTATCAAAAACAAGCAGCAACAATGCCAGCAGAAATTGCTCAGGCAAAAGCGCAATCTGAAAAGTCCCAATTAGACTTATTACAAAACCAAGTCGCTATGGCTGGTGGCGCTATTACTGGATTAGAAAACTCTGAGGCATATAAAAGCAATGATATTAAAGGCTTAAAAAAGGAGTTATCTGCAACTAAACAGTGGACCTCTACTTTTGGTCATTCACCTGCAATTGATACTCTTTATCAACAAGCTGAAGAGCATTTAAATAATAATGATGTTGCAGGCTATAAAGGCTTGTTAGCAAAAATTAGAAATAGCCTAGCTACTAACTCTGAGAAATACGCTGCTGCATTGCCACAATTTAATGCAAACGCACAAGGAACACCTTATTTAACTAATAGGGCTGCAGGAACAGTTACAGCACCAAACGTTCAAGGTGGAACACAGAATTTACTTCCAACAACACCAGGGGTCGCTAATTTTAACGATTACCAAAAAGACTTAACTGGTAGGGTTGGCGGTGCTATTCAGGTGGATTCTCGTATCAACGAGGCAGAGCAACTTATGAATCAATTTAGGCCAGGCGCAGGCGCTAGGGCTTATGCTGATATTGCTCAAAGATTACAGGCTATTGGCGCTCCACAAGACTTGGTAGACAAGGTTGCAGGCGGTGATTTATCAGCAACCCAATCTTTTAACAAGTTTATTGCGCAAGCCGTCACTAGCGGTATTGGTCAATTACAAGGCAACCCAACAGCTAATATGATGAATGATTATCTTAAGAATAATCCTGATGTCACTAGCGACCCAAGAGCATTAAAGCGTTTCTTTGACTTTGCTCATAAGCAAAATCAAATGGCTTACGATGAACAGCAATTTTTGCTAGAGAAAACAAAAAACAAACAGTTAAATCCTGACACCCATGTTGCAGAAGCACAACAACATATTAGAGAGAAATATTTAAGCCCAGAGGCAAAAACTCAGCCAAAGGGCAATCCTACTTTTGGTAAATACAAAGATCGTGATGTTGTAAGCTATGATGGTGGCAAGTCTTGGGAATATAAATAATGGATAATCTTTATGCTTCTTTAGAGCAAAGATACGGCCTTCCTGAAGGCGCTTTATCTGCTGTCGAATCCGTAGAAAGTGGCGGAAAAGATACGGCAGAAAGCCCCAAGGGTGCTAAAGGTCGGTTTCAATTTATGCCATCCACCGCTCAGGCTTATGGGGTTGATGTAAATGATCCTGTAAGTTCTGCTCATGGCGCAGCGCAATATTTATCTGATTTACAAAAACAATACGGTAGCTTTAAAGCTGCCTTGGCCCATTACAACGGTGGTAGTAAAGCAGGTCAAGCTGTAGTTGCTGGTGGCGAACCGCCAGCTTCTGAAACTAAAGGATATCTGCAAAAGGTATCCATGAAGTTGCCTCCTATTGATCCAAGCCAAGTTGAAACAGGTCATTCATCTGTAACAGTTTCAGGCTATGAGCCAATCAATCCATCTGAGGTTGAAGTTTCTAAACCAATCAACGCTTCTGAAGTAGAAAAAGCTCGTCCTTTAAATGAAAAGGGCCAGCCTATGTCAAATACCGAGTTATTTGCTAAAGGTTTAAAAGCCTCAGGCCAAACAACCATAACTGGTGTTGGTCAAGTATTAGACCCATTAGCACAATATTTTGAAGAGAAATTCCCACAAGTATCTAAGGTTGGTGAAAAGCTCGGATTTCCTTCAGCTAAAGAAGTTGCTGCAAACCGCCAACAAGAAATATTGGCTCAAAGAAAAGCTAATGAAGAAATATTGGGAACTGGCGCAGGTTTGGCTGGAAACGTAGCTGGCGAGCTTGGACAGGCTTTCTTGCTTCCAGGTGGCACTATTGCTAAAACCGCTATGACAGGCGCAGGTATGGGCGCTGTGCAGCCTACTTTAGAAAGTGAAAACAGAGCCTTTAATATGCTTGGAGGCGCTGCTGCTGGTGCAGGCGGTGAGGCTGGTGTTAAAGCTATTGGTCGTATTGCACAACCTATTGCAAAACAATTATCTCCAGTTGGTGAAAAAGCCGTTCAAATATTAAAAGATGCTGGCATTCCCTTAGACGCAGCCCAAGCTACAGGTTCAAAAGTATTAGAAAGAGCTAAGGCTTTCTTATCTGATAACCCAATTACCGCAGGCGCACAGGCTTCTTTTGCAGGCGCTCAAAAGGCAGCATATAACAAGGCTGTGGCTAAAACCTTTGGTGAAGATGCCGAGCATATTACTCCTGAAGTTATTACTGCTGCTAAAGATAGAATTGGTAACGTTTATGACGATGTTGCAACTAGAGTAAATATTGGTGTTGATAAAGAATTTAAGTCTGCTTTGTCACATTTAAACGATGAAGCCATGCATACTTTAGATGACTCGCAACATCAAATTATTCAAAAGAACATTAACGATATTATTGCCAAGGCCGAGCAAAACGGTGGCCATTTAGATGCAGCGCAATATAAAAACCTTAAAAAGCGCTTAGATAAACTGTCAGGCAGCAAAGATACTGACGTTGCTGGTTATGCTAGAGACTTGCGAGACTTATTAAACAAAGGTCTTAGCGATTCAGCAGAATTTTATGGCAATAAAGCAGACGTGGCTTTGCTCAAACAAGCCAATAAAGAGTGGGGTAATATGCGCAAAGTCGAGGATGTTGCCGACTTTTCTACAGGCGAAATTAGCCCATCTAAGCTCTACAATTCATTAAAAACTAAAGGCAAGCGTTACTCTTTTTATGCTGAAGACCCTCAGTTAGCTAACTTGGCAGCAGCAGGTAAAAATGTATTACCTGAAAAATTGCCAAATAGCGGAACAACGGCTCGCATATTAAATGCAGCTGCTTTGCCTGCTGCTTTTGGTGCTGGAGAGGCTTTAAGAGAAGGCGATATATATGGCGCTGGCAAAGGCATAGCCGTAGGTGTTGTTGCTCCTAAGTTAATTCAAAAAGCATTAAATAACCCTGCTTTTGCTTCTTATCTTGAAAAAGGTATTGGTCAATCAACTTTAAAACAGCTATTACAAGCTCCAAGCAATTTAGGCGCTGGCAAAGTTCCATTGGCTTCTTTCCAATCTTATTTGCAACAAGTTCAAAAAGAAAAAGGTAATCAATAATGTCAGTTTTATTATCCCCAATAGGTAACGGATTTCAATTCTTTACCACTACAGGCCTGCCATTAGCTGGCGGTTATTTATATAGTTACCAGGCAGGCTCTAGCACTCCTTTGGCTACCTATACAGACTCAACAGGCGCTGTTGCAAATACAAATCCTATCGTATTAGGAACAGACGGCAGACCACCTTTTGAGATTTGGCTAACTACAGGTTACTCATATAAGTTTGTTTTGGCAGATTCTACAAATGCCGTTATTCAGACTTATGACAATATTTATGCTATCCCAACCTCTACAAGCTCCACTACGGCTATTCCTACTGGCGCAATTATTATGTGGTCTGGCTCTATTGGTTCTATTCCTGCTGGTTATGTAATTTGTAACGGATCAAACGGCACTCCTGATTTAAGAGATTCATTTATAGTAGGTGCAGGCAATACTTATGGTGTAGGAAATACAGGTGGCTTTGCAAGTTCAGGAGTTGTAACTAACAGTGGCACAAACGTTCCGCTATATTATTCATTGGCTTTTATACAGAAAACGTAATCATGTCTGAAATCGATCCAGTTAAAATAGGGGTAATGTGGTCCAAGGTAGAAGCTATGGAGCGAGAAGTAGCTGAAATGCGCCACGATATCAAAGAACTACTTGCTATGGCAAATAAAGGTCGTGGAGGCTTTTGGGTCGGCATGATGGTTGTATCAGGTATAAGTTCTTTAGTTGGTTTTATTGCTCATTACTTTACGCAAAAATGAATAATAATTACCGATTAGTTCTTATTTGGTTGTTGGTTTATATTGTTGGAATATCGGCAACAATAGGTTCGCTTTGTATTCTTGACTGGATTCCTTGCCTTACTACAGGAGATACTCGTCAATGGACTATGCAGTTAATTGCTGTAATAGTGGCTTTATTAGCTGGAAATCAAAAATGAACGAAATTTTTACTCATATTTTGACTGGAAAAGATAATCAAACCCATGATATTGCAAGGTGGGCTTGGTTTTTGGGTTTTGTAGTAGTTGCTGGTGCAGCAATTTATCTTATTTATGCAGGGCATGAAATTAGCCTTACTGAGTTAGCTGGCGCATTAGGTATCGTATCAGGCTCAGGCGCAGCTTCAGTAGCAGCAAAACACATGAGCGGTGCAGAGCCACAATGAACTTTTTGATTTCATTATTTACAGGTGGGTTTAGTGGTTACTACAAAATTGCACTATATTTTGCTCTTGTATTTAGTGGTTTTTATGTCGAGCATTTGCGTTTTGCTCATTATGTGGATCAGCAAGCTATTGTGGCGCAAGAGCAAGCAGATAAAACAAAAGCAATACAAAAGGAACAGGAGTTAATAAATGATGGAATTAAACAGACTTATGAAGCAAGGATCGCTTCTATTCATGCTATGTATGGCAGGATGCACTACTCCAGTTCCAGTAGCCTGTCCACCAGCGATGCCTCAGCCACCATCACAGTTAATGGCCAAACCGTTAACGTGGTATCTCTTACCGAGCAATGCGCCAGCACAACAGCCCAACTAGTATCATTGCAAGACTGGATTACAGAAAATAGTAAATTAAATGAACATTGACCAACTTACATCGCTAGGGATTGACTCTAAATGGCTAGACCCACTAAATGCGACTTTTAATAAATACGAGATTAATACACCGAAACGCCAAGCTGCGTTTATCGGTCAATGCCAGCATGAATCTAATAATTTTAAGAATTTGGAAGAGAATCTTCATTATTCTGCTGCAGCGCTGATGCGAGTATGGCCTAGCCGTTTTCCTGATACGGATACTGCTGAAAAATACGAAAACAACCCTGAAAAGATAGCAAACAAGGTTTATGGCGGTAGAGCCGATTTAGGCAATTCACAAGACGGAGATGGATGGAGATTTCATGGACGAAGCATTATTCAGCTTACTGGTCGTTCTAATTACACTGTATGCGGTGATGCAATTAATCGTCCGTTGACAGATACCCCTGAATTACTTTTACAGCCTGAAAACGCTGCTATGTCGGCTGGCTGGTTTTGGAATAAAAAGGGCCTAAATGCCTGCGCTGATGTTGAAGATTGGCTAACTATGACAAAACGAATCAATGGTGGCACACTAGGGCTGGACCAGCGTATTTCCGCAATTCACCGAGCAATGGATATTTTAGGAGCATAAAATGAAAGCAGATAGTTTCAAGATTACAGGCGCTGCAAGCGACGGCAAGACCAAGGGCCACTACATAGTAGAGCGAGAGCATGAAAAGGCCACAGAACACGAATTAAAGCGTTTGGAAGCCAAATTAGACAAGCACATGAGCTTACCAATTGAAAAAGCGCATCCTGAAGGCAAAAGCCAAGCAGAAGCGCCTCTTCCAAACATGCGGAAATACTAACGAACCCTGGCTACTTTAGCTTTTCTTAAAACTGCCTCGTATTGAACCTTGGCTTCATCGTCAAGTTTCCTTAGGGGCAGTTCTTGGTAATACTTAAACTTGGCTTGGTATTCAGGCTGTTCGGATGGTCTAACCCATCCATATTTAGCCTTCCAGCGTTCTTCAATATCAGTTCCTGCTGCGGTCCAAATGTGATCGTTCATGCAAGTCCCTCCAGTTCGTCCATAATATTCATGGCATAGGCCCTAGCTGTAGCTTGGTCCAAGGTCGTATAAATGTCAATGTGCTTAATTGCTGTCTTTATAGCCTCGTTCCAAGCGGTTTCCCATAACTTTTGGGCCGTTCCATTATCAGGAGCATCAGGAAAGCGCTCCTTAAACTTTTCAACTCTTAGCATAATTACTCCTTAAAACGGAACGTCTTCTTCCAGTTGGCTTAAATTCTGTGGCGCAGAATATCCCTGAAGCTTATCTTCAGGCTCATTTAAATAAGCAAAAATTGATCCTTCTTTCATGGCAAATACAGGAATGGTTTCAATCTTAAGCATTAGGCCATGCTTGGTTTCCATTACGACACCAATAGATTGATATTTCTTTTTTGATTTTCCTTCTTTATCGGTGTATTCCGAAACGGCTGCTTTTACAAAGTATTTGACTGACATATTTATTCCTTTTCCGAAGTTTCTAGTTGTGAATTACCCATGATTCCAATATCTTTCGCACCAACATACGCTTTAAATTGGCCATCAAGCCATTTCATAAGCTCTGCTTTGTCTATTAGATGGGTGTTATATCCAGCAATATTGCATGAATAGATTACTTTTATTTCCTTAAGCATCTTTGCTCTCCATTAAATTTACTTCCTCCTCAACTTCTCTTAAAAAACTAGCTACTTCTGCCTCCATAAAAAGAATAAATTCACCGTCCCTAGGAACTCTTTTTATATACAGCTGGCTGCGTTCAGGCATCCTAGGATCAAACGATACAAAGTCGCACCATTTACGTCCTGTAACCGCCATCTGCGCCTGCATTTGTATTACATACTTATTGGGCGGTTCGTCTGCCTTTATATAGGACCAATGTGTAGGAGAGTTAGGACACTTAATCTCAATGAGTCCATCGTCCCCAACCAGGCCATCAGGAGAGCAACCGAACCACTTAATTTTAGGGTGGTCCATAAAAGGGATTTGATCGACAAAATTACCAGTTGCAACTTCATAAGCTACCCTCGCTTGCGGTTCAGTTAATGTTCCCCATTCCATTGATGCGTTGGTGTAAGATGGCTCTAGGGCCTTAGTAACTCGTTGCAAGGCAAGCTCAATCAGATAGTTGACTCGACTAACTGAAGGCCCAGTCTTTGTCTTTGCAAGTATGTCGGCAACCCTAGAAGCGGTTACTTTGCCAAGGCGCAGTTGATGCCATTCGTCTGTGCCTTGTTTTACGGTCAAATCTACTATGCCAGCAAAAGGTATAGGCTCTGCTGCTATACGGTCATCTGTTGTAAATGTTGTCATGTTAAGAAACCTTTTTATAAACGGCAGCCACTACTTTTAAAACATACTCTAGGTCTCGCAGGCTAATTTGGCCCATAAGCTGTAGTATTTTCATGACGGCTACATCGTTATCTAAAGGGCTAGGCTTTACTAAAGATTCGATCATTTGTCTTGTGCCTTAAATTTATTGTTACGCTGATTTTCTGATTTTGTAACTGCCCTAAGATTTTCAATGGTGTTATCAAACCTATTTCGGTTTATATGGTCAATAACTAATGGTTCAGGTGGTAAATGTCCATGATGATATAAATACACAAGTCTATGTTTTAAGTAATATTTGCCATTTATACGGATTTGGGCATACCTACGATTACCATAATGACCAGCAATATCACCAGCTTTTACATTACGGCTTGGGCTTTCTTTCCAATACAATTTGCCTTCTTTGTAATCAAATAGCTTGTGTAATAGTTCTTGATTCATTCGCTTGCCTTTCTTAGTATTGCTCTAGCAAAATATAAAAATGGTTGCCGTTCAAGTTGTGTTGCATATATTGAATATTCAATTTTTGCTTCTTCTTGCATAGCTTTTTTCCAAACTTCATATATTTCCTCATCTGTTAGTGTCTTTGCTGGATGGGTGTAGAGTGGGATAGTTTTATAGACATCACCGCTATCTTTTAATTCAGCATTAATCCAAGCAAGATTATTGGGTTCTCCAAAATACAACTCCATCCATGCTACTGGTTCATTTGCGTTCATCGTTTGCCTTTCTTAGAATCTCATCAAACATCGCTTTGAGTTGCCAATTCTGACTTTTTGGCATCTTTGGCTGCGGAAATCTTAGCGACTGCGGTTTTATCTTTTGAGAGCTGGTGATAGGCATTACCGTATATGACTTTGAGTTCATCTATATCCTTAGCTGTATTGATGGCTTTTACCCAGGTATCTGCCTGGTCCGTTAGGTCAGGTGTGTCCTCTTCAGGAATATCCTCGCCTGCGTAGATATACAAACCAATGCCATGTAAGGCGATGGCTTTGGCAAGGCAGCGTTGCATGGCGGTATTTACCTCCATTGCGTTGGGGTTTGGTATAGCTTTATTTTGATGGTTTAAGACAGGCAGTTGGGCCGTCATAGTTTTGCCAAAAGCGTTAACCGAGCAAAATACCATCAAGGTCTCGGCAAAATACATGGGGTCTTTATATTCCCAAGTTGCACCTGGGTCTTGCTGTAAAAGCTGGTCTACAGCCCATGCCCAACTTAAATATGTAAATTTACCCTTGCGGTCTGTGTGTTCATTGACATTAATCTTGCGTAGTTCTAAAAATTTACTCATCACTTTCTCCTATATCTCAATTTTGGCTGTATTCATCATGTCGTATTGGTTTGTAATCTGATCGCTAATCATTCTATTAATCATGCTTTCAGCGTAAAACTTGGTGTAATGCGGATTACTTAGGTATTCCCTAAGAATTACCAGCATGGCGGTATGTTCGTCATGCCAGTTAAACATTTCCCAAAGGGCCTGCGTTTTAGGGCAATACTCGGTCTTTTTCTTAGCCATCACTTACTCCTTAATCGTAAATTTCAAACTCGGCAATTTCTCTAGCGTAGCGTTCGTGGTAATCGCAAGACATAGAGATTAGTTTTCTACCAAGCGCCTCATAATCGCCTGAATCGATAACATCCTGAATAGCTTTAGAATCGTCAACCCCAAGCTCTGAGAGCATTTCTGCAATAGCGCTGGTAGTTCTGTAATCGAATTTACCGCCAACTTTTAGAAGCTCCCAGGTGCGTTCTTCTATTTCGTCGGTGCGGTCATCGTAATCGTCAGGTTCGTAATACGCATCGTGTCTAGACATTCCCATGATTAGAACCCCCACCCAAACATGCAGCCAAGAAGTATGCCTAAAAGTATTACACCGACTATTTCAATAATTGCTGTTTTCATTTGCTTTCCCTTCATCACTCGTTAAAAAATTTACTGCGTAAAAGAACTATACCTTAAAAGTCGTAGAAATGTCGAGTTTTATATTAGGACAATCCCTAATTAAAATATTTGTTGCTTTTTACCAAAACATGCTATTCTTGCGACAAATAGAAGGAGAATTACTACATGAATCAGTTTTATGAGTTGAAAATGGAGTTCGGTTCTTTAGCAAATTTGGCCCACCAGCTAGGTATTAGGGAGTCTTCTGTATATCAATGGGTGGCTAGAAAGCAAATTCCGCTAAAGCATATAAAAACCCTAGAACGGCTATCAGAAGGCCGTTTAACCAAGGAATTGTTACGGCCTGATCTTTTCCAGGGCTAAACATGAACTTTTATCCATTTCACATAGGTGACTATATAAGCCACACAGCCCATCTAACGAATGAAGAAGATTTAGCCTATAGACGATTGATTGACCTTTACTATTTGACCGAGAAACCTTTGATAAACGACATACCTACTCTTGCTAGGCGGACAAAATCGAAACAGGAGGCTGTTTTAGCGGTTTTGGGCGAGTTTTTTGAGCTAGATGAGGGTAAGGTAGCCTGGACCAATAAGAGAGCCACAGAAGAGCTTTCTCGCTATAAGGCAATGGCAGAGGGTGGACGCAAGGGTGCAGCTAAACGGTGGAATAAAGAAATACCCACCCTATTGCCTAGCGATAGCCCCCCTAAACACCCCCCAATGCCAACCAAGAACCATGAACCAAGAACCAAGAACCAAATAAATACTAAGACCCCTGAAGGGGTTAATGATTTGGTTTTTCAGGATTTCTTGAAGTTGCGTAAAAGCCACAAAGCGCCTTTAACTGAAACCGCTTTAAAAGGTTTAGCAAAAGAGGCAGCAAAAGCCAAGATGACCTTAGAGGCTGTAATGGAACTTTGCTGTCAAAGAGGCTGGCGAGGATTTAAAGCAGATTGGGTAGAGAACATCGACCCTATTACCAAAACAAAAGAATTACCTTTAGGAACGGATGCCCAAATCGAGGCAGCGTATAGGGCCGAGTGTGGCGATCCATCAAAGGCTAGGTTTAATTCTTATTACGAAATGCGCAACTTTATCGTAGCGCAACGAGAAAAAAGGAAGGTGAAATGAATGAGTTGGCTCTTTTCGCAGGCGCTGGTGGAGGAATACTTGGGGGGCATTTGCTTGGATGGCGAACAGTCTGTGCAGTTGAATGGGAAGCATATCCAGCAAGCGTATTGTGCGCCAGACAAAATGACGGAATTTTGCCGACTTTCCCAATATGGGATGACGTTCAAACATTTGACGGAAAGCCTTGGCGAGGAATTGTTGATGTCGTATCTGGTGGATTTCCATGCCAGGACATTAGCGCAGCAGGAAGAGGCGCAGGAATTGAAGGAAACAGAAGTGGAATGTGGAAACACATGGCGAGAATTATTGGCGAAGTTAGACCCAAATACGCATTCGTGGAAAATTCCCCAATGCTTACTTCTAGAGGACTCGGAACAGTTCTTGCAGACTTGGCCTCGATGGGGTTCGATGCGGAATGGGGAGTGCTTTCAGCAGGAGAGGTGGGCGCTCCCCATAAGAGAGACCGTATTTGGATTCTCGCTACCAACTCCTGTTTCAAGCGATGGAACGACAGGAGCAATCATTGGGAAGAAGGACAAATTTTACAGAACCAAAACTGGAATGCCAAGAAAGATAAATCAAAACGGCAAAGACGGATCGGTGGGGTTGGGAAGATTGGTGCAAATGTGGCCGACACCCCAAGCATCAGACAACAGAGATCGAGGAAATTTATCGAATCCGAGCGTTCAAAGAAGAGTAAAGATAGGCAAGCAAATATCCTTAAGCCAATCGGTGAGCCCAATTTCTGGAGCGTTGAACCCAACGTGGACAGAGTGGCTAATGGGGTGGCCGCTAGGGTGGACAGACTTAAAGCCATTGGAAACGGACAAGTAAGTTTATGTGCAGCAACAGCATGGAAGTTGTTAAGTGAACGATTTATTTAAAGGAGATTTAAATGAAAAGGACTACAAAAGCAGCGAAGAATATCGTCACCAGTGCGAAGTTCGATGGCTTCTTAGATTCAGAAACGAGCAGGGATTACAGCGCTTCAGAGAGTATTTACGATCTCCTGGATTTAGCCCACGACTTGCAAGAATCTTACATGACGTATCGGAACAGTGGAAGAAGGGGAATAGAGGAAGGATGGGAGATTGGCGATGAGTGATTTAGAGCATTTAAACGATAGCCGAGTAGAAAAGGCTTTGATATTTTTATCTTCTACCGATGAAGATCATGCAATTTTGGCTGGTGAGGTCAAACGCTTGGAAGAATGGATTAAGCAGGCTAAAGCGCATGCTTTTTTACTATCGCAAGGAACAGTAGCAGAGCGAGAGGCCCAGGCGCTGGATAGCCCTTCTTATAGCAAAGCGGTAGAAGAGTGGGCCGACACCTTTAAAGAATATAAAACGCTGGATAACAAGCGCCAGCATGAAATTCGTATTACAGAAATATGGCAAACACTAAGCGCAAACCGAAGAAAGGGGAGTTTATGAAACGCAGTATGGAAGATATTGTTGATTATTTGCAAGAAATCAACGAACAGGAAATTATTGAATTTATCAAATTTCAATATCAAGAGATTGAGCAGTATAGGACCGAAACCAACTACTGGTTCAATAAATGGAACGATTGCTTTCAGGGCAGCGTTAAATATTTAGAAGCACAACTTTTTGGAGGTAGCACCAAATGAAAGATTACTCTTTACCCTATATCGTTTTAAATAGTTTGCTTAAAAAATACCACGATATGATGCTAAAAAATAACTCAAATAGAGCTTATGAAATAGCAACCGACATGGTAGAAATGGCCTTAGTATTACAAGACTTTGCTGGCGAAAATGCGAATAAAAAAGTTTGATCAAGGGCTGCATGATCGATACGATCCGCCTGCCAGGGCTGCCGTTACGACTTGGCTAAACAATATGTGGGGTGTTGATGCTGTAGACAACCCTGACATATATGGGACGGATTTAGTTATATATCGAGCAGGCAAACATGTGGGCTTTGTAGAAGTAGAGGTTCGTTCTTGGACACCATATTGCCCTTTTAATACTATTCATGTGCCTGAACGCAAAAAGCACATGCTAGAGGTGGAAAATACATTATTCTTTGCGCTAACGCATTGCATGAAACATGCGTATTGGATCAAGGGCAGTAAAGTATTTTCTCATCCTCAGGTGGAGTTGAAGGATAATGAAAAGCATGAGTTTTATTACGATGTGCCTGTCGAGCTTTTCAAATATGTGGATTTAACACAAATTTTTTAATGAATAAATCTGAAAAAGAAAATTATGCAAAGTTGGCGAGATATGGCTGCGTATTATGCAAACACCTTGGATTCAGCGACTCTGACATGCCAGTCGAAATCCATCACATCAGACGTTTTGGAGGCAAGCGAGACAAAGCGCCAGCAATACCGCTCTGTGCTGGACATCATAGACACTTCAAGGATTCAATTCACCAGCTTGGAGCTAAAGGATTTAAAAAGCATTGGGGCTTTGACCTCGAAGATAAATTGCTGGAACTGGAATGAGTAGCTGGCTAATTATTGTTACTGGATTGATTTATGCTTATATTGGTATAGAGCAAGGCGTTAAAGGCAATATACCTATGGCAATTACTTATTTATCGTATTCAACCGCCAACGTAGGTTTGTATTTTATGGCGAGATAGTTGTTACACTTTACAATAAAAGTATAATAACTTTACAATTCGTGGCCATCAAAACCAAGACAAGCTCCAACCAGCATTTTGCGCCTTTTAAATGTAGCGTCATGCAAGTTCCATTTACCTGATTTGTGTCTGCTGCAATGAACCAGTTCATGGGCCATGCTTCTGACCACTGTGTCAAAAAAGCCACAACGAGCCTTAGAAATGCTAAATATATGAGGGCGAGCTAACGATTCATCAAACTCATAGGTAGCCATTACCTGATGGTCGTCTACTATTTCAAAACGGCACAATTCGCTAGGTGGCAAGTCCCATTTAATAAAAGGCTCGCACTTAGCTAAAGTTAAATAAATGCCTTCTAAGATTTTAGGAGTGATCTTCATACTTTATGAATACTGCCTCTAAATTCATACTCGTCCTCGCCACAAACCATAACCAGTTCAGGCATAAGCATTCTACCTTGGTCAAATGAGAGCATTACAAAGCCTGAACGCCAATCCTTAGGGGAGTCCTCGCAATACTCAAAGGTGCTAGAAAATGGGTCTGCAAGGCAGCCAGTTTGAACCCCCCAAAACGTTCCTTGGTAATTTGAAATTGGGCTGGCACATAAAACATGCGTATGGCCTGTGACTATGTTTGTATTGCCTGCTGCCATCAAATTGCTATATCCAGCCGTTCTACCGCCTTTAAAACGGTGTTTTACAACCGTTTCCTCGCCAATCCAATATGACCAGCAGGTTTTCCATTCAGGAAAGTGATATTTAAGGCTAAAACCGTCAACTCCACTATATTCAGGCACTTTATTAACTAGCCAGGACTCGTAGCGCATGTCATGGTTTCCAAGGGTCCAAATAAGCTCGCAACCTGCTGGCTTGTGTTTGACTATTTCGTCTAAATGGTAACGGCAAGCGTTTAACTCTTCTAAAACAGTAGGCTTTTGGTCGTAATTAATACTGGGGAATCTTGATAGAACCTGGCCGTCAAATGCGTCACCGTTGCAAATAATGACCTCAGGCTTAAACTCATCAATCATTTTGATAAGCGCTTTAAAAGCTGTGGTGGTTGTATCGGTAAAATGTGCGTCTGAAAAGACAATAACCCTTTTAACCTTGTCAACGTCTATGCCTCTGCGAACGTTGTGCGGTGTTTGCTCTATTTTTTTGGGTCTCTCTTTTTTGGGGTCTCTCAAAGAGTTAAACGTAGGCAGTTTGATGCTGTAGCGAATTTCTATGTTTTTGCGCCTTGTCATAGCGCTTCTAGGGTTTACACCTATCTTTTCAGCCACAAGGGTTGGCGAGCCTAACTCTTTCCAAAGTTTAATAAATTCTTGATCAGATACCGCAGAAGTAAATCCCATGATTTTCCTTTGTGATAAAGTTGCTAAATACTAACCTATTATTGCAACAAATCAATGACTTATTACGCAAAACGCACTGATGCCAATCAAAAGGAAATCGTAAATGCTTTTAAAGATATGGGTTGCAGCATATTTGATACATCTCGTATTGGTATGGGCTTTCCTGATTTGGTTATAGGAAAGAACGGTAAAACGGTTTTGGTAGAAATAAAATCATCTGAAAAAGCAAAGTTCACAACGGCTCAAGACCTTTTTATGATGAACTGGAAAGGCTCTACCGTTTGCCGAGTTCATGATTTAGAAGGGGTCAAAACTGTTGTGAAAGTTCTTGACAATGCCAGCGAATAAGGCAAAATAATATAACTAGAACTTTTCTAGTCTTTTTGATCAAAAGGAAATAAACATGGGTAAGATGGACGCAGAAGTATTTAAGTCTGGTATGAGCGGTGAGAAAGTTCCTAAGGGTGCTTTGTCTAGCGATACCACTGGTGAGCGTAAAATGAAGATTACTGGCGGTGTTGGTATGGGTAAGGCTGATGCAATGGGTAGCCGTCCTTTGAGCCATGCTGGTAACTTTGAAGGCAAACTTGGTGAGTTGAACGATGGCAATATGGGTGAGCGTGAGTGCTATTCCCATAAACGCTACGAGCATGCACAAGACGGTATGTAATTAAGGCGAAGGGCCTACAAGCACGTGAAACTTGTAAGCCCTTCTAACCAGTTAGTAAACGGAGAACTAAATGGCTGAAGTAGATTCTAAAGTTAGCTGTAAAGATTGTCGATATTTTAAAAATGCCGACATTATGGGCCGTTGCCATCGGTTTCCTGAGGCTGTCAATAAAACATTAAACGACTGGTGTGGCGAGTGGAAATCTACTGCTGCGCCTTTGGTTATTGAATATATGGTGCAAGACTTGTCTAACGAGCCTAGTAAAGCTAGAGCAAAGATACAAGAAGAAGTAGCCAAGATTCCACCAAAAATGCGAGGAAGGCCCAAAAAAGATGCGGTCTAACGCTCATATAACTATTGAAGTTGACGAAGACGGCTTTGTTGAGTTTATTTGTAAATCAAATGGACCTGACGAGGCTAATCGCATAATGCTAGAGGTTATGGACCTTATAGACCAATTTAACGGTCACAATTCTATTGCTCCTACTGAAACACATGGTGTCCAATGAAATTACAGCCTTTAAATGACAAAATTGTAGTAAAGCCTGAAAAACGGCAACTTAGTTCCATTATTTATGTTGAAAACAAAGAAGTCGACAACATGGGAACGGTTGTTGCTGTAGGCCCTGGCAAGAAAGTCGGTGGTCGTAGAGAAGATATGCCTATTACCGTAGGCGCTTATGTTCGCTTTGGAACTATGAACGACAACCCTAAAGACGAATATTTAAAGTATTTTGAGTATTTTGAAGATGGTGAGCGCTATCTCGTTATGAGTTGGCAGGACGTTTGTTTTGAACAGGAGATCGCATAATGGAAGAGATTGTTAAGGATTCATCTTTACTTGAAACTGTAATGGCATATTTTGGCTGGTATAAGGTTAAAAAGGTTGAGCTAGAGTTCGACAACTTGCAAATTACTTACACTTTCAATAAAGAACCGTTAAAAACTGAAGCTGAGTGGCCATTTCCAGCGCCTAAAGCTAAGCGTAAGCCAGCCCTTAAAAAGGCTACTACTCGCAAAGGTGACAAAGATGGCGACTAAAAAACATGACAAACCTATCCCTCATAAAACAACAGGGAAAGACAAAACATACAATCCAACCGAAAAAGGCGCAGGAATGACCGCTAAAGGTCGTGCCGAATATAACGCTAAAAACGGTAGCCACTTGAAAGCACCAGCACCAAACCCCAAAACAAAGGCAGATGAAGGCCGTAAAAAGTCTTTTTGTGCAAGGATGGAGGGAGTAGTAAAGAAAGCCAAGGGTCCAGCTGAAAGGGCCAAAGCATCACTTAAAAATTGGAATTGCTAACATGCCACTTAAAAAATCAACTAGCGCCAAAGCCTTTAAAGAAAACATTAAGGCTGAAGTAAAAGCAGGAAAACCTATTAAACAAGCTGTGGCAATTGCTTACAGCGAAAAACGTGAAGCAGCAAAAACTAAACCGAAAGGAAAGAAATGAGCATTGAAGATAAAGTAGTTTCATTCACTATTGCGCAAATTAACGAGCTATTAGCTGAACTAGGTAAAATCCCTTATGTTCACAGCGCTCATCTAATTGCTGGTATTAAATCTATTGCAGAGCCACAAGTTCAGCCTGCTGTAACTATTACTCCAGCCGAGACCCCTGCCGAGTGAAAATAGAACAGCGTTCAATAGAATCGTTGATACCCTATATCAACAACAGCCGAAAGCACTCAGATGAACAGGTGGCTCAAATTGCAGCTAGCATCCGAGAGTTTGGTTGGACTAATCCCATTTTGGTTGATGGGGCTAATGGGATTATTGCTGGTCATGGTCGTTTGCTTGCTGCTCGCAAGTTGTCTATGGATAAAGTTCCTGTTATCGAACTTGCCCATTTATCAGAGACTCAAAAGAAAGCTCTGGTCATTGCGGACAATAAACTGGCGCTAAATAGCGACTGGGATACAGAACTATTAACCGTAGAACTACAAGAGCTATTAGGCGATGAGTTTGATTTAGACCTATTAGGCTTTGATAAGGACGAATTAGACGCTCTATTGAACGTTATTGAGCCAACGGAAGGGCTAACCGATGAAGATGCTGTTCCTAATGCTCCGCTTACACCTAAGTCGAAACTGGGCGATATATTTAGTCTTGGCAACCATCGGCTTATGTGTGGCGACTCGACTTCTATTGAAAGCGTAGAAAAGCTGACAAACGGCTTAGTCGATATTCTTGTTACCGATCCGCCATATAACGTGGCATACGAAGGCAAAACAAAGGATGCGCTAACCATTCAAAACGACTCTATGGGAGACGAAGCATTCCGCCAATTCCTAAGAGACGCTTTTGTAGCTGCAGACGCTGTAATGAAGCCTGGCGCTGTATTTTATATATGGCATGCCGACTCCGAAGGCTTTAATTTTAGGGGTGCGTGTAAAGACGCTGGCTGGAAGGTTCGTCAATGCCTAATATGGCAAAAAGACACAATGGTTATGGGCCGTCAAGACTATCATTGGAAGCATGAACCTTGTTTATATGGCTGGAAAGACGGTGCAGGGCATTTATGGGCATCGGACCGTAAGCAAACCACCCTTATAGAGTGCAAGCGTCCTAAGCGTAACGATATCCACCCTACGATGAAGCCAGTAGAGCTTATGGAGTATCAAATCTTGAACAACACCAAAGGACAGGATATGGTGCTAGACTTATTCGGTGGTTCAGGGTCTACCCTAATAGCTGCTGAGAAAACAGGCAGAAAGTCCGCTTTGATGGAGCTTGATCCTAAGTATTGTGACGTTATTATTAAAAGATGGCAGGAGTTTACTGGAAAGCAGGCGATCCATATAGAATCAGGCTTAGAGTTCGATAAACTTTAAACATTTTCCGACAATAAAAAGATGCTACCCCACGAACCAACCGAAAAGACCAAAGTGCAAGTCCTACAAGCTGCAGGGCTAGGGCTTCCACATGAGCAAATAGGCGCTTTAATTGGTATATGCGATAAGACCCTACGCAAGCATTACGAAATAGAACTGGCGCTAGGCAAGGCCCAGGCATCGGCTAAGGTTGCCAATTCATTGTTTAACAAGGCTATCAAAGGTGACACAACGGCTGCTATTTGGTGGACTAAGGCCCAAATGGGGTGGGGCGAGACCAATACCACTAGATTGGCTAACGCTGACGGCTCAAATATTGACGGCTTTGAAATAATCCTAACTGAACCTGATGGAACAAGATCAAAGGCTTGAGCAGGTTCTTGCTAAGGCGCATTTTCCTACTAAGTTAGGAATACTATTTAAGCCTAAAAACTGCCGTTATCGCATACTCTACGGAGGGCGAGGCGGATCAAAATCTTGGAATATTGCCAGGGCTTTGCTTATTAAAGGCTTTAGAAGCCAGCTGCGTATTCTATGCGCACGTGAGTTCCAAACTTCTATTAAAGACTCGGTTCATAAATTATTGTGCGATCAAATAGAAAACCTAGAGCTAGGCTGGTATTACACCGTTACGCAGAACTCTATTGTGGGTAAAAACGGCACAGAGTTTACCTTTGTGGGTATTAAAAACAATACAAATAATGTAAAAAGTATCGAAGGAATTGATATTTGTTGGGTGGAAGAGGCGCAAAGCGTTTCGGCCCAAAGTTGGAACATTCTCATACCTACGATTCGTAAAGAAAACAGCGAAATATGGGTGTCATTCAACCCTGAGCTAGAGACAGACGAGACTTATCAACGGTTTATTGTCAATCCACCTGAAAACTCGGTGGTCCAAAAGATAAACTACAGCGACAACCCTTGGTTTCCTGAAACGCTAGAGTTAGAACGCCAGGCACTAAAAAATAGGGATATTCAGGCTTATAACAACGTTTGGGAAGGTATCTGCCGAACCCAAATAGATGGAGCTGTATTTGGTAAAGAGATGGAAATAGCCGAGCTAGACGGCAGAATTACTAGAGTGCCTTACGACCCAATCAAACCAGTTCATGCCATATTCGACCTTGGGTGGGCCGACTCGACTGCGATTTGGTTTGTGCAGTTTATTGGCATGGAAATCAGGGTGATACGCTATATTGAGGACAACCAAAAAACCATTAGTTGGTATCTAGCCCAAATGCAGACCTATGGCTACGTCTATGACACCTTATGGCTACCCCATGACGCTGCTGCTAAGAACTTAGGCTCAGGCAAATCTATCGAGGAAATTGTGCGATCTACAGGCTGGAAGGTGCAAATACTAGACCGAGTGCCTGTAACGGATTCTATAAACGCAGCTAGAACGATATTTGCAAAATGCTATTTTGATAGGCAAAATTGCGAAGAAGGCTTACAATGCTTAAGACATTATCGCTATGACGTTGATCCTGAAACTGGCGCATTTAGTCAGAAGCCACTTCATGACCAATATTCACATGGCGCAGATGCCTTTAGATATATTGGGTTGATGGTAAACGAGCCTCGCAAGCCAAAACCCCAAAGACAAAACTATATGCCTGTGGGCAGCTGGATGGGATAAATATGGCAGATTACGATAGCATCAATGACATGGAATACGATTCAAGGATTGATGAAGCTAAGCAATTCTTGCGCTTATGTGGCGATGTAGATTCAAACAATCGTGCCGAAGCATTAGATGATGTCCGTTTTGCTGCAGGCGATCAATGGCCAGTAGACGTCCAAAATAGCCGAGTGCTAGAGGCTCGTCCTTGCCTAACCATTAATAAGATTGACGCTTATATCCGTCAAATTTGTAACCAACAGCGCCAGCAACGTCCTAGAATTAAAGTGCATGGCATGAATAATGAATCAGACGCTAAATTAGCCGAGATTCTAACTGGTGTATGCCGTCATATAGAAACACAATCAAACGCTGACAACGCTTACGACACAGCCTTTGAATACGCAGTAAAAATGGGTTGGGGATATTTCAGGGTTACTACTGACTATGTGTCAGACGATAGCTTTGAACAGGAAATCTATATCCGTCCTATTGATAACCCTTTTACTGTTTACTTTGATCCTAATTCCCAGTTGCCAGATGGTTCTGATGCTGAGCGATGCTTAATTACTACCGTAATAAGCAAACGAAACTTCAAGGTCCTATACCCCTGGGCTGAGGTAGATCAAGGCTTTAGTAGCAGAGGCACTGGGGATACCAACTCTGAATGGGTAATGAAGGAAGATATTCGTATTGCCGAATACTTCTATACCGTCAAAGAGCCAGCCGTTCTTTACTATTTATCTGATGGCACAAGCCTTTATGAGGACGAATACAAAAAGGTTAAGAAACTGCTCGAGGCTGCCAATATTGAGGTATTAGACAAACGAGATAGCTATAAAAAGAAAATCAAGTGGTGCAAGCTAACCGCTATGCAAATCCTTGAAGAGGGTGATTGGGCTGGTAAGTTTATTCCTATTATTCCTGTATATGGCCAGCAGGTTATTGTGGATTCTAAGCATAAGAAGTTTGGCTTGGTTCGTATGGCTAAAGACCCACAGCGTATGTATAACTACTGGGCCACTAGCTTGACCGAGACCGTAGCTTTAGCGCCTAAGGCTAAATGGATTCTTGCTGAAGGCCAAGACGAAGGCCATGAAAACGAATGGGCGATGGCTAATATTAAAGCCTCACCTTATTTGCGTTACAAGCAGACCGATACAGAAGGTAGGATGGCCCCTCCTCCTACAAGACAAGCGCCTGAACAGCCTCCTACAGGGGTTATGGCTGCATTAAGCGGTATGAACGCAGACTTGCAGGCTGTGGTTGGTATATACGACCCTAGCCAGCTTCCGCAAGGCAACCAATCAGGCAAGGCTATCCAAGGTCAACAACAGCAAGTTGACATGGTTAATTACCATTACTATGACAACTTGACTCGTTCTATTGCTTATTGTGGCCGTATTATTTTGGATTTGATTCCTAAAATTTACGATACTGAGCGAGTTTTGCGCATAATTGGCGATGACGGCAAACCTGAATTAGTTACGCTGAACCAACGCTCCGTTGACGAGCAAGGTGTAGAAAAGATTCTAAACGACGTATCCGTTGGCAAATATGACGTTGTAATGGATACAGGCCCAGGCTATTCATCTAAGCGCCAAGAGGCTGTAGAGGCTATGACAGGGCTATTTGCTGCCGATCCTCAGCTTATCCAAGTGGCTGGCGACCTATTTGTGCGTAATATGGACTTCCCAGGTGCAGATATTATTGCTGACCGCTTGGCAGCGTCTAACCCAATGGCTCAAATTGACGATAAATCGCCTGTTCCGCCACAAGTTCAGATGCAGGTTAAGAATATGCAGTCTCAACTCCAGCAGGCTCAACAAACTATTCAGCAATTACAGCTTGATATTAAGCACAACAGTTCTGTTAAACAGATGCAAGAAGATGCAGAAACTAAGCGAGAGCTTATGCGTCAGACTGCTAAGGCGCATGATATTGAAATGCGTGACTCTGCTAAGCAAACAGATACTGTTATTAACAATCAGACCAAGCTAGAAATTGAACACCTAAAGGCAAACTTGGCCTTAGTATTGGCGCATTTAAATTTACGCTCTGAAAAGGAAGCTGAAGCTGAGGCAATCGAAAGAGCAATTTGATTGTGTTTAATAAAATTTTGTGTTAAAAAGTAACAATCTACCAATGGATTCATTGGGTTAATTCTTGGAGTTATCCATGTCAGAAGTGCAAGAGCGGTTGGCATCAAATGTAGTAACAAGTGAAAATTTAGTCGATTGGAACATGAATCGTCTTGGTTTAGCTGCCGAGGAAGCGCCAGTTGAGGCTGAAACAGTAGAGGAAACTCCTGAATCAGAGCCGATTGAGCAAGCTCAAGGTGAGAGTGAACCAGCGTCAGAACCTGAGACAAAAGCAACAGAGGAACGGAAACAAAATCCTAAACTCGAGAAAAGATTCTCTGAGCTTACTAAGGCTAGAAAAGAGGCAGAAGATAAAGCTGCCAAAGCTCAAGCTGAAAAAGAAGCCCTAGAGGAGCGTTTACGGCAATTTGAAACGGTATCGACCCAACCTAAAGAAATCGATCCTGTAGGAGATGAGCCAAGAGCGGATCAGTTTACCGATGCCATTGAGTATGCGAAAGCACTCGCAATGTGGTCGACTGAAAAGGCTTTATATGAGCGTGATAAGCAGGAAGCGGAGCGGAAAGCTGCGGAAGAACAGGCCAAAATCCAAAAGTTATGGTCTGAAAAGCTAGAAAAAGCAAAGCCAAACCTGCCTGATTTTGACGATTTAGTGACATCAAGTAACGTCCAGGTTTCTAATGAAATTAGGGACGCAATCTTGGAGTCGGATGTAGGCCCACAAATCCTATATGAACTAGCGTCAAACACAGAATACGCAAATAAAGTGGCAGGAATGCCGCTTATTAAAGCCTTACGAGAGATTGGGAAGTTGGAGGCTAGGTTTGAACAGGAAACTGCCGAACCAGCGAAGAAGCCTGTTGCTGTGCAGTCAAAAGCGCCTGCTCCGATTAGTCCTTTGAAGGGAACTGGTAGTGCCGAGGTTATAACTTCTGATACAGATAAGTTGACCTATGCGCAATACAAAGAACTCCGCAAAGCTAGACGGATCAGGTAAAACCTAATTTCTATTTAAGGAAAATGAGATGAGTAATAATTTATTAACTATCTCGAAGATCACCAACGAAGCGTTGATGGTCCTCGAAAACGAACTGACATTCACTTCTGAAGTGGATCGTAACTATGACGATCAATTCGCTGTTGTTGGCGCTAAGATTGGTAATACCGTTAACGTCCGTCGTCCAGGTCGTTTCATCGGAACTACAGGTCCTGCTCTCAACGTTGAAGACTTCAATGAGACTTCTGTTCCTGTAACTTTGTCGACACAATTCCATGTGGACACACAATTTACAACTCAAGATTTGGCACTGTCTTTAGACATGTTCTCTGATCGTGTATTGAAGCCTGCTGTTGCAGCTATCGCTAACAAGATCGATAGAGACGGTTTGGTAATGGCTAAGAACGCAACTTACAACACTGTAGGCGTTGCTGGCACACCTCCAACTGGCTTGATCACTTACTTGTCAGCTGCTGCATACCTCGACTCCGAAGGCGCTCCACGTGATGGCCGTCGTGCTTGTATCGTTGATCCTTTTACTTCTGCAACTATTGTTGACAGCTTGAAAGGCTTATTCGTTCCACAAGAAGCTATTGGCGAACAGTATCGTAAAGGCTTGATGGGTCGTGATTCCGCTGGCATGAACTGGAAACTTGATCAAAACGTTGTGGCACAAACATACGGTAACTTCAGCACAACGACTGTTACTGGCTCTGTAAACGTTACAACTGCAACTGGTTTCTTGACCTCTGGTTGGGCTTCTAACAGCACCATCACTTTGACTGCTGCTAACACTGGCACAATCAACTTGAACCAAGGCGATACATTCACCATCGCTGGTGTATATGCAGTTAACCCACAGAACCGTCAGTCATACGGCAAACTGCGTAACTTTGTAGTTAACAGCGCTGTTTCTGTTGCTTCAGGTTCTTCAGTTTCTGTAAACGTATCTCCAGCAGTTATTACTGGTGGTCAGTTTCAAAACGTTTCTGTAACTTCTACTGGCGCTCAAGCTGTAACGTTCTTCAATAGCACTGGCACAACTTCTAACCAAAACATGATCTTCCACCGCAATGCGTTTACGCTTGCAGTAGCTGACCTTGAGTTGCCAGAGGGTGTTCACTTTGCAGGTCGTGCGTCTGATAAAGAAATTGGTCTCAGCATGCGTGTGGTTCGCCAATATACAATTAACAATGACAGTATTCCTACTCGTCTTGACGTATTGTATGGATGGGCTCCTCTGTATCCTGAACTTGCTTGCCGAGTTGCAGCTTAATTTAACGGATAACGAAAGGAAACTATATGTCTAATCCAGGACCAGCAATTACTAACTCAACACACCCATCGAACCTTAACAGCCAACAAGCTCTGCGTGTTTTAGCAGTTCTTAAGGGTGTTAGCGTTGCAGCTTTGGGTGATACACCATTGCCTGTAATCAACAGCGCTTTGTATTTGCCAACCACTATTGTTATTGCTAACGCAAACAACAACGGTGCAACGCAATCCGTAGCTTCTGTTGCTTTGGGTATCTACACAGCACCTTCAGGTGCAAGCGGTTCAGGAACAGCAGTTTTGACCACAGCAGCATTGACAGGTCAAACTACTCCTTCCTATGTAACTGTTTCATCCTCAACTGACACTGCTACCGCTTTGTCAGCACAAACCCTATACATTAACCAAACAACCGCTGTAGCTACAGCGACTGTGGACGTTTATGTTTATGGTTACGATCTAAGCCCAGGCTTCTATTAATCTGAGCTGATGTAAGGGAAAAAGCCATCTTTAAAAGGGTGGCTTTTTTTCTATTTGGTCTTATAATTAATTAACCCATTTTTAGGGTTTTCTTTGCAAAGGAAAAACTATGTCTAGCACTACCGTAACTCGTGGGAATTCCCATGAAACCTTTTATATCCAGCCTACTTTTGACAATACCTCAAATTCATTAGCTGCCAATACTACAACCGCTGTTACTTACAACGTTCCTGGCTTGTTGACTACCGACCAAATTTGCGTTTTTGGTTATAACGGTTCACAAACTGCTGGTGTTGTTATTGCTGAAGCTGATTGCTTGGCTGCTGGTGTTTTAACCATTCAATTTGGAAATTTGACCTCTACTGCTACTTTAAAGCCAGCAAGCGGTGTATATACTATTCAAATCGTTCGTATTGAAGGTAACCCAGCGCCAGTAAACGCTGCTTAAGGAATAAACATGGCAAACACATCGGTCTACCGTTTTGTTGGCCCTACAACTGCTATTACGGTTAGTGGAACGGCCTCAACAGCCGTTACCATTACCCCAAATGGCAATGACCAGGTCAACTATTGCGGATTTTTGAATACTTCAGCTAATCCTGTTGCTATTACTATTACCCCAACTTCCGCTCCTGCAGCTGTATTGCCTTCAGGCGGAAATACAAGCCAATCGTTTGTTTTGGGTGTAACTATGTCCCAGCCAACAGTAATTGCTGTCCCTCCTATTTTCTCAATTACTGCAATTGGAACTTCAGGAACAACGCTTTATGTAATGCCAATGGCGGACCAATCGTAAGCCTATAAAGGACTTTTATGGCTGTTAATGATTCTGTTACGCAGAATTTACTGCCTGTTCAGGCTTACTTTAACCTAGATGGGTCTTTTAATACCTTTATAGGGCAAGGTCAGCCTTTTTTTGCAACGGTTAATCCTGTTCAGTCAGGGTTAACCATTACAAACTCGACTATTGATAGCTCGCCTATTGGTGCAACTACCCCTTCCACAGGGGTTTTTACCAATATATCGACTACCACAGGGCAAATAAGCACAACTCCTAGTAACAATACCGATATTGCCAATAAGTTCTATGTTGATACCGTAGCGCAAGGCTTAGGTCCTAAGGCTGCCTGCGCAGTAGCCACACTAGCCAATATAACGCTCTCAGGGCTACAAACGATTGATGGCTATACTACCCTAGCAGGAGACCGAGTTCTCGTAAAGAACCAGTCTTCTAGCCAATATAACGGCATATATATCGCATCGGCATCTAGCTGGACTCGAGCCGTTGATATGGACGTTTGGGCTGAAGTGCCAGGCGCATATACCGTAGTTTTAAACGGCAGCCAGTCTGATACAGGTTGGGTTTGCACTGCAACACAAACAGGCACAATAAACGTTACAGCGATGCCTTGGGTTCAGTTCTCAGGATCGGCTACTTATTTTGCTGGCACAGGGTTAACCCTAGCTTCTAATACTTTTAGCATTACGAATACTGGTGTTTCAGCCAATACATACGGCTCTGCCAGCGCAGTTCCTGTCATAGCAGTAAATGCACAAGGTCAAATTACAAGCGCAACAACGACCCCTATTGCTATTGCTAACACCCAGGTTAGCGGTCTAGGCACTATGTCTACCCAAAACGCTAATAACGTGGCTATTACTGGCGGAAGTATTACAGGCACACCAATAAGCGGTTCAACCGTTGGTGGCACTACTATTACGGCATCAACCCAATTTAGTGGCCCTGGAACAGGTTTAACAGGCACAGCAAGTGGTTTATCTATTGGTGGAAATGCTGCCACAGCTACCTCGGCAACTACCGCAGGCTCTGTAACGAATAGCATTACATTTAATAATAGCGGTTCAGGCGCAGCCTCAGGCACTACTTTTAACGGTTCTAGCGCACAGACTATTTCCTACAATACCGTAGGCGCATCCCCTTTAGCTGGTTCTACAAGCCTAGTTACGCTTGGAACGGTTACGACTGGTGTTTGGAACGCAACCCCTATTTCTAACAGTTATTTGGCTAATAGCTCGATTACGATTGGCTCTACATCGATTAGCTTGGGTTCGACAGCCTCTACGCTTACTAGCGTTACGATGGCAACACCTACGATTTCTAGCTATGAGACTTACACAGCGACTTCTGCTCCAAGTTACAACGCAGGTCGCTTATGGTATGACAGCACTCAAAATGCGCTGGCATATTACAACGATGTCACAAATAACACCTTGCATATTGGCGAGGAAATTCAGCTTAAGGTTTATAACAATACTGGCTCTACAATTAACGTGGGCCAACCAGTTTATGTAACCTCGACTAGCAGTGGATTTACCTATCCAAACGTTGCCTTAGCTATTGCCAACAGCCTTACTACAGGAAACGTTATTGGATTGGCTAACCAGGCTATTCCTACAGGAACGGCTGGTTATGTAACCACTATTGGTCTCGTTCAAGGCCTAAATACTGGAAGCTATACAGTAGGCGATACCCTATATTTATCCCCATATTCTGCTGGTTACTACCAAAACACCATCCCACCTACAGGCTATGCAATTAAGCTAGGAACGGTGGCTTATGTAAGCTCTACAAATGGCGCAATTTATGTCAATAAGAGCATTTTATCGGTTCAAGCTGGCAATATTGTAGGTCAAGTAGCTCTTGCTAATGGTGGCACAAATGCCAATTTAACGGCTGTAGCAGGCGGAATTGTATATTCAGGGGCATCTGCCCTAGCTATTAGCGCAGCAGGCACATCAGGCCAAGTATTAACCTCAAGTGGCACAGGCGCACCAACTTGGTCAACCCCAACCTCTTATGCGACTGTTACCGATGACACCACTACAAATAGCACTCGTTATCCTTTGTTTGCTAACCAAACAAGCGGAAACCTATCAACAGAATATACAAGCTCTACTAAGCTCCAATACAACCCTTCTACTGGCATTTTTACGGCTACAGGGTTTAGCGGTTCAGGAGCAAGTCTAACTAGCCTTACTGCTGGTAATTTGTCAGGAACTATTCCTAGCGGAGTTTTAGGTAATTCTTCGCTTTATATTGGCACTACCGCAGTTCCGTTGAACTCGGCAAGCGGAAGTATTACCTCTTTAGCAGTCAATATTAGCGGTTCTGCAAGCTCGGCTACGACTGCGACCACAGCGACAAACGCTACCAATATTGCGATTACAGACAATACAAGTTCTGCGTCAACTTATTACCCTGTTTTATCGTTAAACTCTAGTGGCAATAACGCAGCGACAACTAGCTCTACTAAGCTCAGTTTTGTGCCAAACACAGGTGTTTTGAGTGCTACATCGTTTAGTGGCGCAGGCACAGGTCTGACAGGTACAGCGTCAAGTCTTTCGATTGGCGGTAACGCTGCAACGGCTACGACAGCGACAACAGCAACAACAGCGACTAATGCCAATAACGTAGCTACAGCCGATACCAGCACTAATGCTAACTTTTACCCCACTTTTGTAAGTGCTACAGGTGGTAATGAGGCTTTAAATACTGCTTCAACTAAGTTAAAATTCAATCCATCAACAGGAGCTTTAAGCACAGGCTCTGTAATTTATATAGCACCATAAGGAAAAATCATGGGTCAATTAGTCTTTCAAGCAACAGCAGGCGGTCAGGTAGCCCTAGTTGGCCCTAATCCTAGCTCTAACTTTTCATTAAACGTTCCTGCTGTAAACGGCAATCTTGTAACCACAGGCGATACAGGCACAGTCACCAACACAATGTTGGCTTCTTCTGCTTATACTGCCCCTGGCACAATCGGCTCAGGAACACCTAACTCTGGTGCTTTTACGACCCTTTCTGCAAGCTCAACAGTATCAGGAACAGGATTTAGCACTTATTTAGCTTCTCCTCCTGCTATTGGTGGAACAACCCCAAGCACAGGTAAATTTACTAGCATTACCAACACAGGCCTAACTGCTACTCAAGTTATTTATGCAACCACAGGCGGTTTAGAAACATCGTCTGCCAACATGACCTTTAACGGCACTAGCTTAACTTTAGCTAATGATGCTTCTATATCAGGTCTTACTGTTGGTAAGGGTGGTGGTAGTGTAAGCACAAATACAGTAGTTGGTAATAGTGCATTTAATGCTACAAATAGCGGAGCTTACGGAACTGCTATTGGTTTTCAAGCTGGAACTGCAAATACATCTGGTCCACAAAACACATTTATTGGTGGCGCATCAGGACCAGCAAATACAACTGGTGGATATAATGCAGCTATAGGTGCTTTTTCTTTTTATCAAAATACAAGTGGTTCATATAATTCTGCACTTGGATATGACTCTTTAGAAAAAAATACAACAGGAAGCTACAACACCGCAGTTGGTGGTCAAGCATTACATGAAAACACCACCGCATCTGATAACACAGCAGTAGGTTATCAAGCTGGGTATACAACAACCACAGCACAAAAATCAGTATTTATTGGACATAGTGCTGGCTATAGTGCTAATTCCGAAGGTAATGTGCTTGTTGGTAATGGTGCTGGATATAACTTAACAAGCGGTGCTGGTAATACATTTATTGGTGGTTCTACAAGCGGTGCATATTATCCTTCAGGTTACTATATAACAACTGGCTCTAAGAACTCAATTTTTGGAGCATACAACGGCAATCAAGGCGGTCTAGACATCCGCACAGCAAGTAACTACATTGTGTTATCTGATGGTGATGGTAATCCTAGAATTTATGTAGATAATAATGGGCAATTTGTTATTAACGCACCAACAGCAGGTGGAAATGTTTTAACTGCTAGGTCTGCATCTGCTAGTTCAGGAATGCTTGTAGCTAATGCCAACTTTACAACAGGAACAGCGTATTTTGGTTACTTTGTTTATAACGGTTCTGCCGTTGGACAAATTACTTCTACTGGTTCAACAACATTATTTACATCTTTATCTGACCAAAGATTAAAAGAAAACATTGTTGATGCTGGTTCAGGTCTTGCTAAATTAGCTAATGTAAAAGTTCGCAGTTTTGATTGGAAAACAAATCAAGAAAAAACAGATTTTGGTTTAATTGCACAAGAACTTAATGAAGTTGCCCCTGAAGCTGTTGTTGCTGGCGTAGATAAAGATGATGGTTCTATTGATAAGCCTTGGCAAGTAGATTCTTCAGTATTAGTGCCAGCAATGATTAAAGCAATCCAAGAACTCAACGCAGAAGTAAACGCACTCAAAGCTAAATTAGGAGCATAAAAATGATTGAAATGACACAAGAACAAAGAGTAGCGGCTGATTATTCTGCCGCAATGGATTCGGTCAATCTTATCAATGCAGGAAAACCTGCTGATATGACAGATGCAGATTGGGCTGATACAGTTAAGCGCAATAAAGAGCATTTAGAGATTCAAGTAGCTAAAGGTGCTGAGTATTATGGCTCTAATGATTTAACTCCATTTACAGCAGCAATCGCTAAATAATGTTTACTTGGAAAATCCTAGAAGTTTCTGCTAAAGATGGTGTGATAACCCATGCTCGTTATCATGTCACCGCATCAAGCGAAGATAAATCAGTAGAAACTGAAGGTAATTGGTATTTTGACTGCCCAACTGCAAAAGTGCCTTTTGACCAAGTTACTGAAGAAATGGTAGCTAGTTGGATTGAGGGCGAGGCAGTAAAAGATGGTCAATGCCATATTACCGCTAGATTACAAGAGCAGTTAGAGGCGATGGAAAATAAAGTCATACCACCCTGGCAACCACAAGTATTTAAACCTGAGATTTAATCATGACGCAACCTATAGACATAGTATCAAGAGCATTAAAAGATATTGGAGCTTTAGAAGCTGGAGAAACTCCAACTCCTGAAGCTGCTCAAGATGCTTTTGATATGCTTAATGACCTTGTAGATCAATGGTCAAACGAAGAAATGATGGTGTTCTATAAGAACGAAATTGTGTTTCCGATTGTTCCCGGACAGACTCAATACACTATTGGCCCTGGCGGTCAAATTGGCGCAATCGTCACAGGTTCAATCTCAGGTAATATTCTGACAATTACAGGCATTTCATCAGGCGCAGTAAACGTAGGTCAAACGCTAAGTGGCACAGGCATTACAAATGGCACAAAGATTGTCGCTATGCTTACAGGCGCAGGAAACAACGTCAATGAAGCTGGCACATATCAAGTTAACATCAATCAAAACGTTTCCTCCACAACGATTAACTTATACTATCAACGCCCATTATCAATAGATTCTGCCTTTGTTCGTATCAATACAAACTCTAATGGTGTTCCTATTGTCAATGGTGGTTTGGATTACCCAATCGCAGTTTTAGCGGTTGAAGAATACGAAATGATTGGTTTAAAGACTTTAAATGGCCCGTGGCCTAAAGCTCTTTACTATCAGCCAAGCGAGTCATTAGGCAATATCTATGTATGGCCCAACCCTTCACAGGGCGAAATGCACATCTTTACAGATAATCTGTTTCAAGGCTATACAACCCTAAACGATCCTATTATTCTGCCACAGGGCTATTCTATGGCTCTTAGATGGTGTTTAGCAGAGCGTTTAATGCCTATGTATGGCAAAGCCTCGCCCACGCAAATTACGATGATTCAGCAATACGCTGCTCAATCAAAAGCAACAGTTAAACGAATTAATATGAAGCCAGTTCAGTCAGCACGTTTTGCAGATGCAATGCTGGCTTCTCGCCAGCGTGATGCGGGTTGGATACTTTCGGGGGGCTTCTTCCGCTAAGGTTTTATCTTGAGTGG
>Ga0207959_1000040_pt1 | contig 39720 bp, 49 predicted proteins | sample CryBogCBH20Aug07_FD_184609 | JGI IMG/M metagenome (GOLD analysis project Ga0207959, IMG submission 184609) | Freshwater microbial communities from Crystal Bog, Wisconsin, USA - CBH20Aug07 (SPAdes) (version 2) | ecosystem: Environmental > Aquatic > Freshwater > Lake | place: Crystal Bog... | reverse complement strand
CCCGGCTCCACGTTGCCGGCGTCGACGTACCGCACCGGCCCGTCCACGATCGGGGCGATCAGGTTGGCAATCTCGTTGAGGGCAGCCAGCCCCGGCGCGTCGGCGTCGGGCCAGATCACCACCCTGCGGCCCTTGAGGTCGCTCCAGTCGGTCGACGTGACGCTCGCGGCCCCGTTGGCCCAACTCAGCACCGGCGAGGTCGGCAGAAGGCGTCTGGCGGCCTCTGCGGCCTTCTCGCCCTCCACGATGACGACGTTGCGAGGGTTGCCGGGGAGCAGCTCGAGGCCGTACAAGCACCGGGGCGCCGGCACACCGCCGCGCTGCCAGCCGTCGATGCGGAATTGCCACGGCAAGAACAGTTTGGTGAGATTCTCCGCCTCGTTGGCGTCCCACCGCGTCACGACCCACAACGGCGTGCCATCAAGGTCGCGGTAGACGTAGATGTGGTCGGGCTTGCCGCGGCGGGGGATTGCGAAGGCGTCGGGCGTGATCTCCACGTCCGGCGGGATCGGCTTGCAGCCGGCCTCGGCCCACACTTGGCGCCACGTCTTAGGGGGCGGGGGAGTCGCGGCCTTGCGGGGCGTGCGCGGCTCGTCGCGGTCTTTGCGGGCCACCTTGATGCTGAAGCGGTCGGCGAGCGCAACCGCGGCCGTCTTGATGTCGACGCCGAACCGGGCGGCGTAGACGTCAATGAGGTCACCGAATTTTTTGCCGGTCGCGAAGTCCATGCCAATCCCTTTGTTGAGGTTGATTGACATGGAATCGCCGGCGTTACCCTCCGGGTCGCCAATGACGAACTCGGCGCCACGAACCCGGCCTTCCGGGTACCACTCGCGGAGCAGTTCCTCAGAGCGCAGGATCGCGGCTTGTTTGATGGTCGTGAAGTCAATTGCCATCGGCAGCGTCTCCGGTCAGGATTTCGGCCGCGTCGGGTACCGATCGGGCGATGCCGGCAATGCCTCCAGCGTTCTTAACGGCGTCCACGAACGCGCGCTGCGTCTTTGACACGCTGCCGGTCGGACTCTTGACCTCGATCGCGACAAATTGCGCAAAGCGCTTGCCAACATCCTCCTCCGTGATGATGCGCGAGCGCCAGCCGATGAGGTCGGACGACCCTTCACACAAACCGTATGTCACGCGCTGCGGGCGCACGATCTGGATGGACTCGTCGGGGCGATAAAAAAATTTGCCTTGCCACGCGCTGCCGACGTTGTTGCGGAACAGTCGAGCGGCGCCTTTCGATAGGGTCAGGTGGATCTCGCGCAGGATGCGACTCTCTGAGCGATACGGCTTGCGGTCATTTGGCATTGAATGTCTCCTTGTACTTTTTCTTTTGGCGTGCGGTGTAAACGTGATGAGCCCAACCCACGGCGTTTTTGTATCCGCGGATGCGACCCAACTGGATCAATCCTTCGAGAGTGTCGGCGTCGTTGCGGGGTCGTGTACGACGGAGGGCTTGCGTAACTTCCTCAAGCGTACCGTCGCGCTGCTCAAGCTTGCGTGCTTTGACGGGGAACGGCTCTTTGCATTCGACGCAAGCGGTCGCGGTTGCGGGGCTGCACGCGAAGCAGACTTTGCAGGTGCGTGCGCTCGGGACTTTTTCTTTCGCGACTTTCTTTTCGCGTCCGTCGAGGGACCATTCTCGGTCGTCGGTGGGGAGTCCGTGACGATGGGTGTTTCCGGCGTGATCAAGAATGATCGCGGAAGACTTATCGGCCATCGTTCGAAGGCATCGTCCAACTTGCTGAAGCCAGAGTCCTTCGGAAGCAGTAGGCCGGAGAGAGATGCCAACCTCAATCGCCGGTAAGTCGAATCCTTCGCTGACCAGCTCGCAGCTAGCAAGCACCAGAATGCGCCCAGCTCGAAAAGCCGCGATGCGACGGCTACGCTCTTCTCTATCCAGCGATCCATCAATGCTTTCACTTGCAATCCCCTTGGCGTTGAAGGCGTCAGCGATGGCACGGGCGTGCGTCACGCTGACACAGAATGCGACCGCTCGTTTGCCGGCCGCGAGTTTTTGATAGTGCGTGATCGCGTCACCCGTGACGGTCGAGGCCATGAGCGCCGACTCCAACTCACTGATAACGAAATCGCCCGCACGCTTTTTGACTCCAGTCGTGTCGGCTGTGGACGGCGCATAGACCTTCACAGGCGACAGGTATCCCCCCTCAATCAACTCGCGTGTCGTCGGCCCCAAAATGAGGTCGTCAAACATCTCACGCATGCCCTCGCCCGACAACCGTATTGGCGTGGCGGTGACGCCAAGGCGCTTGGCGTTCGGCCAGTACGAGAGGATCTTCCCCCAGGTCGTCTTCGCGGTGGCATGGTGTGCCTCGTCTACAACTAATAGGTCTGGCGCGGGATACCGGCACAACCTATTGACGAGCGTCCACACCGATGCGACCTGCACGATCGCGGCGGTCTCCGGTTGATCGGGCGCAACGATGCCGGGATTGATTCCGACAATGCGAAGTGCAGAAACGATCTGATCAATCAATTCCTGCCGATGACACAAGATGTATACGCGCTTGCCGCGATCGGCCGCACTCTTCGCGATGTGCGAGAACAACACGGTCTTGCCGTAGCCGGTGGGGCCAACAAACAAAGGCGCATTGTGGCCGGTGCGAAACGACTCGCGGATCGCGTCAAGGTTCGTTTTTTGATACGGTCTAAGTTCCATGAGATTAAGTGAAGTTGACGGAAATTGTGGGGAAGGGTACCATGACTTGGCAATTAAGCAAGACCGGGGGTCTTATGACGATTCACAATCCGAAAAGCAAAGAGGAATGGCTGGCGCTACGGCACCGCTACATCTCATCGACTGAAAGCAGTGCGTTGAAAGGTATGTCTCCATACCTTACGCCGTTCGAGTTGTTCCACGCAAAGCAGCAGGCGGAGCCCACATCGTTCGAGATGAGCGAGCGCATGGAGTGGGGTCTGCGCCTTGAGGAGGCGGTGGCTCGAGCGATCGCCGACGAGTACGGCGTGAAGGTTCGCAAGTTGAACGCCTACGTCTCGCGTGACGGCACCGGCATGGGCTCGTCCTTTGACTACGAGATCGTCGGCATCAAGGACAGCGAGGCGTTGTCCGGCGATGCGCTGCGTGCGATGTACAACCGGAGCGGCCCTGGCATCCTCGAAATCAAGTGTGTCGACTGGATGGTGTGGAAGCGCCATTGGGTCACGGAGGGCGACGCGATGGAAGCGCCGCCGCACATTGAGCTGCAAGTGCAACACCAGTTGCACTGCATTGAGCGCGAGTGGGCCGCGATCGGTGTGCTGGTTTCGGGCAACACGCTGCGGATGCTGGTGCGGGATCGCGACCTTGAGGTTGGGCAGATTCTTGAGGACGCATCGAAGCAGTTTTGGCGCGACCTTAAGGCGGGGAAGACGCCGCCGGCAGAGATGCCGCGTGACGCTGAGTTGATCGCTCGCCTGTATAACTTCGCAACGCCCGACAAGGTGCTTGACGCGCAGGGCGATTCTGAGACGGCTCAGAAAGTCACGGCGCTGTGCGCCGAGTACGTTGACATGAGCAACGTCGAGTCGGGAGCCGCCAGTCGTAAAAAGGCGATCAAGGGTGAGTTGCTCCAGTTGATCGGTGACGCCGAGCGCGTCATCGCTGCGGACGGATTCACCATTAGTGCGGGCGTGGTGGCGGAGGCCGAGGTGCCGGCTTACACCCGCAAGGCGTATCGTAATTTCCGTGTCAGTCAGAAAAAGGGGAAGAACGATGAATAGTCGGATGCCGGCCGTGCAGGAGGTCGTCAACGCCCTGCAATCCACCGGGTTCGCGCAGCAGCTCCAGCAGTTGCTGCCGGCCGGGGTCAGCCAGGATCGGTTCACGCGCACGACGATCGTCGCGCTGCAGAACAACCCGTCTGTGTTGGAGGGCGACCGCCAGTCGCTCTACAACGCGATCTGTCGCGCCGCCGCTGACGGGTTGATGCCGGACGGGAAGCAGGGCGCGCTCGTTTTGTACAACATCAAAGCGGGCGACCGTTGGGTCAAGGCGGTGCGTTGGATGCCGATGGTCGAGGGCATCATCGCGCAGCTCGCGAAGGCCAATATCCCGACGTATGCGATCAGCGTGTACGCGAACGACCACATCGAGGTGCTGAACGACGACAACGGTCAGCACATCACGCACCGGCCGATCGTGTTTGGCGACCGCGGCGAGTTCGTGGGTGTCGCGGCCGTCGCTCGAGTGGGCGATCGGACGTACGTTGAGACCATGACGGTCGCTGAGATTGACAAAGTTCGCGCCGCCAGCAAGGCCGCGGATAGCGGGCCGTGGAAGACTTGGTACGACCGCATGGCGCAGAAGAGCGTGCTGCACCGTCTTAAGAAAAGGCTGCCGATTGTGGATCTGGCCGTCGTGGATCGCCTGCGCGACCCGGAGGAAGACGACGCACCGATGCCGGCGCAGGCAGAGGAAGCGCAGCCCGCCGTGGAGGAAACCCCTCCGCCGCCGCCGGCGCCGCGTCGCCGTTCCAAAGCGCTGGACGCAATGGTTGCCGCCGAGCAGGCGACGCCCGCGCTGGCACCCGCACCTGAACCCGTTGAGGAGGATCTGTTTTGAAACGCCAGACTCTGACAACTAAGCAACTTGCCAAGCGGTGGGGGTGCAGTCCTAGCACCCTCGCCAACTGGCGGTGGAAAAAGATCGGGCCGCCGTACCGCAAATTGTTGAAGCGCGGGAACCCGGTGATTTATGACTTGGCTGAGATCATCAAGTTTGAGGAGAAGAAACTGTGACCATGACAATCAACGACTCGTTAATGCAGAAGGCACTCAAAGCGCAAGACGAACTGCGCGCTGAGATGCAAAACATCAAACAGACAGACCCTCTCAGCAATCACGGTTGGGAAGTTGCCAGCGCGGCGCTGCGGGCTCGAGACAGCGCACAGGCGCGGATGATGGAGGCCAACAAACGGGCCGAGGCGTTCAAGTTGGATCTTGCTCAAGCACGCGAGACGATCGCACGCCTTGAGCGCGACTTCGCTGACAGTGAGGCGATGGTCGACATGATGTCGCGCACGCTGAAGCGGCTGGCGCGGAAGGGGGAAGTATGACCCCTAATGATTATTACAACATGGCGGTAGCGTCGGAGTTGTGGCAAGAAAAGCCCATTTCCGATAACACACTGATGGCTATTCACCTCATGCGGTTTGTTGAGATGGTGGTGTCAGCCGAACGCGAGGCATGTGCAAAGTTATGTGACGATGGTTCAAATATGTGGGTTGACCACCATGAATGCGCCGCAGCCATCCGCGCAAGGGGGAAGTATGACCCGCGATGACATCATTCAGATGGCGCGTGAGGCGGGTTTCAACATGGTTCATTATTCCAATAAAGAACCGCTACTTTGTGAAGCGTGGGGAGACGAAATACACCTCGAACGCTTCGCCGCCCTTGTCGCCGCGCATGAGCTCGAGGCGTGTGCGCGATTGTGTGAGGAACACAAAGCATTGCGTTTGGCAGAAATGATCCGTGCGAGGGGGCAGAATGAACAGGGATGACATCATTCAGATGGCAGAAGTTGCTGGAATGACTGGATTGGAGTCGTCTGGAATTTTGGAAAACTTTGAACGCTTCGCTGCCCTTGTCGCTGCCCATGAGCGCGAGGCGTGTGCGAAGGTTTGTGATGATTTGGTCGGTGACGGGATGATGGGCACGGCAGAATGGAACAGCGGCGTACTGAACTGCGTCGCAGCCATCCGCGCAAGGGGGCAGCATGACTGACCGATTCATCTGCGATAACGGCCACACGTTCGATGAGGGCGAAGACGGCCCCGGCACGATGGTGCCGTTTGGCGACACGTACATCGACCTTGGCGACGGCGGCGGGTGCCCCGAGTGCGGGGCCGATTACTACGAGAACGAGGTCGAGGAGGAAGAGGAGGAGGACGGCGAGGAGTGACTACTTCGCCGCCACTCCGTTGATCTTCTCGAAGGTGCGGAGACCACCGAGCCCGAGCATACCCATCAGGATCGGGCTCATCTCCGCCAAGTCCACCGGCGCCAGCGCCAGTTTGTAGCCGTAGAGCGCAGCGACAAACAGCGCGATCTTGATGCCGATCCAGTTCCAGGCGCACGCCGCGCCACAGACCCATCCCACAAACGGACGCCAGCCCGACACAAACAGCGTCGGGTTGGTGGCCTCCGCCTGATTGATGTTGAGTTGCGACTGCACCATCTGGACGGCAGCCGCCAGTTGCGCCTTCTCTTGCTCCGACTTGTCGGGCCAGATCGTCTGCACGACGGTCTTGGCAAGGTCAAGCCCTGCGGTGATCGGATCAGCGGCCATTGACGAGACTCTCCCAACCGGGGAACTCAAAGTGCGGCTTCTCATGGAACTTGGCATCGGGAAGCCCGTACCAGACCAGACCTCGAGTAATGCCGGCCTTGCCGACCAGATCCCAGATCGGATGCGAGCCGTCCCAATCAGGCTTGCCGGCGACCATGGGCACCACGTCGATCGCGAACCCGTAGTTGTGGGCCGACTGGCCGGCCTTGGCGTTTGTGACGATCCGCCCTGGCATTGTGCGGCCCTGCGCGTACAGCGCCTGTTGCTCCCAAGGCGGACGCAGGGTGCACGTCACCAAGAGGTCGATGTTGGCTTGCTTGCAGTCGTCAAGGAACGACTGCGCGATAGGCTGGAACCGGGGGTCAAGGTCAGAGATGAGACGCGAGGCCATTACCGGGTGCCCTTGCGCTTGTTGCGCTTGGCGGTCTTGGCCGACCGGGCGAACGCCTTGTCGGTGGGGTAGCCGCGCTCACCGGGTTTCTTGGCCGGCAGACCCGCCTTCCTGCGGCGGTTAATGTTTGCGTAGAGACCTTGCTTAGCCATTAGGGCACCGTGACGGTTGGAGTGGAAGGTTGCGGCCCCAAGGATACCGTGATTTGCATGAGGGTGGACGGAGGCACGCTAGAACCGGCTGTGAGGTTCTGAGAGACGACGTAAGTCGCCGGGACTGTCGGGCTATAGGCGTATAGGTCGACGTTCCAGATGAGCCCTGCGGCGCTTATAGCGTTGTGGGCGTCGTACTGCTGCCGGCCCACAAGGTTGGGAACCGTTGTATTGGACACGGAGTTGACAAACCCCAGGCTTACCGTGATCTGCACCACCGTCCACGGTTGCACCACCGTGCCGTACTGCGGGTTGAACGAGATCACCGTGCCATAAGCGAGCGTCGACGGCACCCACTCAATGTCGGGGTAGACGATGAGGCCGTCGTTGACCAGTTTGGCGACGACCGACTGCACGGACTGGCCGGACCCGTCCGCTGTTGCGTAGGTCGAGTCAGCCGTGACAAACGTCGTGTCTGCTGTCCAAGGCATCAGGGTACCGTCAACCAACTGCCGTCAGGCAGGCCGAGTTTGTTGGAAGTGGGCAACTGGAAATTTGTGAACGATGGCGTCGACTGGTACGGGCTGTAGAGCGGGTCGCCGTAGATTCCCGGACCCATGTTGTGACCCGTCAGGTAGTCGGCTTGCACAGACAAAAACGACGCCTCCATCATCGAGCAGCGGGTCGTCGTCAGCATGAACGCGATCTCGTTGGGCGATGCGCCGCAATACGGCGCCAGCGGCTCGCCCGTGTTGGCAATGGTTGCCGTGCCGTTTTGCACCATGAACGGTTGGCTAACGAACACGTCGGCGCTTGACCAATCAACCAACCAAGCGCCTTTTGCAACAGGCGTTGATGGGTAATACAAACCGAAAGGCGTCCCCGGTCGAGTGGCTGACGCCATGGCGTAACCAAACACATTCGGCACTGTGACGGTGCCGTTGTAAAACGCTGTTGGATCAATGTCGCCGCCTTGCGCGACATTCTTGACGTTAGTGAAGCCACGCGATTGCAAGAACGGACCAACCGTAGCGTTGTTCGTTGGCGAAACGAAGTACGTCGGCGGGTTGCTGCCAATTTGCTGATAGCACAATTGCGTGCTGTAAAGGTGCAGCGATGCCGACTGATTGACCTGTTCTGCCGCCAGTGCGCTAGTGACAGCGTTTTGATAAACCGGCACGCCGTAAATCGTTGTGACTTCTTGAATCGGTGCTTTGGTTTGCGTAGCACCCGGCACAAAGAAATTGGGCATCCCAAGACGACCCGCCGGGATCTGCCGGTAACCCGTGCTGAAGTACAGAGTCTTCCAGTTTGGGTTGACGATTGTTCTGAACTGTTGCCACCCACCAGGCGTGTATAACGCCAACGGATTTGCTGCGCTGTTGTATCCGTAAGAGTACAGATTCGTGGGCGACGGCGGGTTTGATTGATTGACGACGCTGCTGTACCACGTCTGTTGGTTGTACTGCGGCAGGTAAGTCGATGCCAGCGTGTCGCTTACGCGATTCCAAACAGAACCTGTTGGACTCAATCCATACGCAACAGCCTGATTAGCCATTCCAAGCAGCCGAGACAACGACATAAAATTGCCACCCGGCGGTGACGTGACAGACTCTGCCGTGTACGTCGAAAGGATGATTCCCTCAAGCAAGTTGTCGTTTGTCCACTGAGCGACGCCGGAGATCAACGACATCGTGTTGTAAGGCGCGGTCACGATGTCCGGGCTATAGCCGTTCTTGTTGAAAAATATCCACGGCCATGCGAGGTATAGGCCGCCGTTTGTTTGGGCAGGATCAGACGACGGTGGATAGAAGTTGACGCCGAGCAGTAACGACGAGTTGAGCCCTCGACGAGCGATGTAGTCCTTCGCATCGGCCAAAGATTGCGGGACCAGCGCGTTGTAGATGATCCCGATCTTCTGTCGATTGATGAGCGGGAACGTCATGGTTAGAACGTCGTGATGATGACGACCAGACCGTTGTTTCCTTGACCGCCCGCGCCCGAGTATTCCGTAGTGGCAAACGTCGAGGCGCCACCACCACCGCCGCCACCGCCCGCAGCAAAGCCAATGCCATACGACGTGCCACCCGCGCCACCGTGACCGCCTGCGGTGGCATTGGAACCGCCGCCACCGGATCCAGACCCGCCGCCTGTGTAGGCGAGGATCGCGCCGCCCCCAACCACACCGGGCTGGCCTACAGCGCCGCCAAAGCCCAATCCAACTGGATCAATAAACGTGCTGCCGCCACCGCCGCCATATCCTGCCGCACCCGCTTTGATGCTGCCGCCGCCGCCACCACCGCCACCCCCAAACGCGGCGCCTGCCGCATAGAACAACGGACCATTGGCACTGCTGGTGCCACCGCCGCCACCGCCACCGTAAACTTGCGCGGGGTAACTAAGCGTGGACGTGGAATCCCCCATGCCCGTGGCGCCGCCAGAGGTTGCATAGGTAAACACGACGTACCCTGCGAGCGTCTGCGCTCCAGTCGTCGTGTTGGCGAACGACACGCTCGTGGTCGTCGAGGCCGTGATCGTGTAGGTGCCGTTATAGCCATACGGCGCAACACCCTCAACTTGCACAGTTGAGCCAACAGTAGGCGCCACAGCCAATGCGGGCGCAAACGTGATGGTTGCAGTCGTGCCTGTGCCGCTCGTGGCCGTCGTTGCGCCGCCCGTTTGGACGGTCGTGAACGTACCCGCACCGTTGCCACCAAGCGTGTTGGCACCAGTGTTAGAACCGCCTTGACCGCCAAGACCACCATAGGCTCGAGCGATCAACAAACTAGCCGTTGACGTGGTAGATAATATGTACGTCGCACCGCCTGCGTTGCCAGCGTTACCTGCACCAACGCTGCCTGTTCGAGCAGCGCCGCCCGTACCGCCAGCACCGATGTAGATTTGCAACGTCGTTCCGTTCAACTGCGTTGCGTCGGCAGTGAACTCAACGAACGAGCCACCGCCACCGCCACCGCCACCGCTGCAATTACCGCCCGCCGCAACCATTGCACCGCTGCCGCCACCGCCGCCTGCGCCAACCAAGTACGCTCGCACATTTTTGCCACCGGGAGGCAGCGTCCATGTATACGGGTTGGATACCGTAGTTGCCGGGTTGAACACCTGAATGTCCGCGCCGACCAGTTCGTTGACCGACATTCGATATGGACTGTTGCTGTTGCGGATCAGCAGCACGCTGTCAGCGATGCGGTTGCCTGTGCCAGACGGGTACGCGCCAGGATCTGACAGCGACGAGAAAGGCGTGGCCGAGTTGGTCGCCGTGTACAGTTCGGTAAAGTTTGAGTTCGTCTTCTGGAACGCAGTTCGAGCCGGGTCACCCGTGCCGTCGTTCGGCGCCGATCCGACATTGATGACCTGTTGCGTCATGGTTCACCTTAGAAGTATTCAATGACGTACACGAATCCTGAGCCGCCGTTACCGCCTGCGCCACCGCCGCCAGCCGTCGTGCTGGCACCACCGCCACCACCGCCGCCATTGATGCCCGCGCCGCCAGAGTAAGTGCCGGTGCCGTTACGACCACCGCTGCCGCCGCCGCCGCCAAATCCAGGCGTGAACGCAGACAACGCTGTTGCTGAACCGCCATTACCGCCAGCACTGGGGCCGCCGCCATTCGGCGGGTTTGTCGCCAACCACGGCAAGGCGCCACCAGCGCCGCCAGCAACACCCGTTGCAGCGCCAATTGAACCCGAACCGCCGCCTGACGGTGCCACGGTCAAATTCGAAGAACCGGGCGTTCCTTTTTGAGTGGTACTTGCCAACACAGCCGCGCAGCCGCCGCCGGGGCTTCCGAAGAACTGAAGGGTAACAGGGGTTCCAGCCGTGCCCGCTGAACTGCCGTTGTTGCCGTTGAGTGCAGTTGACAGTGACGAGTAAAAACTCGTTCCCGCCGTCGCTCCGGTTCCGTTTCCAACGGTTACGCCCGCAGCGGGCACACCGCCTGCGCCGCTACCCGAACCTGTGAAGGTCGTCGAAGAATTCGGCCCACCGCCGCCAGAACCGCCGCCACCGGCTTGCAGCAACGAACCGAACGACGACGCACCGCCCGCCGTTCCGTCATTGCCCGAATTGCCAGACGTAGTGCCGCCGCCCGCGCCACCCGCACCGCCGCCGCCCACGGTAACAGTTACGGACGATCCAACAGCCGCAATGGGAAACCAGCCGTAAGTGAACGAACTGCCACCACCGCCCGCTCCGCCGGCAACGTAGTTGGTGCTAGGCGACATGGACGGCCCACCGCCACCACCGCCACCTGCGCCGCAAACGAACACCTCGATGAACTTCGCACCCGCAGTCGGCGTGTAGGTCGCCGTCGACTGACCCACCGTGCCGGACACGATGGTGCCCGTATACGCGAACAGGATGCCGTTCGTTGCAGTGGACAGGCCACCGCCGCTGCCACCGCCTGCGACTCGAAGCGTCATTTACAGACCCTCACCCTGAGTGATGTAGACCGTGCCGTTGGTCGCCGAGCCGATCGCCGCGACGTAACTGGTGTTGAACGGGATTGAGAACACCTCAACCGAGTTGGGCAACATCGGCAGCGAGGTTGATGTCGAAGCCGTCACGCCCGACTGACCGAAAGCGATGAAGGCCGTCGCCGTCGACGAGTTGAAGATGCGAAGTTGGTAGCCGACGCCGCTGCCGATCAGGGCCGGCAGGGCGACGTTGGCCGACGCGGTGGTCAACGAGATGCTGACCGTGTTCTGTTGAGGCGCAAAAGCGATGTTTGTTGCCATGACAGCCTCAGAAATTGGCCGGATCGTCTTCCGACGAGCCGAGGAACACGTTCCGCATCGGGCCGAACACCGCCGATCGGTTGGTGGACGGGTTGATGGACATGTGCCCGTCGCGGTTGCCGCGCGGCCCCGTGCTGGCCTCGATCAACACGTTTTTGCGGTTGTCGGGGATCACAGCCTTCGGGTTGCTGTAGTCCGCAATGAATTGGGTCGCAAAGCGCGACCGATCGCTCGTCGGCTCTTTCCAACGGAGGCTTGTGACCGCCGTAAGCCGCTTCGCGCCCTTCTTGTTCATGTCATTCGTCACGCTCACGTTCGCCTCCCTTCCTGCGATCGGCGGCCAGCACCGGCAGAAAAACAATGATTCCGAACCCGGCAGCAGTCCCAACCGCAAGCGGCGTCCCAAGGAACATCGCCCAACAGAACAGACCGAAACACATGCCGAGGCATATCATACTCAATACACGCGCCGCAACAATTCGCGTCGCCGCGTGCATTACGTTCAACAGATCCAACTGCTTCACAAACACCCCTTACAAATCAGTTGCTTCCGACTCTCCCAAGTCCTCGAAACCCGTACCCATCGCGCCCGCCTTCTGCCGGCGCACCAGTTCTTGGAACTTGACCCAACGATCGAACGCCTTGAGTTTATCCTCAAAGTTGTCAGCCGACCGCATCAAAGCGGAGATCATGGTGCGACCCTCGTCCAGGTCGTCAGGTTTCTTGGCTTTCATTTCTCGCCCGCCACAGGCTTGAGCGCCTGGTAGACACCGTAGCCGCCAACACCAAGACCTGTTGAATACAGGGCACTCTTGATGATCGTTTCTTTCCACCGGCGCATTGCAGCTCGAGCCCGATAGTTTGCTTTTCGCTCAAGCGTGCTGGACACGTCTTCCTCCAGCAACCGCTCAATCGCGTCGGCTTCTTCCTGCTGCATCAAGCCCGATTCCACCAGCGACGGCTTGAGCGACCGGAATTTGTTGCGGGCGCCGACAGGGTTCTGCGAGAACACCACACGCTCAAGGTTGTCCGCAATGCGCCCGAGTCGCCGGTTATCGCCGCGGACACGTTCGGCAGTCTGTGCCTGCTCTCCAACTTCGCGCCGTATCTGCGATGCCTCGCGCCGTTCGGCCGCGGTTGCCGCTTTGCCGGCACGACGCGCTGCACCTCGTTCGGCCTCAAGTCCCTTGACTCCGGCTTCTTCGGGTGCCAACGCCGCACGCAAGGCTTCCTCCTGCTGCGTCTTGGCGAGGCGCGCCTCGTTGATGGTGGCACGCCGAGCGGCCGTAGCCTCCTTGCCCTTGCCGACCGTCGAGACTTCTGCGCCCTTGATCTTGGCTCGAGCGGCCTTCTCTGCCTCAGTCCGCGCTTTGACGCGCTCTGCTTCAATCTTGGCGATGTCCGCTTGCAGGTTCTCTTCGTGTTTTTCAATTGCAGTCTGCAATTTTTCGCCGTTTTTTGCGGCTTCCGCGGCCAAACCCTCTTCTTTTTCAAGGGTGACTGCAAAACGCTCAATCCGGTCACGCAAAGCGGGTTCGCCAACGTAATCTACCCAAGAGCCCTTGCCAGACAGCCACTCGCGGACTTGCTTGCTGGTCATGTTGCTGAACGTGTTCGAGAGATGTTGATCCAGCATCCCCATGAACTCTTCTGGCGGCACAAACGACTTGAGCTGATTGATGTTGTTGCTGTTGCCGAAAACTTGATCTTCAACCTTCTCAATGGGCACACGCCGATCGCGCTGATCCATTGGGATGTAGTCCGCACCCTTGCGGCCAACAGCGATTTTGGGCACGTCGAGCTGCTCTAGCCGGTTTGTTTCGGCCATGAGCTGCTTCCACTTTTCTCGCGGCATGAACTCGTCGCCAACAAACCCGCGCAAGCCATCCTCAATGCGATTTGCGAGACCTTTCAGTTCAAACGACCTGGCGTTGCCGGCCTCCGACATCTGCCACGCCGTCCGATTGAGGTCGCGAATGACGTTGATGACCTCTTCGCCTTGCACGGGAACGGGCGGGAATCGGATCGTTTCGCCCTCTTCCGACACCATCGGCCGCGGTTCATGCTCGAGCATGGCGACGACGCGACGCACTTGCTCGCGCAGGTACGTCGAGGTGTCGCTCTCGCCGGCAGTTGCACTGACCCACCGTTGTGACTTGAGATCTGAAAGCAACTCAAGACCGGGCGTGCTGGTTCCCCAGGTTTCGCCGTTCTCTCGAAGTTCATCAATGCGGCCAAACAGGTCGGTGTAGATCTTGCTTGACTTGACCTTCTCGCGTTCGGCCTGCATGCGCTTGTCAAAAAAGTCGACAATGCGCGAACTCAGCGAGTCCTTGACGGGTTGATCCATTGCCAGACCGTCTGCGCGAGGGAATCCAACGGTTTTGCCAGCGGACTCCGCGTTAGTTCGCGTGATGAACTTGGTCAAGCGACGCTGATACATGCGCTTCTGATACGCCGTCAGTTTTAGTTTTTCAGCGTTCGCCAACGCATCGGCCGCCTCTCGAGCCTGCGCCAATTCTTTGTTGGCGCCCTCGACGGTTCGCTGATGCTCCTCATGCAGCTCGCGGTGACGGAGCATTTCCTCTTCGTGCGCTTTGCGGGCACGTTCAACGGCTTCGTTCCTGATGCGCGTCAACTCTTCAGTTTTCTTGGTGTTGAGGCCGCGAGACGCTTCATCGATTTTCGTGTTGAGGTGACTGATGTGCGCCTCATGCGCCTGACGCCGGTCTTCAGTCTGCCGGCGATGCTCTTCCTGACGGCGCTTGACGATCTCAGAGTCCGTCTTGACGGCGGCTTCCTTGGCATCAATTTCTGCGCGAACTTCCTCAAGCTTGCCGCGGAAAATCTCGTCAACCTTGGCCTTGTTGCCTTCAGACAAGGCTTTACGCAATTCCGCAAGCTCGTTCTTAGCCAAGCGTTGAAAAACGCTTTCGGCGACAACGTCAATGGCTTTTTTTCCGCCAATAACGACAGTAGCCATGTTAACGAGGCTCTCGCCCGCCTCGAACGCTTCCTTGTCGTTTCGCGGATGGAGGCCGCCTTTAATAATGCTTTTTACTTGCCCGGTGATTGCGGTTGCAATTTGTCCTGGCAGGGTTGACGGATGTGCAGCAATCCGTGATAAGGCTGCCGTTGTCGGCGCCATCGCAGACTCAACTTGCGCCACTTGTTTTGAAGTTGCGCCAAAAGGGCCAGGCATCGGAATTTCTTTTGTGTAATCCGGCTCTTCGCCAGTTACCGCACCCTTGATTTCTTTGGCTGCAACTCCGGCTCCTGGGATAAGACCCAGAAGACTCGTCAAACCGCCCGCTATCTGCATGCCGGTACGTCGAGCAAGCCCCGGCGCTTCATTAGGAACGGGCGGCGGTGACGACGTGGGAGCGGCCGGCGCAGGTGCAGGAGCAGCCGGCGTTGCGCCCGCTTGTTGCTTGTGAGCGTTGTATTTTGCCAGCAACTGGTCTTTGGTCGTGCCTTCCGGCACGTTCCGAACCAGCGTTCCGTCCGGCATCCGCACGTCCATTACGGCAGACTCGAGAAGTCGACTTCGCCGCTGCCGGCCGGCGCCGCACCGCCCATCGGAGCGCCGCCGTAGATCGCCGAGGCATAACGCCCTTTCACCACGTCCTCCGTGCGCTTCTGAAGGCTCTGTTGCTTTTGCTGCACATCGGAATAGATGCCTTGCGCGTCCTTGATGATCTCGTCAATAGCCGCTTGCGCGGTGTTTACGCCACCCTTGAGCGACGGCAACGAGTTGATTTCCATGTTCGCAAACTTGACACCGGCCGCTCGAATGGCGCCCGCCGACAAGCCCTGATTGATTTCACGCATCGCGGCAGGCGCAAGGCGCGCAGCCGCTGTCGTGAACTTGGCGATCGCGGGGTTTAGGTTGTTGAGTTTTGAAAGGCCGCCGCCTTCTTGGTCAAGCGCCGCCGAATCAATTTGAGCCGCGAGCGACGGATCTTTCTTCATCGCTTCTCTCAGTTCGCTCCACGCGGAAACAACGGCATCAACGCGCTGCTTGTACTTCGTTGCCGCATCGGCAGCACCGCGGATTTCGCCAGCTTCCTTCTCAAGCCCTTTGAAAGCAATACCCTCAAGCCGAGATCCTGCGCCGCTGTTCTTGGCCTTGAGAATACCCTCGTACGCCTTCAGCGCGTTGCCTTTCATCTCGCCCATGAGTTTCTGGTCGGCGCCCACAGCGTTGCCGGCCATCTCTGCGGCCGTTCGAGAGGCGTCAATCTGGCCTTCCAACAGTTTCATTTGCTGGTCGTAGACGGCCTGCCGGATCTTGAACTCGCGATCAATGTTGTCGACAGCCTCGTCGTGTTTGGCCTTGGCCTGCTGGAACTTCAGCATCTGGCCTTGGTTCATCGCATCGACCATTGCGCTCTGTGTCTGAATGGCCGCCAGTGCGTTTTTGCGGCCGATGATGCCGCCGACGACCGACATGATCATAAACATCGGTGCGGACGCAGTTGAGTACTCCGCCAGGTCTTTGACGGCCGGCACATTGCTGGTGTCAGGCACCGGCGCTTGGCCGGCGAGCTTCTGGCGCTCTTGGAACAGGCCGGCGAGACGGCCCTGCTCCGTCTCCATCGTTGCGCGTTCAGTTTTCAGCCGCTTGGCCGCCTCCTGGTAGTCAGGCTGCGACTCCGCAAACTGGTACATCTTTGTGATGTCTTTAGGAACGCCACTCAGATCAGGCACATCTGCCGTCGAGCCGGTCGCCTTTGCAAGATCGTCTGCCATGTTAAGTCCCGTAGTCCGAGGGGATGAAACTGGTCACGTCAGCCGGTGCCTGCAAGATGCTGGCGTTCGGGTCAAAACTGCTAGTGCCTGTGTCCTGAGACAACGACGCCGGAACCTCAGTCGTTCCGCCGGACGTGTAGGTGTCCGTGCTGCCGCTCGACGCCGCACTGCTGCCGCCGAACAGGTTCTTGATGCCGCTCATGATGCTGCTCGAGCCGCCGCCGCCCTTGCCTTGCATCATCGCGTAGGACATCGCAAGGTTGCCAAACAGACCGGACGTGGCCGATGCGATCTGGCTGTTGCCTTGGATCGCCGTCTGGATGGCCGCCAATGTCGCCTGGTCACCCAACGTCAACGCCGAGATCGCATCCTCAAACGACTGTTGCGCGTCTGTGACCGCCGACTGATACCCAGCATTGATGGCTTGGAACGCCGCCGCTTGCTGCTGCGTGCCGATGCCGTACTCGTTCTCAGCCGTTGCGAGGTTCTGTTGCAGCAACTGGCCCTTGGCGATCCCGGCCTGCTCTTGGATCTGTTGGATCCCGGCGGCCAGCGTGCTGGAGTCCACGTTCGGGCCGAGCGACGCCTTCAATTGGGCGATCGCCGCCGCCGTCTGATTGTCCAACTGCTGCTGCTGCCATGCCGGCAACTGGCCGGACTGGTACGCCTGCAAGCCCGCCGCGCCGGCTGCCAAATAAGGTGCCGCCTCTTGAGTCAACGTGTTGCCTTGAGCAAGCAAAGCGTTCTGTTGAGCCTGCTGTGCTGGCGTCAGAGCGCCCGACAACGCCCGGTTGAGGTAGGTATTACCTGCCTGCAACGATGGCTGTGCGATCTGCTGGAGTTGATTGACGTAGCCTTGGTTCTGGCTTTGCGCCCGACTCTGCTGGTACAGACCCGCTGCACCGGCCCCGAGCAGGCCGAGCGTGGTGTTTGAGGGCGTCAGGGCGTCTCCGAGCGACGTGCCGCCGGTTGACGCAGCGGCTGGTGCACCGGACGTGACCGGCGCGGCGCCGGCGTCCGGCAAAGACGGGAGCGAGGTCGGGCCGCCAAACCCGGTGCCGGCAGAAAGCGGCGAACCAATCGAGGACGGGGTGAACGGCGCAAGCCCCGCTGCCGGCGTCACTGCGCCTGCTAGGTTGTACGGGTCGGTTGCTGGATTAGCCATACGCTCCACCTTGTTGCAGGGCCGCGAGCAGCCGCTTCAGTTTGTTCTGTTCGTCAAAGTACGAGTAGTCGTCCCCAGACGGCCCTTGGCCGCCACCACCGCCACCCCCGAATCCTACGCCAAAGAAGGGGGTCGTTGGGTACGAAACGGGTATCGTGCCCAAAGCGGTAGGCTTGGGCACCGTTATATCAGCCGTGGGGCCGTTTGTGCCGGTCGCGCCGGTTGGCCCTGTCGCACCTGTGCCCCCGGTTCCGGGCGGCTTATACGACGTTGGAAGGCCGCTGACGCCCCCTGCTACCGGACTGGACGTGCCGAGGATGCGGCTCATCAGGACGCCGGCAGCCTGACCGCCGATGATCGCACCGGGGTCAAACGACCCTTGGCCGTCAGCCGGGGCGGTTCCGAGGATGCTCGAGAGGGCGCTCCCCGCCGCGCCGGCCACGCCGCCGGTCAGGGCTGCCTTGAGGGGGTTGCCGCCCATGATGGCCGCCGTGGCACCGCCCGAGATGGCCGCGTTGATGCCGGCGATCGGCGTCTTGCCAAGGGCATCAAGGGCGCCGGTGGCCGCCTCGTACTGCCCAAGACCGGCCCCGATCGCGCCGCCGATCGCGCCGCTCGCGAACCCTTTGAGGGGGTTGCCGCCAGTGATCGCGCTGATGGCCGAGTTGATGGCGCCGCGCTTCAGGGCGTTCTGGCCGATCTGGCTCCAATTGGGCTGGAACCCGCTGGCAGAAGCGTTTACGGCAGGCATGGTGCTGCCAGACGCGCCCGTTAGGTCAAGGGCGCTCGAAAGCGCGCCCGCGCCACCCGCTGCAAGGCCAAGGCTTTCGACACCTGTAAAAGCGGATGGGGCCAACGGGGCGGCGGTTGCAACAACCTCTGGCAATGTGCCGGCAGCAGTGGCAGCAGCCGCGCTTGTAGCAGCGGCGCCTTCCCCGGCAGCGGCGGTCGAGGCAGCAATCTGTCCAGCGCCCGCTGCGGATTCCGCGCCCGTGACCGCCGCCGCCGGCGTGCCAGTTGCAAAAACACTGCCGATCGCCGGCCCGACCGCCAATGCACCGCCTAGCATCGCAATGTATTCCAACAGACCGGGGCCGTTTGCGGCGTTATAGGCGGCCTGAACCTTCTGGTTCATCTGTTGGTTGTAAGCAAGAGCGGCTGCGCTTGTATCAACCTCAGAAGTCTTTTCGCCTTTGCCCATGCCATCGCTGGACTTCATCATCGGCGTTGGCGTGGGGTACGACGAACTGCTCACACCCTGCGGCGAGGGAATGGACGTACCCGGCTTCGCGATGCCGGTCTGACTGGTGTTCGGATCAGGCGACGCGATGCTAAACGGCATTGCTGATCCCCAACTGCTCGTCCAGCACCGAGTGCAGGTCGTTGTGCATCTGGTGCCAGACTTGGAAGTTCTGAGCGTCGTCCCACTTCATCTCGAGCAACTGTGCCGACACGGTGTCGTCGTCCACGGCGTATCGCAGCATGGACATGTGGTACAGCAGGTGACGGCCAAACCAGTCATCGTCGATCTTCTGATCAAGCGACGAGTACGGCAGCGCGACACCCTTGCGACCGATCGCCTGTAACTCCACCCGGTGCCTGATGTCGTGGTTGGAGATCCAAGAGCGCAGCCCCCGGTCATCTCCAAACGACAGGTCACCGAACGGCGTCACAATCATTTGTCGGCCTTGTTGTCCAACTTGGAAAAGATCGCGCCGAGCATGTCCTTGATCTCAGCGATGTCTGCCTTGTAGTCCTCTTTACGGACGTACTTGTCCGACACTTCCATGCGATGCGTGGTCAGATCCTTTGACAGGGTTTGCACGTCCGCAAATAGCGATTTGACCGTCCAACCGATGATGCTCAGAAGGATGGTCATCAACCCTGTCGCTACCGCGTGCCAATCCATTCGTTGATCCTCTTAGGTGTAACTGAAAATGATCTCGCCTCGAGCGCCCGATCCGCCGCCGAAGCCGGAATTGTCTCCGCCACCGCCGCCGCCGACGATGTTGCCGTTGCTGGCCGCGCCACCACCCGTTCCACCCAACGGGCCAGCACCTGCGCCGCCGTTACCGCTCGCGCTGAACGTGCCTGATGTGCCAAGCGTACCAACGTCGCATCCCGTAGGCGTGGACGGACTGCCAGCAGCAGCCGGAGTTCCCGGCCCTGCGTTGCCTGTCGACATGCTGACAGAGCCGCCTGCAACCGTGCCAGACACGGTAGAAGCGCCGCCCTGAGTGCCGGCGGACGCAGGCAGCGTAATCGCGCCGTTGCCGCCAATGCCGACCGTGTAGGTGAACGTGTTGCCGCCAGTCACCGCAATGGTCTTCTTGCCGTAACTGCCGCCGGCGCCGCCGCCTACGCTGCCTGATCCCTTGACCGCACCGCCACCGCCACCGCCGTAGATTTCGATGACGACCTGGGACGCGCCAGTCGGCACGGTCTCCGTGAGTCCGGTTCCGGTCGTGTAGGTGTTCACAACAGGCGTGAACCCGGACGCGCCGAACATCATCAAGGCGGTGATGCCGCTCATCAGGTCACACCCGCGCCGGTCACAACGAACGTCGGCGTTGCACCGCCCACAATGCACAGGATCGTCGCGACGCCGTACTGAGCCAACGTCCTCGAGCCCGTCGTCGCCGTTCCGGCCAGTCTCAACGTCGCACCGCTGTTTTGCGTGATCGTCTGGCTTGTGCCCGAGTTGTTGAACACCGTCACGATGTCGCCAGGGCTGAACACCGAAACAGGGACGTTGACGCCGCCCGTCGTGATGCTGATGTGCTTGCCGACATCGGTCGCAGCCAACGTGTAGTTTGCCGTCTTGGCGTTCTGAGGCACGTTGATGTAGCCGGCGGTGTAGCCAAGCGCCGCATTGATCTGAGCGCCCGTAACAGACACGGACTGCGTTTGGATCTGGAAGTACGTCCCGTCGTGCTGGAACTGGTAGATGCCGCCAGCGATGAGCGTGTTCGCGCCAAGGGCCGAACCCGACGACGTGATGATGGCAACGCCGCCAAGGCCGTTGATGTTCAGCGTCGTGGCGCCCGTGTTGGTGAACGCGACCTTGACCTGCACCAGAAGGCCGGCACCGTAGGCGACAATCTGCGGCGACGACACCGTGATGGCGATTGCGTTCGTGGTGCCGCCATCGGCGTAGTAGTTGTCAAAGTTCTGCAACGTGTTGAGCGCGGTCGCGATCGTCGAGAAGTTGGTGTCCAACTGCGACAGCGGGATCGGCCCGCTCTGCGACGCAAACGTGTTCGGTGTGTTGATTGAACCAGCCATGATTACCACCGCTTCCTAAGTGTGTAGTCCATTGCGTTGGACGAGATCGCGTAAGGGTTGCCGCTTGTCGCCGTGCCGCTCAACCCGACGTATTTGCCGTAGCCGCCGAGACCGTCAGCGAAGAACAGCAGGTACGTTCCCGAGAACCAGCCGACGATTGCCAGACTGTTGTTCTGCCACGCAACAAACGACCCGCCCGCGTTTGTCCAGGCAACCGACGACGATGCCGAGGTCGGATTGATCTGCGTGGACTGGTTCGGAGTGTCAAGCGACAGAGTGAACGTCGACAGCACGCCGCTCGCCGCCGTGACCTCGAAGCCTGCGCGGAACACTTCCTTGTCGGCCAGCGAGTCGTCCATTGCCCACAGCGCGGTCTTCCAACTGGACTGCGGCGACGTGCTGTTGTTGGCGAACAGTTGATAGAGCGAGTTGCCGATGAGCGCAAACATGGAAGGCACGTTCTGGTTCGTTCCGGCCATGCCCGATCCAACAAACGTGATGTTGGTGCCGTCTTGGTAGAACCACCATTTTCCGTCAAAAACGCACGCCAGCACGATACGAGTGCCGAACACGGGGTCGTTTAACTGCTTGATGAGGAACGCCGACTGCGCGATGTTCCAGACCTCGACGGTGCCGCCGGAGATCTGCCACGACGGGTCAAGGTACTGGATCGTGCCGTCAATATCCTCAGAGACGCGCTTGGCCGTGACGCCCTCAAGCCCCCACAGGCCGTATGGATTGGCGAAATACAGTTTGCGATCCAGCGCAAAAATGCTCATCTGCTGGTCGCTGCCGATCAGCGCCTGCACGTTGACGATGCTAAACACCGGCGACGGCGGCACGGCACCGTTCGGGATGTACACGTCCGAGATCACGAAGATCGAGGACTTTGTGTACAGGTACAGGTAACCGTTGGCCGACAACAGACGAGTGACCTGACCCCGGAACTGTGGGTCGGTCAGGTTCTGCACCAACGAGCCGCCCGAAATATCCCAACCGCTGTCGGTCGTGCTGAACGTCAGCGTGACGGCGTTGGTGAAGTAATAGACGCTGCCGGTGACATGGTTCGCAGTCGTCGTGATCGTGAGCGGCACCACCGTGCTGCCAGGTATGTAAGACGACGCGACTGCCTCGCCCGCCGGCAAACCAGCGCCAGCCGACGTTGACAACACCAACGACCCGACTTGAATTCCGGTTGCCGACCCAACCGTCATCTGCCCGTCTCCAGCATTGAACGATGCGCTGGTGGCTGTTGTCGGTGTCGGTGCCGCGAGCGTCGTTGAGTTGTTGAGCGTGATGACGCCCGTCGTGTAGTTGATCGTGGAAACCGTCGTGCTGGCTGGGATGCCGTTGCCTGTAACGGTGCTTCCGACCACGACGTTGCCAAGCGCCGACATCAGCGACGACGCATTGAGGACTGTGATTGATGTGGAGCCTGACGCGAAGTTGGCGATCGTGCTGAGTGCAGTGCCAGCCCCGGACTTGTACTGGTTCGGGTTGCTGACGTACAACAGACGGTTGCTGACGATCCAGACGTAGTTGTTGTAGACCGCGATGTCCGGGTTCACAAATGGCGTCGACGGCAAGATTCCGCCAGTGATCTGCGCGAACGTCGTGCCGTTCCAGTAGAAGTAGCCGTTGGTGTCGACGATCAGGACGGCTTCGTTCTTCCACTGATCCATCTTGCTGCCGCCGCCGGACAGCGTTCCCGCTGCGGCGATCGTCGTCACGGTGCTGGTCGCGATCGCGTAGGCCAGCACCTTGCCGTTCGTGGCAAAGCAGATCAGGTAGTCGGTGCTGTTGATGTTCGCGTATTGGAACCGATAGATCGAGTCGGCTCCATACGCATACAGCACGCCAGACTTGTCGGGAACCGAGTGCAGGTTGGCCGCACCGATCGGCATCAAATTCACAAGGTCGTAGAAGTTGTCCTGCGGGATCGCAGTCCGGTCGTTCTTCGTGTTGACGCCCTTGAACTCACGAAATATTTTCGTGAGGGTTTGACGCTCACCCTTGTCCTGCGTCTCCTTGGCCGGGAACCCTGGCATGGCTCATCCTCACTTCGCGTAAGGATCAGGGATAACGCGAACCTGCCACGCCTTCGTTTCCATCGCGACGTGCTGCTCGTACATCTGCTTGAACAGGTTGGCCTCGCCCATCGCCTGCTCGCGGAACTTGGCAAGGTACGCCGCGTAGTACTTCACGGCACCGACCCACGGTTCCGTGATCGGTTCCGGTGTGTTGTTCGAGGTCAGCGCCGGAGGCACCAACGACACGTCCCAGTCGCTGTTGTAATTCGTATCAGGGATCGGGCCGACGTACACGTTGACGATGCCCTGCCTCGAGTAACAGACAGGGCGGCTCTGCATGGTCTGCCAGTATCGGAACTGGGCATCAAACCGCGTCCACGGCAGGTACGCCAGTTTGATGCGCGTGTTGCCCCAGTAGATCGTGATGCCCATGACATCGACGATCGTGTACCCGGCCAGCGCCGCTGGCAGCGACGCTTGGATGCTTGCCAGCGGATACTGTTCCTGCCCGTAAGGCAGCGTGATGTTTGTTGCCAACTGACGGAGGCAGCGGGTGTCCTTGCAAAGACGGTTCCGCGCCTCGTTGATGTAATCCGTCAGTTCAGCCGTTGACCAATACTGAGCGTTCGGATCGTGCAGCAGCCGCTGCACCTGAGTGATGTATGTCGAAAGATTCACTCAGCCTCCGCACGTCAGAAATCCCCGAGCGTCCCCGTAGCATCAGAAGGGGAGGAGGAATCCTCCTCCCCGTCATCCGCACCAGCATTGACCAGGGGTGTTGGTTTACTGATCTTGGATCGTCGCTTGGACGAAATATCGACAGCCGGCTGCGGCACTTCCTCGAACGTGATCTTGTCGAGGATTTCCTTTGCGGCATCGTAGGTGCGGCCATCAAGCCACCCCAGACGATGGAACGCATTGGTCTTGTCATCCTTGCCGAAGCAGAAGATGTGGCCCGCCGCGTGGATGTGAACATCCACGGGGGTGCCGACACCGAACGTGTACTCCACGCCGTCGTACTTTGCCTTGATGACCCGATCCGTGTGATTGGTCACGCGGACGTAGGCCGACGTATCGAGGACTCCATCATTCATGTCAGCACCCCTGCTTCAGTTAGTTGATGATTGAAATGTACGACGTTCCCGACGTGCCGCTGGCAATCAGGTAGTCCTGCGGACCAAACCGCTGGTTCATAATGCCGCCAAAGGCAGAACCAAGGCCAACACGGTTCTGACCCGCCGACGTACCTGTGACACCGTTGCCAACAGACGGGGTGTTGCCCGTCGTGGCGTCAAGCCACGGCGTACCCGAGTTGGTGGCACCGTACACGCCGCTGAGGTTTGAACCCAACACCAAGTTGGCAAAGCAACTGCCGTAGTTCGGGTAGTTGCCCGACACGCCGAACGCGCCCGTGGTCGAGTTCACGACGTTGTTGGTTGCCGCACCCGACAGAAGCGCCGCGATGAACGTCGGGAAGAACACCGGGATGATCGTCATCGAGGTGACCGTCGCCGCCGTCACGGTCGTGTAGATCGTGAACGTCGTCGTGGACGGGATCGACAGGATACGGAAGTTGTTGCCGACGAGGATGCCGGTTCCGGTAAGACCCGACGTGGTGCCACCGAACTGCACGAAGTAGTTCGGAAGCGTGCCAGCGGACGGCGAGAACGTCAGACCGTGAGCCGAGGTGGTCGTGATCGTTGCGATGTTGTTCGCCGCCGAGAACGTACCGCTCGCACCCGCCGAAATGGGGATCTGAGTGGTCGTTTGTTCGGTGTAGTAATCGGTTCCCGCAACCGCAATCTTGAGAATGGACATTGCGCTTCTCCCTTAGATGCTAACCGGGGTAAGGCCAGTGACCTTGACGCACGTCTTGGGCTTCGTCAGCACCAACTCGCACAGCGTCAAGACCGCTCCGACATAACCCAACTGGTAATTGGAGAGCAACGACTCGAACCCGGTGAACGCGAACGACGCCTGGTCGTGGACGTACAGGTTGAGGTAGTTGCTGTTCAGAAGGAACATCGTTCCCTCCGGGCAGTACGGATCGGCATAGACCGGCACGCCGGCAATGTCGATCGCACGGAAGGCCGACCGCGGACGGTCGCCGTCGCTGTCAAAGCCCTGTCCCGGCGAGATCTGGTACGTCTCGACGCCGGTCTGGAGGAAGTCCTGCGCGAGACCGAGGTAGGTGCCGATACCGACGACGCCGAACGAGGGCATCTCCGAGCCGTACTTCTGCGCGGCGGCGATGTAGGTCACTGCCTTCAGACGGTTGAGGTTGCCGCTGGTGGAGTAGATCTTGGACTGCCACCACGGGTAGGCCGTGCGGTTGATGTTTCCATAGGTAACGGTGTTCGTGCCGTCGTCTACTGCCGCTGGCAGTCCAAGAAGTTGCTGCGTGTTCGTGGTGTTGTTGTACAGCGCGTTCGCCATCGCGTCGATCATGCTGTTGGTCGCGTCGTTCATACGCGCCTCGAGCAGCGGGATGATGGCGTGATCCATCTGCACAGCGCCTTCCATTCCGAGGAACGGGATCGGCGTCACGATCGCCTTCAAGTTGAACTCAGCCAGGAACGCACCCTGCTGCGCCTGCGGCTGCTGGAACGAGCCGCTGTAGTCCGTCCACTGGCTGTTGACGAACGGCTGGCCCTGCACCGGCACCGAGACCGACGAGACACCGCCGGTGGCCGTCTGCGAGTTGCCGAGCAGCGCAGCGATAACAGGCGACGCCTGGTACAACTGCACCACCATCTTGGGGATAAACGCACGCCGTGTGACGTACGTCAATTCGTTGGCAATCGGGCCCGCTGCCGGGACGATGCCTTGTCCAAACACTGGCATGGTCGTTTACTCCTGAGTCAAAAGTTTGGCTGCCAGCACATCCCCGCGACAGCGTTTGTTCACCTAGCCCCTAACCTTTTCGCTTTCAGTTCGTTGATGGCATCGAACGCCTGCGTCTTTGCCCAACGATTCTTGTCAGCCCAGAGATCCTTGCCATCCGGCAGGGACATCGGCGTGATGGCTTCCGGCGTTGCCGGCGCGAGTTCGCGCTCCTGCCGCATGAAGCGAATGGCGACATCGTAGTCCCCGATCTTGTTGTCGATCATGGTCTTTTCGACCTGCTCCGGCTCGAAGCCGGCGGCCCGCACTCGCGCGTGCGCGTCAGCGCGTCGCTGCGTCTGCAACTGCTCGAGCGCCTGTTCGTCACGCTTCTTGAGTTCGGACCGCAAGGTCTCGATCTCCGAGTTGAAGTGATCTTCAAGCATGTCCGAATCCGGCACGGGCATGTTCGGGTTCTTTGCACGCGCCTTGCGGCGCAGATCCTTGGCAACGTCGGGGTTGCCCTGCACGAACTGGTACAGAGCGAGGGCTTTTGCCTGCTCCGACTCCGGTAGATCTTCAAGCGATGCCATGTCGTTACCCCTTATCGTCGACTACTGCGCCGTTTGCACTTCCAGCGTGAGAGCGCCTTGGCCTTGCGGGTCGGGCGTCCCTTGCTGTCCTTCATCGGCCCTCGCATCCCGCTCATTCTGGCGCAGAACGAACGCTTGCGAGGGCCGCCGCCCGGTTGTGGGCGCTTGATGTTGTGACCCTGCGCTCGCAGCGAACGGCGGCCTTTCTCGTTCAGGCCGCCGCGAGGGCTCTTGCCCTCCTTGCGCTGCCAAGCGCCGGCCATATCAGAACCGCTGCTTCTTGCGGTCGAACGGCACACGCATCTGCGTGTTACCCGGCGTCTGGATCTTCATGTCGTTCGGCATGAAGCCACGCGCGTTCTGACCTTCAAGGCCGCCGTACTGCATGTAACGGGGCGGGTTGCGGATCTTGTCGTTCGGGCTTGCGTCGTCCTGCGGCGGACGAATCGTGAGCGAACTCGACGGGTCAAACAGACGATCACCAGGCATGATGGCGGTTCCTTACATGGGGGTCGGGAGTGGAGCGGGGCCGGCTGGCGCCGGCAGACCCGGCGGCGGCTTTCCGGGGCCAGCAAGCCCCGAGACGGCCTGCATGATCTCAGCAGGCATCAATTCCTTGTCCTTGCTGGCGGTCTGTCCGAACGCCTTCGTGAGCGCGGCGATCGCCTTCATGATCGCGTCGCCCTGTTCCGTACCGGGCGGGAACGTCTGCAAGGTCATCGTGAGTTTCTTGATGGTCACTTGCACGTCGGCTCGAGCGCCGGCTTCGTTCCCACCTTTCGGTTGCGGCGTCATCATCGGCGCAGCAGCGGGTGACGGCGTGGTCGGCATCGGCGGTTTTCCGCCGGCGGCCCCGCCTGCAAGTGCTTGTGCGATTTCTGGAGGTACGCTCATGGCCGTGTTTCTACCCCGCGATTTTGAACAATGTCAACAGACATGAAAAAGCCGCTGCGGGATTAGCGCAGCGGCCTGCACGACGGTGAAACCGGAGCGAGACATGAGTCCGCTACGGCAGACCGCTTACTTGCGCTTGTGCTTGCGACCACCACGACGCTTAGCCATGTGCGTGTCTCCTGTGTTAGATCGCCAACCCCTTATGCCCTGAGTTCCTTTACCGGCGCATCTTGCGCTTGGCCGACCGCTTGTGACGCATTATCGCGCTCCCTTCTTGTGAACCTTGGCACCTTGAGCAACCGCCTGCTTCTCAGCCTCTGCGGCTGCGGCTTCAGCGGGTTCGATCTTCGTTCGCAGTCTCGTTTTTAGCAGTTCCTTCATGGGAACGTCAAGCAGGTCAAGAAGCGATTCACGATCAATCGCCTTCGCCTTGAACAACTCGAACGCCAACGCACGCTGATCCTCTTGGAAGATCGGGCTGTTGCTGTGCGCGTCTACCTTGACAATGTACCGATCGGTGAACTGCTCCGCGATGAACTCGATGCCCTTGTTGTCGCGCAGCGTCTCCGTGTCGTATGCCTGCATGAGTTGCATGTACAGCGTCGCGAGTTTTTCCAACTGGTCTTCGATGAAGAGCGCACGCTTCTTCGCGCGGCTTGAGCCCAGACGCGCAAGGTTGGCCGCGTGGCCCTGCGATCGCACGCCGGCCTCGCCCTTGCCTTGGATGACGTTCGTGATGCCGGACATCTCCTCGAACATCATGTCGATCTCGCGGATCTCTCGGAACAAATCGTCAGGGATCTGCGGCGAGACGGTCTCCAATTTCGCACCTGGCATGTCGCCGACAACGAGGCCAGACGGCGAATCCATCGTGTCTTGGATCTCCGACACGTCGCCTTGGAAGCCAGATCCGAACTTCGGCGGTCGCGCCTGCAAGTTCATCATGTGAGTGATCTGCTCCATGCGCTCGTTACGCATGCGCTGGAGCGGAATCAGTTTGTCGACCTCGCTGTAGCCCCAGAAGTAGTCGTGCGCCGGGTTTGGGCAGACCTGAATGATCGGCGACTCGTTCTTCAAAAACATGCGCTCGAGCGGGCGATCGAAGATGATGACGCCGGGGTCTGCGACCGTGAAGACCTGATAGTCGGCCTTCTCCGAATCCCAGATGTAAATCTCCGACATCTGCACCAACTTCTCCGCGACCTTGGGCCGGTACAGCGAAGGCGTCGACAGGTCGAAGTTGATGTTGCCGATCATGGTCGGGCTTGAAGCCGCCGTCTCAATGCGGTTCAGGATCTGCTGCATCTCAGGATGCTGCTGCTTCGGGCGCTCCTTCACCGTCTCCATGATGCGCGCCAGTTTCGGATGGTCAATCTCCTTCAACTGGGTTTCCATCTGGCTTTCGGTGACCCAGTAATACTGGCAGAACGCTTCCTGCTTCCAGAGGCCGCACACGTCCTCGCGCAACACGCCAAGGTCATGCGGCTCGACGACATACGGCTCAATCTGTCCGCCGACAGCGATGCGGGTCTTGACGAACATGGACCCGTAAACAAACGACCACAGCAGCGCCTGTGAGAACACAAGGTCGCTGTTCGACATGTGCCAGGTGTCGTTGAGTTTCTGCATCAGCGGCGGGATCTTCTCTTTCATCAGATCTGACACAGACGGCGGAATGTCGATGCTGAACCGCGTCGTCTCCGACGAGTACATAAGGCCGGCCAACTGGTCGATGTGCGGATAGACCTTGTTGATGACCCGCGTGTCGGCGTCAGGGCCGCAACCGAACAGGAAGAACGATCGCTGAGTCGCGTACAGTTTCTTCCGATCCTCGCGGCTGGCCGTGCACTTCGTGCGCGTGTCCATCACGAAGTTGAAACGCTCGATGTCGTCTGTTGGAATCTTCATCAAACCTCCGGTAGCGGCCCTCGGTGACTGCCTTCAATCTTGGTCGGTGCCTTCTTCGGCGCGTTCAGCGATGACAGAGCCGCTGTCGGACTGAACTCCTTGATGTTCAGTTTGTTTGCGGGCGCCCAGTATGCGCTGTAGTCCTGCGTCTCGCCCTTTCGCAACTCGTTGATGACGCTGTTGCCGCCCTCTTTGTCCACCTTGAGGTCTCGCAACTTGAAATCCGCCGCCAAGTCCTTCTGGAGGTTGTCCATGCGGCCCGTGACGTTGCCTCGAGCCGCCGGAGCGGTGCGAATTTCGCGCGAAACCCACCGCGCAGAGCATCCGGCAGGGCATTTTGGCACCTTATCACCTTTGACGAACGCCTCAAACGGCCCGTGAGCGGCGCACCGAAATTCTTTCAAAATAGCCATCATTTCACCCCAAACGGATTAAAAAGCCTGCTTTTTTCCCCAAAAACACGCGGTTTCGAGGCACTGGAGACCATCAACTGGATGCCTTTGCTTGTGATCTTGATGCTGCCCCTGATCCACGGGGGCATCGGCAGAGGGATCGGCGTCTCTTGCGGCAGCAACGTGAACGCGCGGACGATGCCGTTGCGGGTGCGCTTGTCGATGCGGGGCAGGAACTCGCCCGAGAGCACCACCTTGAACCGCGCCGTGAGCCGCACGCGGACGCTGAAACGGATGTAGTATTTGCCGCTACGGCCAGCCTTTCGCAAGCTCGGCCAGTGCGGCCGATCGACATCCATTGCCGTCAGCAGCATGCTCGGGCACCCGTAGTACGGACTGCGCTCGTTCCGCAACAGCCAAAGCCAAACGTACTGAAGATGCCTGTCGTTCCAGGCAAGGTCGTTGTCGTCACCCGGCGTGTTAACGCTGGACGCGAGTGCCACGACTCATCCTCACGTTGGTTGTCAGCGCGTCGTTCTTGTTCACCAGCACCCCCAGATCCTTGAGGTAGTTGCGAACCATCGACGGCCCGCGTACCTCGATTGCCGACTTCTGCGCCTCAAGCGACCGCTCCAACTCGCTGTTGCGCGTCACGTTGGCGGCCATCAGTTTGGTGCGCACCTGGTCGTTCCACGCAAGTAGCGCGAGCGACGCCGCGACCACGCGGTCGTCATGCGCGTTGCTGGACGCCTCGGGCGCCGATCCGCCCTCACGCACGATCGACTTCATCTCGTCCAGAAGGTCGCGGCTCGCGATCGTTGCCATGCCTCGCTCGATGTAGTCGCGCATGTTGTTCATCATGCGTTCCTTCATCTGGAACGTCGTCTGTGTGTGCAGCGCACCCGACCCGCCGTAGATGCTGTCGTACTTGCGGTACATGAAGTCGCGCATTGACTTCAACACGTCCTTCAGGATCGGACGCGAGTCCGGCATGCCGAACACCTTCTCCTTCCTCATGTTCTGCAACTCGTTCAACACCGCCTGTCCCGGCCCGTTGATCTCGAGGTTGAACGTGCACGGCCCGTAGGCGCCGGCAAGGTAGGCGATCACCCACGCGAACTGCGCGGTCGTCAGGTTGTTGTCGCAGAACTCAGCAACTTGCTGTGCCCCGTCCGCCCATACACGCCAGACGGAGCAGACAAACATATCGGCGTTCTCTGAAGATCCATACGCCGGATCGGCTCCTAAGACATAGAACGCATGTCGGCTCGGGTTCTCCCATACCTTCAACGAACACGTCTTTGAATTCGCCGTCACCAACTCCGTCTCCGTGAAGTTGTTGCGGAAGGTCAGCCTGTAATGCTCCGGCGCCTTCAGCCGGTTGACCTCCTGGTAAAGGCGCGACAAAACAACAGGATTGAAGAACTGCGACCCCGATGCCTGGAACGCTTGACTCTCCGTCCACGGGTACTCCTGCAATCGGATCGACTCGTCCGTCTGTTGTTCTGCCGACAGCCAGCGATACCACGCCAACTGCTCGTCGTCGATCTCGACGCCGTACAGCGCCTTGACCTCCTTCATCCACTCGCGTTCCTGGCTCGTCGGGCGACCCTTCGCGCCATAGTACGCCTTGTAGACCTCCGACCCGCGCGAGTACCGATAGAACTCGTTCGCCCACCACGACACGAAGATCGTCTGTTGCGACACCGCCGTCTCGGCTTCCTTCCACTGGTCGTAGAACAGGTTGTAGCCGCGAGCCGTCGACTCCCAGTGATAGAACCTGTTCGGGTTCTTCTGCGCCAAGGACGCCCGCAGCGACGCGAACCCCTCGGCGTCACCCCACGAACTCATCTCGGTCGCGTGCAGGAACGATGGCGCCGACGAACGGCCCAACGATCCACCGCCCGACCGCTTCGTACCGGCCACCCGGTACAGCAATTTCGTGCCCGTCGTCAGCACCAACTGGTTGCGGTTGTGATCCTTGATCGGACGCTTGAACGCATCCGGCAGCCCCGCGTAGTACAACTCGAGCGTCGACCGGAACTGGTCACGCGCCGTGTCTTCGTGCACCGCGAGCATCCCGGTCATGCCCTTGTGCCGGAACAGCCAGAACATGTCGAGCGCCAACGACATCGTGCTGATGCCGGCCTGCCGACACTTCAGCGTCACGAACTCCTGCTTCCCGTTCTCGAACCCCTCGACGATGTGCCGTAGCAACCACCGCTGCGTCCCAAGCATGTTCTGCCCAAGCCGCATCATTCCACGCTCCTTCGTGTCGATCAGGAGCGCGTTCGCGAACCGCATGAACTGGTCTAACGGGAACTTCACCTCTTCCTCCAACAAGCGCACCGCCGCCGGTCAGCAACACACACCCACCAGCGGCGGCACACCCGCGTCACTCCGCCGGCGTCTCAGCCGGTGCCGGCTCGCCCGCCGCAACCAGCGCCTTCACACGCTCGGCATGCAGCCACCGCGCCACCAGGATCGCCTCATGCTCGAGGTTCCCCTCCGTGTACGCCACACCCCTCTCGGCGAACTTCACGATCTCTTCCCACGTCCACGTCACTACGTTCGTCATGTCACGCTCCCACGACCGTTGTCCAATCCGTCGCCAACAAGTCCGCGTTCGTGCCCACCCACGACGCCTGCGTCTCGCTGTCGATGATGTCCGTGTACACCCCAATGTAGGGCGACTCGACCGTCAAATACTTCGTCCAGCCCTCACGCTGCACCGGCGTACCACCCTGCATCGAGGATGTCGCATTACCGAAATTCATTCCCACCTTCAGCCTCCTGCGCCCGCTGGCGCTCTTTGATCGCCTTACGATTACCACCCCGCCGACCCGCCTCAGACGCCGCCGCCTGGTTTTTCGCAAACCACCGCGACGACGACGGCACCGACCGGCCACCCATCGACTGTACCTCACGACGACGCTCAGGCGTCATCGCAGCCAATCCACGCGGCTTCTTCTGCTCGGTCATAACACATCCTTCAACACATTCCGCAAGTCCAACAACTCCCTCACGGCGTTCTCACACTGACCGATCGTCATGTACACACCCTGCACATTCAACCGCTCACTCTGCATGTACTCCGCCGTCAGCCGAATCATCCAGTCACGCTCCTCGCGCAACTCGGCAACATCTTGCTCGGTCATCTCGCCCCCTTCCTCAAGTTGCACCGCGGGCACAGCAACTGCAAATTGCCCGCCACATTCAATCCACCCTTCGCAATCGGAACCACATGGTCGACGTGATACCCAAACAACGCCAGCGACCGCAAACACCGCCGACACCGGCCATTCTGCACCAGGTACAACCGCCTCACGTCCGCCGCCGTGTACGTCCCACGCACACGCTTGCGCCTCGTCGCAGCCGCCGCAGCTCGCTCCGGCTTCTCACACGCCCGACATCGAGGCCGTAACACCACACGACCACCACGCACACGCTTCCTAAATTGCCCTCGCGGCAGCATCTCACGACACCCGCAACACTCAGCCAGCAATCCATCAAACTTGCGCTTCATGCCAAGCCGTATACACGATCTATTGCCAAGGTGCCAGTTTTTTTTGGGTGGGGGGCAAGAAAGGGGGCCCCCAGAGCAATAACCTCGCGACCCACGGGCTCGGCCGGCCGAAAACGCGCGGTTGATCGGAAATTGGCGTCCTCTCGCGCGCGTGCGACGGAATGCCGACAGCGACGGGATGCGCGACGGTATCCCGTGATTCTCTCTCTCTGCCGGCGCGCCGTGTGGCCCGCATGCGTGCGCGCGGCCGATCGGGCCCGCATAGCGCGCGCTATCTATCGTTCTATATACCGGACGGCGCCGGCCGACTAGGCGGGCTCGTACGCTATCCCCTAGCGCCCAAGCGCGCATTTTGTGCCGGCAGAGACGGAGACGGGGACGGGAACCGATTGTCCCTAAGCTCTCCCCCTCAGCATTGCCGTCGCCTGACATTGCCAAGTCACGTTTTGGGGACGTTGGGGAGGATCGGGGAGCATGGGGGATACTCCCTACTGTATCCCTACTGGCGCAAGTGTATGGATCACATGCGTTTTTTTCGTTCTAGGGATGCGGGGACCATGATTTGCCTATCTATATATATATAACTATAGAGGTATATATACCTATCTATCCCTATATCTATATCTTTCTCACCTATATATTAAATTTTATATCCCCATATCCCTAAAAGTATAAAAGACACTTCGAATCATACAGTTGCGAGTGTAGGGATACTTTGGGGAGTATCACCCTGAAACTTGCATGCTCCCCAATTGCCATGCTACTTTATGCCGGCATGGCAATGGCGCCATGACACAACAACAAAGGGAATGCGGAGACAATCATGTTAGAATTATTCGTAAAGACTGGCGCGCGCTATCGTCGCGCTAAACCGGCAGAAGTATGTGAGCGCGCGAGCGCCTACACGTTCGAGAGCGCCAGTAAGGATCGGCCGACGATCGGCAATCCGACCGAAGCGCGCGCGTTTTTGATGCATCAGGCCGGACTAGAGCGCGAACAATTCGGGCTCGTTTATTTGGACAACCGGCATCGTGTTTTGTCGGTGGAGATCCTTTTCACGGGAACGATTGACGGCGCAAGCGTGCATCCGCGCGAGTGTGTGAAAGGATGCTTGAACCACGGCGCTGCGGCCGTGATTCTTTTCCATAATCATCCTTCGGGGAATCCGTCGCCTAGTCGCGCGGATGAGATGATTACGCATCGTTTGAGGGATGCGCTCGCGCTCATAGACGTTCGGTTGATTGACCATCTCATTATTGCCAGCACCGATTGCGTCTCGTTGGCAAAGGAAGGCGTCATATGAGATTGCCGGCGCAATTGCGCGCGGCTCGAGCCGTCGCAAAAAAACATGGCGTGCGGGCGCTTTCTGCCGACGCACTAGAAAACCCGAAAACGAGTAAGAGTACAAAACTTAATGTTTTGACGTTACCGCTGCATTTGGCGCCGGCCGACAGCGCCGGCGGAAAAACGGTATGTGCGTATGCCGGCGGTTGTCGGGATCTTTGCCTGGACGGTGCCGGTAATCGGGCGTATGCCGTCGGCAAAGAGCGCGCCCGCATTAATAGGACGGGGTTCTACTGGAACGATCGGGAATCGTTTTTAACGGTATGGTTTTCGGAGATTGTCCGGCACGTTGCGACGGCGCGCGTGCTAGGGATGCGGCCGGCCGTTCGGCCGAATGCGACGTCGGATAACGCATATGAGCGCATGGGGCTCGAATTGTCCCGTGAACTAGTCGCATGGGCTCGCGACGTGTACGGGGTTCGGGTTAGGCCTGGCACGCATGACTCTATGATGCGAGCTTTCCCGAGAGTGTCGTTTTACGACTACACTAAAATTCCGGCTCGTTTTCGCGTCCCGCGATTGCCAACAAATTATCGTTTGACGTACAGCTATGATCCGGTGAATCGCGCGGCCGATATGCTGGAAGCGCTTGATATGGGGTTGAATGTTGCCGTGCCATTCATGGGGCGCGAAGTTCCGACCCGTGCGACAATTCACGGTCGGACATTGCGAGTCATTGATGGGGATGCGCACGATTACCGGCCGGCCGACCCGAAAGGGGTTTTCGTTGGTCTACGGTTCAAACGGATAACGGCGCCGGCCGTCGTCGCGCGGATCGGCGCCGTTCGAGCGCGCACCGGAGAGGGTTTCGCTGTCAATATGGGGGACGTATGACATTGTTTGACGTTACTTATGACATTCTCAAGGGTTGTGCATTTCTTGCCCTACTGATTATCGCAATGGGCGCCCCATTGTGGTTCGCTTTTCCGGTACTGGTAGCGGCTAACGTATACCTGTACCTGAAAAACCATTGATCGGAACCGTTCGGCCGGCGCTTCGCGCGTCGGCCGGCCGGCCGATCGGCCGTGTTAAACTGATCGAGTCTCCGCGCGTGCCCTCTCGCGCGCGTTTGCCTCCCATCGGTCTATCCTTTGGGAGGCATTTTTTTAGAGCCGGCGGATGTTGCTTACCGTGCCAGGTGCTATCGGCATTTGTCCCGTGGGTGCCCGCCACACTTGCCTGCCGTTACTTTTGGTCGACTGCCATCCTAAGGCTCGAAGAGCGTCGGCGATGCGGCGCTGTAACGGTGCCGACCACTGAGCTTCTGGCACGTCCCATGCCTCAAGGACTTCGTTGATGCGGACATTTGTCCCGTGAGATTCCGTGTAGGCGCGGACGCGCTCAGTGAGTGCATCCCCGAACATACGGCTATCGACCTCTTTGCGTGCAAGGTCTCCCGGCATCGTCCACCAATTTGTCCCGTGGGTGTACAGGTGGAGCGCCTCGGCAAAGAGGGCCTCGCGGGATTGGATGATCCACTCGCGGTTGATGACGCCGCACCGCACCGGCCAGAACCGCCGGTTGCCAGTGGTGTCGACGAGGTAGTTCTCGGCGTTGGTTGTCCCGGCGAACACACATTGACGGGGATGGTCGGATGCCAGCACGGCGAACGGCTCGCGGTAGACGTCGACGGTGCGGGTGATGCCGGACTTGACCTTTTCAACGTCAGACGGCCGCATGGCGCTGAGTTCGGAGAGTTCCACCAGCCACTTGCCTTGCAGTTGCTCGGCGAATTCTTTGGTGCCCATCGCGGTGTCAATGTCGGCATAGAATTGTCCCGCGAGTGCGCGCAAGCCCTGCGACTTGCCGATGCCCTGTGCGCCTTCCAAGATCGGCAGGGTGTCCAATTGGCAGCCAGGTCGCATCGCTCGAGCGACCATGCCGATCAGGAAGTTGCGCGACACGGCGCGGGTGTACTCGTTGTCCTCGGCCCCGAACCCCATCGTCATCAGGTCTTCCACGCGGGCGACGTTGTCCCACTGAAGGGACTGGAGCCACTCGGTCAGACAGTTACGGGTGTTGCTGCGAGCGTAGAATTCAATGGCGTCGGCGACCGTGGACTTTTTCATGTCCTGCATCAGGTGGTCGCGTTGGATGGCGATCGTGAGCGTGACGAGATGGTGATCGACCAGCCGGATGAAGGCGCCGTTCGTCCCGCGGATGCGGATTTGGTTCAAGAAACTGTCGAAGTGGATGTCGCCGGCAGGGATCTTGTGACCCAAGATGCGAACGGCGTTGTCAATGCTCGGGTGCGGCGTCCCGCTGGCGCGCAGCTCGAGGCCGTACTCGCCCCATCGGGCGTCCGGGACGTGCTTGGTCTCCACGACCGGTTCCTGCGGCAGCACCTCGGCCAGCGGTTCAACGGCCGTGGGCGGGTTCCAGACTTTGAGGCGCGCCTTGACCCATTGGAAGGCGGCTTCCGGGCTCATATTGCCAAGGTCGGCGGCGTCAAACCCCGGCTCCACGTTGCCGGCGTCGACGTACCGCACCGGCCCGTCCACGATCGGGGCGATCAGGTTGGCAATCTCGTTGAGGGCAGCCAGCCCCGGCGCGTCGGCGTCGGGCCAGATGACTACCTTGCGGCCCTTGAGGTCGCTCCAGTCGGTCGATGTGACGCTCGCGGCCCCGTTGGCCCAACTCAGCACCGGCGAGGTCGGCAGAAGGCGTCTGGCGGCCTCTGCGGCCTTCTCGCCCTCTACGATGACCACGTTGCGAGGGTTGCCGGGGAGCAGCTCGAGGCCGTACAAACACCGGGGCGCCGGCACGCCGCCGCGCTGCCAGCCGTCAATGCGGAATTGCCAAGGCAGGAACAGCTTGGTGAGGTTCTCGGCCTCGACCGCGTCCCACCGGGTGACGACCCACAGCGGGGTGCCGTCAAGGTCGCGGTAAACGTAAAGGTGGTCGGGCTTGCCGCGGCGGGGGATTGCGAACGCATCGGGCGTGATCTCCACATCCGGCGGAATCGGCTTGCAGCCTGCCTCTGCCCACACCTGGCGCCATGTCTTGGGGGGCGGCGGGGTTGCGGCCTTGCGGGGCGCGCGGGGCTCGTCGCGGTCTTTGCGGGCCACCTTGATGCTGAAGCGGTCAGCGAGGGCGACCGCGGCCGTCTTGATGTCGACGCCGAACCGGGCGGCGTAGACGTCAATGAGGTCGCCGAATTTTTTGCCGGTCGCGAAGTCCATGCCAATCCCCTTGTTGAGGTTGATTGACATGGAATCGCCGGCGTTGCCCTCGGGATCGCCGATCACGAATTCGGCGCCACGAACCCGGCCTTCCGGGTACCACTCGCGGAGCAGTTCCTCAGAGCGCAGGATCGCGGCTTGTTTGATGGTCGTGAAGTCAATTGCCATCGGCAGCGTCTCCGGTCAGGATTTCGGCCGCGTCGGGTACCGATCGGGCGATGCCGGCAATGCCTCCAGCGTTCTTAACGGCGTCCACGAACGCGCGCTGCGTCTTTGACACGCTGCCGGTCGGACTCTTGACCTCGATCGCGACAAATTGCGCAAAGCGCTTGCCAACATCCTCCTCCGTGATGATGCGCGAGCGCCAGCCGATGAGGTCGGACGACCCTTCACACAAACCGTATGTCACGCGCTGCGGGCGCACGATCTGGATGGACTCGTCGGGGCGATAAAAAAATTTGCCTTGCCACGCGCTGCCGACGTTGTTGCGGAACAGTCGAGCGGCGCCTTTCGATAGGGTCAGGTGGATCTCGCGCAGGATGCGACTCTCTGAGCGATACGGCTTGCGGTCATTTGGCATTGAATGTCTCCTTGTACTTTTTCTTTTGGCGTGCGGTGTAAACGTGATGAGCCCAACCCACGGCGTTTTTGTATCCGCGGATGCGACCCAACTGGATCAATCCTTCGAGAGTGTCGGCGTCGTTGCGGGGTCGTGTACGACGGAGGGCTTGCGTAACTTCCTCAAGCGTACCGTCGCGCTGCTCAAGCTTGCGTGCTTTGACGGGGAACGGCTCTTTGCATTCGACGCAAGCGGTCGCGGTTGCGGGGCTGCACGCGAAGCAGACTTTGCAGGTGCGTGCGCTCGGGACTTTTTCTTTCGCGACTTTCTTTTCGCGTCCGTCGAGGGACCATTCTCGGTCGTCGGTGGGGAGTCCGTGACGATGGGTGTTTCCGGCGTGATCAAGAATGATCGCGGAAGACTTATCGGCCATCGTTCGAAGGCATCGTCCAACTTGCTGAAGCCAGAGTCCTTCGGAAGCAGTAGGCCGGAGAGAGATGCCAACCTCAATCGCCGGTAAGTCGAATCCTTCGCTGACCAGCTCGCAGCTAGCAAGCACCAGAATGCGCCCAGCTCGAAAAGCCGCGATGCGACGGCTACGCTCTTCTCTATCCAGCGATCCATCAATGCTTTCACTTGCAATCCCCTTGGCGTTGAAGGCGTCAGCGATGGCACGGGCGTGCGTCACGCTGACACAGAATGCGACCGCTCGTTTGCCGGCCGCGAGTTTTTGATAGTGCGTGATCGCGTCACCCGTGACGGTCGAGGCCATGAGCGCCGACTCCAACTCACTGATAACGAAATCGCCCGCACGCTTTTTGACTCCAGTCGTGTCGGCTGTGGACGGCGCATAGACCTTCACAGGCGACAGGTATCCCCCCTCAATCAACTCGCGTGTCGTCGGCCCCAAAATGAGGTCGTCAAACATCTCACGCATGCCCTCGCCCGACAACCGTATTGGCGTGGCGGTGACGCCAAGGCGCTTGGCGTTCGGCCAGTACGAGAGGATCTTCCCCCAGGTCGTCTTCGCGGTGGCATGGTGTGCCTCGTCTACAACTAATAGGTCTGGCGCGGGATACCGGCACAACCTATTGACGAGCGTCCACACCGATGCGACCTGCACGATCGCGGCGGTCTCCGGTTGATCGGGCGCAACGATGCCGGGATTGATTCCGACAATGCGAAGTGCAGAAACGATTTGATCAATCAATTCCTGCCGGTGGCAAAGGATGTATACGCGCTTGCCGCGATCGGCCGCGCTCTTCGCGATGTGCGAGAACAATACGGTCTTGCCGTAGCCTGTCGGGCCCACAAACAAAGGCGCATTGTGGCCGGTGCGAAACGACTCGCGCAGCGCCTCAAGGTTCGTTTTTTGATACGGTCTGAGTTCCATGAGATTAAGTGAAGTTGACGGAAGTTGTGGGGAAGGGTACCATGACTTGGCAATTAAGCAAGACCGGGGGTCTTATGACGATTCACAATCCGAAAAGCAAAGAGGAGTGGCTGGCGCTACGGCACCGCTACATTTCTTCGACTGAGAGCAGCGCGCTCAAGGGCATGTCGCCGTACCTTACGCCGTTCGAGCTGTATCACGCAAAGCAGCAGGCAGAGCCGACATCATTTGAGATGAGCGAGCGCATGGAGTGGGGTCTGCGCCTTG
>Ga0207959_1000033_pt1 | contig 43645 bp, 59 predicted proteins | sample CryBogCBH20Aug07_FD_184609 | JGI IMG/M metagenome (GOLD analysis project Ga0207959, IMG submission 184609) | Freshwater microbial communities from Crystal Bog, Wisconsin, USA - CBH20Aug07 (SPAdes) (version 2) | ecosystem: Environmental > Aquatic > Freshwater > Lake | place: Crystal Bog... | reverse complement strand
TATGAATAGGAGGATCACCACCATCAAGACCACGATAACAATGACGAAGAACGAACGATCATCAGCATCAGCCATATCCACGCTATCATCAGAAACGTTATTACTGTAGCTATTGCTTTGTCTTGGAATTCCTCCGCCCTTTGACGCTTTAGCCATTGCGCTTTCCGTTTCTTGTCTAGCTCCGCCTTTCTGGCTAACGCCTGCTGATTGGCAATATGCCCAATCATTTTATTCACCCGACTGTACAAGTCCTTCATCTCAGGAGGAACATGGTAGACCATGTACTCTCTCATCTCTTCATTCAACTTTTCCATCTGCAAATTGGCGATTACCAACTTGATCGCAATGTCGTTTCCTTCTTCATTGTCAGCAGTCAATGCCAACTCTTCTTGTTCTTTGGAGTAATTCTTCAGTCCGTTATAGGCATGAAAGAACTTGGTGAGGGCATCTGCGACTTGGGCATAGATTTGGTTTTCATCAAACTCGACCGATTTCTTCTTGGTTTTTTTAACAGGAGCAGATCCGACTTGAGTTTGTTGCTTTTGAGTTTCTTGTTGAACGCCAAAAAGTTTTTTGAAAAACCCAAATATTCCTTGAGCATCTTTTTGTATGCCCTTGATATCCCCCACAACTGCGTCAATCTCTTTCTTGGCATCAACGACAAACTGCCGCCCCTCCTTGTACATTTCACAGGATTCTTTGACAAGTTTGAAGGCCGAAGTTGCCAGAGCGACAAGGGTGAATGGATCAATTTTTACAACCCAAAAACTTTATGGAAGAACGATGCGGCCACACCTGGCCCAAACATAACCAAAGCCATTACAGCATAGATCAAATACTCGATCTTGGTCATGCGTCTCTCTCCGCTTTTCAGTGATTGCTCAATGTTGCGGTAACGCTCATCACAGACTGCAATGTGGACGGCTAGGTCTTTTTCAGTGTCATTCATTCTGCACCTATGATTGCGGTTGATGTTGCTCTGTCTATGGTCATCTTGCCGTCACAGACAAAATTCCAATCATTCCCATTTACGTCTTTTTCAGTCTGGCAAGGGATGTTGATTTGCACATTTTTAAACAAATATTCTTTGTCTCCCTCAAATACTCGCCAACAATGGTCTATTGTTCCTCTACCTTCTTGGCCTCTTGTTTTGTTAAACCTGATTGAATATTTCATACGATCTCTGGAGGAGTCGTAATTGTGCAAGTCTGTTCTGCATTAAATTGGACAGCAACATTGAAATGAACAAACCTAATTGGTTTTTTGTTGCCATGTCTTGTAAATGAATGAGGTAGCCACGCGTTACTAAAAATAAACATACCTGGCTTTGGCTCAAAGTTAATCATTTGGCTTGCAGGTGTAGCAATATTGACGTTTGCTTCAGGCAAATTTAACTGCACTTTTGCAGGGCGTGGATCATGAAATACTGCTCTAGATGAGTCTTTTGGTACATCAAGAAAGTAAAATCCTACAATTTGAACATTACCATTATGTGTGTGCTGATCCATTGCTGAATGTTTATAGTGTTCTTGAACCCAACATTCAGTAAAAGTTGTGGAAAAATTGCTCATTGCATACCCTTGGCTGTCAAGTATGTTCCAACAAGTTGAACCTGCAAATGTCAAAAAATCATTTAATCTTTCATCTAAAAGATTGTCAGACATATACACAGGGTATAAATCATTTAATTTAACTTCTTTACGTCTTTTAGCTAAAGACTCTTCTGAAACTTCTTTTACTTTAAATATAAACTCAGGTTTTTCAATAACATAAACTGGGGATGGAAAATGGTAAGCAGTAGCCAATTGATTTTGAGCTACGACTTCTGATACTTTATCTTGTGCATCAATTATTTCTGCCATTTGCGTTTCCTTATGTTCTATTTACAACTACCCAAGATTTTGTTTCTTCATCCCAAGTACATTTTTGGTTAAATGTAATTTCTGGTTTTTGGGTTGGTGCTTTCCAAATCCAGTTTGTTTCTGCCGATATTGTCCATGATGGGTATGGTTGAGGAGCTATGAAAACATCATTTACAGGGTCGTAAATAGCACCAATGCCCGCAAAATTTCCCCTGAAAGGGGGTTTACCATCAAGATTTCCATCAGCGCCATAATGTGCATTCGCTCTAGTATTGTAGCTGGTCTGTTTCCAAATCCCGCCAAATAAGTTTTGAAGAAAACTAATACCGACTGCTTCTTGCTCAACGCCGTTACTATCTTCCATGTCCTTGTTTCTTACAACAAGAACTCTTAAAACGGTGTTATCGGAATCAAGTTCCGCAAAATGTGCCATTATTGAAATCTCCATTGAACAATAACTACGCCACTTCCACCGCTTGACCCGCCAACACAACCACCAAATAATTTAGATCCACCGCCACCACCCGTATGTGGCGCGCCGGGAGAAGTAGTAAAATGACTAGAAGCAATACAGCCCGCACCGCCCCCGCCAGCTCCACCAGCACCTGCAGTATAGTGGGGGGAGTAACCACAACTATAACTATATACTCCTGTACCTCCTCCGCCGCCCCCATAATAAGATCCGGTAATTGCTGAAGCAATACCGCTGCCTCCTGCCCCTGGATACGAAAATCCGGGGCCAGTTACTCCGACTCCACCATTAGATCCCGCACCACCTCCACCCCCTCCAGCAGCAGAAAGAGCCGAAAAACTACAAGTACTACCGCAATAAAAATTCCCTCTTCCTCCGTTATGTCCCTGTCCAACTATCCCCGTACCGCCAATCCCACCGCATGCGCCAGCACCTAACCCTCCCCCACCAGAAGCGCCATTTAACGTATTAGGATGCGCACCGCTACCATTAGCGCCACCACCACCGCCACATGTGCTAATCAACGCTCCCAAACTTGAGGATGTACCTACTCCACCTGTAGGACTATAAGGAAAACAGGTGCAGACATAATATCCACCTGCTCCAACAGCTACAGAATAAGTTGTTGTTGTAACTGTTTTGGATGCGCAATTAAAGCCGCCAGCACCTCCACCTCCACCATAACCGCGACCAGAAGCGCCCCCACCTGCTACAACTAAAGCAGTGACAGACTTACCTTCTGATGCGTCAGAGCCAAGACTATTTACTGTTAATGAACCGCTTCCATTGAATACGGCTATTTTGTAATTGCCACTTGTTGTTACGCACGCGCCCGAACTGGTAATGCATGGGTATCTTGGGCCAGGTGGAGTATACGTTCCCCCAGTATAAGCATTGAGTATTCCGCTCATGTCACATTAGTTCCTGTAAGTAACCATTGAGTTGTACCGATTTTTATGCAATTTGCTACGCCATATTGAGCTAGCGTTCTTGATCCCGAAGTGCCACCAGACGCCCATGTCAATGTGTCGGAGTTAATTGCAATTGTTACGTTGCTGGCTGACATGTTGATAAACTGAATTACCGTACCAAGTGTATAAGCTACTGAGGCATTAGCGGCAATAGTAAAAGTTCTAGCGTTTGCATCGCTTGCTGGGTGAAAGATTGTTGTACCTGCATCAGCAAGTACAGTCGTATATGCAGTAGATTGACTATTTTGAGGAATGTTTAAATATCCAACGCTTGAACTTGTTGGAGGAAAAGTCATTGTGGTACTGTCAGTACCTGCTAATGTAATTGAATTATTCGCTGTTAATGTTTTACCATCAGCTATGGTCAATGTTGATCCAGTTGCAGGTGTGGTAAGTGTAACCTTGTTAATTGTGGTTGCCGTTGCAACACCCAATGTAGGTGTTGTTAATGTTGGCGATGTACTTAAAACAACACTACCAGAACCAGTTGATGAAGTTACACCTGTACCACCATTAGTAACACCAAGAGTTCCAGTAACACCAGTTGTTAATGGTAAACCTGTGGCATTTGTTAAAGTAACACTTGTTGGCGTGCCTAAAACAGGTGTTACTAAAGTTGGTGAAGAACTTAACACAACGCTTCCAGAACCTGTAGATGTTGTAGTACCAGTTCCACCGTATCCAACAGCGATTGTGGTTGCATTCCATGTTCCTGTGGTAACAGTGCCAAGCGTAGTGATTGCTGTTGTACCCTTACTTGCAACAAGTGTGTTGTAAGTATTGGTTCCTGTACCAACAAACAAAATTCCATCAGTAATGTTAACAGCAAGCTCACCAGTAGTGATCGTAGTTGGCGTATGTCCTGTTGTAGAACTGTTATACGTGATGATTGGGGTATAGCCTGATGCTGACATTAGAATGTTCCTCCATTGATGCCACCAGTAATTGTACTGTTTGTGGCGTTAATTGTAATCCCTGTGCTCGTATATTGGGCTTGATTTCCAGTGGCACTAGACGCATAAGTAATGTAATTTGTCGCACCTGATCCAGCACTCAAATTAAGATTGGTTGCATTTGTTGCGTTTGTCACCGCAGTGGTGCCAATTACAGAAACAACTTGAGATGCAGTCGCTGCAGTGAATGCAGAGGTTCCATTACCGTAAGCCAGTCCTGTGAGTGTCGCGACTCCAGTTCCCCCATTTCCAACTACCAAAGTACCACTCAAAGTAATTGCACCTGATGTCGCAGTGCTTGGTGTCAATCCTGTTGTTCCACCACTGAATGTGCTTACGCCACCAGATGGTGCTTGCCAAGATGCAGTTGTTCCGTTTGAAGTTAATACATACGTATTAGCTCCAATTCCAAGCCTTGTGGCGCTATTAGTTCCGTTTCCAATAATCAAATCGCCAGTTGTGGTGATGGGGGATAATGCATTAAAAGCCGTAGAAGCTGTTGTTTGACCTGTGCCTCCATTTGCAATAGGCAAAGTACCTGTAACACCAGTGCTTAAAGGTAAACCTGTTGCATTTGTAAGAACTACGCTAGAAGGTGTTCCCAACGCAGGAGTAACTAATGTTGGACTTGTAGCTAAAACAACATTCCCACTACCAGTTGTTGAAATCGCTGTAACATTGCTTGAACCGTTGGCATACATAACACCAGTTAGTCCAGTTACAGCAATGTTTGTTGTGGTCAAGTTTGTAAATGACTCTGAAGAAGAGCCAGGCACCTTTTCCCAAACTCCACCAGTGAAAATAGCCCAGTCACCTACATTCCAGCCAGAAACACCATTTAAAGTGGTATTGCCAGCCACAGAAACCACATAGTAATAGCTTTGTGTACCAACAGAAGAAGTCAGTGTGGGCGTATTGGTGTTTGCGTTCCAAGTGCCCTGATATGTTGGAGCGTTGATAGGTTGTGTGCTTACAGAAGTAATTTGACCTTGACTATTAACTTGAAGAACTGGGATTACTGATGCAGAACCATAAGTTCCTGATGTAACACCAGTATTTGAAATTGCAATTGTGACAGGAGATGAACCATTGAATGATGTTCCAGAAAGTCCAGTACCAATTGTTAATGTACTTGTTGTAGAAGCAGAAATTGTTCCAGATCCACCTAAACTTATGGATGTACCATTCACAGTTAAAGAACTATTGGTCAATGCAGAGTTGCCAATGTTACTCAATGTATTTGTTGAGCCACTGATTGACTTGTTAGTCAGTGTGTCGATTGTTGCTCTACCCACCAAAGTGTCAGTGCTTGAGGGTAGGGTCAATGTTCCACTGTTGACAATTGACGAAATGACTGGAGAAGTCAATGTCTTGTTTGTCAGTGTCTGTGTGCCAGTCAATGTGGTGACGACTGTCGTATCAATTGCAATCGTGCCTGATACTGTGATTGTTCCGCCAGTCAAGCCTGTGCCAGCGATAATTTGCGTCACGGTGCCTACGCCAGACAACGTTTGCCAAATCGGATTGCTTGATCCTTGGCTTGTTAAAACTTGACCAGTCAAACCAGTTGGTGTAACTGCAAAACCAGTTCCGTTTCCATAAAGAACACCGCCAGCAGAAGGGGCTGTAGACAATCCTGTGCCACCATTTGATACGCCCAAAACACCACCTAATGTGATGTTTCCTGAGCTTGCACTTGAAGGTGATAGACCTGTTGTGCCTGCGCTAAACGTATTGACTACAGAACCACCTGAACCAATCGCATTTTGCACAAACGCGGTTGTTGCGATCTGTGTGGTATTCGTTCCAGTTGACGCTGTGGGTGCTATTGGAGTTCCAGTCAATGTTGGACTGTTTGCCAATACCACTGAACCTGTACCTGTTGTCGATGCGCTAGAGGATGATGTAGCCCTTCCATAAGCGTCAAACGTCACTGTGGGTAGTGTATATGAGCCTGCTGTTACAGAAGTCGTTGTAAGCCCAATTTGAGGGCTTGTAGTGCCATTGTTGACGGTAATTTGTCCACCAACGCCAGTGACTGCAACCGTGCTCAGTGATGTGCCACTCAAAGCCAACAAACCTGTGCCTGTTGTGCCAACTAAGTTTTGTAAAACAGTTGAAAGGCTAATCGTTGGGTTTCCAGTTGTACCATTGCCATTTGCAACTGATACGCCTGATCCACTTGATGTAATTTGAACGTTTGTTATCGTTGTACTGTTGGTCTTGACTTGAATGCCGTTACCAGAAGTAAGCAAAGAAGCCAAAGCGCCAGTCACAGCAATGGTATAGCTACCTTGAGCACCACCATCGGTTGTGGTTAAACCAGTGCTGACTGCAATTTGTCTGCTGTTAGCCAAGCTTGTTTGTTGGCCAACGGTCAAAAATGTTTGTGTTTGTGTGGGTTGAACCGCAATAGCCCCAGTCGTGGTTTGAACCGTCACTCCATTTTGAACAATAGGAACTGACTCATTACCAGTCAAAGCACTTGCTTGAGGCAATTGGGTGATTGTTACTTGTCCACTCATGTTATTGGCTCGTGTTGGGGCTTGGGCTTATGATGTTAATGTTGTCGTTCTGTTGTGGAATATCGTTTCCATTCTGAGTGCTAATGTAGACTTCAGAGGGATTGCCTCCAGGTATATTTGTCCCCGTAGGCGTAACGACCAAACCATTGTCATTTGCAGCAACACTGACATCGGGTCTTGGGAATTGTAAGGTAATTCTTTCGGTTTTCCTAGCTGGTAATCTATAGGGATCTTTTTGATCTGCACACCCTTCTTGACACACCCGAAGACCAGGGAAATTTGGATCAGGCATGGCCTGAATAATTGGTCTTTTCATCTTGCAACGGTCGCAAATGAAGATCGCAATTACTGCGTTTCCTGTGGTGTCTAGAAAGCGTGGCATGCTTACCTTGTGTAGACAGAAATGTTGGGAGCGAAGTAAATTGGGGACTTGTCCCTTTCTTCGTTCTCAGCCATGAGGAAGTAATTGTTCGCTTGGGTTTCCAAGTATTGAATCCTTGCGATGTCAACCCCAGGCAATATCAAGCTCATCTGGTGAGCTAGTAAATACTGAATGGCTTGGTTCCAACGTTGAGGAATTTCCAATTGACCATTCAATGAACCCACATCGTCAATTTGGCGTGAGTACCAAATGGTCATCTGAATGAACGCATTAGAAGGAGCTGGCCAAAGGGTAATCGTTGCCTGTGGAATTGTTCTGTTGAACCAATACTGATAAGGCTGATTGGCTGTGAAATTCTTGTTAGGCAGATTGGTATAGTCGTCACGATTCAAACGAGCCATGGTGACTTCAGTGGAGTTGTTGCCAAGGTACCATTCACGCAAAGCCAAAGTTGTGCCGTTCAATGCTTGAAAACGGTAGTATTGCGCTGTGGCACCAGGGTCAATATCTTGAAAAATCCATTGACCATCAGTCACTGTAACGTTTGTACCCGTGTACAAGGTCGTCCAAGTCGTTCCATCATAGGAATATTGAAAGCTGTAGTTCCATGTTGCAGATCCACCGTTGGCAACGTATGGCATAAAGCCAATAGATCCAATGTAAATGCTGTTGTTTGTACCGTAATTGACTGTGTAATTGCCATTTGGCACAGTCATTTGGTTGTACGTCTGTGTGTTTTGATCGTAAATGTAGGATGTGCTACTGCCATCGCTTGCAGAATATGACCCACTAGGGCGGTTCATTGTGCGATAGAGCGCATTTAAGACATCAACACCGCCTACGGGTAGCAAATACTCGTACTGGTCTGGAATAAGGCCATAAACCTGTTTATTGATGGCCCAATAGTTGATGCCCTGATTGATCAGGTTGCTAAGAACAAAAAACAAGGCTTGCTTGGAACCCTGAACTTGCTCACTCGTCAACTCTTCCGCCAGTTTGCCCGACAAGCGAGCACCCTGATCAATGAAGTTTTGAACTGTGATTACTGTCTGTCCAACGGTTCCACTGTAAGCCATTGTTAATCCTTACCAACACTTTTTGTGTTTAGAATTTGTTTCGTGTGTACTAACTTTGCAATGTTTTAAATTGATTTTTCCACTTTTTTCATGGTGTTCAGCTTTATGTTTAACGCTTCCACCCTTTTTAAAAAATTGTCCTTGGTCACCTTGACCAGGGTTTGCAAACCTTCCAACATCAGAATCATTGGCCAAAAGATCTTGAGCATATTTCATTGCAGTTTGTCGATTTGCATTAATTGGCAAAACTGTATTGTATTTTGACAAAGGTAAATCACCATTTGCCATGTTTACGTCTTCTTTAATGGACTGGTATTGTGCTTTAGGTGACAAATGATTGCCTGGCATAGGAATATCAGCAGGGTCTCTTTGAGCATATGAATTAATTAAATCCAATTGTTGTTGGATTCTTTCAGGACTTGAATTGATACTAAACCCACCCATAATTTTCTCCTATTACCACCCTGGGCAGTTCCAACGCTTCAATGATGCCTTTGCTCTTGGCGCATCACCTGAAGCATGCTTCACCACCCCAGACATTCTTGCACAAAATGAATCTTTTCTAGCACCGCCTTGAGGCTGAGGAGCCTTTAAATGGCTTCCAGTCTCTCGATTGTACTTAGCCCTACCCTTGGCAGTCAGCCCTGCTCCTTGATCAACTGAGAGCTTCTCACCCCGTCCTACGGCTAAAGATGGGCCACCCTCTTTGAGTTTAGCCGTTTTAGCTGATTCACGGAAAGCTTCAGCAGTCGGTGCGCCCTTAGAGCCGACCTTACGCATCTTTTCACCAGAGCCATGAGCGATTCTCTCTTGTTTTCTATGAATATTGGCATAAAGTCCGTTTTTCATTACCAACACCCTTTGTGTTTTGAATTCTCATGATGAGTGGAAACGTTACCACCATGAGCCTTTTTAGCGTGTCTTTTTACACTGTAGGCAATCGCCACTGCCTGCTTCTGGGGCTTGCCTGCGTGAATCTCAGCTTCAATGTTATGTTCAAAAGCTTTTTTGGATTTGGATTTGGTTAAAGGCATGATTAGGTTCCTACTCCAGTGACGTTGTTGTTGTTTTGAATTAACTTACCAATAATAATTGCTCCAGACAAAATAGCAGTTGAACTGGTTGTTGCAATCTGCCATTGAATGTCTGATTTTTGTGGGTATGCAAATGGTGCTGAAGATCTGTCAATTACATAAACTGAACTAAAGCCTTGAGTCAATACATTGTATTGAACACCATTTACTGTTTGTTGAACGTTGTAATACATTCCATTACCACTGCCCAATGTATTATCAGAATTAACTTCTACTACATTCAAATAAAATGTATACCCATTAGGAACAGAATAAATGCTCGCTTGATTTTTACCAACTTTAGGGTTTATTTGAGCAACAATATTTATACTTTGTTTAAAGGTAATTGTTCCTACATTAGTAACTTGGCTTGTACCAGCAGATACTAAAGCTACACCATTAACTCTGTAGTAACTGTTTACAGAAGTTACAGCAGTTGTTCCATTTAAAAATAATGTTTCTGACAATGGGTTATAACTTGCGTCTAATCCAGTAATTAAAATAGAAGCTGATGTATTGTCTGATGTAGATGAACTAACAACAGTCAAAACTGCAGCAGATGATGGAAAAGTATATGCAGTGGCATTTTCCCACATAGGAATTGGTGCAGTTGTAGGAGCGGTTGACGATGTAATACCACCGTTGTAACCAAACAAACTAACAACGCTGTGTCCATAAATTTGACCGCGAGCTACTTGTAAATCAAATGGCTCATACGCTCCTGCGCGTGTGACTGAAGAAACGATACCGTTACTCATAATTTATCCTTAAAAAGTGGGAGAGCCGAAGCCCTCCCATCTTACTCAACACTTTCTCATTGAGCCACCACGTTTTTTAGCGGGTGCTTTTGGAGTTTCTTTAGAACTAAACAGATTCTTAATTGCATTCACTCCGCTTTTGATAGCGTTGGGAATCATATTTTTATCTGCTTCATTCTCAGCGCGTTGGGCTTTTTCCCAGTTTGCGTAGTCTTGGTTAGCCTTTTGTGCAAATTGGTCGTCGGAGGTGCTTCCACCTCCATCAAACTTTTTTGTTGCACGACCTCCACGTTTGTAGCCTCTGTTTACTTCATGCATAGCTGTCATGTGAGCATCTTCAGCGTCATCCGTATGGGAATCCCCTTCAGTTAAATGCTTACCTTCAGGTGTGTAGAATTTGGTTCTGTACTCACCATAGTCTTTGTCTTTGTAAACTTTAGCTACGTGACCTTTAGGGCCTGTGTGTGTCTTTACTAGGCGTAAGTTTGGCTTTTCAGGATTCTTTTGTAATCTTTTAGCAAGATCACTGTAGTAATCCACTTTACCACCTTTAGCAAAGGTACCAGATTGCAAGCTGTTAGCCACAGGACGGCTGACGAAGTGGTGAGGCATTTTTACTGCCTTACCATCATCGACTACATTACCCCCTGTGGCGTAGTGCTTTTTTGCTGCGTGGCCTCCATGCTTGTATCCACCTGCATTGGACTCATGAACTTCACCAGTGTGACCCATTTTCTTGCCTGCGGTAGCAGTGTCAGCAGAACGGTTTTCCCAGTCTCCGCCTTCCACTGTGTCATGCTTGAAATGACCTTCCTGTTTGCCCTTCATGGTCGCTGCTGGTATTGCACCGCCAGTAGCCTTGTGATGCATCTTGTGGGCTTTACCACCATGCTTATAGCCACCTGCGTTGGTCTCCTTGATGCCACCAGTACCATGCGCTTTGTCACGCTTGGCTGAGTGCATCTCGGTGTTCAAGTAGTCATGCTCATTTCCCTCAATGGTGCCATGCATCTTGATCTTACCTTTGTTGACCTTCTCATTGGTGTCAGCAGGAATAGCGCCTCCAGTGGCTTTGTGATGCATTTTGTGCGTCTTGCCACCGTGTTTGTAGCCTGCTGGTTTACCTTCATGGATTTCGCCTGTGCCATGGTGCTTGTCATGATGTTGACCATCAACAACCATGGTCTTCTCGAATTTCTTCGCGTTACCCTTGATTGTTGTTTTGGTCTCGTCACGGTCAATAGCGCCACCAGATGCCTTGTGGTGCATCTTATGAGCTTTTTCCATTGGCATAGACTCGTGATGATGGAGTTCTTTCTCCAACTTCTCAATGTGCTTTTCCATGCCCATGTGACCGCCTTTTTTCATGCCAGTCAATGCTTTTCTCACCATTGCAGCGCGAGCCATGCGAGCACGGGGATCCATCGCTGCAATTGCTGGTCTAGCCATAGGAGCCATAGGAGCGCCCATCATGCCACCGTCAAGCTTGTGCTCAACCTTGCCACCCTTTTTGTATTGGTTGGGGTTCATTGCCTTACGACGCTCAGACATAGAAGGCTTCTTAGGAGCCTTACCATGCTCAGCCTCAAAAGCGTGATGAGCACCGTGCATCATGCCACCAGAAGCTTCGTGCATGGATTTGTGGCCATGCTCTTCGGCTTTCATGCCTTTGTGATGCACTTTTCCACCTTTTTTGAGCTTCAGAATGACTGAAGGCTCATCGGTGTACATTTTTACCATTGGTTTAAATTGACCCATGATGCCCTCCTATTAGGCTTGAGTTACGCCAAGAGCACCAGTGCGTGTTGCATTGGGGCCAGTTGCAATACCAGGCAATGCAATCACAACGACCAAACGTTTTACACCGTTTGATGCCGTAGAAGGCACATAAGTACCGCGCACATCACCAGTTGTTGATGTTGCAGGTGTGGTCAAATCTGCTACTGTAAATGCGCTATTGCCACCTGTGTCATTGGCTAGAGTGTTATTCCAACCCACACGAACAATGTAGCCTGCGTCAAATACACGCAAAGGTAAACCTAAAATATCTGTTGTACCAACAGTAATTGCCACTGGCAAAGAACCGTTAATTGCAATGCTAGATATTTGGTAGAAAGCTTTCTTGCCAGAAACATTAGCAACAGCAGAAGATGTTGTACCTGTAGCAATCACTTCAGACATTGCTTGTCCGTAATAATCGTATCCAGACACTGTCAAGTTACGGCTAGTGGAAATAGTTCCAGAAGCTGTAGTCAACTGAACTGCACGGGGTGTGTCCAATTGAATGACTGTTGTACCATCATTGCGAAGGAATGACTTGGCATTAGTACCAGCGGTCAGCGTCAAGTTGCCTGAAGCAGCAGGGGTTTGTGACGCAGCAATGTTGCTTGTGTTTAATGTTTGAGGAATTACATCCCAGACATACTCACGACCCAAGGGGCCAACACCAACTTCCATTGGAGATGGGTCTTGCAAGCCATAGTTGCCTGAAGCGTAAATTGTGATTGAACCAGTTGCTGATGATGAAGCACTTAGCGTGTAAGTACCTGTTCCACCCGCACCAGTTACAAAAGCAGTAATGTAAGAGTTGGCTGTAATGCCAGTTCCGTTTACATACTGTCCAAGGGTGAGCGAGTCACCAGAGTTCATTGCGGTTACTGTCATTGTGGTTCCAGTTACGGAACCAGTGATAACAGCTTCACTGTTGGTTACATTGGTACCAATGTAGCCTTGGGCTGTACCCAAAAATAGATCATCTGAAAATTGAGGCATTTTTTTCTCCTTGTGGCTTGAACCACTCAGGGTTTAAAAAAAGGGGTGGAAACAACTCCACCCCACTTTGATTAGACTCCAGGTGTACCGTAGGCACAACGGGGATCTGTAAAGCCAACGTCGTAACGCTCTGTGGCTTTGTAGCGCATAGAGTCAGTTTCAAAGTCGCCTTCCATGGTCTTCTCTAGACGTCTGCGCATCAAAAGCTTGAAGCCTTCGGGAGCATCAGTCTGAACCCACCATGCTGTAGATGAAGTCAAACGTGACAACACTGCGGCACCCTCGTCAAGCAAACCGATAGATTTGATTGGGTTGATGTCGTTGTTGGCGTTGCCTGTACGTAGGACAGATTTCAACAATACTTCAGCTTGGAAGATATTGCCTGGAGCCACGATCAATTGACGTGGTACCAAACGAATACGCTTACCGTTGTTGTCAACTGCTTGGCGGATTTGAATCAACATCTGTTCGAGAGATGTTTGAGACAAAACGGCGGCTGTGGCCAACTGGTTGCTGAATGTGCCGTTAACGATGGGGTGTGCTGTGCTGATCAAAGACACACCATCACCGCCAGGGTAGGCGCTATTGAAAGCTGTGTTCAACACGTTAGCTGACAACAACTCTTTGGTCTCAACCAAAGATTGTGCCAAGTGGCGTGCGTACACTTGACCGATACGGATGTGGTCGCCATCTTCCACCAACACTTTTGTCAAAGCGAAGGCTAGGCCATACACTTTGTACAAATAGCGCTTGAGGAATAACACACCACCCTGTTGATAGGTCACTGGAGTGCCATCAGGGAGTTGGGGTGCTGCGCCAAATCCATATAGGACGGGCTCTTCGTGGTAGTTACGGGGAATGCCGTCTTCTTCGCGGAACACTCGGCTCCACTCGTCGGCACGTTGGTCATAGACTCCGTCAAAACACTCGTTAAGAATTGGCTCAACGATTGATCTAAAGTCCGTACTTCGCATTGGTGCTGCCATTGCAATACTCCTTTATTAAACAACAGCAGTAGTAGCTGCAACAAATTGAACATATGGCAACGTTACACGAACAATCGTGTATGCATCACCCCAAGCGTTGTCCACATAGGGAGCGAGATCAACGACACGCATCTGACCTTGAGCACCGTTAGCTTGGTTAGAAGCTGATGCCAAAGTTGCTTGCGACAAACCAGTGGTTGTTGAACCAGCGGTAATGTTACTGAAGTTGTACTCGTCGCCAATAGACGTTTGAGCCATTGAACCATCTGCTTGAATTTCATAAACGATTTTTTCGTCGTTGTAGAAGTAAGCAACGCAAGTTCCTGCTGTGTAAGCAGTGCTTGCTGGCCAATAGTTAGAAATACGTGCACGACCAGTTGTATCTGTCCACTGTACGCCTGCGAATGCACCAGCGACTTGGTAGCCTGATGATGCTGCGCTATTGCCAGGGGTGGCAGAAGGAACGATTGTGCCGTTAGCAATTCCTGACAAGCTTGTGGCTGTCAAGACTGCGGCTGTGACGTAAGAAACTGGTTGTCCTTTTAAAATGTTTACGGACAAACCAGATTGAATACCGCCAGCAAGCGCCTGAGCGCGATCCAGACCAGAGGGGTGGAACGCAGGGCGCAAGCCAAACGGAGCATTAGTTGCTGACATAGTCAAACTCCTTTAGGTTAACCCGAAAATACGGGTGTTTTGCTTGGTTGCTGTTCAATTCCGCCAATACCTTCACCCTCAACATTTACAAGCGACTTTCCGTTGCTATCACGTTGGCCTTGGAGACTCTCAATTTGTACACGAATCTTGTCAGCTTCTTCACGAGGTTTGTCGTGATGCTGATAGGTCATGACCTCTTGGAAAATATCCATGGGCAATTTGAAAAGCAACATCTCGTTGCACGATATGTAACCTACGTACTCACCCGATTTAATCTTGTAATCTTCATAGCCTGGTAACTCTTCCGACTTAACGGGTACGTACCCAAGGCGAATCCGCTTATCAATTGAATCGTAGCTGTTGGTTGTTGAAAGCCAGCAAAGGTGCCACCCATCTACGTTGGGTAGTTTTGGCAGTGCTGATTGCGTCCACTCCTCGCTCCACATTTTTTTACGTTCCTGCGTAGAAATGAACTTATCTTCAGGTGCTTTGTGGGATGCTTCCCCGTTATCACGGTCTTGGCGACCACTTGCATTCAAAGATTTTTTTAGACGTGATTCCATGTTTTACTCCAAGTATTAGTTACGGTTTTTATTCTGACGGTCAAACTTGATGAAATTTTCAATCATCTTCGCTTTGCGCACAGGGTTCTCCCATGCACCAGCTTCCTTCATAGCACTCACTCTTTCTGGGGTGAGGATGAACTGGGTACGGTTTGTACCCCCATAAGCTGCAGATGCCTCGCGTCCTGAACTTCCCACAACATTCCTCGGTCTTCGAACAGTGGAATTACTGTCTGTGGTTTCATTATAACGATGTGGTAGAGATTTTTGCAAGCGACTATCGAGTTCATCCCAATAATCTGGATCTTTTGGATCCCAACCCTCTTCAACTAGCATTTCAGACGCCTTCAAAGTGACTTTACTGTCTCTATCTGTGCCGTCTACTTTATACCAACTGTGCTTATTGATCCATTGAGCAGCGTTTCTCTGCGTCTCTGGGTCAGGCAACCTGATGTTGTCAAGATTTTGTTGCTGTGGGGCTTGTGTTGCCTGTCTTTTTATTTGATTGAGTTGGCTTAGGTTGACTTTTGCCTCATCTAAAAGGTCTTGAGCCTCCACCATGGCTTGTCCATCATTGGAACTAACCGCCTCAGCCATCTTCATCTTGGCATATTCCAAGCGAACTTGGGTGTCCTCGATGTTTTTGTCGATCCGCATGACGTCTGACTGGCGTGTTCTGCTCTCCACCTCTGTCAAACGACGCTTAAACTCCTCATTTTCACGTTGGAGTTGTTGCAAACGAAGGTCTTTTTCCTCGTTTGTCTTGCGAATCAGGTCTTTTTTGGCTCTGCGACGGTTTCTTTTAGCGTCTCTGAGCGCTTGGTCATCGTCTGGATGGTCAGCGTCCTCATCTTCAACTGTTCCACCCTCTTTTTTCTCAGGTGGAGTTGTTGCCACATCATTTAATTGATCATCTTCGTCATTTGTGAGCAAGTTTTCGTCTAATTCAACGACAGCAGAGCCGTCTTGCGCCTCTTCTATCTTTAAATCTGGTGTTTTTTTATCTTCTGCCATGATATTTTCCCTTATACGTATGTTTTGAACGACAACGGATCATCTGTGATGGCCGAAATCAGTTCGTGGTCGTTGATAGTCATGAACAAAACAGGATCTTCACCGTCTTCAGTAGGAACTTTGCGTTCCCAACGGTCTCCACCCCATCTTGGAACTCTTACAAAGTCGCCAAGCTCAGCCCATGAGCCTTCAGCCCACGGTTGCATGGTGTCCCTGTTCTTGAACGCCAATGGGCCAATAGCCACGACCTTACCGATCATGTTGTTCCACTTTTCGTTCTCTTTGGTTTCATCAACAATGATGATCATTCCAGACTTCTTTTTTATTCGTCGAAGTTGGACGATCACTCGACCACCAAAAGGGCGTTGCCCTGGGTTTACGTCTGGGAATGCCCATGCTAAATCTTCTGCATTGGGCGTACCTTGGCTTCCCTCAATCGTAGGGATCTTCTCTTTCTCACTCATACTAACTCCTAAAAAACACCATATCTCAGGTGCATCGTTAAAGCGCTTTTCAGCGCGGCCTCAGTCGCGGAGTGCGACCTATTCTCTTCCTTCTTCTTCTTCAGCCATGCGGTCAAATGAGTTCATGACGTATTGCAGTCCCTGATACTCACCGACCATGCGCTGATAAGCCTCCCAAGTGGTTGCGTTCCCGAAGGCAAGAGACGCAGCTAACTCGGCTTGGCGAAGTTTGATCACGTGGATCAATTGTTCAATCATTTTTTCTTAGACAAAGGGGAAGCAGTTTTCTTACCGCCATCCTTCATGCTTTGTCCGTTCACAGGGGCGCCTTGAGCCAAGCGCTTGTGTTGGGGTACGTTGATGCTCTTTTGTTCTTGATCAGATGTTGCCATTTGGGGCTCCTTGGGGTTGTGGCGTTGGCGCCTGTGGTTGTGCCATGGGTTGTCCCATAGGCGGTTGCATCTCAGGCGGTTGTGCCTGAGCTATGTTTTGGATTGTCTCATGCGTTAGCTTGGCGTTTTCAATGGCAATTTTTGTTTGATTGTCCATTTGCGATTTTTGCATATCCGCTTGCAACTTGGCTTGCTCATACTGAGATTTGGCTTGATCAGCCTGTGTCTTGCGTTGTGTCTCAGCCATGCTTGTCTCTTTAACGACTTGCTCGGCTGGGGGTAGATTACCCTGAGCTGCTTGAGCGCGTTGTGATGCCACTTGTATAAGCTGTTGGAAGGCAGGTACAAACGCTTTAAACACGTCTTTGGTATCCAACTCCACATGTGCGCCAACGGTCGTGTATAGCTTGTCTATGGTAGCTGTGAGGCTAGGATCATCATAGTTGTTGATTGGCTTGCCACCTTGCGACTGTGCCACATATGCATTACTGCGGTTCAAGTACCACAATGTCATGTGTTGCTTGATGTGTTCAATCAAGTTGTTAATGTAGTTGGGGTCAGCAAACGGTGACTGACCAAAGAATGGATTCAATCCAAATTGCAAGTGATCTTGGATGTGTGCAATATGGTCTTGTTGCATGTAAGCGTATGAAGGCTGTCCAAGCAACATGGCTGCGTTCTCATCCGCAGAAGTCCTTTGCTCAGGCGCTGGCACATCCTTCATCAACTCATTAACATTAGGCACCTTCAACTGCTTGAGGAACCTTGAAAGCACTTGTGTCATGTTGAATTGATCTGGGTGTTTTTCAGCCAAGGCCAACACAGCTTGGTTCTGAGCCATCCGTTGGGTCTCAGAGAAGATGTGAGGATCAGATACAGGAACAACGTCTGTATTGCGTGAAAAATCTTCGCGTTCAATCTCTAAATCGGCAACAACTTCAGACTTGCGCATCTCATCAAAGTGCCAACGGTTCAGTCTGCAAAGGATCTTTAGTACCCTTGCTTGTGACTCGTGCATCCTTGCGTGGATGGCAGAAAAGACTGCTGCGCCTTGCTCAATCAAAGCCTGAGTTGTACCCACAGGGGCTTGTGCATTGACATCAGCAATCTTTTCTTCACTGGTACTGACTACCCCCTTAGCTGCGGTGTCAAGCCATCCTAGAAGCTCAAATAGAACTGCGCTAGGTGGATTGAACGGCATGGGCATGGCTATCTGACGGATGTCATTAACTCCAGGTGCTCCCTCAATTTCAACAATTTGAGTGATGTCAACTTGTTGGGATTGGCCACTAATCTTAGCCCCCTTGAGCTTGAGCATGGTGGCTGCGTTGTTGATGTGAGCAGAGTCCAGAAGCGCTCTAAGTGATCCAGTGAGGGCAGCGGACAATCCACCAATGAGATGAGGGAGACCAATCGCATATGCACCCCTCCAAGGGATAAACTTAAACTCCACAATCCAATCCAACTTGGTCATGGTCTCATCTTCTTCTTCCCAGTTCCTGTACAAACCAACAACCTCATTGTCTAGCTCGTCAATCATCAAGATGTAAGGAACCATCTTGCCCTTGCTGTACTTGTCTTCTTCCAACTCAAGGTAGGTGTAGATGTGGTAAACCTTGCGCAATCCGTCTTTGTTGTCTTCCCACTTTTTACCTTCAATCTTGTCGTTGGCTTTCTGTGGTTTAGTTTGATCGGGCTCGGACACCGCTTGGATAACATTCACATCACGGTACATGCCACTGGCAATGCGACGGTTGAACTCCCAATGCGTGATTTCGTGCACCTCTGCAGCTCGTTGGGCTGTATAGAAGTTGGTCGCTGCAAACGGTAGTATCACCCTATCAATTGGCAAAAACTCCACGCATGGGCGCTTCTTATCCTCATCAAACCATAGCTTGAAGTATTGTGATCCACCCAAGGGCAACTGAGTCAGCAACTGTTCTTGCTCATCCCTGAACTCTTCAATCTGCTCAGTGATCTGCCAGTTCAGATAGTCACGCTTACGCTCAGCCTTCTGAGTCTTCATCTCATCGACTTTGCCAAGGATCTTAGTCCTGACAGGGCCATCTGGTGGGAACATCTCTTTGATGGCGCGAGCAGCGAAGTCAACGCAACCCTCAGCCATCGCTGGGTGCACAACCTTAGACGCTCCCATGAAGGTAGCACCGCCAGGGGCATCATTTCCCATGCCAGTACGCTTTAATCCTTCTTCGTATTGCTTATCTCTTAGTTCACGGGCTTCTTTGTCATTCTTGACTAAGTCCATGTAGCGCATGGCAATAGTACGAAGTTCACCTTCGTCATAGTCTTCTGACATGTTTGCATAAAAGTCTGGATTCTCTTCTGGGCCACTGCTTGGTATGGTGACAATCGCTGAGCCGTCTTCTTGCTCTTCGGTTTCCATCTCAGGCATGTCAACAAGAGCAGAACCATCGTCTTGCTCGTCAATGTTCATATCGTCTTGTGTTGCCATCATTTAGCCTTTTTAGTTTTGGTCAAAGCGTAGCGCATTGTATCTATAGATTCTTTTGCCTTGCCACCTTTTTTGTATCCCATCTTTTGCAAGTTGGTCAAATATTCTTCTGAAATATGCTGACGTGGCATTCTACGGACAATGTCCATGTAACCTGGCTTTCTTCCCTTTTCTTTCATGATCTGTTGCACAAACTCAGGAGCTGCGTGCTCAAATGGAATTTGTTGGAAAGTGTCAGAACTAGTTTCTCCATGAAGCATATGGGGAAATGCTGCATTCAAATGTGGCTCGTAAGAACTTTCACCTGTCAATGTAAACAAGTGTGGGCCAACCGACAATGATGGGGCATGCAACAATTTAGGATCGGTTGTATTTTCAATCATTTTAGATGCGTCAAAGATTTGCCCTTTTTTTCCACCGATCTGTTTGCCAGCCATTAAATTAGCAAGAACTCGACGACGTTCAAATGTATCAAACAAATGATGCGTGTTGTCAAAGCTTACATCAGGCTCAAAAATTGGTTTGGCTGGCGTTTTTTTAGTCGCCTTGGTCATGGCTGAACGCATAATGTCAAGCATCTTTGCTTCTAGCTCAGGACTGAGTTTGCCTTCTTTTTTAGCTTCTTGGAACTTATTCCACATCCTATTGAACACCAATTGGTTAGAGGTGTGCATTTCAGGTGTTCCAATGAATGTGCTCCAGATAGCTTGATCTTCAGGTGACAATCCTCTTGTTTGACGATTTAATAGCTTGGACACAACTCCAGGCTTTCCGACTCCCCAAACTCTTCGCATGTAATCAGGATTCTCTAATCCAATTTGGGAAAAGCCTACGCCACCACGCATTCCATTCAATCGCTTTTCAACCTTAGCGCGATCTGCTTCAGTTAAGTGAAGATACTTTCCCTCATGCTTTCCCAAGATTTCAGATGGCTTGGACAAACCTTCTTGCGCTTTTTCAAACATTAATTGTTTTATTTGATCAACCGTAAGTTTTTTTGGTTTGACATCACCACCTTCTTTTAATCCTTGTGGTGGCTGAGGAGGGCTCATAGCGCCCAATGCTTGTCCTTGTGGTGTCAGGTTAAGGATATTGCTTTGTCCACCTTGAGGGCTTGGAGGTGCTCCCAACGGGCTTTGTGGGGCTTGTGGAGCATTGGGACTATTGGGTGGATTCATGTTTGGTATTTCTTGCTTTACCAATTGCATCCCAGGGGTTATGTTATCCATGTCCACACCACCAACACCTAAGTTGCCATCTCTATTGGGTTGGATGTAATACTTGGGAGACAAGTCAGGCGCTTCATTGGCTCCGATGGACTGAATGCCATACTTAGGGAACGTACTCTTGTTTTGTAGCGCCATGCGCATTTGTTCGATTGTAGGTTGCACGTTGCCTCCTTCGGCTTTATGGACAACTCCACCTGTCTTGTACAGTGGAAGTCCGTTGGTTAATATGTCTTTGCGCATTGGCTCAGTGATTGGGAAGTGGTGAAGAGGAATGCGTCTATCAATTGTTTTTGCTATTGCCGCTTGCGCTTCTTCTTGTGTTGGATATATCTCTGGTTCAGCAAATCTATCGCTATGCGTGTCTTGCAAACAATAATTGTTGTCAGCATCACGGACAATTACATGGCGAGCAACAGTTGGCGCATTGGGGTCTTTAATTCCATTTTCATGGGAATGCAACTCCATCTTGATGCCATGCTTCTTACCCGCGGCATTGAATATGTTGGGAACTTTCTTGTCGTAAAAGCCCTTCATGCCTTCGCCACCGAAGGTCAATCCTTCACCAGATATTTGTCCACGCACGTCACCCATAATATTTTTGGCCAGTTCTTTGCCAACAATATCAGATATGTGTTTTCCTTTGTAGTTTTCGTAATCTGAATGATTGACGGTATCAACAATACCCTCATGGTTGAGTCCAAATTCCATACCATCTCCATGTTTCATGTCAATGCGAACACCCTTAGATGTTTCTCCCGTAAGCAAATTTTTTCTTGGGTAGTGTGATATTTCATCAACATGCTGTGCCAAACTGTAGCGGTCTGCTTGCTCTTTGCCAGGGGTCACGACGATTCCATGGTAGCCTTTCTCCGCAGCGTGATGGATCAATCTCTTGATGGCCATCTCTTCCCAGTTCTTCTTGAATGGGGCATCAGGAACACCTTCACCAGTTTTTATTTTGTCAGTTTCGTATTGAATATCTACTGGGTATTTGTTCCATCCAGAATAATCAAGCCATTTATCTAATTCTTCTTTAGAATCACGATAAATAATATCAACTTTTTCCCCATCAGGTGTTACATAAAAGGCTTTATGTATCTGATTATATTTAGGGCCATATCCCTTCTCACGCCCTTGCTGATGCCAATCTGACTGCAATTCTTCAAGGTGCAGTAGCTTCTCACCGTTAGGGCCTGTACGGTCTTTAAGACGCATGGAAGCTATGATGTTAGGCTCGCCATGAAAGTGTGCTGGGACGCCTCCAAACTTACCTTGTGGGTCTTTAATCAACATCTCTCTGTAGTTCTCACCACCAGGCAATGTGTATTCGGAGTGAGCAGATGCAGGTTCAGCCAATCCTTGTCTAACTAACTTGTCAGCTTCTTTTTGGTATTGTAAATACTTATTCTGATTGGCGTTTTCAACGAAGTCATCATAAGTTTCTGACCAATCATCACGCATCCTTGGGCTAGTTCCAATCTCTCGATTAGCGTATTCTCTAGCATCTCTGTCTATTAACTCTTGGATTGTTTCGTCGTTGCCACCTTCAGTCAGTACCTTCTCATTGATCTTGGGCGCTGGTTTTCTTGCCAGTTGACCAAGGAACTGCTCATGCGTCATCTTAGGCGCATTCATCAACTCTTCTAGTCCACGCTCTTTCAACTCGGTGGGTTTGACGCCAGGCAACGCCATCAACTCCTTGAGGAACTCAGCGCCAGTTCCTACCTTACGCTTAAGAGCCTTAGCCCCCATGTCCATAGCTGAATAGAACGGTCTACCTTTTCCAACAAGTTCATTCATAGTGGTCTTTCTTCTATCTCAAGATGGTGAGCATGAGTAACTCCACCCTTGGCTTTGGCAACAGTTTTTTCTTCTGGATGGTAACCCCATTCATGAATTGAGTTCGCATCAGTCCATACATGCTTGGCAGGGACGCGCATGCTAGCAATCTTGTATTTTCCTTTAAGTGGCCCTTCACCGTGAATCTTTGCATAACCTTTATGAATTGCAACCCAATCGCCATGACGGATCATGTGCTTTATGGGGTCTTCAGTCTTCATTGCGGCTTCATGCACATGCGTTGGGATTGCTCTGTGTATGGTAACCATAGCATCTGGTTTACCCCTGACGCTCAACACTTGGCGATGTGCTTCTCTGTCAATTGGTTCATTTATGTTTCCATAATAACGAGCACCATTTGGGCCATAAAAATCTTCAGGGTACATTCCCTGTGTTACATCGTGCATGGGTGCGCCAAAGTGTGGGCCTGGTGCTTGATGGCTTCCACGATAATCGTCGTTTGACCCACCTTCAGCCATGTGTACGTTACCACCCTTGGCTTTGTTGATATCTGACTCATTGATATCATAAGTGCCACGGTTGCCGATGGCTGACTTGATCTGATGTCGGTGGAAGGCTACAAAAGCTTTTCCAGACTCATGGGGTGCGTTGTAAGGCGCTCCATGTGGATACTCAATTCCATCATAGCCTTGGCTTTTAATCCAGTCTGTGCGTTCTTTATCAGTGTTGCCTGGTACATCATACCAATCCGTCATGGACTTCATAACAAACGGATTTTTAATCTGAGCATGAACAGGCATCACATTTTGATTTTCTTTATGCTGATCTGCATAAAAGTTTGCCAATGTTGGCGATTCCGTTAAATGAAAGCCATGTCCAAAATAAGGGCGCTTTATTTTGCTTTCATCAAACTCTTTTATATCTGCGCCAGTGGCATGATATAGGCGTTCTTTTGCTTTACTTGGCTCAAGGAACTTAGCCTTATTCGCCTCACGCTGATGGGTCGGCATCACCTTGGTCAGAGCAAGGCGCATCTCGTCTAGTGTGGGTTTCTTAGCCATGGTCAGATTATGCCCTTGATCTATGTTTGGTTCAACCCCAAGTGGTAACGTTACCAGTTGGTTGAGGTGGTAACGTTACCACCTTACTGAGCATATGGGTTGGCTCGGCTTCTGTTGTTATGCTCGTCCGCATCCAAGATGTCACTGTCTTCAAATGGATCACGCCTTGGCATGTCAATGCTGATCCACCCAGCGTCTCTGAGGTACCTGAGCCCTTGGCTGATACAGTCCACGAACTCATCGTGTGCGGTCTCAGGGAAGGAGCAGATCTGGCTCACCATGCCTTCAGCCCAGTCCTTTACATAGCCCTTACGGACGGATGACTCAGGCACCCACACTCGACCTGCTTTGATGATATTGGCCACGATGGATAGCCGTTGTATCTTGTCGGCTCGCCCAGGGTTGTATGCAATGACTGGGATGTGCGCCCTCTGTAAGTCTTGGATCAATGAGATGCCAGCGGATTTGTCCTCCACCAGAACCACGTCCACGAGCTTCTTCTCTCGTCCTTCCCCATATGCCACCTCGAACTCCTCAAGGACTTTGGGGCGGAGATCAGGATACTGTAGGTGTTCTTGCCAACAGTCGAGCACCATGACACACATACCTCCATCCAGTGGCTTGAACACGCCTAGCGTGATTGATCCTGTAGGGTCGTTGTATGTCTTGTCCGAGGTTGCGCAGTCATAGGATTGGATGACATACTCAAGCTTGGGGAAGGGTTTACCATCTGGCCATAGTCTGAACCAATCCCTCTTGACGATACCATCCGCCTCGGGGTCAATCAGTTCAGCATAGATCTCTTGGCGTCCGAGCTTGGTGGATTCGTACTGGAGGATCTGCTTCTGGAAGTTCTCCGCCAGATTCTTTATGTTGGAGTAGGTCGAGGCTCTGGTGATGGCCACGTCATCCCCCTCACGCCCGACCAAATCAAGGATCAAGTCCTTGGGCTTTGGAGTTGTGGTGCAGATCAGCTTGGTCTTCTTACCCAAGCGGAGACCGAACTGCATCATGTCCCACGCTTCTTGGATGTACTCCCACGCTGCCAACTCATCACACCATCCACCATGGAACTGAGGGCCACGGAAGCGCTCAGGCTCCGAGGCAGCGATCCCCTTGATGAAGGATCCATTGGTCAGGTGTATCTCATGGAGACTGGAGTTGTACTTCTCAATCAGCATGGGGGGAATGATGGTCATGAGCCCACTGTCGCCTTCAAAGCAGGTTCCTTTTAGGTCACTGGACGTGGGAGCAGACACCAACCACCGTGTGCCAGGCTGACTCCATGCCCACCATGCCAAGCATTCCGAGGCGGCTCTCGTCTTGCCTGCCCCTCGACCAGCGAGCATCAGCCAAATACTCCACCAATCCCCTGATGGCTCAATCTGATGCTTATGCGCCTTCTCCTTCAGCCACTGGTACTGCCATAGGAATACTGTCTGATCGACTACTGATAGCTTAAAGAACTCTTCCTGAGTCTTGGGATCCAGTAGGACATCATCAATGACTTCACTCATTGGCTCTGACGCGATGCCTTGATGTTCTCCAACAACTGGCCAAACACATTGATGTTGTGCTCAATGATCACTGGTGCAGTATCCGATCCAGTTACTTCAGTCCTTGCCAGTTTGGGGATGTGGTACTCCACTACGCTTTGGAACAGGTCAAACGCCTTCGCTGGATTCGGTGGGATGACATACTCATCAGTGGGCTCACCGTTCTCATCCTTCTTACGCACTCCATTGGCTACTTGATCAAGCCATCCAGAGAGCCTATAAGCGTTTCCATCCACAAATGAAGCTATAGCTATCCTAGCGTCTGATGTTGCCTTGTTGGGGCTTCCTGATGGTCTCCCCGCACCCTTCCTATTAGGAGTCATACTCTCCTCCCAATATTTTTAAATTGTTTATTTCCAATTGATAACTTTAGTGTTAACGACATCATTTCAGTCCTTTCGCACGATATTTCAGTGCATAGCCTGAAGTTTATCTTATTCTGCTTCGCTTCTCAAGATTCTATGTTCTGCGAACTTCCTGTAGGCTTTGAGTTGTGCGTTCTCTTCCTTTAGGCGCGAGATTTCCCCTTGCATGTGCCTCATTCGGCTCATAGCCTGATCTATCCATTCCTTGACCTCTTCAGGCATGGAGTACATCTTCTCTGGTAACGTTACCACTTTTTCTTTTTTTGGAGTTGTTGCCACTGCCTTCTTAGGTGGAGTTGTTGCCACTTTTTTTGTTGCGGTTGCCATGTTTAATCCTCTGTTTGTAACCAGTCTTCTACCCAATGATCGTAAAACCCCCAACAGAGAAGCCACATCCATGACAGCTTTTCGAATTGTTTTCCTGTTCGCTCGTTGTAATAACGAGATAAGTACAAACATACATCCTTTGATGGTGGATTGATCATTTCTTCATACCTCGAACAAAGGCTGCGAACGATTGGCTTGTATCTCCGAAGTTCTTCAGCTTGTCAAACTCTAGCGCGACTTCTTCCAATACTGCATTCCTGAACATGTCAGGGATTACAAGCTTGGTGGTCAGTGGCACCTCCATCCTGATGGTTGCGTTCCAGTCATTGCGCCTCACCATGCGTTGGAATTCTTCCTCGATGGATTGGTTGGTTTCTTCTTCTTCCTTATTCATCCTTGCCTCCAAAATAGCATGTCCAATAAGATCACCACAACTGCAAAAGCATACGTCAAGTATAGAGCCCATTCAGTTTTGTCTTTCATACTACTGCCTTTGTGATGGTATGCGGTTCAGAATGGCGCTAGAAGCGTTTTTAAGCGCTGTGCATGTCTCACCCTCATCTTCGCTATCTGCAAGCTCTAAGACCAGATCTGCACATGCTTGGCGCTCAATGAAGATGGCTTTTTTGGTAGTCTCCACCGCTATGTGCATGATCTCTGCTTGGGCTATTGCTATAGCATCGTCAAACTCTGCCTGAGTGAAGAACGTCTGAGCCCCTGATGTTTGTAGGAGTTGGCGAGCCAACCCACTGAGTTCTTTCTTTTCCATTATTCGTTTTCCTCCATGAATTGCATTTTTCGTTTGATCATGCTGAATGTTTCTTGGTAGGCAAACTCAACAATTTCGTCTACTAGATTTCCCAATGTGTGGCCACTGAACACATAAAGATTTGCATGGATAGCCAATTGTGGACTTTCCGAAATATCCTCTTGTGGTTCTTCGAAGTTCGGCTCTATGGGTAGAGCCAAGCCATGCTTATCAACTAAATCCCTCAAATTGATTTGTTCTCGGATTCTGTTGGTAGGTGATATTCTTGATGAGAAACCCATTATTTAATCCTTGCTACTTTGGCCTTGCGCATGACTGCCTCATACTCTTTCTTGGCATTATCATCTAGTTTGCGCATGGGTAGCTCTTGGTAGAACTTCCACTTCTGTTGATACTCTGGCTGCTCGCTTGGTGGTATCCATCCCATTGTTTTCCAACGAATCGATATGTCAGTCCCTGCAGGTGTGTATACGTAATCTTTGTCCATTGTTTTCTCCTTAAAACAAATTCATTTGTATGGAAACGTTTCCACCAGAGTCATATCGACGTGAGTCACCCTTTGGATAAGGCTCGATGGCATATTTTAACTTAGACTCTAACATTTTCTTATACTTCTTGTCAGCATGGAAATAAATGTATCTGTGCTTGCGTGATCTCTGCACATAATAAAAGTCATCTCCATACTTTTCCTTCATAGTCTCAAGGCTCATGCCGTCTGATATGGTCTTCGAGTGCTTGTGCTCTTGTCCTTTGATTGTCCAATCTACTCTGTTGGCGCTTAAGCCTGTGTACAAGAAGTTTGTGGCCTGATAGACATATCCTACATGCCCATGCTCTGTATCAGCGTATGAGACGATTATGGAGGGCTTGGGAAGCTGTTTAATGCTGTGTGCCACCAAATAGCTTGCCTCGTTGTTTTTGTTGTTCATGAGGCATATCCGATTCAACTCCAATACTTGCTCTGAGTGTTAAATTCCACAAATTCCCATGCACAGAGACGGTGAGGCTGGGATGCCATACGTAATCACCCCAGTCAGCACCTCCTCTACGTACAAGCCAAATGCAAACATGATCTGAGGTATGCGCTTGGCGTAGTGTTTCTCTAACAGCCAAGGCTCTACTTCTATGTTCTTGATGGGTTGTACCCTCATGCATCTTCCATATGAGTTAGAAACTCTTCTAAAGTCTTGAGCATCTTTAATGCCTCTTCCTTTGGAATGACGCAATGGGCGCCACCGCCATGCACTTGAATGGACAACCAAATGTCTTGATCAAATTTACCGACATAAACTGCACGGCTTTCGTCTGCTTGAAATCTTATTGAGTCGCTCATGAATATCTCCTTATAGCCCCCGAAGGGGCATTAAATTTACTTCTTGGGGGTAACGCGGATGTCAGCACGGCCTTCTTTACGGAAGGTGTTGAGAACTTCTTCTGTGATACCGTATGCAACACATAAAGCCTGGTAGTCAACTGTACCCTTGACTTCGAAGAGAGCAACGTTGACTGAGTGCAACTCGCCTTTGTGTGTGCCAACGTCGTATTTGTTAGCGATGGAAGCTTTTAATTCTTTGACTTTGTCAGCCAATGCTTTGGCTTGTTGGTCGAGCACGTAGAGTGCATCGATGTCTGAGGTTAAAGACTCTACTGTTGAGAGAGCTTGGATGGTTGCTTGTGTTTCTGTAATCATGATAATTTCCTTTTTGGTTAAACCTGAATTTGTTTCAGTTCTTGTAGTCTAACAAAATATTAGATATTCTGTCTAGGGGAAACCCTTATTTTTGTAAAATAATTGAAAATATTTTAGTTTGTTGCTTTTTTGCTTAAAGTGGAGTTGTTGCCACTCAACTATTGTGAATCAACTCCACTACCCTCTTGACAGTGATATTCAGGGCATCAATCTCATCCATCTTGGCTATTGCCCAAGCCCTTTTCTCCCCATGCCAACCCATTTTGCTTCCTTGGTGGCAACTCTTACAGAGTGCTATGACGGTGTATTGCCTATGCTGTTTGACATGGTGTGCGTCGCTTGGCCCCTCTTGATCACACACTGAGCAAGGGAGGAGCTTTACGAGCCCCACATAAGCTTTTTCTTTTTCACTCAGATTGTTGTTCACATTGTTGCCCTGTCTGTATTGCGATTAGACGCCTCCAGAGAGCGCCATACGTCTACCCTTGCCTGTGCTGCTACTAAGCCCCACCTAAGCCCCTCCGCCTTCTCTACAGCCACGCTAAGCCCTTTTATCAACTCGATGTACTCTACGTCAGCATACGCTTCCATTTCAGCCGAGGCGACTGATTTACTTCCATTCTCCATGGCTGTCTTCATCAGCATCGCCTTTTTACTTTTTCGGAATTCTTCGAGGTAAGTCAACTCACCCTTGGCTTCTGCGTATTTCAATCCATGTGTGTAGATGTAATCCACAGCTTCAGAAATATTTTTGTCAGTCATTTTTGTGCTCCTGAATGAACATCCACGCTAGAACGATGGCGTAAATTACTACAGCAATGACACCGCCAAATGCCAAAGCCCATACCAATGCGTCAATCATTTTGTCTCCTATACCATTCAGCCAATAAAAGCGCCTCAGCGCGTCCGTTATCCTTCTGCCTATGCAATGGTGCCAGTGGCCATAGTTCTCGCGCCACAGCCATGCTATCGGCCTTGTTAGAGGTCAATCCCATGTCCTTCTTCCATTGCTGTGGTGTGACCATGTGAACCACCTTTGAGAACCGTTCAATGATGGTGATCGCAGAACCAAACGCCATACCAAATTTGAATGTGGAACTGACTCCTTGTTTGGGCATGGCGTGGACGGCTTCTAAGATGAACTCTACGTCTTGGCGCTCAATGGCTTGCTTCATCTCGGCAATGATGTCACGACTCAACAAGTGGTCACCGTTATGAATCATGTCTCCACACGACCAATAGTCACCGTGGTGATCGATCATCCCCCATGCGCCTGAGAAGCCAGGGTCTACGCCACAATAAATCATTTTTTTCCTTAATATTTTTATGTGTTGAGATCAGCTTCCCAATTATTTGGAAAATCTAATCCTGTGAATGAGAGTGATATAGACTTGTCAAGCGCCTCAACTGTATGCCACCAACAGAAAGGCATAAAGATCGCATCTCCTTCATTGACTACGACTTCAATAATCTTTACATCTCGCATTAGAGGATGTTTGTCAAAATCAATTTTCTTGGTATTGAGTTCGCTAAATATGGTGACATGGTTGTAAACCCTTGGCGTATCTAATATAGATACAATCTGCCATTTTTTACTTCCTACAATTTGCACATTGATCAATCCCATCAAGTCTTGGTGCATGGTGGTATAGGCACCTTTAGCACCCATCCATAAATAACCAGCGCCTTCATTGGGTGGTCTTTTCATAAAGTCGGGTAGTTCCCCAATTGCTTCATATAACTTTGGCAACTTTTCAATCAATCGGTTATTTGCAGTTATATACAAATTGTTGGACTCTTCTGTGGTCATGATGTAATCCAACAAGTCATGCAATTTGATTTGTTGTTTGTGATTGTTCATGTTTAACTCATAATCATTTTCAGAGTCCCTATTTCCCATGACCTCAACATCAATGTTGTCAAAGTTGTTGCGCATAAACTCAAAAGACCATGTTGTTTTGTCCCAGTTTTTTGTAAAGTCTTTGATGATGACAGGACGTATGGGTAGCCAATACTTTTCGTAAAATTCTTGGCGTGTTGGCATTTCAATCCGATCAATTGTTTCGTAATTTGGATTTTGTTGCCACAACATTTGAACGCTACGCATGGTGGCAGCATATTTTCCCTGAACTCTTAACAGTCTTTGAAATGCTAGATAAATTGGCGATGTTCTTATAGATTTAACTTCATCAAGTACATCTTTTAAAGAAACACCTCGTGCAAGCATAACTTGCGCAAGAACGTCTTCTGCTGAGCCACGAGCAAGATGTTCAGCAAACCATACTTTCCAATCATCATTCATAACTTTGATCCTTTTAAAACAAATGATGGGCACCGTTGGAGAATAAACCGCAACTGTTGTGTTGGCTTACCCTTCTTGTCGAGAATGGCGTGGCATAAACCATTTTTGTAGTGCTCACATTCGTAACAGAGACGACGATCATCATAGCCATCACGATCACGCATCATCATTGAATATGCCAAGTCTTCAGCTTCAGTCGCATCAAGACCATCAATAATAAATGTTGCCAATCTTGTTTGAAATCGTTTATCTTCTTTGTCAGTCATGTATTGCGCTCCTTCAGCTTAATTTCAATTCTTTTGTAGATTTGCCACGGCAAAAACTGATCAGGAGTTATGGCAAAGCATTCTTTGATTTCATCTTCTGTCAATCCTACCCATTCACGTTTAGTTGGCAAATCGTATTGGTGTCTGACAAAGACCATCTTATCGGGGTCTGTTGGGTGTGGTTTAAGTGGCATTGTTCTTCTCCTTCAGCTTGGCTTCAATGGCTCTGGCAAAAGACTTGGCATCGACTCCATCCCAAGGAATTTCATCGTCATCTTTCAGTCCTACCCATGTGCGAGTTTGTACAGTTGACATAGCCCAATCAAGCCATTCTTTTGCGTCCATTTCGTAATAGCCAACAGGCCCGACAGATGCCAACTCTTCACCAAGCCTGATTGCGGCTTTATGCCACTGCTCATTTTGGTAATTATCAGACCACGCATTTAGTTCATCAATGGTGTACCAAGGGCGTGTATTTTCATCCATTGTTCTTATCCTTCAGCTTGGCTTCAATGCGTCTAGCATACACATCAATCGTCTGCGTTGGCAAACCTTGCAGACATTCTTGTATCTCTTCATCAGTCAGTCCTACCCATGTGCGTTGTTGTTGGTCTTTGTACAGCGGGATAGCGCCATCATCATTTTTGTCTGTTTCAAACCAAAGTCGCAAGCCCGTGTCATAGCCAAACCAACCTACTGCGTTCCAATATTCAAAAGGCTCATCTTTGGTTTCTAGTGCTTCTTTAATGGCGGTGATGGCATTTTTTTCAATTTCATATTGCTCATTATTAGGTTCTGTCCAAGAATTTTCTAACGCCTCTAATGCAAGGCGTAATGCTTCGTCTTTAGTCATGTGTTCTTTTCCTTGTTAGGCCATTGCGCCCAAACTATTGGTCTACCAATTAAGTGTTCTTTCTCATAAACAATTTCAACAAACTCAAGAGGAGACACTTGCACGGGTCTATCTTTTGTTTCTAGTGCTTCTTTGATAATTTCAATAGCCTTGATGCGTTTGTCGTAATCAAAATCAGTTAGAGCTTCTAATGCAATTTGTAATGCTTCTTTAGTCATTTCGCATCCTCCCAAATCCATCCCAACAATTCAGTTGTGTTTTTGATTTGTTTATCTGTTGGTTTTTGAAACATTGCAAATTTTGTTGTAGGCCCACCACCATACAAACACCAATAACCAACTGGTTCAGGAGGTTTGTAAAAAGTAATTTTTGTTCCTATGATTTCTTCTTTGGTTTTCATTCTTGTCCCCTTCCATCAGGATGTTCGTTAAATTCTGTTACCGCTTGGTGATGCAACATTGGCGCATTGCGTTTTAAATAACGCATTGCTGATCTTTTCCAATGTGGTTGATTGATGCAACTTTTAAAAATGATATGGTTTGCTTCTTCAACTGCTTTTTCTGCTACCAGTTTGGAAAATTTCTCAAGATACTCAAGCCCAATGATTGGCATCCAGTTCACATCAGTTGCCAAATGAAGACCTGACTTGTGCGCCATCTCTATGATTTCTTCTTTAGTCATGCTGGTATCCTCACATCAGTTGGGCGTTTCTTGCCACTTAGAATCTCTTGTAAGCGCATTTCCGTCTTGCGGTGGCAGTGAATCATGGTTCGCTCGTCTAAGTTCTCTATCATCGTTTGATAGTCGTCAATGATTCCACGAATAACTTTCATCTCGTTGCCAGAGAATCTCATCACCTTCTTGTCTTTGTAGCGTTGCGCAGAACTCGCCATGGCATCTATCGCATCTTTGATCAAGCCATCTTCATCTTTCGCAAACCCCATCTCGACTAGCATTTCCATCATGTTGATTGCCTGAGAAATGATCTTCCAATCATCAGTCGTTGGATTCTCCGCGCGTTCAATCGACGCCAAGGAAGTCCTAATGATCATCATCTGATAGTCACGCCTATGAGCCTTCATCGGGTGGTCAGGGCTTGCCATCATTGCATCCATTACTGAGTACGTTAACTTGTATTTCATCTTTACTCCTTACCCCACAACATTGTGGTCTGACTAGTCTAACACAAAGTTTGATTTTGAAAAGAAAAAAATATCACCCTTTGATTTTTTTGTTCAACCCCTCATTCCTTATTAATCCCTTACTGTCTATTTTTTGTCTGCTCCGAGGTGGACAGACTCAGCCCTCCCAAGAGGGGATGAGCCTTTACAGATTCTGCTCGTCGGAGTATCTGACTCGTCAGTCGTTCGATGTAGGGGCACTCACTTCGCCACCCCTTGCTCTGTCTCAACATCTTTCCCGTAGTAGAGCTATCCCCCAACCGCTACCGCCAGTGCGCGTCCAGTTGGGCGAGTAAGGCCACAAAGCAAAAAACCCATTGGTGAACGAGCTTTAGGCTTGGTTGCCGCATAGAGAAGTGCAGTACCACTTTCTCTAGCTTTGACGAAGCCCGCTCACCAATGGGTTTGCGAGTGCGTTTGTACTGAACTACAACGGGTTACCAATCCGTTGACGTATGGATTATATCAATCAAGCACTAACGCTTGTCAACACCTTTCTACGTAATTGCATAATTTTTCCAACAACAGCAAACAATCCACTCTTAACGTGTAGATCATTGGCATCAAATCCAACAGTATCTGCCATCGTCCAAGGGAGTCCTGTTTGCTCTGCGGACTTCTCGCCAGTCTTTGACTCATCATTATCAGCAAACACAAAACGTTGCCCCTTGATCTGGTCGGCAACCTGAACCAGATTGGATGCCGAAAAGCAAACCACCACAGACGCATCAGAACCGATGCTACGAAGCGCATGGTACACGGACAAGCCTGTGGCATACCCTTCGACCAACCACGTCTCTGAGGCTGTTTTAGAGCCTAGTCGGTGGACTGCATTCTTAGCCCTCATGCCAGAAAGCATTTTCTTCTCGTACTTCCTCTCCTCCATGTTCCACCAGATTGACTGGTAGCCTTGGAGTTTATTCGTGACCACGTTCCTCATGGGGATTAAAAGACGGTCTTCAGAGACTAAGCCTAGCTCCTCTGGAAATCCTTTGATCACGAGGTAACCATGCTCTTTGAGGTCAGCCCTTTTTAGAATGATGTCAGCCTTTTCAGACGCCAACTCATAGGCTCGATCCTTCTCTGAGTTCGCAACTTGGCGTTTTAAAGCCCACTCACGCTTTTCTTGATCTGTCCATGGTTTGGCATGGGGATCCTCGTACCAGATCGTCCTAGCCTCTCCTGACCAGTCAAAGACCCATCCGCGCTGACCGTCCCAGAAGTAAGCACCGTTGCCACTCTTAGGCTTATCCACGGTACCGCAGCGTTTGATCTTGTCGGAAGGGTATAAACGGGATGGATCAACCTCCACCCCATGGGCTCGTGCAAAGTCTATGAAGCTCATTTTTGCATCCCCTTACGCCAAGCCATATTTAGTTGCGTAATCTTGTTCACAACATTTCTAGATATCTCAACCTGTGGTGCTGAGGAAAACTGCCACATAGGGTCTTGGCCAGTGATCTTTTTGTACAAGTGATATGCCCTACCCTTTTGAGTCTCAGGCTTGCTATGGAACTTGGCATAGGTCACCACTTGATGCCACAAGTGCTGAGCGTTGTTTGCGAGCTTTTTCTTATTCTTCCCCTCACCGATAAAAATCTCTTGCATGTGACCTGGCAACGTTTCCGTGATTGCTTGGCTGATCTTCTCGTACCCACAGCCCATACAACGCTTGGCAAAGGGTTTATATCCACACCGAGGACAACCCTTCAACTCGTAGTCCTCGTCCTTTCTGATCTTCTTGTCAAGCTTCTCGCCATCGTCTAAGGCGTCGAGACCGTTGAAGTAAATCTCCGAATAGTCTTCAGCAAAACGGATAATGTTGCCACTGAAGTCTAAAAGGTAACAGTCCTCCTTGTTGGGTGCCGACCTCAGCCCACGCCCCCACATCTGGATTGCGGTGGACAATGACTTTCTCAATGGTCGTGCATCACACACACAGCCTACGTCGGGCACGTCAAATCCCTTGGCTAAGGCTTCCACGCTGATCAAAATCTTGAGAACACTATCATTCTTTCTATACTCATCCAAGAGCATCTTGCGCTCAGCCTTAGTGGTCTCAGAGGTAAAGACAGCAGCCATCACGCCTTGGTCAATGAACTGCTTAGCCAACTCTTTACAGTGAGCAATCGTAGCTCCAAAGACAATCGTCTTCCGATTCTCAGCAAAGCGCCTCCATTCGGTGACCACGTCCCCCACGATCTTCATGCCACGTTCTTCGGCCGCCTTGTCTGTCCACTCCCCACCAGCCGTCTCCGCGCCCTTCATATCGGGCTTGGTGCAAGAAAATATCCTCATGGGTACTAACACCCCTGACACCGTCAGATCGTGCATTGTGGTGGCGTTAATGAGGTTTGAGAAGATCTTTCCCATCCCAGTAGAGAATGGAGTTGCTGACAGACCAATGACCGCAGCCCCAGTCTGCACCGCATAATCAGTCCACGCCTTGTACATGGTATGGGCTTCGTCCACCACAAGGACATCCATCTTTGGCCAGAACTGACGCTTGGCGATGGTCTGAACTGAGGCGATCTGTAGGAGTTGATCTGGATCACGCCTCCAATGGTTGGCTTGGATGATTCCATGATCTTTGAGGCCATACTTCTCAGCCACATCAGAGGTTTGGTCGATCAGCGTGGTTCGATCACAAAGGAAGACTGCTCTCTTCCCCTTTTGCATGGCTTCGTTGCAGATGCGCATGCCGAGGTAGGTCTTACCAGCACCCGTAGGTGCCATGATCACTTGGTTCTTGTGGCCATTCTTAAACCCTTGGCGAAGTGCTTCATGGGCTTGAGTTTGGAAGGGTCTTGGTGGTGGGAAGGTTGTTCCATCATCACTCTCACTTGGAGCTAGGACTTCAGTCATTTTTTGGCTTTCTTAATCTTGTCTAATTCACGTTGGGCTTTCTGTAACAACTCCACAGCTTTGTTCTTTTCTCTCATCAAAGCATTGACTCGGCTCTGTAAGCTTGCATTGTCATCGCTTAACCTCTTGACTTCAGCGTGTAGGGTAGCAATCACATCATCAGATTCTAGAATCTTATTCATGACCTCCATGTCGCGCTGAATCATCAATTGATTCGCCTCAAGCTCATCCACAGAAGGTGCAAAGTCTTGAGTCATGGATGGTTTTGGATCAACTTCAACAGGCTCTTGGGTGGTAACGTTACCACTTGTTTGGGTTTCTTTTGAAGGTTTAGTGGTAACGTTACCAGTTTTCTTATCACCCTTCATAATGTTAAGCACAAAGGGGTGAGAGACTTCACACTGCCTAGCAATCTCACGGGCTGATGCGTTTTCGTTATCTGGGTCTTCTATGGCATCTAGTACGGCATTGCGCTTCGTTTCATAGTCACGCGCCATACCATGATGGGCGTTTGCTTTTCTGGCCAACCTCTTTGCATCTTGGAGGGTGCCTTCTGTAACTTTACATTCTGCGGTCTTGAGCCCCATAGCTTTAATGGCAAAGTAGCGATGAAAGCCATCCCATAACCAATAATGAGTACCATCAAAAACAACTTGCAAAGGCGGAAAAACAACGTCATCGAGCATCCTTTCTTTATACTCTTTTACCGTGTCTTGGTTAATTGATTTCCTGAACTGGGTTCCCCCATCAAGTCTGATTGCGTCAAGTTTTAACATATTCATACATTCTCCTGAAAAAAAATCGAGGACGGGATTCTCACCTTTCGGTGTTGGCGGACTAGTGGGTACTAGCAGAATCCCGACCTCGATTCACCCAATGAAACGCCGCCAAGCGTTTAAAAAACTATATCACAGATACAAGTCTGGTCGCATCTCTTTGCGTGTTACCAAGCCTTGTGTCGCCTTCTCAATCGCTATTGCAAGCTTAGGAGATGCCTTCCTCACCCCACTAAGTATTTGCCCAAGCCATGTAGGGGAGATGCCCAAATACTCAGCCATCTCAGCCTTCGCCCCCCTTGGTTCGTCTTTAAAATATTCCTCTAACGTCATTGTTTACCTCTGTTGTTTTTATTGTAATCTAATAATTTGTTGTTGTCTAATCTAATTTCGTGTTATAGTGCGTCTGCGTTCGATTTGAACGTGTTATCTCGTTATTGGAGAATGTTATGGCTTTTTATGTTGAAGAATCTGGTGGAGCATTTGAGTCAACTCCACCTGGTATGCACCTAGCGCGGTGCTACCGAATTGTTGATCTAGGCACTCAAAAGACTGAGTACATGGGTCAAGTCAAGTTCCTACACAAGATCATGCTTGGATGGGAAATCCACACCACCAAAGAAGATGGCACAACGCTCAAGATGCGTGACGGTCGTCCCTTTGCGATGTTCAAGAACTACACCCTATCGTGGAGCGAGAAAGCCAATCTAAGGCTTGATCTACAGTCATGGAGGGGTAAGCCATTCACCCAAGAGGAAATGCGTCGCTTTGACTTGGAAACAGTCCTTGGTGCTTGGTGCTTGCTGAACGTGATTGAGCGACCAGGCAAGGACGGCAAAACCTATGTCAACATCGACACCGTGACTCCAGTCCCATCCATGATGAAGAAAGCAGGTCTTCCTGAAGGCGTCAATAAGATCGAGATGTTCAACCTCGACAACCCCAATTGGGATATGTTTGAGACATTTAGCGACAACTTGAAGGTCAAGATCATGGCGTCACCTGAGTTCAATAAGGCTAAGGGTGGCAACAACTCCACTTCATCTGTTGCAAGTATTGATGAAGATGTGGACTCGGATATTCCGTTTTAGAACTAAAGGATTATAAATGACTACTATTATTGCAAGAGCTTCTGAAGGAACGCATTGGTACCGTGCTGAGGACGGAGCACCTCAGTACACCGTGAAGGCAAAGAACGGCTCAGACCGCCCTACAACGCTTGGAGACGCTCGCAAGATGAACTTGGTGCCTTCGGTATCAACCATTTTGAAAGTCATCGCTAAGCCTGGTCTTGAGGTGTGGAAGAACGAGCAAATGCTGTTGGCAGCGCTCACCCTCCCACGCGTCCAAGGCGAGACCGAGCAAGCCTTCATTGCTCGCATCGTTGCCGACTCCAAGGAAACGGGAAAACGCGCAGCCGAACGGGGAACTCGTGTCCACGAATCCATTGAGAAGTGGTACGGTGGACGCAAGGATGTCGAGCACATTGACATCGCCAAGGCATTCGAAGAAAAGGTGTTCGAGCACTTCGGTACTCACCCCTTCCAAGAATGGCTCACAGAGCGTTCTTTCTCCAACAACATGGGGTACGGTGGTAAGGTGGATTTGCATTGCATGCCAGACGAAACAGCCCCCTTGGGGATCGTTTTAGATGCCAAGACCAAAGAGTTTGGTGAGGACGACAAGATCGAGGGCTATGACGAACAGTGTATGCAACTCGCAGCCTACCGCTATGGTTTAGGCATCCCCCATGCTCGCTGTGCGAATGTGTTTGCATCGGTCAGTTACCCTGGTCTTATTCGCATTGTTGAATGGTCAGAAGCCGACCTCAAACGTGGGTGGGAGATGTTCCAAACCCTTTTGCACTACTGGAAAATCAAAAACAACTTTGGAGTCTGATATGGAGTTAAATGCTAAACAGGTCGGAGAAGCCTTCAGAACGGTCATGCTTGAGGAGAATCACAACTTTCTAGAGGATGACCTCGTCTTGCTTGCAAACGCGTTTGTACGCTTTGCTGAGCCCCTTATCAGGGCTGATGAGCTTGAGAAGTGCGTGGAGATCACCAGAGGACTCAACACATTGGTGGGACAACGCTTGAAACAAGTTCGCTACTACGAATTAAACGAAGCATAAAAAAAGCCCCCGATGTTGAGTCGGGGGCAAATGGCTTCTGCAAAGAAGAGGTAAAAATGGTACTTGCGATATTTATTGTTTTAGCTTTGTTGCATTCATCAGTTTTTTGGTTTGTGTTTTTTTATTTAAAAAATTATCGTTGACGGTTACCCATTGGATCGTATTCACTTGTATCCAACTGATATTCTTCTGGATGTTTTTCTAAGTATTTCAATCTATCTGATGCACCCAAATACAAAGGAGATGCAACACCAAGTGCTGGCAATAACCCTGCACTGCCAATAAATGGAGCTAAAAGAGGTGAAATGGTTCCAATCGTTGCAACACCTGCGCCTTCTTTGTCATTGTTTGCTATTCTGTTGTACACATCTGCAGCGCCCAACCCTGCGGTTGCTCCCAAAAAAGCCCCTTTGAGTGGCATGCCAATCAAACCCTTCAGATATGAACCAAACTGTGAAGGTGTCTTTGATGCAACTTGCTGTGGAACTTGACTAGCTGCCAAACTTTCGACTGCTTCAGTTGGCGCAACAATTCCAGACTTTGTTGATGCTACGCTTCCCATTTCAGACAAGGGTTTCATCTCTCCAGTTATGATGCCCAACTTTTTGAGCCTCTCCATAATCTCTCTTTGCTTACGAGCTTCTTCAGCTATCTGTTGGGTTCTTAAGTTGTAAGTCGTCTGTGATTGTCTTCCAGTAATACCAGTGTCTTTTTTAGTACCTTGAAAAGCTCTGGTGTGTTGTTCATCAGTTGGAATCAAAGAACTTTCTTCAGACACAGGTGCAGTGTTTAATTGTGTTGGCGCTACTTGTGGTGAACCTTTTATAGTTCCCAAATTGCCTTTGTTTAATGCATCATATGCATCTTTATATGCATCAAGTTTAGCCTTGACTACTGCAGCAGTGCTTCCAATACTTGCGCCACCCAATCCTCCTGCTACGGCAGCGATGGGCTCAGGTATTTGAAATTGTTTAGAAACAGGTTCTGGATTATTAGTGGTTGTGACAAGAGGTGCGCCTTCATTTGGAATGGATGGTACGCTAAAGGATTTTTCTTCTTTAGGTTTAGTTCCACTTTCAAATTCAGCAATAGCGTCTGCTATTTTTTCATAAGAATTTTCAGGAAACTTTTCTCCCGTACTATTCAAACCCAAACGATCTGCAAGATGAATTTTGTAATTCATATTTGTGTCTTCGGAGTTGTCTCCACGAGGAGCATATTTTTCCACGAAAGAACTAGGCGTATCTAATCCATTTTCAACCTTATGTTGAATGTCATTGACCAGTGCTTGACGCCCATATTTTCGGTTTTCAAATATTGCAAAACCATTGTCATCAACTCCAATTTGCCCTTCATAGGTAAGACCTTTTGGAGGACGCAAATTCCCAGGGTTATTATTAAATTCAGCAATTGATTCCATATCAATCCCTTACAAAGTCGCCTGTTTTTGGATCTTTATGCCATCCCTTTGGAGCACTTCTTGGTGCTTGTCTATTTTGACTTGTTGGCTTTTCAACTGATGGTGTTGGCTTGCTTTCATCACCAGGGTAGAACCACTTTGGAGTTTGTTCAAGCGCTGATTTACCAGCAAGCTCTTCACGAAGCCTACGAGTTTCATTTCTAAACTCTCTTACTTCATCTGTACTCATCAAATCGCTTTTTGCCAATCCTTTTTTATGGCGCAAGTTATTCATCTCAATGTTTCTGTAGGCATTCAATCCCAATTGATCAAGGATGCCAACAAAACCTGCTTGCGAATTCATCAAGCTTGGTGAACGCTGAGTGCTGAGATAACTAGCTGCGTCCGTAGGATTATTCAAACCACTGCGCAATCTGATATCTAGTTCTGCAATTCCTTTAATTAGCTTATCAGCCTTAGCTCTTGTCTCTGGATCAGCATTCTTAAGCTTTTCCATAGATGCATTAACAAGACCCTCTATGGCTGCTTGTTGATTTCCACCGTATTTATCTAAGAACGCACGGTATTGTGAAAACAAGTCTCCATTAGATGCCAAAGAAAATAATGGTGCCAACTTGGGATCGGTTGACAATCTTCTCAATGGGGTCAAGTCATCCAAAATGTCATGGGCTTGCTCGGCATCCATGGCAGATTTTTGTCCCTCTTCAAGAGCTTGTTTATTCAAATCAGCTGCATTCTTGTAATGCAAATCTTGTTTTTGTGAAAAAGTCAAAGCATTCCATTTTTCAGGATCCTGTCCTTGTGGAACTGTGTTATTTACAGCATTAACATATTGATTTCTTCTTTCTGGAGTTGTACCAGAAAATTTGTTCATGTCATTGAAATCATTAACAAGTTGCAATGACGGATTTGATTGCATGGCTTGTTGTGTTTTTAAACTTGATTCTGTAGCTGCGCGTCTTTCTTGTTCAAATTCAGGACGCTTTTCAATTGATTTTGCAATTGCTGATTCAGGATTCAAGCTATAAATATGACGAAGTTTACTGATGTCATATTTACCTTCTTTGTCATAATCTTTAATTGCTTGCTCTTGTGCAACTGATTGAGCCAAAGTAGATCTACCACTGGCAACTTCTGCTCGCATCCTTGCAATTGTTGGTTCAATTGATCTTTGTGCTTCTTGTTGTTCACCAGCAGCTTCAGCAGCACTACCAAGCGAAGCCATAAAGCCACCAAGTTGAGGCTTAGCAAATCCTGCTGCAATTTTGTACCAATTTGGTTGTGCATAGCGTTCTTCTAAGCTTTTAATTAATTTCTCAGTTGCTCCAAGTGCTTCATCTTGTGCAGCTTTTACTTCAGGAACATCTCTGCCCACAGGATTAAACTTTCCTAAATCCAAGGGGCTTTTAATATCTTGAATTGTAGGATATTCGGTTTTCTTAGGATCTGCCATGATTTATTCCTTATTGATCTTCTTCAGGAGAAACAGCTTTACCTGTAATGTCCACATAACCACCTACACCGCCATTGGCAGATGCATCCCAATACAAATTGACTCCATTTGAATTTGTTCCAACAAATGTTTCATTTGATGGAGTTGGGTTCGTCAATCCTTTGTATAAATTTTGAATTCCAGTTGAAAGAGCTGCTGCGGCTGGTGTTTGTGATAATGCACCAAGAGTACCAAGTGCAGACAATGGTGAACCTTGTGCCGTAGTTGTAGTTGTTGTTGGCACACTGTATCCACGAAGCAAACTTGACAAAGTAGACAAGTTTGTCAATGGAAACAATTGTTGATTCTGAGCAATAGTTTGTTGTTGGCCACCCAATGTAGACAAAGCATTGATGCCACCCAAACCAAGCGCTTGATTTGTGCTTGCAAGATTTGCTTGTTGTTGACCAACATTAGTTAAGTTTTGTTGACCTGCGGAGGCCGCATTCGCTGCCGTGCTACCCAACTGACCTTGCAATTGATTCTGTTGCTCAGCAGTTTGTAAAGCGGTGTTGTATCCAGTGTTCATTAACTGACCGATTTGAGTGTTCAAATCATTCATTGCATTCGCGTTTACTTGACCCAATACCTGAGCGCCACGTTGTGAACCATACTGACCAGTACCCACACCAGCAGAGGTTGCATTGGGATCAAGGTTCTGCTGAATGTTCCTCATACCAATGTTGCTCATTTGATTAGCAACCGAAGAAGCAAAGGGATCCATGTTCGCAGCTGCTTCTTGCGCTGGGTTTGCGCCTGCCGCACTCAAATATTTATTTGCTGATGATAATGGCGAAGTCGATGTGCCTGCATTACTTAATGTATTTTCGGCATTTACCAGTTCAGGTTGATAACCAGTCGCTGCTTGTCCAACTTGGTTAAACGCTTGCTGTTGTAGATCAGTAGGCCCAACAAATTGAGCGCCAAGTGTTGGATCATATTTTCCTGTTTGAGGATTAATTCCTGCTTGTTGAGCACCTGCAGTCGCTACTCCACTCAGATAATTTGTATAGTAATCTGGTGTTGTGGTTGCTTGCGTTTGTGATGACTGAAGTAAGTTTGCCATGTTTATCCTTTCGCCATCTTGAGGTATTCAAGAGGTGACTTTGCCTTTGGTGGTATTTTAGTATCAGGAGCGCTTCTTTTGTGCGCTCTTAGCTCTTCTCTCATGGTATCTAACAACTTTGACCCTAATTTGTTGTCTCCACCACCCAAGGCGGTGACGAAACTAGCTGGGAAGACATACTCCCCATCTGCAATCTTGGCGGGGACAGGGTTTCCACCCTCCGACATATTGTGGGGTATTTGATGGTGGAATTTGGTTAAAACTTCAGCACCAGCCTTACTTGAGCCGTCGCCCAAGGAAGCCACGGTATCCGCGTCCATCACATAGTCTCCATCATGGAGCATCGCTGGGATATCGTCGCTCTGACCCGTTCCACGACCTGATGCATAGTATCCTGTCAAACCAGTGATAAATTCGGGATTATGACCCTTTGGCATGGCTTCATGGTACTTGCTAGGCAGACCCCCTTTGGCAAGCACAGAAGTGCTTGGAGCTTCTCTCCTGATGCCTTGCTTAAGGTAATGTAGAGGACTTATCCTAGACTCTTGTTGTGTCACGGGTGCAGCTTGAAGCATAGTAGGGGCTACAGGCGCAATGTTCCTGTACTCCGTTTGTTTTACCAAATCTTGGAAAGTGCTACCCCCCTCTGCAGCAAAGAGAAACTTCTGCGCCTCTGGTGGTTGTTCTGACTTGATCTCTTTATTCAATTGAGCCAATTGCTCAGCAGTGGGTTGGTCTGACTGTTCTTCTTTTTTGGTTTGTTTAGGAGCATTGATTCCTTCATTAGTTAATATTCGAGCAAGCCCAGGGTCTAAGCTATCGTAAAGTTGTTTTAACTTTTGTAATTGAGATTTTTCTCCATAAACAGGTGCTCCTGCCAACATAGTGGCAACCATTGGCAAGAAACTATCTTTGAAAGGAGATATAGATGTTGGAGTAACTGTGGGCGTAACAGTAGTAACAGGTGTTACTGAGGTAATAGGAGTTACGGTAGTCACGGGTGTCACTGTTGTCACTGGGGTCACTGGTGTGACGGGGGTGACAGGGGTGACTGGGGTGACGGGGGTGACAGGGGTGACTGGGGTGACAGGGGTCACTGG
>Ga0207959_1000032_pt1 | contig 43725 bp, 50 predicted proteins | sample CryBogCBH20Aug07_FD_184609 | JGI IMG/M metagenome (GOLD analysis project Ga0207959, IMG submission 184609) | Freshwater microbial communities from Crystal Bog, Wisconsin, USA - CBH20Aug07 (SPAdes) (version 2) | ecosystem: Environmental > Aquatic > Freshwater > Lake | place: Crystal Bog... | reverse complement strand
ACGCGCAATTTCATCTTCTCTGTTCACTTCAATGCTCACTTTAGCTTTCAAAACAAACTCCTCAGCCCGGCACACATGGTCCCAAGCGTTCCAGAGCATCTCGCTCGTCTTTTCGTCATTGGTCTTCAACAGGTGTAAATGATACGCCAGCCGCTCCAACTGGCTATAGATTTCGTTTATGTCCATCATGTCTCTCCTTGTCTGGTCCGCCCACCCTCAAACATTTTTTCCAAAGACGCAAGAACTTTTTTTTATACTTTATGAAGGAAATATAGGGCAAGCTAACAGATTGCTTTTTCCTACCTTGGCGTAGTATTACCAAGTCAGAGGTAGATAATGACCGCACCTGCCACTACGCCGCTCACGTATAACGGCTACGTCACGACTGTAGCGACTATGGCAGTCCTTCCCACGCAGACGGTGGGCGGGATCGTCAGCACGACCGATACGCAATTCAATTCCGTCATCCCGCAGATGTTAAACTATGCGGAACTGAGAATCCAGCGCGACCTCGATCTGCTGCAATCCCAGGTCGAAAACGACACGTATAGCATATCCTCGGGCAGCAATCTGGTTCAGATCAGCATCAACGACTTTGTCACCCTGCAAACCGTCAGCGTGACCGCTAATGGCGCTACGACGCCCCTGTTGCCGGTGACGAAGCAGTATATCCAGAACGTCTACCCATCGTCCTCCACGACCGGCGTTCCGGCTTATTTTGCCGTCTATGGCGGCGACCTGACGACCTATGGCGATACATATCAGAATATCATCGTCGGCCCCTGGCCGGCAGCCACCTACCCGCTCGTCTTGACCGGCACGATCCGGTTGCAGTCCCTGAACGCCAACAGCACCAGCAGCACGGCGGCAAGCACGAACACGACTTGGATTTCGACCTACCTACCCGATCTGCTCTTACAGGCCAGCATGATCTTCATATCCCAATACCAGCGCAATTTCGGTGCGGCCAGTTCTGACCCAAGCATGGGGCCGACGTATGAGATGCAATATCAGACACTATTGAAAGGGGCCATGGTCGAGGAGGCCCGGAAGAAGTTCCAAAGCACCGGCTGGGCGTCTGAATCGCCTGCGGCGGTTGCTACACCGACGCGGGGCTGACGATGCCTCGCGCAGCACTGCAACTCATCCCTGGCGTCGATCAGAACGAGACCCAGGCGCTTAACCAAGCTGCCATCAGCGAATGTAACCTGATCCGCTTTATATATGACAAAAAGGGGCAGGGGCTGGTTCAGAAGCTGGGCGGGTGGACGGCTTACTACCCGCAGCCTATCCAGACGATCACCCGCGCCTTGTGGGCTTGGGAAGATACCAATGCCGTGCAGTATTTGGCGCTGGGCAACCAAGCATCAACATCGAACCTGCAATCGTCATTACAAATTATCAGCAATAGTAATCTGACAACTATTACACCGCGCACTCTAACGACCAACCCTTCTCTTAACTTTAGCACAGTTAGCGGCAGTTCTACTGTTACTATTATTGATAGCGGTATATCAACAAGCAGCTTTGACACTGTTTTTATTTCAACGCCGGTCAGCATCGGCGGATTGATCTTGTCTGGCTTTTATCCGGTGACAGTTGTTAGCGGCACGACGTATACGATCCAGGCGCTTAGTTTGCTTGGCACGCCCGCCCTGGCGACCTCGACAGTGTCGAACGCTGGCGCTGTTCCGCAATATACGACAACGAACAGTTCATCCATTATCACGGTGACGCTTGCCAATCATGGGTATGCGGTCGGCGGCACGTATTCTGCGTTGATCCCGACCGTCTTCAATGGCGTGACCATCTTCGGCAATTACACCGTGCAGTCGGTTCCATCGACCAGCACGTTTACGATCCAAGCATCTACGACCGCCAATGCTGCCAGCAGCGTCTATGAGAACGGCGGGTATGCCAACCTTGTCTATTATATTGGCTTTGGTCCTGTTCCTGCCGGGACCGGGTATGGCGTCGGCGGGTATGGATCGGGCGGGTATGGGTCTGGCACGGCGATCACGCCGACCACCGGCACGCCGATTTATACGAACGATTGGACGATAGACAATTTTGGGCAGATCATGGTTGCCTGCCCTGTTCCTGCATTAAACGTGGTTCTGAACAGCGTATCGACTGTTGGCAAGTCTGGTAGTTCTGTGACGTTTACCTTCAGCACCGCATTTACAGTGCCGGTTGGCAACCTCATCACTGTCACCGGCATGTCGGTGTCTGCCTATAACGGCACCTATTCGGTTTCTTCCTCGACCTCGACTTCGGTGACGGTTGCTTATAGCGGTAGTGGGTCTGGTGCTGCGAGCGGCGGTGTGATTACGACCATCGACCCGGCTTCCGGTCCAATCTTCTACTGGGACCCGACGAGCGGGGCGACGACGGCCACCGTCATGTCTTACGCGCCGCCGGTCAACGACGGCATCTTTGTCGCCATGCCGCAGCGGCAGATCGTGGCATGGGGCAGCACCTTCACTGGCATCCCAGATCCATTGCTGATCCGCTGGTGCGACGTTCAAAATTTCAATTCGCCGGGTTCTTGGATCGCGCAGTCCACCAATCAGGCCGGGTCGTATCGGCTGCCGAAGGGGTCGAAGATCGTCGGCTGCCTGCAAGGACCGCAACAAGCTTTAGTATGGACCGACCTTGCCATCTGGTCGATGCAGTATATCGGTCAGCCTTACATCTATGCCTTTAATGAGATCGCCGTTGGCACGGGCATGATTGCTCGCAAGGCGGCGGGCTCGTTCAATGGCGTTGTCTATTGGATGGGGCCGACGCAGTTCTATCAACTGTCTGGTGGCGGTGTGACGCCGATTGCTTGCCCCGTATGGGACGTAATCTTCCAGGACCTCGATCAGACCAATCTTCAGAAAATTCGCTGCGCGGTAAATTCCCGGTTTGCGGAAGTCTCGTGGTATTACCCGACGTTATCCTCGGGTGGCGAGGTTACGGCTTACGTCAAATATAACACGATGTTGCAGACCTGGGACTACGGCCAGCTTGGGAGATCGGCCTGGATCAACGAGTCGGTGCTTGGTCCGCCGATTGGGGCCGATCCTTCGCAGCTATATATCTATCAGCATGAAACGTCGCCTGATGCCGCCAACGGCACCCAGGCGGTTGCGATGAACAGCTATTTCCAGACCGGTTACTTTGCGATCAGCGAAGCCGATATGAAGACGTATATCGACCAGATTTGGCCGGACGCTAAGTGGGGATACTTTAACGGCACGACAAACCCGCCGACGTCATCGCCTTCAGCGACATTAAATATCACATTTTATGTCGCTGATTACCCTGGCGCCACACCGCAGGTTTTTGGTCCCTATCCCGTTACCCAGGCTACGACATGGCTTTCGCCGCGTTTCCGGGGGCGTTTGGTATCGGTCTTTATCGGCAGCACTGACACCGGCACTTGGTGGCGTATCGGCAATATGCGCTATCGCTATTCACCTGACGGGAAATTCTGATGTCTGGCTCATTAACTAATATCCTGACTGCCGCGCAAAACATCGTCACCGCGTTGAACGGTGAGGCGCAGACGACCTTGCAGATTGCCGGCAACAAAAATGTGACCGGCATGACGGCGCAGACGGTTGTGTCGATCAATCCTGGCCGCATGTGTTCAGTTGCCGTGATTGTCGCCGGGTCTGCTTCTGGCTCGATCTATGACGCATCCTCGACCGCGACGGCTACGTCTGCGCGATTGCTGGCGACGATCCAAAATACCGTCGGGGTTTATGTCATCAACATGCCGGTTGCTTACGGCATAGTCGTCACTCCTGGCACCGGCATGACCGTGGCCGTTAGCTACTCGTGAGGTTGTCATGCCGTTGATGAAGGGCCGCAGCCAGAAGACGATCTCTTCCAATATAAGCGAAATGATTCACGCCGGACATCCGCAGGATCAGGCGGTTGCTGCCGCATTGAATGTGGCCCACAAATCCCGCGCAACCGGCGGCGGTCTTTACGCAAACATCCATGCCAAGCAAGAGCGCATTGCCCACGGTTCGCATGAGCATATGCGTAAGCCCAGCAGCCGCGGCGCACCTACGGCGAAGGCGTTTAAGCTGGCGGCGAGGACGGCAAAGGCCGAGGGCGGCAACCTCATGGGCTACCCCAATCCAATCCCGCCGCTAAACACGTCACCGCCCGGCATCCCTGGCGTTGGTCCTACGCCGGGTAACATTCCACCGATCCCCAAGCCACCCATGCCGCTGGGTGGCAAGACGACAAAGGTTCATGTCGGCCCCATCCACAGCGCCGTTGCTGGCCGCACCGACCACTTGCCGATGCACGTTCCTTCAGGTGCTTACGTCATCCCGGCTGACATTATCAGCGCAATGGGCGAGGGCAACACGAACGCCGGTTTCAAGGTAGCGAAGTCGATATTCAGCCAGCCTTTCTATGGCACCCAGGGCGCTGGCAAGGGCATGCCATATAAGCAGGGCGCTATGCCCTACGGCGGGCATAAAGGCATGCCCTACGGCGCTTCTGCGGCCCCTTACGGCCAGCCTATGCCGAGCAAGGCAGCGGGTGGTTCGACGGGCGAAGTGCCGATTGTTGCTGCCGGTGGAGAATACGTCATCCACCCAGACGATGTTGCCAGATTAGGCCACGGTTCTCTGGATGACGGGCATCGTATACTTGATGAATTTGTGAAAGGATTTAGAGCAAAGACAATTAAGACTTTGAAAAACCTCCCTGGACCAAAGCGTGATTAAGCAATTACAGAAAGTGTTCTTTTATGTCTGACAATTTGATTGTGCGCGTTGCCAACAAAGATGATGTTCACGACGTTATGGCTTTGACCATGTCGTGCCATGTTGAAAATGGGTTCGTAAATGCCGACCCGATCAAGATACTTCAAGAGTTATGGCCCGCTCTAATCGGGGAAGGTGGCGTTGTCGGCATCATCGGCGGTCGTGGTAAGCCTTTGGAAGGCTGTGTCGTACTGCGGACGGGCAAGATGTCTTACTCGAACGAGGATGTCTTGGAAGAAAAATTCCTGTTCGTTCATCCAGAATACAGGTCTGCCAAGGGTGGTCGAGCAAGGTTATTGGCCGAGTTTACTAAGAGAATAGCAGACGGCCTTGGTATTCCATTGATTATCGGGGTAATAAGTTCTCATAGAACTGAAGCCAAGGTTCGGTTATACAAGCGTCTGTTTGGCGAACCTGCCGGGGTCTTCTTTCTTTACGGCGCTAAGACGGGTCTCAATATGAACCACCCTGAAGTGGAGAATTGAAGTGGGCGGCAAAAGTTCGACTAGCACGTCGCAAGTATCTATCCCGCCGCAAGTCTTGGCTCAGTATAATACTGTCACCAGCCAAGCCAATGCGCTGATGGGGACAAACCCGGCAACGGGCCAGCCGAACACGCCGTTTCAGTTCTACAGCACGAACCCCAACGCCTTCGTTGCGCCGCTCGATCCGACCCAGCAGGCTGGTATTGCCGGGACCAATTACTACGCCAACGCCGCGCAACCTTATTATCAGGGTGCGACCGACCTGACGCTGGCGGGTGCTGGTCCTGCCAACCTCGGCGCGTTGCAGACCAATCGCTACATGTCGCCGTTCTTGAGCGACGTGTATGGCACCCAGCTTGCCGGTGAGCAGATGCTCAATCAGCAGCAGGCGAGCGGGTTGCAGGGTCAGGCAATCCAGGCTGGGGCGTTTGGTGGCGACCGGTCGGGCGTTGCTGCCGCGAACCTTGCCTATCAGCAGAACCTTGCCAACAACCAGACGAACGCTGGGTTGCTACAGGCTGGGTATACGCAGGCGCAGAATACTGCCGCGCAGCAGCAGGCCGCGCAGTTGGCGGCGCAGCAGGCGAACCTTGCCCGCCTGACAAGTGCCGGGGCGCAGTTGGGTGGCCTTGGCACGGCTGCTCAGACTGCCGGGTTGCAGGGCGCGCAAGCGCAGCAGGCTGCCGGTCTTACCCAGCAGCAGACGGCTCAGGCCGGTTTGCAGGCGCTGTATAACCAGTTCCTTCAGGCGCAGGCTTACCCGTTCCAAACGCTTGGCGAACTGGCGAACATTTCGGAAGGCATTGGCGCGCTGTCGGGATCGACGACCACCTCGACGCAGCCGTCGTCGTTCTTCTCTGACGAGCGGTTGAAGGAAGACATTCAGCCGATCGGTGAAACATACGACGGCCAGAAGATAGTCAAGTTTAAGTATAAAGGTAAACCCGGTAAGCAGATTGGCCTTATCGCGCAAGATGTCGAAAAGCATCACCCGGATGCTGTTGGGTTGATGGGTGGGTATAAGACTGTTGATTATGATCGCGCTACTGATGAAGCTGCCCATCGTGGTCACTTTTACTCTGGCGGGTTGGTTCCGTCATCTGAAGGCGGCGCGGTTGGGATCGAGCATGCTGGTGAGGGGTTTGCTGATGGTGGCATGCCGGGAGTGGCTGCCCAGCAACTAAACCTTTACAGCAACCTTGGCCTGATACCCGGCAAGGGCAATCCATACATGCCTTCGACAGGATCGGGCGGTCTTGGCGGCATGGGCGGTGGTCAACCGCGTCAGTTGATGGTTGCCCATGAGCCGACGCAACATCAGCCGACGATGATGGATGCTGCCCAGAGCATGAGCAACTGGGCGAACCTGGGTGAAAAGGGCGACGCTGCGCTGTTTGGTAAGACCGGCGAAGGCGGGTTGGTTGGAGGGACCAAATCGGCTCTTTATGGTTCGCCTGCTCAATATGATGCTTCTGGGAAAATGACGTCTGACGTGTCTAGGGGCTTGATTGGTGTCGGTGGGCAAAAAGGCGGGGGATATTTGAATACGTCTTCTGCGGCTTCTGACCCATCTTCCAGCCCTGAAGGCGGTGGATATTCGTCGAACAATCCCCCGCCGGTTCCCGATACGTCTTATGGTGGTTTATCCAGTCCCGAATATCGTGGCGGTCGTATTCATGAAGCCCACGGTGGTCTAGTCCCGCGCCATCCCTATGCTGCTGGCGGCATATCGACGCCGTATGAGAACACCGGGGACGATAGCAAAGGGTATATGGGTGAAGCCCAGGATGCTCAGCCCGCACCGCCCAAACAGCTACAGACAGCCTCTACGCCGTCGCAAGGGCCAAGTGGCGCACAGCAGTTGGGTAGCCTAGCGGGCGGCATTGGAGGTCTTGCTAGCGGTGTTGGTATGGCTGCCAGCGGTCTTTCTAAACTTTTGCCGCTATTAGCCGCTCGAAATGGCGGTTTCATCCACGAACCTTACCACGACGACGCGCCGCACCATCATGGCGGTGGCGAGGGGCTGATGGGCTTTGGCGCTCTTGCCGCACGCCGCCGGGCAGCCGGTGGGCTGGTGGGGCGGAAGGGGTATGGGCCGGGTGGTGCGCCGGATGATACGCAGGATGGGGCGCAGGATGTAAGCCCAAGTGGCCTCTCATTATCAGACATTCTTAATGCCGGTGAGTATGAAAGAAAACGCAATGACCAAGCCGACCAAGCACCCCAAGTTGGTCTTGCTGCTGCGACATCGCCCGTTACTCCCCCTGCCGCACCGCCGCAAGGTGGCGTCGTTGGGCCATCTGGAACAGTAACGCAACAAACACCTGAAGGCCCTGGCGCATTTGACAAAGGCGGTTGGATGGAACGCAACCAAAGCTGGTTGGTTCCCCTCCTGTCTGGCATCGGTGGCATGGCTTCGTCGAACAGCCGTTATCTAGGGTCCGCCTTATTGCAGGGTCTTGGTGCTGGCGCGCAAGCGTATGAAGGCGTGCAAGGCCAAATGGCGCAGAGGGCGCAAACTGAAGCACAAACAACCGCCATCCCGCAAAGAATGGCGATTGAAACACGCGCCCAAGATCTTAATCTGCTTCAATCTCTCATTGCGCGCCGCGCACAATTTGCAATGAGCGGGCAAATACCCCCTGAACTTGATATGCAAATCAATGCCCTTTCTCAAAGGCTTTCTGTCCCTGGGGTTCCACCGTTTACCATGCCGACCGGAGCGCAGCCTCCAGGCCAGCAGCAGGGTCTTGGCGGGCATAATCCAGGCAGCACAGCTAGTGGGCCTGCCCAATTTCTTGATCAGACATGGTTATCTACAATGCGGCAAAATCCCGCATATACAAATATGAGCGATTCGGAGTTGTTGAAATTAAAGGATGACTACGGAGCAAATAAAGTAGCCACAGAAAATTATGCTCGTAGTAATATACCGGCTCTTCAGCGAGCCGGTGTGCCGGTCAATGACAATACACTTCGCATTGCCCATGGCTTTGGCCCCGGAGATGCGCCCCGTGTGTTACAGAACCCTACGGCACCGATGGAAACTTTATTCCCTCCCGGACCGAATGGGGAACCCAATCGCGTTTTGGCGGCAAATCCATCTTACCGAGGCAAAACTGCCGGACAGGTTACGGCCATGTTGTTGGGCCAAAACGGCAATAGTCCAAATCTTGGGCCTGATACAGGTAAGTTCTCAAATAACTATAGCGATTTTGTCATAAATCGTGAAAGCGGTTCAAGTCCAAGAACAGGGTCATCAAATGTTGCATCTCCAACAGGGTCTGCCGTAGCACCCCCTGTTGCCGATAGTGGTGAAATTGCCGCCTTAACGCCAAATGGGGGCGCAAACATACCTAATGCAGCTAGTAATTATGCAATCACCAACAATCCGGAAAATGCTAAATTTGTCAAAGAGCAAATTGCGTCTGCTAATATACCTGACCAAGCAAATCCATTTTTTCTAACACAAAAAGGTAATACTTTAGCAGCCCAAGGATTAGGGAACGAAGCTGTAAAACAATGGCAGTCCGCCCGAGAGCAATTTGAAAATATTGCTAATAGGGGTATTTATTTAGGAAATGATGGTGTTGTCCAACAAGTTCCAGGATGGATGGATTTTCAATTAAATAAAGCAAGAACTGCTGGGCAGATAGATTTTGCCAATCAACAAGCTGCGGCTGCAAATGCACGGTTTAGAAATAAAAACCTTGCTGATGATGTAAGAAAAATTTTGGAAACCAGTCAAACTGGAGCACTTATGGAGCCTAAAGCACAATTTGCAAAACTTGCTTCCGCTATGACTGGGCGACCAACAGAAATTGGCGAAGCATATGATATTTTATCTAAAGATGCTCAACAATCTATTGGCACTCAATTACAAGCCGTTCCCGGTCATGCGACCGATTCTGCGCGGACAAGTGTTGCTCAAAGCACATTTAATCCAAAAGCAGAACCTCGCGCAAATGCACATATTTTAGCGCAAATGTATGCTTTGAATGACATCGGCAACATGTATCTCAAAGATGCCGTTGATAATATGACTGCCGCAAATGCCAAAGGTCAAACCTTTGACCAAGCGGCATTTAACAGTCAATGGAACGCTATTCATGCAGATACATATGGTAAATTGATGGACAAATACGAAAAAGACATTGCCGTTAAAGGCGGAACACCAGCAACGGCAGATCAAATGAGAGTTGGTCAAAATTATATCATCAATGGAAGTTCTGTAAAACCGGGTGAAAAAAAAGACATGGTAGCGAGGTTCGATGGGTTTGATAGGAATAATAAGCCCCTAATCACGCCTCTTCGCTTCGCAGGAGAATAAAATGCCGGATGATTCTCTCCCTTGGGGCCAATCTATTGTCGCAAATATAGCAAGCGGTTCTTCGCCACCGCCCGATAGCGGCATTGAATTTGGAAAACCTTCGGTTTACAATCCTACGGAAGTTCCTTCTTTTTCTCCTGAAGGTCTTGCCGAAGTTCCGACGGCGATTGGTCATGGATTAGCATATGGTGTTGGCGACGTAGCAGCATTACCTGCGACCTTAAAGCAACTTGTTGGTGCTGGGTCTGAATATGGCCAAATGCTATATGGTTACGGTCGTGAACTGCTAGGATATGATCCATCAGGCACAACGGAAGCCGGAACAGCGGCACGAGCAAAAGCTGCACAAGCGGCTATGACACCGTCAGAAGCTGCCGGAAAGACGACAAACGTGTTTGGGTATCAATATCCAACGTCTGCCGGCATGGAAGACATTATTCAAAAAACCCTTAATCTAACTCAAGGCCCGGCTAAAAGCACATTAGGGCGTTATACTGAATCTGCCGCGAGAGCCATACCCTCTATGATTGTTGGTGGCCCAGAAGGTCTTGGCGCAAAAGTTTTAACAGGCGCAGGCATGGGATTGGCGTCTCAAGCTGGAGAAGAAACCAGTGAAGCACTTGGCTTACCTGCGCCTCTCTTAACCTTGCCCATGGCTATTGCAGGTGGGAAGGTTGGCACTAAATTAGCCGAATCTGTGCAAGGTGTAATGCGCCCAGAATTGCAAGCGCAAAAACAACTGGCAGAAGCTACCGCAAGAGATGTTGCATCCAGAAAAGGCGCATTTCGTGGCGTATATGATGAACAAGGGAACCTAATCACTCCAGGTGCCAGCATCGCAGAAGCTGCTAGTGGCCCCGCAGCATCGAAGTTAATTGGTAAAGCTGGCGGCATTACGCCGCAGACAACCGCAGAATTATCTCAAATTAACAGCAATTTGGCTTCTCGCGCCTCCAATATCAAACCAAAATTAGGTGATTTTATCCGGTCTGTGACGGGAGTGACAGAAGATGCGCCGACCTTAGAAAGTGCGGTGGATAAATTAAACCGGCAAAATATTGATAGTCTATACGACCTTGCTAGGAACAATCCAGCCGCCGCTGATATTCGCAGTCCTGGTGTATTCAATGCTATGCAAGGAAACGCTATGGGGTCTGCGGCGCAAAAGGCCGCATCTTTTGCGACTAACCCAGGTTCAGGCATTATTGCTCCACAGATTGATCGAGCAACAAATACAATCGCGCATGGCGGCAATTTGGCATTTTACGATCAAGTTTCCAGAAATCTTGCTGATGAAATTGAATCGCTTCAAAGGGCTGGGAAAAATAACGAAGCTAGGGTTCTTATTGGACTTCGTAAAAATCTCCTTTCTGAACTTGATAACGTCGTTCCTGATTTTGGTCGAGCAAGAGGTGCCGCCTTTGACAATTTTGGGCAACAGGACGCTATTCGGGCTGGTTTTGGCAGCATTTCTGAAAGAAACCCATTTTCTCTCAGGGATATATTTGATGCCTATCAACAATCAACGCCTGAGCAACAAAATCTCTTTCAACAAGGTCTTGGGTTTGCAATGGAAAACATTGCAAGGAATAGGGGGCCTTCTGGCGTCATTAACACCTTAAGAAATCCAGAAACAAATAAATTTTTACAAGCTGTTCTTCCCGCAGATACTTTTTCTGCCATCAATGGCCGATCCATTGCTGACAGTATGCTAGAAGGTATTGCACCATTTAATCCATGGCAGCCTAATCCGAAACTCATCAATAGCATCGTCCGTGGTGGATTATCGACTGATGCAATTAAAAAACTTTTTTCAGGTGATGTTTGGGGAGCCGCTGCTTCGACGGCGGGTATAGCAGGAACAGAGGCTCTAAATTGGCTAACGCATTTTCAAGACAATCGCAAAGCAATGGCTTTGCTTAATTATATTCAATCGACCGACCCCAAGGACATGGCAAAATTCTATGGTATGGTTAAACGTGATCCTGCTCTGAAATCGGCTTATGGTAAAATTCTTGATGTTGCGCGGAAAAATTCCGCCCTTTCAACAGTGATAGAACCACATTTAGAGCAGGGCGCGCCGCATTATGAAACCGTTCCTGCACATCCAGCGCCAGATGGATCTGGAGCCTGGACCAATCTAAAAGACGAAGATTATAGGGCTTTTAGAGGTTCCCAACACGCCACTGGCGGTCGGATCGAGCGTGCAAGTGGTGGCCGTGCCGGTTTGGATCACAAATCCGCCGCAGAGGCTTTAATGCGGGCCGCAGAACAGGCCAAGAAAGCCGAGAACGAGACGACCGAACCCCTGCTTAACCTCCCCGACGAAGCCATCACGAAGGCATTGTCGGCAGCTAACGAGGCCATCTGATGACCAGCACCTTCACCGGCAACAAATACCTCGAAGAACCCGCCAACGGCGATTATGTTAACCTCTGGAACATCCCAAACAACAACAATTTCACCGTCATCGACGCGGCCCTCGGTCGGCAGGCAACAGTCACCGTTACCGGCGTTTCTACGACGCAGACGTTAAATGCGGTTGTCGGATCGCCGATCACCAACGGTGCCATCACAATCGGCATTTTCCAGTATCAGTGCCAAACGCTGATCTTCACCGGCACGCTGGGCGTCAACCTGACATACCTGATCCCGTCGGGCGTTTCCGGCATGTGGAACATCTATAACGCCACAAGCGGCGCATACACCCTCACAATCGCCTCTGCCGGGTCTGTTGCTGGTGGCGTGACAATCCCGCAGGGATCGAGGGCGCAGATCCTGTGCGACGGGGGCGTGTCTTATGGGGTGGCGTTAAGCAGCACGACTAATTCCCCAGCGGGCGTTACCGGGTCTGTCCAATACAACAACGGTGGCGTTTTGGCCGGGGGCAGCACGCTGACGACGGATGGTAAGACCCTCGTGATGAACTCGTCGTTCATGCGGAACCGGATTATCAATGGTGCGATGCAAATCGCGCAACGTGGGACGAGTTTCACAAGCGTAAACGGCTATACGCTAGATCGGTGGGCGGTCTTTTCTGCTGGAACTTTTGTGAATGCTGCCCAAATTAGTGGCCCTGCCGGTTTCTCTTATGCTTTACAAATCACAGGCGTAACGGGGAATACCCAAGCGCAATGCCTTCAACGTATTGAATCCTATAACATCGCCGACCTTGCTGGAACGACTGTCACCTTGTCGGTGACAATGCAAGCCTCTAGCCCGCAAACTGTTGGATGGACAGCGTATTACCCGACATCTGCTGATAATTATACAGGTTCAACGCTGATTACGAGTGGCACTTTCAGCGTTACTACGTCAGCAACGCAATTTACCACTCAAATATCTTTGCCATCCAATGTGGCAAATGGGCTGCAAATTTCTTTCTCCCCCAACAATTTCGGTGCCTTCACATCCGGCACGCTGACGATCACTGGCGTCCAACTTGAAGCCGGGTCTGTCGCCACGCCGTTTGAATTTAAGTCAGTGGGCGATACGTTGGTGTTATGCCAGCGTTATTTTGCTGACGTGGCATTTAGCGGATCAAGTCCCGCTTATCAGATTGGCGGGTACAGCGGTGTTATCGGTAACGTAACTGGGCCTGCTCTTGTTTTGCCCGTCACAATGCGAGCGTTGCCGACTTTAGCTACTCGCAATATAACCTATTCCAACGGCGCTGGCTTAACGGTTACAACCTTAAGCGCCCAAACAGTTAGTAACTATTTTTCTTGGTCCGCAATAGGTAACTCCTATGTCACCTTTAACTTAGCGGCTAATGCGGAGATATAATCATGCCAACTTACACCGACGCCCAATACGTCAACGGTCCTGGCGGCACGCCGCAAAACGTCGGCATCAACGTCAAAATCAACGGCGTGCAGTCTTACGTTCCGTGCGACCCGGCGAATACCGACTACGCTAACATCATGAACCTTGTCGCACAGGGCAAGCTGACCATCGCGCCTGCGGCATAACCCGCCCCATCGTGATATTCGTTTGCGCTCGAACGTCGGGGTTCTGATAAGTCCATATCTCGCCGGTATCGTCCTGAAACACGACCCACTGCAAGTGCGTCTCGACGCCATTGTCAATCAGGAAATGCGCCAACCCCTTGCCGCGAGGGGTCATCAACGGCAAGGGTGGGTCAATGCGAACGATCATTCGCGCTCATCATGCGGGCGGAAGCTATTCTGAACCTGCTTGACCTTGCCGATGACGGCAGTATTCAACGACAAAGGCCCGACCGAATACCATTGGCCTTCTTTGTCACGATACAGTTCTTCTACGACGATAAATTCCCAATTGTTCATCATTTCGGTAAAAGTGTCAATATCTTCAGAATAATGCTCGCACGTCACTTGATGAACCATCTGACCGGATCGTGCTGGCATATTAAGGGTAAGTAAAAAACGGGATTTCATTTAATCGGCTCCAAGAAAAAGGGCGGTTGTTACACCGCCCTTCCATCTTATCAGCCGAAATCGTCTTCGTCTACTTCAACAACAGGCGGCGGCGCAGCCCGTGAAGACCCCGTCGAAGGCGGCGCAGCACGAGCCGGTGCTGGTGCCGGGGCAGCCTTGGCAACCACCGGAAAACCATCCGGGCGTGATACCCAGCTTACGATCCCAAAAACCGGCTGCTTGTTTTTCACCTTAACACGTTCGCCAGCTTCGTTTGTCACTTCTGACGTGATTGAAATTGTCTCTTTCAACACGACAACGGGCAGTTTGCCGGGGTTGTTTACCCGACCAGCATCATATTCATCTTGCAACGCATCAAACGCCTTGCAAAGCAATGCCGAAGATCCGGCTAATTCCCGAATGTCTCCACCGCATTCCTTTGACAGTTTGATGTAGATACGAAACCCAGATTTGAATTTACCTTCTGGCTTCTCTGGCGCTTGCCACCCACCCGGCGCGTAGTATGGGGTCATGCGATATTCAGGCGCTTGACCACTGATAAAGCGAGCAAAACCACATTCCAGATTTTCAAAGTCAAATACGGCTTTGAATTTTGACGTGATGTTTTGATCGCCGGTTTCTTTGTCCGGGCGAATAATTTCTCCAAACCGTGCATCATATTTAATGTGCGGCAAGAAGCTGCTGCTTTCGTTGTTACCAGCTTTATTATAGAAACCCATGTCCATTACCTTTTACCGTTATGTCCGCATCGAGGATGCGAACGGTGCCTTAAACACCCCAAACATCAAATACGTGCTGCCGTGTGACGGGATCGCCGGTCACGTAGAACGATTCGGTATCAGGGGCGAACAGGCCGACCAGTTCCATCGGGTCGGCGCTGATGGATAGAAGCCGCTGAATGGCGTATGCCATATTGATTAGCGACTTCAGATGCTCTTCGGGGTTTTCCAACGAATACGTGGCCGACTTCTTCGGTGTCACATACGTCAGACGGCAATCAAGATTGCCACCCCGACCGGCGTGATACAACGCAACCTGCCGAGCGTGCGCGGTGCTGATCCGCGACGGCAAAGCGTGCGTTGTCTTAATGTCGATCAAGATACCCTTCTTTTCCCATTCAAGATCGTAGTAGCCCAGGATTGGCACAGCAAGCCGGTCAACGTGATGGACGACCTTGCCCTGCGTCGAAGATGGCGGGCCATAACTACGCAGTTCTGCAAGGCCAACGGCGACCATATCCGGCACCGCCTTGGTTTCCTTATCGACCTTGTCGCCGGATTGCAGGGCAGTCAGAGTGGAAAACTCCTTCCTGGCTTTGTCCTGGCATTCACGCAAATCCGCGCCGGTCGAAAGCCCGTGGACGATACCATGCTCGACCGCCGTGCCGCGATGAGCCGCAGGACCCACACCACCACTGCGTTTCTTTAGAACCTTCTCTAAAAGAAAAACGGCAGGTGCGGCGGCGTAGAGGTTGATCGAGGATGGCGACAGATGCTCGATGCCGTGCGTCTCAAACGGGTTCTTCATTGGACGCCCCCAGAGCGGTTTCTAGCACGTTCACAGAGGGCTTTGGCGGGATACCCTGCACCGCAACGCGCAGGGCTTCCAAGACACTTTCAATCGCTTTCTCGCCGGCATACGGGATTCCCCGCAGTTCGTCGATTGACAGTTCCGACAGGTCGCCGAGCGTGGCGTCAGGACCAAGGCGTTCGTAAAGCGAACGCTTCATGGAGTTTTTGATTTTAGTGGTGGCGATTTTGATTTGCTTCCATTCAGACATTGGGGAATCCTTCATCAATATGAGCAATGTCATGCGCTTTTTCGGGAAGTAGCGCAAGATATTCGTCGGGCAGGTCTTGCGTGAAAAAATACACCATTTCACGTTTAAGCGGTATTTTCTTTCGACCGATAAACCCGTTCAAATACATGTCTGACAATAACGGGCTGACTGATGCTTCTCGCACCCCTAAGCCTTTAGCGACTTGCCGGAAATTCTCCCCTTCGGGTTTTTCCTTCAAATAATTAACGACAGTCATCATCCGTCCCAAACTACGCGGCGGTGATGCTTTTCTTTTTTCGTCCTGCGTGTCTTCGCTAAAACTATACGGCATTAACGGAACAGACTTCTGCTGCACCGGCTCGACAATCACCGACTGGATTAATTTCAACTGCCGGTGCGCGGCATCAAGCTGCTTCAATGCGGCTTCATATTCGGCTTCTGCTTCTACCAACAGATTGGCTAATTTGTCTTTCAGCATCATGTGTTCCTTCCATTTTGACGGGTAGATTTCGGCTGCGACTCGGGCATCTTCCGCGCATACAGCACGGTGATGTTCGTATCCGGCAATTTGCCGGTCACGCATGAGATCTTCGCGTGGCGAGGTTCGCGGGGAAAAGCGAGCGACATAAACAACTCATGCTCGTCCTTGTCCGCCAGATCGCCGTTGAAATGCCAGACGTAGAACCCCTTTGAATTGACCGTCCGGCGGGCGACGATGCGCCAAATGTCGTCAACGAGGTCGTTGATCGACTGCGCTTCGACTGTCGTTTTAATGCGTGGCATGATTTTCATAGCGCGATATTCCGAAGCTGCCGCATAATCTGGATGGGTATTTCGACCGTCGTCATGCAACCCGGCAACCCGGCGGTTTCTTCGCACACCGACAGGCGAACGGTGTCGCCGTCACTCTCGACCGACACGTATGTATGTCGATCCATATCAATTAAAGCGGCTGAATATGTCATGTCAATCTCGATCAGTTTCAACGCTCTGACTATGACCAAAAGTTTTTTCGTTGTCTCTGTATTTTTTCTGTTGACGGTGGGGTGGGGTTACCGTAGAAGGGTGCCACGGCGCTGATGCCGGTTTTGACCTGATGGAGATCGAAATGTCGGAAATGTTCTACAACCTCATCCGCGACGACGTCGAATATGACGTCGTCATCGAATATGACTGCGAACTCAAGGAAAAGGGTTATGCAGGCACCTACTACGACCCGCCGATGGCGGACGAGTATGAGTGCGAAATCGTGGACATCGAGCTGTATCGCTACGGCGAAGATGTCCCGCCGTTGACCGACGCCGAGAAGGCCCAGATCAAGGCATGGTTCGAACTGAACCACGATGAAGCCGTCGATTGGGCCATAGCGTAGGGGCTTCGGCCCCTGCAAAAATATCTGAAAAATATCTGTTGACACCCCCGACGACCTATCATAAAACATTCCTACCGGCGCAAGACCGGCAACTGATGGAGATTGACATGACCCAGTTCTGCAACACACCCGAAGGCGAAGCTTTTGTCGGCACCGCCGACTCCCGCGAAACGTCTGTCGAAATCATGCGGGCGATAGCGTTTTTTGCCCGCGACCTCACTGAAGCCGAGGTCATCTGGGCCGACGGGTTCGGCGCGGCTTGCAGCCCTACCGATATTTGGGAGCACGTTACCCGCAACGGGTTGAACGACTCGGCGGAATATTGCTGGGGCGCCGCCGGTTCGAACTGGTGGCCGCTCTGATAATAAAATATCTGAAAAATATCTGTTGACACCCCAGGCGAACGGGCGTAGAAACTACCTACCGGCGCAAGACCGGCAACTGATTGACAGGAGATTGAGACATGACGAACGCTTCTAACCGCACCCTCGCCGACCGCTACGCCGCCGCCAAGGCAGCAGAAGCCGAAGCCGCCAAGCTGGTTTCGGCTCTGAAGGCCGAGATCGAGGCGACCGGCCTCGACCGTATCGAGGGCGACGACTGCGATGTCGTCATCGACCTGCGCGAGCGTAAGGGATCTTTGGACGAAAAGGCGCTGCTGCGCCTGATCACGCCAGACGAACTGGCGGCGTGCCGCAACAAAGCGACGGTCTATACCGCGCTCAATATCAAGGCCAAGGTCAAGGGGGCGTAAGCCCCCAAACCTTTATCTAGGAGATTGAAAGTGATTAAGCGAGACGTAGTTCTCATGTTCGACATGCTCAAGCGCACCCCGCGCTTGACGTATACAGAGATTGCCAAAAGAACAAACATCTCTTTGTCGCAGGTCGCCACCTGCGGCAAGGTGTTTGCCTTCCTCGACATGATCCCGTCGAGGAACGGATCAGCACCGACGTCGGCATACGCCGATGCTGTCCGCGATCCTACGACCCAGCAAATTAAACGCTGGAAGCGGGTCGAGAAGGCCCGCAATACCGGCAGCACATGGGATGACATCGCCGACAGGGAAGGCTGTTCCAAAGCCGCCATCGTCGGCTTCCACCGCCGCTACAGGGAGAAACTGTCATGATATTAGCTATCAAGGGCTGGCTGATTGCGATGGTTCTAATGATAAATGCCTTCGCCCTGGTCTGGGCCGCATCGTTCGCCTGGGCGTGCGGCGCACATGGGTTCAGCTACGGGTTCATCAGCCTGTCAGCGTCGATGTTCCTGCTGCTTGTTTTTTTATAGGAGGATGTAATGGCTGATCGGTTTACAAGAGATTGGCTTAGCAGAAGGCACAAAGGCACTCGCATGGGAACGCTTTGGTGCGGCGGATTTGATATAGACGGAGATGTAACCCTTTCTGCCCGTTTTGATGAATGTAGCAGAATTGAAAAATTAGACCTTTTGAGTGATTTCATCGGCTTATTAAAACGAGAATATGCTGCATTATTGAACGAGCCATATGGCTCAAATGACGAAGATACTCCAGAAGAAACGCTTTAAGAACACCATGGACAATAACATGGAACACCTCTACACTCACGGCGTTTCCTCTTGTTGATCTCCAAACTACCCCGTCAGCATCCGCTGGCGGGGGTTTTTTTCGACGCATGATTGACATCACCCGGCACAACAGATCATCCTGTCGGCTTCTGATCCAGAGGAAACAAATGTCTTACATTCTCGGTGTTGATCCCGGCCTCAGCGGCGCTTTGGCTTTCTACAGCCCTACCACCCTTGTCACATACGACATGCCGGTCGTGGATGGCGGCGTCGATGCTGCCGAACTGACGCGGCTAATCCGTAGCATGGATGTCTCCTGCGCGGTCGTCGAACGGGTCCATTCCATGCCAAAGCAGGGCGTGTCTTCGACCTTCACCTTCGGATACTCTGCCGGCGTCCTACGCGGTGTCATCGTCGCCCTGGGCATTCCACTGCATCTGGTATCGCCGACGGTGTGGAAGCGCCATTATCGGCTTGGTGCCGATAAAGAGGCTAGCCGCGCTCTTGCAATCCAGCTATGGCCGACGTCGGCTGATTTCCGGCGCAAGAAGGACCACGGCCGTGCGGAAGCGGCGCTGATGGCGAAATACGGGGCTGAGGTCGTCCGCCAATAACACCGAATAGGTGACAAATGATTGATTTTGATCCTGATTTCGCGGGCGGTGGCGATTACATCCGGCTGTATCGCAGCTTGGGCTGGCAGGTCGTCCCTGCCAATCACCCGTCGAACGGCAGCAACTGGAAACGCCCCAGCATCGCCTGGAAGCCCCACCAAAGCACCCTGGCCGACGAAGATACTTTGGAAGGCTGGTTTCGTGGCAGATCGACCGATCAGCTTGGGATCATCACCGGCGCTGCGTCGAACGGCTTGTTCGTCATCGACCTCGATACACACAAAACAGACGCGGCATCGGATTGGTGGCAGGCCCTGCTGACCGATCACGATGTCATGATGCTCGACACCCCCATGCAAGTGACCGGCGGCGGTGGGTGGCAGATATTCCTGCGCGCCCCTGCTGGCTGGATGCCACCCACCAACAAGACCTCGATCGGCGTCGATATACGGGGGCAAGGCGGGTTCGTCATGGCACCGCCAAGCAGCCACGAGAGCGGCAAACGCTACGACTGGCAGCCTGGGTGCGGCCCGTGGGAAAAGCCCGTCATGGAAGCCCCCAGATGGCTCTGTGACGCCATCGACAAGCTAGTCCGGGAGCATGGCGGCGGCAGCACCACAGGGCCAGCAGAACGCCAACCTGGGCCAAATAACCCCGACGGCGGCATCCTGCGTAATACGCTGACTGACGAAGTCGTCGATGGCCGCGAAACCTATATGACCCGCATCGTGTGGGCGGCGCTGGTCAATGCCTACCGCGAATCGCCGATCATGTCGGATGCGTTGGCAAAGACCTTCATGATGAAGGCTTTTGAAACCTACGTCCGCAACGTCAAATCTCGCATTTACGAACCCAGCACGCCCAAGCATTTCCTGCTTGAACGCGAAGGTCGCGGCATCACAATGTTCCGCGAAAAGTGGGATCATGCCTATGCCAAGTGGGATCATGAGGTTCGTGAGGCTGCCGAGAAGGCACCACCCCAGAAGCCAGAACCGCCCAAAGACCGCGCCAAGGCTAGTGATCCCAGCTCTAGCACCACCGCCGACGGCGATCCTGACGAACCTGCCGGCAAAGAGCAAAACACCGGCTTCGAGGATGATTTTGAACCCCAGCGCGGTCTAACGCCGACACCCTTATTCTCATACGATCATAGCAAAATACCTCCACGCCAATGGGTATACGGTCGGGAAACAATCCTCAAGTTCGTTTCCCTGCTTGGATCGCCGGGCGGCGTCGGTAAGACGGCCAAGTCAATGGTGGACGCATTTAGCGTCGCTTTGGGCTACTCGCTGATCGAACGCACCATTAAATCATCTTACGAAGCAGTCCACACATCCGGCGCGGTCTGGATTTTCAACGGCGAAGATCCCATCGACGAGATGCTTCGCCGGGTTGCCGGCATCATGCGGCATTACCGTCTTACACCCGCCGACTTCAAGCACCCAATCTACCTCGACAGCGGTCGTAACCAGCCCATCATCATCACGCAACGCACCGACGGCGGCTTGATAGCGTCGCCCATCGTCGATGAGTTAGTCGCGGCGCTGATTGCCAAGAACATCAAGCTACTTGTCGTTGACCCTTTCGCGCATACCCATACCGCCGAGGAAAACCGCAACGAAGAAATGGTCAAGGTCATGGCGCTTTGGTCCCAGGTTGCCGATCAAGCAAACTGCGCCATCCAGCTGGTCCATCATTTCCGCAAAGGCGGCACGTCCGGCGATGGCGAGTCTTTCCGTGGCGCATCGGCGCTACAAGGCGCTGCCCGCGTCATGACGACGTTGTCAGCCATGTCAGAGGAAGACGCCGCCAAGTTAGGTATCAAGAGCGAGGATCGACGCACTTACATCCGGTCGGACAATGCCAAGGCTAACATGGCACCCCCTGCCGATCATGCACATTGGTTCCAGCTTGTCAGCGTTTGCCTCGACAACGCTACCGACGACTACCCTGCTGACTACGTTCAGGTGGTCGATGCGTGGGACCCGCCCGGCCTGTTCGACGGTGTTTCCGACCCCCTGACCGCCAAAATGCTGGAGCAGATCGAGGCGGGTATGCCCGGCGAAAAGGAAAAAATTCGCTATATCCTAAAGGGGCGTGCCGACTCGAAAGTTTGGGCCGGTGATGTCATTATCGACCACATTATGCCGCCAGATGGGGACCGTAAGAACTATCGTAGCCGGGCGCAAAGTATGCTCGATCTTTGGAAGAAAGATGGATTTATTTTTGAGAAAATGTATCCCGGCAAGGACCGTTCAGAGCGGTTACATGTCTTCGTTGACGTGCAAAAGTTGGCGGATTTTAAGCGCCAGAGCGCCTATGCACCGCAATCAGAGGAAGAGTAGATTTTGCTGACTACAACCTTAAAAGTGGGTTTGAAGTCAGCAACAAGTCAGCAAAACGGTCTGCTGACTTCAAAACCCCCACTAGTGCAAGTTGCAGTCAGCAACCTGCTGACTTGCCTCCGCCGGAGGCTGCACAAGTCAGCATTGCACGAGTGGGGGAAGGGGTCGCGCTAGCAGTCTGCTAGTTGGCAAATGGCAAAGGAAAGAAAACAAATGGCGAAGAAACCCGTAAACAAATTACCCCCTACCCCACCGGCATCATCGGCTGGTTGGATGAATAATGGACCCGACGTCTATCTCACCGGCAGGTCGCATCTGGACGCTGTTGACGCCCTGGCGACGGAGATGGAACGGCGGTGGGGGATCGGTAGGTTGCGGCTGCTGGTCGATGCTGATCTGCGGGAGAAGTTCGACCGGCAAAGGAAATTATTCTACGACGCTGTGCGTGAGGGCGACAGTGAAACACTAGAGCGTGAGTGTAAGCGCATGTCAGCCGCATGGCGGCGTCTGGATCAGGTCGCAGCCGAAGCCGGTCACAAGCACCTCGATCCCGAGGTCTGGGAGACACACGACCCTGCTACCGGCGAAGTGATCCTGATCTGCCAGGACAATATCGACGCGGCGCACGTCGTGCGATCAGGTCGAGCGTCGGTGGTCTACAGTTTGGCAGAGATCGGTCTTATCCTGTCCAAGTATGCCGACATTATCGACATCAAACGGGCGTTCCCTGGCGCAACTGTCAAGCCCCTAGGACGCGAACGCGCCGACCCAGTCGTCATTGTGACCGGATCGGCGTTGCCGTGCGATGATGATGGGTTAGACGACGAAGTGCCATTTTAGGATGTTTCCCAAAATGTTTTTCCCTGCTATCCTGCGCCCGGCGTCATGCCAAAAGGAGATTGATATGACTGAGGGACACAATAGCGGCGTTGCCGTCGAACGCCTGAAATCCATCATCCAATGTATCGAGCGGCTGGAAGATGAGCGGCGCACCTTGGCGTCCGACATCAAGGACGTTTACACCGAAGCGAAGTCTGCCGGGTTCGACGTCAAAGCAATCCGCGCCCTTCTCGCCGAGCGTCGCAAGCCGGACGAGGCTGAAGAGCAAAACGCCATGCTGGCAATCTACCGCGATGCGCTGGCTGGTTGGGATAGCACGCCGCTCTCGAAATACGCGGCTGAGGATCGTTCATGACAAAACGCAGAGTGACAAGCGAGCAAAAGCAAGAAACAGCCGCATTGCTCGCTGCCGGTGCGATTGTCGCCCAGTCTTTGTATGGTTGTGACGCAAAATCTCAGGACGAGTTCTGGGTTATCTTCCGGCGCGGTGTCGAAAGCATCCTGCAAGTGATGGGTAACGAAGACCTGCAACGCCTCGCCGCAATCGAACCCGCAGGTGAGGCTTAGTGTTTGAAAACAACAGGAAATTGCCTATATGTTGGGCGGTTTCCTGTATTGATCGGAGGTTAAAGTGGCGGGCCGTAAAGTAAAGAAAGGCATTACCGCTGATTGGGATGAGTTGTTGCCAAAGAAAGGCAAACCCAAAAGAGAATTAAATCCATATAACGAAGAACAGGCGCAGTATGTTCTTACGCAGATGAGCGTTTATGGTCGGTCTTTACTTTCGATTTGTCAGGACGAAGAAGCGCCGCCAAGAGAAAGTTTTTATCGTTGGATGCGCGACAACCCCGTTTTGTCGGCTCAATATGCGCGTGCGCGAGAAGATCTTGGCGACCACGCAGCCGACGAGATCGCCGAATTGGCGCGCACTGTCACGCCCGAGTCGGCGTCTGCGGATCGCGTTAAGCTGGATGCGCTGAAGTGGCGGGCAGAACGGTTGAAGGCGCGCAGCTACTCGCCGACGGCGCGTGTGGAGACGACCGGCAAGGATGGTGGACCGATCCTGACCGAGCAAGTTAAGACCATCGACGCGACTGCGCTTGACGCTGATGCGCGGGATGCGCTGAAACAGGCGTTACTTGCTATGAAGGATTCCACATGACCGCCCTCCCTTACGACCCCGGCGATGCTGTCATCGAGCGCGAGCATGCGGTTATCGCCGTATGTCGCGCTCTGTCGCACCGGATGGTCGATGATTACGATCGCGCCGTGCTGCTGCGGTTTGCCGACGACGCCGAGATGCTTGTCAAAATCATGCAGCGCGCGCGTCAACTGACGACGTTGGGCATGAGCAAGCAAGAGGCGTTAGAAACCGCGCAGAAGGAAAGGAAGGATTGATATGACGACGCTCGGCCCCCTCGCTTACGACGAAGCCCGCATGGCCCTCGATCCCGACGGCCCCGTGGGCGTGTCAGGTTCGCTGCACATAACCTCGATCCGTTCACCCAGCCTCGATGACCGCGTTGCGGTCCTGGAGGCCGACGTTGCCCGCCTGCGCCGGTTGCTGATGGACTGCATGCCGACGCCGCAGGCTGCCGTGCAGTGGCACGAGGAGGTCAATAAATGATTGATCCCATCGACATGCCATCCAAACGCGAAAGCATCCTGCGAAACGCCATCGAACTGACGACGCAGACCAGAGACAAGGTATATGGCCCGCCCGAGCGCAACATGGCGTGCTTTGCCCGTCTAGTGAACGGTTATTTAGACTTCAGCGGTTATCGTTTAACAGCGCACGACGCTGCGATGATTATGGTGCTCTCAAAGGTCGCCCGAATCGCCGCTGGTTCCGGGTTTCACGAAGACAATTATACCGACGGCGCGGCTTATCTTGCCATCGCCGCCGAAGTGCATGAGAAGGTTAAAGAATGATCCGCACAATACCGATCCACGTCAAACGTCTGCCGCACGCTGCCACGCTGCCGCTGCCGTCCTACGCGACCGTCGGCGCATCCGGCGTTGATTTGCTGGCTGCTGTAGAAAGAGACATCGTGCTTTATTCGTATGACCGGCGCGTCATACCGACCGGCATCGCCGTCGCCGTTCCGTCCGGCTACGAGTTACAAATCCGTCCTCGATCCGGGTTGGCTGCCAAGCACGGTGTCACCGTCATCAACACGCCCGGCACTATCGACGCTGACTACCGTGGCGAGATCCACGTCGTCCTCGTCAACCATGGCGATACTCATTTCATCATCACCCGTGGCATGCGGATCGCCCAGGCGGTTCTTTGTCCTATTGTCCAAATCGACTGGCAGCCGGTCGTCGAACTGCCTGACACCGGTCGTGGCGGCGGTGGCTTCGGTAGCACGGGCGTCTGATGCTCATCCGTCTCGGCGCTGATCTGATCGACCGGGACGAGGCGCTGCTGGAGATCGAGCGGTGCGAGTTAGAGGCATCGCTATACGACTTCACCGTCGCCGCATGGCCGACTATCGACAGCGCCCCCTTTGCTCATGGCGGCTACGCCCTCCAGGCTATATGCGAGCATTTAGAGGCGTGTTGCGACGGTTATATACCCAACCTGCTCATCAACGTGCCGCCGCGCTTTAGCAAGTCAACCATTTGCGGTGTTATGTTCCCGGCTTGGGTCTGGACGCAGCGCGCTAACACGCCGCTTGCCGGCCCAGGCGCGCAGTTCCTGCACGCTGGTTATGCAATGGCGTTGTCTTTGCAGGACTCAGTAAAATGCCGCACATTACTTCAATCTGACTGGTATCAGAAAAGATGGGGCGACCGATTCCAGTTAGTTGGCGACATGAATACTAAGACTAGATTTCAAAACAACAAGAACGGCATACGAAATACTGTGTCGGTCGGCGGCGCGACGACGGGCTTGGGCGGCAACTACCTCATCGGCGACGATCTCAACAACAGCGCCGAGGCGAACAGCGAAGCCATCATCAACAGCACCATCGAGTGGTGGGACATGGCTTGGTATAACCGCCTCAATAACTCTAAGCCGGGCCATGGCTGCCGCATCGTCATCGCCCAGCGTTTAAGCGAACTAGACATCAGCGGGCATGTTCTTGAGAAAGGCGTCGGCGATTGGCAGCACCTTTGCCTGCCGATGCGCTACGAACCAGAGCGATCCTTTCACACGACCCTTGTTCCTGCCCATTTGACAGAAGACAATCAGCCGGTGAAGTGGTCCGACCCCCGTACCGTGCCGGGTGAACTGCTTTGGCCCGAGCGGTTCGATGAAGAGCAGGTTCGGCTGCTGGAAAAGACGCTCGGCCCCTGGGGCGCTGCCGGTCAGCTACAGCAGCGGCCTGAACCGGCGGGCGGCGGTATCATCAAGCGCGAATGGTGGCAGACCTGGATCGACGAAGCCTTTCCGCCGTTCCACTTCATTGTCGCCAGCCTCGACACCGCCTATGGGTTGAAGGAAGAAAACGACTACAGCGCGCTGACCGTTTGGGGCGTGTTCTACGGCACCAGCGAGATACGCTCGACCCGGCACGTCAACAGATACGGCAAGCAGAGCGTCATCCAGCCGGGCGAAGTTGACGACATCGACGGTCTGCCCCGCGTCATGCTGATGACCGCCTTCCAAGACCGACTGGAACTGCACAACCTCGTCACCAAGGTCGGCGATACCTGCCGGAGGCTGAAGGTTGACCGGTTGCTGATCGAGAACAAAGCCAGCGGCATCAGTGTCGCGCAGGAAATACGCCGCATCTACGGTCATGAGGAATTTGCCGTTCAGCTTGTCGATCCGCGTGGGCAGGACAAGCTGGCGCGGCTGTATTCGGTGCAGCACCTGTTCGCCGAGGAGATGATCTATGCGCCCGACCGTGCTTGGGCGGACATGGTTATCACGCAGGTTGGCCAGTTTCCTAAGGGGCGGAATGACGATTTGACGGACACCCTTTCGCAAGCGTTACGACATATGCGCGAGGTCGGCCTGTTGACCCGGTCGGCAGAGCGTATGGCCGAGGTTGAAGACGCTACGAGGTTCAAGGGCAACAAGCCCCTGCAACCGCTATATCCCGTGTGATGGAGCCAACGAAATGTTCATAAGGGCCGACGCGACCGTTGATGAGATCAAGGACGTTACTTTGAACGGTAAGCGGGTATTTGAAGTGACTGTCTCATGTCCTGACAATGCCAAGTGGATTGAAACCTATACTTTACCGGCAGAAGATGATACTGCTGCGGCCCAAGCGGCGATTGACCGCTTTGTTGAGCATTACGCCGCACAGGAATAGCCATGCCCCTCGTCCCCGGCCTATCTTCTAACGTCAGGGTGGCGGAACCTCCGCCAGCTGATATGCCGGAAGGCATCGAAGTGGTGGTGGATGGGCAGGACGACGGCAACGACACGCCCGAGTATGACGACAAGGGCAACGTGCTGCGGATCGAGCATCCTGACGGTTCGATCACCGTTAGCCTCAACGGATCGCCCGTTCAGAAGGCCGACAAAGGCCCCACAGGCTGGTTTGACAATCTGGTCGATGAAATAGACGAGATGGAGTTAAACCGCATCAGCGCCGATCTGATGCGCGGTATTGAGGACGACATCAAGAGCCGACAGAAGTGGATCGAGGATCGCGCCCAGGGTATCAAGCTGCTCGGCCTTGAAATTGAAATCCCCAATCTTGCCGGTGCGTCCGATGGGGCGCCGGTCGAGGGTATGAGCCGGGTGCGGCACCCGCTGCTGTTAGAGGCGGTGCTGCGGTTCCAGGCCAATGCGCGTAGCGAGATGCTGCCGACCGATGGCCCGGTGAAAATCCGCGACGATAACAATGGCGACACCATGCAGGAGGATCGTCTGGCCGACGCGCTAGAGCGCGACCTGAACCATTTTCTGACGGCGGTGGCGACCGAGTATTACCCCGACACCGACAAGATGCTGTTCATGCTGGGCTTCGGCGGCACGGCGTTTAAGAAAGTCTATTTCTGCCCGCTGCGGAACAGGCCGGTCAGCGAGAGCGTCGATGCCAACGACCTGATCGTGTCCAATCAGGCGACCGATCTGATGAACGCTCGCCGGGTGACGCATCGGACGATGATGAAGCCTAGCACGGTGCGCCGGTTGCAGATCCTGGGCGTCTACAAGGATACCGACCTGCCACGCGCCGACATGCCCAAGCTGGATGCAGTGCGTGAGGAGGAAAACAGCCAGCAGGGTATTTCTGTTGATGCCGGCGATCCCGACGACCGCGACCGCGAAATCTACGAATGCTACTGTGAGTTAAATATATCTGGGTTTGAACACAAGTATAAGGGGAAGGACAGTGGCCTGGAAGTCCCGTATCGTGTCACGATTGATGTCTCATCTAAGCAGATATTGTCGATTGTTAGGAATTATGATGAGGATGATAAAGAACTTCCTAGTGCCAGAGCCAACTTTGTTAAGTATACTTTTGTTCCCGGTCTGGGCTTCTACGATATTGGTCTTCTTCATATTCTTGGTAACACTACAAATGCTATCACTGCTGCTTGGCGCGAGTTGCTCGATGCTGGCATGTTTGCGTCGTTCCCTGGTTTCCTTATGGCTGACACTGGCGCTCGCCAGAATACGAACATATTCCGCGTTCCGCCGGGTGGTGGCGCGCTTGTCAAGACCGGAGGGATGCCTATTTCGCAAGCCATCATGCCCCTTCCATACAAGGAACCGTCCGGGGCGTTGATGAACCTTGTCGGCGACATGGCGCAGACGGGTATGCGGATTGGTGGGACAAGCGAGCAGCAAGTCGGTGAAGGGCGCGCTGATGCGCCGGTCGGCACGACGCTGGCGATGATCGAGCAAGCCACCAAGGTCATGAACGCGGTGCATAAGCGCATGCACGCCGCCCAGGCCGAGGAGTTTCAGTTGCTGGTGCGGGTGTTTCGTGAGCATCCCGAGAGTTTCTGGCAGCGCAATAAGAAGCCCGCTTACCAGTGGGATGAGCAGACGTTCCTGGCTGCCTTGCAAAACTGCGAACTGACGCCGCAGGCCGATCCTAACACGTCGTCGCATGGTCAGCGGTTGATGAAGCTGGCGGCGCTGAAGCAGCTACAGGCGGCGTCTCCGACGATGTATGACCCGATTGCCATAGATCAGGCGTGTATCCAAGCGATCGGCTTCAGCAACCCTGAGCAGTTCATGGCGCCGCCGCAAGCGCAGGGTCAGATGCCACCTGAATTGCAAAAACAGATGGCCGAGATGCAGGTTAAGAAGCAGGAGGCCGATGCGCGGACGTTGAAGGCGCAGGCCGAGGTTGCGAAGATGAAGGCCGAGACGGCGGTTATGCAAATGGATGCGACCAAGCCGGATCAGGGGCCGACGACGGTCGAGCAGGCCAAGGCGCAGGCGTCGTTGATGGACGCCCAAACGCGGCGTGAGCAGCTAAAGATCCATGCGGCGAAGGTGGCGTTCGATGATTCGAACAAGACCGAGGATCGTCAGTCTGATGAGAAGTTGCAGCTTCTTCAGATGGCGCGTGAGATATTGATCCACCCGGAGGCAGCGCCGATTGCTGCGCCGTTTGCCAAACAGGCTGAGGGGAAGTAGGCGATGGGCGGTGCGACACCGGGTATGGTGAACTATGGCGGTCTGTCTTCTCAGCAGACGCCGCAGGGTTATGGGTCGATGTCGTCGCCGCAGGGCTATAATGCCTGGATGCAGAACTTCCTTCAGAGCCTGTATTCGCCGCAACAGCAGCAGTGGCAGAACGCTAATGCCTTGATGGGTGGATATGGGCAGGGCGCGGGCGATCTGGTGGGTAGCTATAACCCGTATGCGGCGATCCCTGCCGGTGCCACTAGACAGGCACCTGCGCCTAACGTTGCCCCGGTATCAGCGCCAGTGGTTGAAGATCCATCCACAATGGTCGATCCCAATGCCGTGGCGATGTTAAGTGCGTCCGAAAGTGGCGCTGGGAATAAGCGCGGTGGTCGGGTGGGTCGTGCGCCGGGGGGGATGGCGGGCGATCCCCAGAAAGCCATCCGCCGTGCAACGATGGTTGCCAAGAGCATTGCCCGCGACGTTGGGCCGATACCGAGCCAGCCAGCCGCCCCTGCCGTTCACCCGGCGTCAATGGTGCCTGGGGTGCATGTGGCGTCTGAGCCGCAGCATTTCGCGGAAGGCGGTGATGTGGGCATACCGGCCTTTCACTCAACAAATGAACCGTTTGAAAATTATAATTGGCAACGACTGGGACAAACGACTCGCAAAAATATAACTGATGCAAATGATCCACATTCTTTTGGCATGGCATTGGCGTCTCTTGGGCCATGGGCAAATGAACGTGATTTATCAAAACAATTAGTTCAATCTCACGCAATGCCAGTCCGTATTGGAGGTAAAGGAAAACAATTTCGATCTTTGGAGGAATTGCATAATCGCATTTTGAAACATGGAGGGGCAGAAAATTTCCGAAATCACATGCTTCGTCAAGGTTTTGGGCATATTGCCGTTAATGACGAAGAAATGGGCGGAAAATCTTACGTTGCCTTGCATCCAGAAGCATTCAAAATTCATAAAGCAGAAGGCGGTGATGTAGAGCCGACCGACGAGACGGGCTTTGATGCTTGGCATGGGACGCCGCATGAGTTTCCGGCGGAGCGGTTGATCCAGCATCCTACGGGCGAGCAGGAGCATATCCCTGCCAGCCAGCCGGTGCCGGGAGGCGCGTCGGTGATAAAGGAGTTTCCGCTAGGGCGTTTTCGGTCGGATAGGATCGGAACTGGCGAAGGCGCGCAGGCATATGGGCATGGGCTGTATTTGGGCGAGGAGCCGACGGCGCGGGTATATCGGCAAGCATTAAGCGGCGATCCCACAACAAATGAAGGCAAAAAACCTAATTGGCAAAGCAGAGGAAGTAAATATTTTGCTCAAATGGCATTGGCGCAATCTTTAGACAAAAAACTGTCTGGCGATGAAGCAATTAAAGACGCAATGCAAGATTTACATAGGAACGCTGCTTTTTCTGAAAGAAAGGATATAAAACAGCGTTATTATGATGCGGTAAATAGTTTGAGTGAAATGCTGGGGAAACCTTGGAAGATAAATCCCGGCCACATCTACCACGTCCGCGTGAACGCCAACCCGGAGCATTTTCTGGATTGGGACAAGCCGCTGAGTGAGCAAAGCGAGCATGTTCAGAAGGCGTTAGAGGCGCTGCATGGGGAGAAAATGGGGTATAATTCTCAAATCCTGCACCCTTCAAACAAAGGCGATAATTTATATTATACCCTGGCATTGCGGTTTGGCCGCACCAGAGAAGCCCACGCGCAACCAACCGCCGCCGCCCTTCACGCTGCTGGCATCCCCGGCATCCGTTACCTCGATGCCAACAGCCGTGGCCCGACCGGCAACCCGACCCACAACCACGTCATCTTCGACCCCAGCATCATCGACATTAAGCGCCGGTATAAGCGCGGTGGGGCGGTGGAGAGGCATGGGTATAGAACAGATGGAGCGGTTCAAGAGCCATCTGTTTCATCCGATTTAGAAAATTATCAAGATCCTCCTAGCAGTCGGTTGGCTGGGTGGAATTGGACCCCGCTTGCTGAAGTCCATAAATCTTTGGGAAGTTTTTCCGAAATACCATCTCATATTCAAAATTTTGGACACTTTATGAATGAAACCGCAAAAAAAGCGGCTACAACGGGATTAACCCCTCGTGATTTAATTAAAGCCTATGCAATTACACGCTCTAGTATTCAACGAGAAGGCAGAACGCCTCAAAAAATAATGGAGCATTGGCCTGATTTCCCTGGTCCTAAAACGGGGGTAATCCGTCCCGAAGGCGCAATGGGAGAATGGCTGCAAACCCCCATGGGACAAAGATATTTAGATGCTGCCGTAAAAGGTAATGTTGACCATGATGCGGTTAAAGATGCCATTCAATCCATGAAAGCATTTGGATTATCTTCCAGTCCCAAACAACCCACGGGGGAACAGCAATATTTGCCGTATGCAGCCCAAATGCTGCCTGGGCAAGAAAAGCATGTTTCAGATATGGTCACCCGCGCTATCCATTCAGACAGCGCGCCGCAAGAATGGCGCGATTGGGCTATGAAGTTGAGTGGAATAAAATATGCTAAAGCTGGTTTTCTGTCGTCTCTTTTGGGGCGCGGCGACCAACCTACGGCTGATGCACGAGAATACAATGTGCATTCAGGCATGACGCCTGGGAAGGAAAGAAACAAGCTTATAGCTAAGGGGCAAGTTGATCCTGTGTTGCGCCTTGCTGCTCGGCATTCTGCTTTGAATATAAAAATGCCATCAGAACTTCAACCGCATTACCAGCATTTGGTTCATCATGCGGTTTGGGAACATGGCGGCGAGCCAGTGACACACGAAGATATTATTAACGCTATGCGTCATGCTGCTAGTGGCGGTGAAATAGATTCGCCTTCTATTCACAATCACATTTTAGTGCATGCCATGCGCGCCACAGGTTTGCCGGGATTAGAAGATTATGCCCATGGCGGCACTGTTGACCAAGCCCTTTCCCTCACCCGCCGGTATGCGAGGGGATGATGATTCCTTTGCATTTTCTCCCCGTTTGTCTTTATATCAAAGGCATCGCCAACTGCGGGGACGCCCGCTGGAGCAACATCCATGTCTGAACAAGCAAAGACTGCCCGCGCCGCTATGAAAGCAAAGGCGCACCGCCTTGCCGGCAAGACTGACCCGCATCAGAAGGTTGATGCGTCGTCTTGGACGCCCAGTGAGCCGGAAGCCGCCACGTCCCAGACCGGCATGCGTCCGGTTTCTCCGCGCCAGTATAAGCGCGGCGGTAAGGTTGTCGGCAAGCACGAAGGTGAGCATGCCAAGCATCACGCCGGTCGCAAGCCGCGCAAGGCTGGTGGCAAGGCGTTGACGCCGGACAACCTAATCAACCGCAACGTGAAGGAAGCCAACGAGCAGCGTCCTGGCACGAAGCACGTTGGTGGTATGAAGGCGGGTGGCCGGGCTAAGAAGATGGATGGTGGCCCGATGGCTGCGATGCCGCCAGCAATGGCGAACCCTCGCACGGCTGCGTTGGTGCGCGCTATGGCTGATGCCAAGATGCGTGGCGCGATGCCGGGTGGCATGCCGATGATGCGTAAGGAAGGTGGTCGCGCTGGTCATCCTGATGAGGCCGAAGATCGCGCCTTGGTCAAGAAGATGGTCAAGCACGGCGCGTTGACGGGTAAGAAGGATGGCGGTCGCACGCGCAAGGCGGGTGGCGGTTCATCAAGCAAGTATCCCGTTGATTGGGATAAGGTCCATTTGATGCCTGGGCCGGAAAAGCCCGATATTGCCGGGTATTATCATTTCCTTGCCACGGGCGAACAGCCTGAAGGCGATGGGCAGGTGCATCTAATGCCTGGGCCTGAGCAGCCGTTGCCTGTTCCTGGGCGCAAACATGGCGGCAAGGCTGGTGGCAAATGGATACAGAGCGCGATTAAGCACCCTGGCGCGTTGCACAAGGCTCTGCATGTACCTGAGGGCGAGAAGATCCCGGCCAAGAAGCTAAAGAAGGCCGAGCATAGCAAAAACCCGCTGATGGCGAAGCGGGCGCATCTGGCTGAGACGCTGGGCAAAATGCACCACGCCCACGGCGGTGTTGCTGGTCATCCCGATGGTTGCCGGTGCCACAAATGCTGGGGCGGCAAAACCGGCAAAAAACACGGCGGCGCGATGAGCGTATCGGACGGCGAAATGCAAGGCACACGCCCGACCGGTGGCCGGTTGGCTCGTAAGGATGGCGGTCGCGCTAAGGGCAAGACGAACATCAACATCGTCATCAGCCCGCATGGTGCTGCTGGCGGTGCGCCGATGCAGCCGCCGATGGGTATGCCGCCTCGCCCGCCCGCGCAGCCGGTTGCTGTTCCTCCTCCGCCGCCCGGTGGCATGCCTCCTGGCGGTATGATGCCCATGCCCATGCCAATGCCGATGCCTTCACCGGCAGCGCCGCCTCCGGCACCGATGGGTCGCAAGCGTGGTGGCCGCACCGTTTACCCCGACATGGAGTATGGCGCGGGTAGCGGCAAAGGCCGTTTGGAGAAAATCAAAGAATACGGCTAAACAATACGCTTGATTTATCAGTAAAAGGCCGGTAGCGTCCCCTCGCTGCCGGTCTTTTTTGTGAGAAATATGCTTACTCTTGACTTATATTTTGAGCGAGAACTTAAAAAACTTATCTTCATCCAAATAGAAGAATTTAAGGAACACTTGGCGTCTGGTAATGCAGAAAATTATCAAAGGACAGTTGGCATTATTGCCGGATTACGCAACTGCTTAGAATTATGCGACGAAGCAAATAGATTGGCAGCAAAATCCTACAGTTAATTGGAGTATACTATGCCTTACATGGAGATGGATCACAGTAAAGATCCACGCGACGAATTGAAAAAGGCCGTTGGCGACTTGTCTGGCGTCGAAATTTTCAACAACCAAATACTTGTTGCCGTTTATATTCGCCCTAATAAGACAAAGGGTGGCATTTATTTGGCTGATAGCACGCGGGATGAAGACAAGACGCAAGGCAAAGTTGGCCTAGTCTTGAAGAAAGGCCCGCAAGCTTTTGTTGACGAGACTAATTCTTGGTTTTCGGACATCGAGGTCAACGAAGGTGACTGGGTTTATTTCCGACCGAGCGAAGGTTGGAGCATCACCGTCAATAATGTCCTTTGTCGTATTCTGGATGACACGTTGGTGCGTGGTCGCGTCCAGAAACCCGATCATATTTGGTGAGGTTTGACATGGATAATGAAGAAATCACCTTAGAAGAGAAGATTGAGGAGCCGGTTGAGGTCGTCGTAGAAGAGACGCCAGCCCCACCGGCACCTGAACCAGAAGAAGATGTTCAGCAAACGCTTCTTCAACTTCGTAAGCAACTAGAAGATGCCAGAAATGCCCAGGCCCAGGCCGAGCAGGAGCGGTATCAGGCGCAACAACAGGCGTATCAAGCAAGAATTGAGACAAAGGATACTAACCTTCAGCTTGTCATTAACGCCATTCAGACGGTCAAAACAAACACCGACATCCTAGAAGGCCATTATGCCGAAGCGATGTCGGCTGGTGACTACAATCGAGCCGCCCAAATCCAACGCGAAATGGCAAATAACGAAGCCAAATTGCTTCAGTTGGAGAACGGCAAGGCTGCGATGGAGGAGGAAGCCAAGCGTCCTGCTGCGCCGCCGCCGCTAGACCCGGTTGAGGCGCTTGCATCGCAGCTAACGCCTCGATCTGCCGAATGGATACGCCGTCATCCGCAGTTTGTGCGCGACCAAAGGCTGTTTAAGCAGATGGAAGCGGCGCATACGTTGGCTGTAAGCCGTGGTATCCAGGCTGATACCGACGAATATTTCGCCGATGTTGAAGCGACGCTGCGGATTCAGCCTCCTAAACCAGCCGAACCGGAAGACCCGATGGAATATACGGCGAAAGTGACGCAACGGCGTGCTGCGCCGCCTGCTGCGCCGGTTTCTAGGGGCGAAAGCAGGTCTACGGTCGTCCGGTTGTCGTCGGAAGAGCGTGAAATCGCCCAAATGATGAAAATGACGCCCGAAGAATACGCGAAAAACAAAACCGCGCTGCAACGCGCCGGCAAAATAAAGTGAAAGGCTGACCATGAGCGATAATATGAGCCTGCGAAACCGTAGAAAGGCCCCCAGCGCCCTTGAAGCGGCCATGAATACTGAACCTGCGGCACCAGTAGAAGCCGCCCCAGAGGCATCTACGCCCGTTCGAGAGGCTATGCGCCGACCGATGCGGGAGGAAGACCCTCGCGCCCGTGCTGCCAAGCGTGCGGCGGAAATTAGGGGGCATTTGGGTGGCGATTTGGATGAAGGCCCCGACAAGTTCTATGTCCCGGCGCATTACGTGCCGGATGGGTGGACGTATGAATGGAAGCGCAAGACCATCCTGAACCAAGAAGACCCGGCTTATCAGGTTGCCTTGGCTCGTAAGGGGTGGGAGCCGGTTCCGGCCAGCCGCCATTCCGAAATGATGCCATCGGGTGGTTCTTGGAACACCATCGAGCGTGATGGCATGGTCCTGATGGAACGACCGAAAGACATCACCGACGAAGCGCGGGATTTAGAGTTGCGTGCTGCCCGTCAACAGATGCGGCAGAAAGAAGCGCAACTGAACTCTGCGCCTGATGGACAGTTCGGCCGCAATCATCCGCAAGCAAAAGCAAGGATCAATAAAGGATACGAACCTATCCCGATCCCTGGCGACGAATAAAGTCTTTCATTTTGTCTTGCGGCATGTTAGTTGGCATGCCGTAGGACAGAATCCTTACTTCCCCCCGGCGTGGGAAGATGAGTTTTTCCTGGTTTCCAATCGCCCCGGTGCGCGATGTCGGAACCTCCTTTATGAAGGAGAACCGTCATGGCGAATACCAATGCGCCTTTCGGATTTTCACAGTATAGCGGCACCGGGTCTGCGCCGACCTATGAGCAGACGCAGCTTGCCATTTCCGCGACCAGCAGCACGAACCCGCAGATTTTCTATGGCGATCCGGTCGCACAGCTTTCTACCGGCACGATCTGCCAGCTTGGCACCAACAGCACGGTTGATGGACCGACTGCTGGCGCTGGTAACCTTGTCGGCGTCTTCGTCGGCTGCAAATACCTGAGCGTGTCGCAGAAGCGCACGACTTGGTCGAACTACTTCCCCGGCATCGGCGATGTTAACAGCGCGTCCACCAGCTACGTGACCGCGTATGTGATTACCGACCCGAACGCGCAGTTCGTCGTTCAGACCGCGAACAGCAACACGACGGCCACTGCGGTCGGCGTGTCGTCCATCGGTCAGAACATTGGCGTAGCGTATGCGGCTGGCACCGGCACCAACACCAACACCTTGGCGCCGACTTATACGTCGAACAACGGCCCTGGCAACATCGCCAACGGTCTGTCAACGGCGTATGCTGACCAGTATACCCTGAGCACGCCGGGCGGCACTTCTGCCACCCTGCCGTTCCGTATCATCGCCCTTGCCAACTACACGCCTGACGGGTCCAACCCGCTTCAGACGATCAACGGCAACGATTACACCTCCGCATACAACCGCATCATTGTCGCGTTCAATAACGCTGCGATGAAGGTTGGCGTGACCGGCATCTAACAGGAGTAAGGACCAATGGCTGTTAATCTTTCAGCAATCAAGGATCTTCTCCTGCCCGGACTCCGGGGGGTGGAAGGCAAATACGAAATGATTCCAAGCCAATATGATAAGATCTTTACCAAACATGATTCGAAGTTGGCTTTGGAACGTACCGCCGAATTGCGCTTCCTGGGTCTCGCGCAGTTGAAGACTGAGGGTGGTCAGACCGCCTTCGACAACGGCGCTGGCGAGCGTTATGTCTACAACCAGGAACACACGGAAATCGGTCTTGGTTATGCCATCACCCGCAAGGCGGTGGACGATAACCTCTACAAGACCCAGTTCCACCCGTCGAACCTTGGCCTGATCGAGTCCTTCCAGCAGACCAAGGAAATTTACGGCGCGAACGTCCTGAACACCGCGACTACCTACAACGCCAACGTCGGCGGTGACGGTGTTGCGCTGTGCGCCTCCAACCACCCGATTGACGGTTCGACCGTTGCCAACATTCCTTCGACCCCGGTCGATCTGAACGAGGCGACGCTGCTGAACGGCATGATCTCGATCCGCACAAACTTCAAAGACCAAGCCGGTCTGAAGGTGTTTGCTCGCGGTCGTAAGCTGGTCATCCCGCCGCAGTTGGAGCCGGTTGCAATCCGCCTGCTGAAGACGGAACTGCGCCCTGGCACTGCCGACAACGACGTCAACGCCATCCTCACGACGGCGGGCGGTCTGTCCGAAGGCTACATGGTCAACGACTTCTTGACCTCGTCCTATGCTTGGTTCCTGCTGACCAACATCGACGGCCTGTCCTACATGGAGCGCGTTAAGTTCGAGACGGATATGCAAGTCGATTTCGTCTCTGATAATTTGTTGGTGAAAGCCTACGAACGTTATAGTTTTGGATACTACAATTGGCGTTCAATCTGGGGCAGTTTCCCGACTTCGTGATTGGGATCACTAGGAAAGGAGTAACCTCATGGCGACGCTAATCAACGATATTGTCCCCGGACAGTATCCGAACCCCAACGGTAGCCCGGTAACCCCGGCTACCGCCTTCACCGGGCCGCTGCTGGCTGGTAACGTGCTTGGTAGCGATGGCACGGGCAACCTTGCTGCCCTTGGGTCGTCGGTTGGAACGCAAAACCTTGGCTATGTGCAGATGGCGCAGAGTAGCGTCATTACGCAAGCTAACGGTGCTGCGGACATCACGATCCCGGCGCAGAGCCAGATCACTGACATTTACCTGATGGTGACGTCGGTTTGGTCTGGTGCTGCGGCTACTCTGAACATTGGTGCGACTGCCGGCACGAACGCAGCGACTGCGTTTACGGCGGCTAACGCTGTCACCGCCAGTGCTTTGGGCCAGCTTACGATCCTTCCTGGCACTGGTGCCACGCAGATTGCAAACTGGGACAATGTCAGCAACTCGACCTTCCAGACTGGTGGTCCGACTGACATTCAGATCAAGGTGACTTCGGCTAACACTGGCACTGGCGTAGGCACCCTGACGGTGTTCTATATCCAGGGCATCAACAACGCTTCGTAGTAGGAGGCAGCAATGGCTCATCATTCCGCGCACCATGGTGCTCCCCACCACGGGCATCACACGAAAAAGCATCACGCTCATCATGGCGTTCACGAAGTGGCGCACCATGGCGTGCATGGCGCTCCTAAGGCTCGCAAGCACCGCAAGACTGGCGGTGAAGTGGAGAGTGACATGAAGGGTGTGAATGAGGCTGAAATGGACCTCAAGGACAAGCCGGAAGAATACAACCACAGCCGCGTTGAGAAAGAGGCTGAGGAGCGTAAGCACGGTGGCCGTGCGAAGCGCAAGCGCGGCGGTCATGTGGTGCATCACCACATGGGTCATGTGAAGCATGTTGGCTCGGTGCATGGCGAGGCTGCCAAGCATCACGCTGGTCGTAAGCCGCGTAAGAGCGGTGGCCGTGCGACTTCTGACGCTAACCCGTTCACTTCTGCTCGTCATGGCACCCCGGCTAAGGGCCGTCATGTTGAGCCTGAGACGATGGGCTAAAGGCTGGGGGCTTCGGCCCCCATACTTTCTTGGAGGGCGTTATGGCTGGTGCTTGGACACGCCGTGAAGGTAAAAATCCTGAAGGCGGTTTAAACGCCAAGGGCCGCGCTTCTCTGAAGGCCGAAGGGCATAATATCAAGCCGCCGGTATCCCGCGAACAAGCGCAGCATAGTGAACTGGAAGCCGCTCGGCGTCGTTCTTTTTGTGCGCGGATGGAAGGTATGCGGAAGCATTTAGCTTCTGCCAAGACGGCGCATGATCCGAATAGTCGGATCAACAAATCTCTCCGTAAATGGGATTGCAACTAATGACCGGTGTAGTCAATCAGTCCATCACTCGGGTTGGGCGTTATGAGCCGTTTGAATTGCAGGTTTCGCGTGGTCAGATTTATGGTCACACGGCGGCAAACGTGTTTGGGTATGGCACGACACCGGCCACGGCCAATCTATTTCGCACCGTTTGGGAAAACATGTCTTCGACGGATTACGTGTTTCCTCCGTCGGCGATTACAATGAACCTTGTTAGCACGGTCAACACTGACACTGCCTCGATCTTGATTTCGGGGTTGGATGCTAACTACAACGCGATTTCTGAAGTATTGGTTCTTAATGGCACGACGAACGTGCCAACTGTAAACCAGTATTTCCGCATCAATAATATTTCGGTGTATGTGGGCAGTGCCACTAATCCTGCGGGCGTTATTACGCTGTCTAATACTGGCGGCACGGTCGTTTATGCCCAGATAAACACTGGCACCATCAATGGCGTGACGGCCAGCCTTGGCACGTCCCAGATGACTGTTTATACGGTTCCGGCGGGTAACACGTTGTATATGTATCGTTTTGGGGCATATTCGTCGTTCAACGGAAATACTGCTAACTATACGACATATCGCGCTGTGACTAACTCCTCGTCTGGTGTTCAGCGTGTTATTCTACAATCGCCGTTTAATACAAACTATGAAGTGCAACGGCATTTTCCCTTCGGTTACGCGGCGGGGACCGATATTCGGTGGCAGATTGCGCCTAGTAGCGCGACTGCGGCGGTGGTTAGCATCAACATCGGCGGTGTTTTGGTTCTCAATGACGGGACGCTGTAATGGCGACAACCAACACCTACAACTACAACCCTGCGCTTGGTGAGATTACGCTTTATGCGTTCAATCTTTGCGGCATTCGCAGCACGTCGCTAGTTCAAGAGCATTTTGAGTCTGCCGTTATGGCGGCAAACATGATGCTGATGAACTGGTCGAACCGTGGGGTGAATTTATGGAAGGTAGAGTTGGTTACGACCCCGCTGGTTCAAGGCGCGGCAACGTATACGGTAAACCCCAATATCGTCATGATTTTGGACACCTATATTACGACGGGCAGCGGATCAACGGCGATTGATCGTATTATTATGCCGGTCAGCCGCACTGAATATGCGTCCTACCCTAATAAAACGCAGCAAGGTTGGCCGACTACGTACTGGTTTGACCGCCTATTATCGCCTACTATTAGCTTGTGGCCTGTTCCTGATGGAAATCAAACCTCTATGAGTTATTATGCGGTTCAGCAAATTGAAGATTCAACATTGGCAGGGGCCGCAAATGTTGATATTCCTCCTATTTGGATGGAAGCATTTGCCTATGGCCTTGCATTGCGGTTAGCCCAAATTTGGGCGCCAGATAAATTCCCAATGTTGAAAACTCTTGCCGATGAAGCTTATACCGTTGCGGCAGAACAAAACGTAGAACAGGCCCAGCAGTACATTTCTCCGCAAATTCAAGGATATTATCGGTGAAACATTGCCCTAAATGTGATAGAGATTTAGATTTAGAATTATTTGGGTTAAATCGCCGGACTAAAAGTGGCATCAATTCATGGTGCAAAGAATGTTGCCGACGTAACACTGCGCGTTATCGGTCTACCGAAGAGGGCGCTCAAAAACATCGAGAAAGAGAAAAATCACGTTATCTCGTTAATCCCGATGCAATTAAAAAACGTGCAAAAGAATGGCACCATGCCAATAGAGAAAAAGCAAAATTAACAGCAAAAAAAAATTATCTCATTAGAAAATTATCTCCTGATTTCAAAGAGAAAGAAAATTTTCGTCAACGCAAATGGTATCAACGTAATCCTGCAAAGGGCATCGCAAGAACACGCAATAGGCAATCCATTCAAATGCGTGCCATGCCATCATGGCTTTCGTTTATAGAACGTGCCCAAATTCAAGAATTTTACGACATTTGCATTGCCGTCACCAAACAAACTGGCATCAAACATCATGTTGATCATATAATCCCCTTAAAAGGGAAAAGAGTAAACGGTCTTCACGTCCCTTGGAACTTGCAAGTTATCACTGCTAGTGAAAATTGCTCTATGGGCAATAAGGGGTTGTAAATGGCATGGGCCTCCCAGTCTGGTCGAGCAAGAGCAAGTTCTAAGAACCCCCGCGCATTTGGCGTCTGCGACCGGTGCGGGATTTGGTATAATCATGCCAAGCTGAAATGGCAGTTTGATTGGCGCGGCACGTCGCTTCAAAACCTTCGTATTCTGGTCTGTGATCGTTGTTATGATTTGCCGCAAGAGCAGTTGCGGGCGATTGTCGTGCCGCCTGATCCGACGCCGATCATCAATGCTCGCGTTGAATATTATCAGGCGGACGAGACTGATTACATGACGGTTGGGACAGGCACGACAGACCCGCTTACAGGCTTGCCTGTGCCATCTACGACCGTTCTGGATATGCAGGATGGCAGCGCGTTGAATACCCAGCCTGTAGGCAATCCTACGGGCTATACGCAGAACGCCCAGATGCCTTTGGTGATGGATACGCAGTGGGCGGTGAAGCTGCCGTTGTTGTCGGTATCGTCGATTGGCACGACTGTTATCACGGTGACGTGTTCTTCAGCGCATGGGTTGGCGACGAACGCGCAGATTGGTGTGCAGGGATTGTCGAACAATTTGGCTGATGGGGCGTATTCTATCACCGTGACAACGGCTACTGCTTTCACGTATATGACGAACACAGTAATACCGGCGGGTTCTTTACTGACCGGCACGACAAACATGGTGACCATGAACATGGGTCTGCCGTATAATTACGTGCAGATACCGCAGACGGGACCGTAACAGATGGCGAATACAACGATCCCTAATTTGCCGGCGGCGGTTGGTTTGAATGGAACGGAGCAGATACCGGCTGTTCAGGCGGGGACTTCTGTTCGGGTAACGTCGCAGCAAATTGCCAATCTTGCGGTTCGTGTTGTTGGTCCGACGGGTGCAACGGGTGCTGGCGTAACGGGTGCAACTGGTCCGATTGGTCCGACTGGTGTTACGGGTGTAACGGGTGCCGGTGTTACAGGTGCGACTGGCGTTACTGGTCCAACGGGTGTTGCAGGTAATACTGGTGCGACGGGTGTTACCGGCGCTGGTGTTACAGGTGCGACTGGCCCGACTGGTGTTACAGGAGCAACGGGTGTTGCCGGTAATACGGGTGCAACTGGCGTTACAGGAGCCGGTGTCCCGGGCGCGACTGGTGTTACTGGTGCGACTGGTGTTACGGGTGCTACTGGCGTTACCGGCGTTGGTGTTACCGGTGCCACGGGCGTTACAGGGGCGACTGGTGTTACTGGTGCAACCGGCGTTACTGGTGCAACAGGTCCATCCACCATAACCGTCGGCACAACGCCGATTAGTGGTGGCACGACCAACAATCTTGTTTACCAAAATGGCACAGTTGTTGGAGAGTTAGCTGTTGGCAGCGGTCTATCTATTTCTGGCGGTAGCCTTGTTGCCACTAGTAGCGGTGGTTCTGTTACCAGCGTTCAAGTCAGCGGCGGCACGACTGGCCTAACAACAACGGGCGGTCCGATTACGACTGCTGGCACGATTACGCTTGGTGGAACGCTTGGATATGCAAACGGCGGCACTAGTCTTGGTGCAACGCCTACGAACGGCCAATTACTTATTGGCAATGGGTCGGGTTATGCACTCAATACGCTAACTGCTGGAACCAATATCAGCATCACAAACGCTGCTGGCTCTATCACGATTGCCAACAGCAGCACGGCCTCTGTGTCTAGCGTCGCACAGACGTTTACCGGCGGTCTGATCTCGGTTAGCGGCTCGCCTATCACGAGCAGCGGCACCTTGGCGCTGACAGTCGCGGGAACCAGCGGTGGCGTGCCTTACTTCAACAGTGGATCATCCTGGGCGACCTCGGCGGCGTTGGCTGCCAACGCACTTGTGATCGGTGGTGGAGCGGGTGCAGCGCCTAGCACGACAACGACCGGCACAGGTGTTATCGCGGCCCTTGGATCAGCGGTAAGCGGGTCTGGCGGCATTGCTCTAACGACGAACCCGATCTTTACGACGCCGACGCTGGGCGTAGCTTCAGCGACCAGCGTCAACGGTCTGACAATCAGCACGACGACCGGCACCTTGGCGCTGGCAAATGGTAGCACGTTGGCGACCAGTGGCGCGTTTAACACGACACTCACAACGACCGGCGCGACCAACGTCACGCTACCAACGAGCGGCACGCTTGCCACGACGGCGAACACGGTTGCTTCGTTCAGCGCGGGATCGACCGGGCTGACGCCTTCAACATCCACGACCGGTGCGATTACTTTAGGCGGCACCCTCGGGCCGACTTACGGCGGCACTGGTGTCAATAATGGCTCTAGCACGTTGACGTTGGCGGGCAGCGTTACTCATGCTGGCGCTTATCCCGTCACGATCACTGCGACCGGCACAACGTCGGTGACGCTGCCAACAAGCGGCACGCTTGCTACGGCAAGCGGGACATCAGGTCAGCTTGCATATTTTGCAGCGACAGGTTCTGCGGTTTCCGGCGATGCAAACGCGACTATGAACTCTGGCACGTTGACGCTCGGCGTGGCGGGAACGGCAGCGGGTGCGCTAACGCTGTCGGGGTCAACGTCCGGCACGTTTAGCCTTTCAACGGCAGCCACGGCCACTGTTGGCAACATCACTGGCCTGTCAATGTATGCGGCCAGCACGACATTAGCTTCAGCCGTAATTACACCGACCAGTGCGGCGATACCGGCAATTACGGGTGTTTCGACGGCGACAT
>Ga0207959_1000030_pt1 | contig 45362 bp, 57 predicted proteins | sample CryBogCBH20Aug07_FD_184609 | JGI IMG/M metagenome (GOLD analysis project Ga0207959, IMG submission 184609) | Freshwater microbial communities from Crystal Bog, Wisconsin, USA - CBH20Aug07 (SPAdes) (version 2) | ecosystem: Environmental > Aquatic > Freshwater > Lake | place: Crystal Bog... | reverse complement strand
CAGGGCTTTGATATTAAAGAGAAAATAGCTGACATTGTGGCTACATTATCGCCACGTCAGTTGAGTCTTGTTCTTGAAATGATTGAAATTTTTACAAACGAGTAAGTTAGTCTTGTTTAAGCAATAACTTAACTATTTGAATTGCTTTTGAACGCTGCTCAGAAGTGGCGTTTTCAAGAAGCGCGTCTATGCTTTCGTGTTCTGGCAACCTGTAAATATCAACAATGTCTATTCCTATAGCGTCGCAATAAGCTGAAAGTTTTTTCTCAGGTATGGCGCGAACTCCGCTTTCCCAATTTGAAACTTGAGCTTTATGAACGCCCATTAAATCACCTACTTGTTCTTGGTTCATACCTTGATGGATTCTCCAAGCTTTGAGATTGGCAAGAGGCTTTCGTTTTGGCTGAACGTAGCCTTTAATTTGTTTTCTCATAGCCAACTTATTAAGGATTTATTAACCCAATAGCAAGCAAGTAAATTTACTTAATCAATTTAAAAAAAATTACTAAAAGCAAATTATTTTGATTTGTTTACTTTTCAGGCAATTGACTCATAGTTTTCATTAAGATTACTTAGTTTGCTATGAGCAAATCACTAAAAGCAGCCAGACAAAAGAACGGATTAACGCAGCAGCAGCTTGCTGATCGCGTTGGCGTCACGCGCTGGTGGATCAATCGAATTGAGATTGGCGAACGCCAAGCCTCTCCAGCAGTCGCAAAGAAAATCGTCGCTGAGCTGAGCAATCACATTCAGCTTGCCGATATTCGCCCTGACATATGGGGGGATCAATGAGCGATTACGCCTTCACCCTTCTTTACGCTTCTTTTGAAATTGCCGTGATGGTCGCGCAAGCAATCATCATGGGCGGCTGTGTAGCCTTAGCCTGCATCTTAACCTTGAAGGTTATTTAAAGCGTTTGTTGCGTGTTGCGTCGCGTTTAGCTCCTGCGTTCGTCCTCCCTGAACGTAGGTGACTCCCAGAGCGTCGAGCGGCCTCTGCCCTGCCAGCTCCGCTCTGGGCCTTTTATTCTGATGGTGATCGTATGCTCGTAGAAATTGAAATACCTGGCGAAGCTACGCCTTTTGCTCGCGCTGGCGCTCATGGCAAGCGACGGTTCACGCCAACCAAACAAGCAAACGCTATGGCTGTTGCAAGGCTGTTTGCTGAGCAGGCAATGGCCGGCAAAGAATTATTTGAAGGCCCTCTCCTGCTTCAAGTCGGCGCGTTTTACGTCGCGCCTGCTTCCTGGTCTGCCAAAAAGAAACAAGAGACTGGTTGGAAGTCATCAAAGCCTGACATCGACAATGTCGTGAAGCTTCTTAAAGACGCTTTCAATGGTGTTGTTTGGCACGACGACGCGCAAGTTTCCAAGATCGAAGCGCACAAAAGATACGCTGACAAGGCGTGTGTGCGTATCATTATCTCCAACTTACAGCAGCCACTATGACGCCAACAACCGCAAATAATCATGTCGAGCTTCGCATAAAGAAAAATATTGACGCGCTTGACGCTGCAATTTCTGCCTTTCGCAAAAACAATCAGGATGATTACGCAAACAATTTGATTGAGCTTCGCGACTATGTGGCGCGTAGCAAGGGTTTCAGGGACAGGCTGGAGAGCAAACACAATAGACCGAAGCAGCGCGATATTTCGCGAGAGGTGGCTGAAGTCATGTGGGAAGAAATGAGGAGGAACAAGCGATGACAGGGATAAAAGAAATTTATCGTAACGAGGAGCGTGTTGACGTGCGAGATTTTATTCTCGCGCGTTGCGAATACGACCCAGAGCTTGGAGAAATATGGCTGAAAGCAACTGAATGCACGCCACGTCAAAAAGTTGAGATCATGCCAGCAAATGATGGCAACCTTCGCGGTCGTTGTGTGATTAATAAGAAAACCATCATAGCAGCAAGAGCTGCATATCTAATTGTTTGCGGCGACTTTCCAAAGTGTCCCATTGTATCACTCAATGGCAATACGTCTGACATTAGATGGTCAAATCTATGGCTGGATGAAGAAGCCAAGTCTCAAGAAGAAGTGCCTCATGACGAAGAACCAGATTCAAGAGGCAGGATTAAAGAAACAAACAGACGATTTCTTGCTGATCTTAAAAAGCATCACCCAAATGGCTGCATTGATTACACCAGAAAAAACTCAAGAAGCCTTCCCAAGCGGATCAATCCTGCGCTTGGTTCATATAGCAGCACAGCAGCAATGTGCATGGAGCGCTGACATGGACGTTGAAGCAACATTAGGCGAACGCCAAAAAACTTACGGTGATTACGAAGACGTTGCTCATAGGTCGCAGTTGATTAAAGCGGCTATTAGGTCAGGAAAGAACTGGATGAGGCTGTCTCCATGTCAGCGTGAGACGTTAGAAATGATTTCTAACAAGCTTGCAAGGATTGTTGAAGGCGATCCTAATTACGTCGATAGCTGGCACGATGTCGCCGGATATTGTCAGCTCATTGTCAAAAGCTTGGACGCTAAAAGCTATGAGTAACGTCCCTCTTGAGAACCAGATTAGAGCAATTGAAACGCTAATTACCGTTGCGTCGCGCGGAGAAAAGCTAAAGCCTAGCGAATATAAGTTTGTTCAACCAAAATTAGATGCAGCGTTAGAAAGTTTATATTGGTTAAAACGTAACGAGCGAGCGATCAAGGCAGCCGTTAGTAAATATAAGTTGAGTCAGGAGGCGTAAATGCAAGAAGAAAAACAATGGTGCGACGATCCTTTTTCTCAGGATTATAAAATATACAAAATTAAGGAAATTGTTAAAGCGGTGTCTATTGTTACAGGCGTGTCAATGGCTGACATGCTTTCACATCGAAAGCCTGACAGAACAATGAGAGCGCGGCGTTTGGCTTGTTATTGCCTTAGAGAATTTACGACCGCCAGCTTTACGCAAATTGGCAGATCATTGCTTAAAGATCACACGACTGTGCTTCACGCCTGCAACATGGCGCAAAAAAGCGTCAACGATGGCGATGAGATTATCTTAGATCAGATTAAATCGGTCAAAGCCGTATTGTTGTATGGGAGAAAAAAATATGAACAGGACAAAAGATCCGCAAAAGCATCTGAGCAAACCGTTGACGAACCAACACCTGAGCCAACACCTGAGCCAGTGCTTGAACAACCTGAACCTGAACCAGAGCCAGAAGTTGGGCGTCCTATCTTTACTGGAAGACATGAAGACGCTTTGGCTTTCGCAGCACAGTTTGGTCGCATCTGTAGCGCAGCCTAACGAGTTTGAGATTGTTTTCTGGCCTAACTGGAAACACAAGGAAGGCAAAAAAGCAGCTCACAAAGCTTTCTTGGCTGCCAGGAAGCGCGCGTCGCTCGATATCATCATGTCAGGCGTCAAACGATACACTGACATGATGGCGATGAATCCCACGCGCCCATGGCTTCACGCGTCAACCTTTCTCAACAACGACCGTTGGGAAGACGAATACACGACTACGTTAGCAATGTTTGACCCAAGAAAAGACGGCTTGGCTATGCTGGCTGCCGCTATCCGCGAGAAAGAGAATGAGCAAGCTAAAATCGCTGACACAAATGTTCTCAGCTTTCCCAAGCTACAGGCCGAGCGGAGCGCAGATCAGGGAGACGATGGAAGCTTTCTTGAGTTGTGTCGAGATATACGATGAAAGCGTCGTTGACGCGGCTTGCCGGAATATCACGCGCCAGTCGCGTGAGTTTCCTCCGTCAGCAGGTGAAGTCAGACAGGCTTGTGAGAAGGTCGTGTCAGCGACTCAACCACACAAGCCAAGCCAGCATAAGTTTAGCAGGCCATTGGACATTATGACTCCAGAGGAAGCCGCGGCTAGTCGTGAGCGCGTTCAGGAAATGATCCGAAAGTTTAAAGCCGGACTTCCTGCTCCTGACAAGCCTGTGGGAAGTGGTCCTTCAAATAAAAAAGACGCCTCCATTCAGATTGGAGACGCCTTGCTTGAGTCGTTGTTCGGCAGGGGAATTGGTGATTAGCTTGTTAGGAATTGGTGCTTATTAAATTATAATTTTTTCTTTTCTGACATGCTCAAGCTCTACCTTTGACCAATCAAAAGACAATCCGGCATGGACGGCGGCGCAAGCAAGCTTGAAGCGCTTGAAGGCCGCCGAATCAATAGGTTTGCCGTTTGTTTGATAGCCTAGCTCGTAGTCTGCGATTGATTGCTGGCTATATCCTGACAGTTCTGACAGGGCAGCGCGTGTCAAGCCAAGATTTTCGCGCCATTGTCTAGCGGCGTCATGTTCTGATAATTGTTTTTTTACCATGCTGGCCTCGTTGCCTTGGTCGGTGTGTAGGGGCGGTCTGGCTGTGGTGGCCGACCGCCCTGCTTTATTAAGCTGCTATTTTAAAATGTCCGAGATAGATTGATTTTTCTTCGTGGTTTATCTCGGCTATTGGCTGGACGTATTTAGTTATGTCCTCCGCTGAGCAAGTCGCCGCTGTGCAGTCGCCCTCCTGATTGGACGATAAGACAAGCCCTAAGCCTGCCAATGTCTGCCCTGTTCGTTTTGAATAAAACAAACCATGCGGCGCTTCGTCCTCAAACATTAGCCCCTCATCGTCAAGCCAAATGTCGTGTCCTGGTATAGCGTCGCGCAAAACATCAACTAGCTGGCAATCCAGTAGTCGATACATGTCAGACAATCCGCCGTCTATATCGACCTGGGAAATGGTGCCTGCTTTTGGGTTTATAAGATAAGCTTTCATCTGTGTTGCCTTTCGTGTTGGTGGCGTGTGGTGCTTCGCCTGTTAATCTTTATTGACTTTTACAGTTTGACAGAGTTCTGGTCCGTCAAATATCTCCTCATTTTCCCACATTAAATACTCATAAGCCTCCTCAAGCTCCTCTTGTTCAATTAAACAATTAATTTTATGTTCTGCTTGTTCCTTGCTTGTTGCTTCAAGGTATATCGTCGCGGTTTGTCCAATTGTGCGCGATACAACAATTGCAAAATGTCCCATTGGTGCTGCCTTTCGTTTTGTTGCCTGCCGTGGTGAGGCAGAGAAGGCCCTGAAGCGCTTCAGGAAAGGCGGCCGCTAGTATGGCAGCGCCGCCCTTCTCGCTGCCCTCATGCTGCGAGGTCTACTGGTGTCAATTCGGCTAGCTTCGCCTCTATCCAGCCTTCTGGATCGTTTGCAATTTGATCTTCAACATGGATGGCCGGAATACAAAGCGCCTCGGTTACGTGATGAAATGCTGGCTTGCATATGTCTGCTAATAGCTGCCTGGTTGCCTTGTGGTTGTTGTAGGGCCAAGAGCCGGAATAATAATGGCGCGTGTCTGCATAGGCATAGCAGAGGCGGCGCGGAAAGCTTGCGCTGGTTAGGACATAGGCGGCCGTCGCCAGGTCGAGCGGTGCGGTTTCAATCTTTGTAAAAACTGCCGCGCAATCTTTGCGAGTGTTAGCGTCAACCATAACGCCAGCCCATAATTCAACAGGGCGCTTCATTGCTAACAAGCGAACAAGCGCCATGACGGCTGCGCCACGTCTTTCGATAGCGTCAGCAGTGATTGAGCAGCTAGTCGTCAGGTCAACAATGACAGCAAGCGGCGCGCCTGCGTCGCGATATGTCACGCGCCGCCGCATAGCGTTAGGATGTCCAGCCAGGTAAGCAGGCACGTTAGGGATTGCGCCTGCTACGTCGTCAGCCCAACCCTTGCAGCTCGTATCAAAAGCAAAGCGTTCAAAGCGCTCAAGCAAGGCGTCGGATTTAGCGACAAGGGCAATGTCGCCCTCGCGTGTTTTTTTAACTGCCTGTAAGCCTGTATCTGTGCCGAAAAAATCATAGCTTCGGCGCGTCATGTTATCTGATGCCATGCAATTTTGTTTGGCGTATTCACCAAGCTCTGATGGGCTATCAAACAAAGCCCAATGATCGACGGCTTTTCGGTCGATTAGTTTTTGCACTGATTGGCAAGCTTCAAGAGTAAATTTGCGCATTGGTTAGCCCTCCACAATGCGGCGCTGATCGGCCGAAAGGTTTGCAAGATAGGTAAGGTTTGCCGCTTCATCGCTGGTAAAGCCTGCCGCAATAAGCGCTGCGCCTGCTTGTGAAGCGCGTGGGTCAATTAGGACTTTAACGCCTGCCTGGTGCGCACGTTCACGCGCTGCAATAACGCGACGTGCAAAGCCTTCATTGCCGCTTATGGCTACCTCAAGCGCTGTGTCATATTGCCAATTAAGACGGACTGGAAAGCGGCTTAAAAATGCTGCGTCGATCTTAGCGCGGCCCACGTATTCAGCAGTTGCGCCAAGTCCCCATGTGTTCGCGCTTCCGAGGATGATGCAGCTTGGATGGCGTTTGATTGCTTGGTCTGGGAAAGCGCAATGACCATTTGCAAGCGCTGCATTAAGCGCAAGCAGTGCGGCATTGTCTGAGCCGTCAACCTCATCGAACATATAAATGCCGCCATGCTCGTAAGCTTCGCGGAACGGTGTGCGATGATATGCGCCGCCTGCGTCAATAAAACCTAGCAACTCGAAAGCCATGCTAAGGGCGCCATTTAAGTGAAAAGGCAAACCAAGCGCGTCTGCAAGCATATGTCCGGCATGTGTCTTTCCTGATCCGGCAGGGCCTGCAATCCAGATATTAGGCGCAAAGCCATTAGCCATGCGCGAGCCTGCTGCGCGTAGCATGTTTTTAAATTGTGGGTGCTGGTGGCCTTCCATGTCGCGCCATTGGCCGTCAAAGCCTTTACATTCGATTTTGACGCTAGGAATTAACGCCAGCGCTGCGTTAATGCGCTCGTCAACAATGCGCGCCACTGTTTCAGGATTAATCGCTGAGCCAGCCATTTGCGCGATAAGTGAAGCAAGTTGAGCGGCTGCGTCATTTGCTGCCGGAATTGCTTGCGCTGCTGGTGCCTGCTTTACGGCATAGCTGCCGTTAAATAGGTCGCCTTTAACGGCCGCCTGCTTTGGCGCTTCCTGGTGTCCAGCCTTGTCAGCCTTAGAGCCTGCACGAACTGCGATTTTTTCCAGAACACGATATTGCTTAACGGTCGCTGAGCCGTGTTGTTTGTCCAATATCGTTTTAATGATTGCTCTAGCGAACTCACTATCCTTGTCAGAAACAAACCCCTGGTTGCCTAGTTTTGAAATTCTATCGGTAAGAGCCGCCACTTCGTCGCTATTATGTGGCCGTGGCTTGTGGTTTTCGTCGCTCATGTCGTCAGCGTCAGCGTCAGCCGTCACGCTTGCCACGTCGATGCAGAATAATGAAGCGGCCGTCAGCAATTGCTCGGCGCTCATGGTGTCAATGGTCAAGCCATTTGTTGAGCGATAAGCAGGCCAGCTAGGATTGCTAGTAATAGCCTTGCGCAATGCGCCTCTAGCTGCGCCTGAGAGTTTAATCGGTGCGTTCATGGTGGTTGCCTTTCGTTGTATTGCTGGTGGTGTCAGCGATTAAAAAGAGCGAGTGAACAAGCAAAGCGCCGCAAAGCTCATGAGCGGCACAAAAGCCATTGCGGCTATAGTGAATATAATTGTCTCAAGTGTTTTCATGATCGTTGCCTTTATGTTTACGGTTGGTGGTGACAACCGGCGCAAGTGATTTTGCGCTGACATAATCAAAAACATGTTTGCTAGTAATTATCAAGCCATAAAATGCTGTCAAACAACATATAATTAAAATATTTATAATAATAAGCAGTTGTAAGAATAAATAAGGCGTATGTCGCGTGAGAAAAACCTGTCAAGAGGCGGCGATGTAATTGAACAGCAATCAAGAAAGCGCCTTTTATTCACAAACAAGCTGACATGTCGTGCTAGCTATTTATTCATTGGTTGTTCTTAGCGCGACCAGCGCTGAACAAGCGTAAGCAAGCGTAAGCGCGAACACCTGGAGCGCCAGAAGCGACCGCAAAGCCTTCAACGCGATAAGACGCAACAAGCAAGCAATCAACGCGATCAGCGCGAGATAACGCTGACAGAAAGCAGTCAGCGCAAACAGTGCAATCAGCGCAAGCAGAAAGCGCAAGAAAGCAGTCAACGCGATTAGTTGAGCTTAGCGCGATTAGAAAGCAATCCAGAAAGTTATACGGAAAGGCCAAAAGAGAGGGCGCTTTGCTGACAGCTACGCATGTACACGCGCGAGGATCTGACATGGCGAGAGTAGGACGCAAAAGAAAGCCGGAGCTTGAACGCGAGCCGAACGGACGCGCTGACAGAAAGAAACAAGAGCCGCGCTTTGCGCCTGCTGCTATTAAGCGTCTGTCAGAAAGCGCTATTGCTGCCGCAAGTGATCCGCGACTAGGGACTGAACTCGGTCGCCTGCTGCTTGCTGGAGATATTACGTCCAGGCAAGCCGGAGCAGGCTGGGCCTGGGCAGAGATTGCTTTTGAGTATTATCAGGCTATTGGCGCAACGCCTTTACAGGTTAAACCGATAAGCTTAGAGCGCGGCGCAAAGACGCAAGCGCCTGATATTGAAAGCGAATTAGGGCAAGAGCTGAGCGAGAAAGACAAGCGCGCCGTCAAGCGCTTTGAACGCGCACACACGGTTTTATTGTCTCAAGGATTGCTAGGAGAAAGCGCAGCGCGTCGATTGTGTGAAGGGCGCGGCCAGGCGGCTTTCAACTATGAAGACAAATTACGCGCTATCAAGTCGTTGGAAGCCTTGGCGCTTTATTTCGCGGCCTGTTGACACGTTAGGAATTGATCGTCAGAAATGCACAAGGCGCTTTGCGAGCGCCTTTTGCCGCGTTCCTGCTTGGTCTTTGGAACGTGCATCAATCCTTTCAATAACATAAGCGCGCAATCAACTGCTCTTGCAACAGTTGGCGGCGCGAAACGTCGCGTTATGTGGTATCCAGATACCTCGTTCTTGGTTTGTTCCCTTGATTTCGGCCAGCCGCCCCCCCCTACACCCCCCTCTGGCGAAACCAGCCCCAGCCCCAGACCGGCTCCCCACAAAATTTCAAAAATCGACATTATGGAAGTTGTTGTCCGGCTAACACGGCATAGAGGCGTATATGGCAAGTTTGTTTCCAGCGCCGAAAGTTAATCTGGCGACGCTTGCGTCTTACGCTGCCAAGCCTGCTTTGGACGACAATGGGCGTCCTATACAAGTTTATTCATCGACAAGTCCTTCTGATCCTATGGGCGCACCTACAGGGACAGCGTGGCGTCAGAAGGCTGATGTTGCTGGCGTCGATAAGTATGTGCGCAATATGCAAGGCACGTCTGGCAAGGCTGATACGCAGACGCAAGGCGCAACGTATCTTGTTAATGGCGCTTCTGGCGCTGGCAGCTCCAAAGGCGGCTCGACGCCTATGACGCCTACTGCGACGTCTGAAGTTTTGCAGAATGTTGGCGGCGGCAAGTCTGTTTGGGCTGGTGAGGATTCTGCTCATGGCTCGACGGCGATGAGGGCGAACAAGTTTGCTGAACCGGCTCGCACTGGCGTTCGCAAGAAGGACGCGTTGGCTGCTTTGATTGAGAAAGAGTCTGAAGGCTACATTAATCAAAGGACGCGCAAATGACAGGCCCACGCGAAACAGGCGTCTTGTTAGGACAAGCGCAAGCAAGAACGGCGCGTCGTCAAACTGGACTTAACAGTGAGTCGATTGCAATTCAGCGCATTGCGGAAGCTTTGGAAGGCATTGAGGTGTCTTTAGCGGCTATGGCCGACATGGTTGAGGCTCAAGCTTATTTGGAACCGTATGAGCTGGATGAGGAAACTGACACGGCAGGGTGTGCGTAATGGCAGGGTTGCAGTCTAGCTTAGCTCAATTAGCTCAGCAGTCTGCTCCGTCACCTGCTCCTTCAACCCCACCTGCTCCACCTTCTGCAATGCCAACTGGACCACAAGAGCCTGATGTTTTGACAAAGGCGCGTCAGGAATATCCATTTATTAATCAGCACAATCCTCATGTTAAAATTAGTCCTCGGTCAAATGCTGGTTACGCAGAGACGTTTGGTCCAAACGAGGAAGGTGCTGGGGATTTTAAGCGTCCCAATGAATTTCCTATGGATCATACAGGTATTGAAATTTATCGTCCTGATAAATTCTCACACCATGATTTAGCGGCTGAATTTCTTCATGTTGATCCGAAAGCTAACGCAACACGCGAAGCTTTAAAGGGCACCTTTACGCCTCGTCAGCTAAAGATCATGCAAAGCGAGCCTGATTACACTGACAGCATTAAGTCTGGTCAATCAAAAGATCGCGCTATGCAAAACATGACGGATTCTGTCATGCGAGGTTATACGGTTGGTCAATGGCCGCAAAGAGTAATTGACGACTTTAAATTCACGGACAAGCAGCGCGGCATGTTGGATAATTTAAAGTCTTACATGAAAGGCGGCCAATAATGCCTAACATGGCCCCACAAACTGCTTATCAAGGATCAAAAGGCATGAAGTCTTATGAGCGATCAAAAGCCGACAAGTCAGCCGACCGTAAGTCCGGCAAAAGAGAAGGAAGTGCGGCTGAACGCGCTTCGGACGCTAAAGAGCTTTCCGCCGCGAGGGCCGGACAGAAAAAGCACTCTCGCACCATTGCCGGAAGTCACAAGCCCTCAAGGGTCTAAATAATGATCGAAGAGTTCGTTGGGCGCATGTTTGCGTTAAGGGACGCAAGCCATGTCGCGCATTGGGCGTCTCGCAGTTATGCGCAGCATAAGGCGCTAGGTAAATTTTACGACGAGATCATTGAGAAGGTGGATGGTATCGTTGAGGCGTATCAGGGTTATTTTGGATTGATTGGCCCTGTTGCTCCCCTGCCCTATAGCCGCGAAGCTATTATGGATCAGATTCAGTCTGAAGCTAAATGGCTTGGTGAGCATTGTGATGAGATATGCCGTGGGAACGGCGCTATTGAGAACATGCTTTATGATTTGGAAGCTATGTTCGCCAGCACTTATTATAAGCTTAAATTCCTTAAATGAGCGACGTGCATATGGGTGAAGCTCCGAAAGGCAAGCAAGCATTTCGGAAGGCTTACAACCGTGAAATTAAGCGTCAGGCTGATGAAGAGATTTTTGGCGCAAAGCCTTTAAGTGGGGAGGTTATTCCTCCTAAGAGGCGCAATCAGTGGAACAAGATAGAGCTGACTGCTGAGCTGAAAGAAGAAATTGTTCAGCGCGTCGCCTCTGGCGAGTTAATGAAGCATATATGCCAGGACGAGCATATACCTTCCTATTTTACGGTTCATCGTGAAGAGGAGCGTGATGCTGAGTTTGGCGCTGACATGCGCGCTGCCAGAAGGGTAAGCGCAAGCATATATGCCGATGAGGTCATTGAGATCTCTGACGAGGCAAAAGAAGACGTGAAGCCTGATGGCTCCGTTAATTATGAGCTAATTGCGCGTTCAAAGCTAAGAGCTGACAATCGTAAGTGGATTGCTGGCAAGCTCGATCCTGCGCGTTTTTCTGACAGGGTTCAAACAGACATTACATCAGGCGGCGAAAAGCTAGAAGCAAAGGAAATAACGCCTTTAGAAAGCGCGCGTCAAATCGCATTCATTCTTGAACTATCTAAGCACTCTCAACCAGAGGGCAAAGAGGATTAATTATGGCTACAATTTCTTCCGTCCTCGTTCCGACGACGATACTTTCTACAAACAAGATTAAATGGGCGCCATTAGCAAATGGCGACTCTGGCGCTGCTGTAGATCTCAACGATTACCCTACACGTTCTGTGCAGGTGCTTGGTACATTTGGCACAGGCGGCTCTGTAACGCTGCAAGGCTCAAATGACGGCGGCACGACTTGGGCTACACTGACAGATCAAAGCGGAACAAACCTTACATTTACGGCTGCTGGCATTAAAAGCATTCAGCAATCGACGGAATATATTCGCCCTACTGTTACGGCTGGCGATGGCACAACAGCATTGACGGTTTACGTTTTTCTTCGTGGCCGCGATCAATAAGGATAGATTGACATGGCAAAGGGTTCAACATTTGATAATCAGTTATTGGCGCTGATTTTCAATGCTACCGGCATTACAAATATCGCAGACAACACGGCTACGTCTCCTTTGACGAATTTGTATGTTAGCCTTCATACGGCAGATCCTACCGCGTCAGGCAATCAAACAAGCAATGAAGCAAGTTATACAGGTTATGCTCGCGTAGCTGTAGCGCGTTCTTCTTCTGGTTGGACGGTAACAGGCAATAGCGTATCGCCTTATGCGACGATCAGCTTTGGCCAATGCACGGCTGGTTCTGCAACCATTACAAACTTTGCCGTTGGCACGGCTTCAACAGGAACAGGCGAAATTCTTTATACCGGCACTGTTACGCCCAATATTGCTGTTGCTTCTGGCGTTACGCCTCAGTTGACCACAGCTTCGACGATTACCGAGTCCTAATAAAGCTAGGTCGCCGCAATGACATATAAGCTTGGCAACCGAATAAAAATGAGCGTTGTTGGAGCGCCTGGCGTTGGCGACGTAACTCTTGGTAGCCCTGTAAGTGGATTTTTATCTTTTAATAGCGCTCTCAACGACGGCGATAGCTGCCCTTATGTTATTGAAGATCCATATAATAATAATTGGGAAATTGGGATAGGCGTTTATTATGTTTCTGGCACAAGGCTTGTCAGAAATACGGTATTAGCATCAAGCGCTGGCGGCACATCAAAAATATCAGCCACCTCTTCTGCTATAGCAATGCTTTCGCCTAGCGCTGCTGATTTTATTCTGGCTGGAAATCAAACAAATTTTACTGGAACGTCACCGCAATTTTCATTTGGTTTAAATGGCGGAAATTTAGGCTCAATTCAATTTTACGGCTCAACGTCTGGCTCTGTTACAATTCAGGCAAATGCTGTCGCTGGAACAGCAACAACGCTGACGCTTCCAGCAACTTCTGACACGTTTGTTGGAAAAGCTACAACAGACACGCTGACAAATAAAACTTTTGACACAGCCGCAACCGGCAATGTGTTTAAAATTAATGGAACGCAATTAACGGCTGTCACAGGCACAGGAAGTGCTGTTCTTGCAACAAACCCAACCCTTACGACGCCTACCCTTGGCGTTGCGTCAGCGACAAGCGTTAATAAAATAACAATTTCTGCGCCAGCGACAGGCGCGACGCTAACGATAGCTGATGGTAAAACCTTAACAGCAAGTAATACATTGACTTTTGCTGGAACAGATGGAACCACAATTACGTTTCCATCGACTAACGCAACAATGGCCGGACTTAGTGGGTCAAACGTATGGACAGCTTCAAATAGTTTTACAGGTTCAACTTCGTCTATTTACTTGGGAGCAAATGGCGGCAATTTAGGTATTGCTACTTTTTATGGCTCTACATCTGGATCTGTTACGTTAAAAGCTGCTGCTGCTGCTGGCACCTCAACTGTTTTTCAGTTGCCATCAAGCAACGGAACATTAGGGTATGCTTTACAAACAGATGGGTCTGGCGCGACTTCTTGGGCTGCTGTTGTATCTCCATCCACTACCTCTAACATTTCTATTGGATACACAGTTTCTCCGTATAGCATTGGAACAATTTCAAGTGGGACAATAACGTTTAATTCTGCTAATGGAAATTATCAATATTATACCAACAATGGCGCTCATACATTAAATGCACCATCAAGCGATTGCGCGATTGATATTCTTATTACCAATTCCGGTACTGGCGGCGGAACCATCACAATGAGTGGTTTTACCGCACCAACAGGCGGCGGTGGCGATACGTACGCAACAACCGCTTCAAACAAATACATTTTGATGATTCGACGCATAAATAGCGTTGCAACATATATGTTTAAAGCCCTGCAATGACTGTTATATTTTTAACATCAGGAACGTCTTGGACTGTTCCAAATGATTTTTCTGCAGTTAATACAATAGCGGCTATTGGCGCTGGAGGTTACGGTGGCGACGGTTCTTTTGGAATAATAATAGGTAATATAGGACCGCCATATTATTTACCAATAATTAGTAGCACTGGCGGTTGTGGTGGCGGTGGTGGTGCGTTTGCGTCAATTTCAAACATAACTTTGACGCCAGGCGCAAGCATATCGTATCAAATTGGTGCATCTAGCAGCTCAACGTATGGTTCATATGCTTCTGGAGCAAATACATATTTCTTAAATACGTCAACTTTGTTTGCGCAAGGAGGACAAGCTGGAACAACAGCTAGTTTCGGATTAGGAGGCTCCTCAACATCTTGCGTTGGAACAATAAAATATAGTGGTGGTAATGGGGCAAGTGGTTTTTATTTTGGGAATGGAGTTGGCGTTACTCCGGCAGCACCTGGCGGTGGCGGTGGCGGCGCGGCAGGCCCTAATGGAAATGGTGGAAATGCGGCAACTGCGGCTACAGGTTCAGGATCTACTGGAGGAGCTGCTGATAACGGAACGGTAGCCTCTGCAACAAATGGAACTGAATATTTTAACGGAACTATTTATGCCGGTTCTGGCGGAGGAGCGACATCCGCATTTTCAGGAGTAGGCGCGTTGCCAACACCTGTCCCTGGATTATACGGTGCAGGTGGCGCTGGAGCAGGAAACTTTGATTCTTCAAACTATTATTTTTATTCTGCAAAATCCTCTGGTTCTGACGGAATTATTATCATTACATATGTTCCTTTAAAACCATCCGGTATGAACATGCCAATGTTAGGAATGTAACTATGCAAACCGTTGGCTATAAACTTGTCAAATCATCTGATGATTCAGTAATTGAATCATGGGGTGGAATATGGGGACAGTTACCAAATTTCCCTAATACGATTGTTTTGCCAAATGGCGATCATATAATAAGTCCTCAATTAGAAACAGATTATTCTGGACATAAAATAATTGAATGGCAAATGGACGCCCCTGCTCCGAATGTTCCTTTGCAAGTTCCTTTGTGGGCTGTTCGCGTTGTTTTAATTAACAATAATTTATTAGGCCAAGCGCAGGCGGCAATAGATGCTTCTACTGACATCGCTTTAAAAACGCTATGGGAGTATGGCAATTTTGCCAATAGAAATTCTGCAGCAATTAGCTTGTTGGCTAAAACATTAAATTTGACAGATGCTCAAGTAGATCAATTTTTTATTGACGCAAATAATTTATCCGTCTGAGGAAATTAAATGGCCGATAATACAGTAATTAACCCTGGTTCTGGGGGCGATACAGTTCGTGATGTTGATCGTGGAGCTGGCGCTAAAACACAAGTTGTTCAATTAGACTTTGGTGGCGTTTCTTCAAACGCTGAATATTTGATTAATGCTGGTCAAAAAACTAGCTTGCTATCTATTCCTGTTGTTATTGCGTCAGATCAAACGCCTGTAACAGTAATTGATCCATACGCAATATTACAAGCGCAGGCGGCTTATTTGGAATTAGCTCAGGTTCGCGCTGCCGCTTTAAATGGCTTTCTACCAGTTGAATATCCATCATTCTTACTAGGAGCTAACTAATGGCACTTTCACCACAGGCGCTTATCAAGGGAATTGTCTCACGCGCTTTACCTTCTCTAAATCCAGACGGTTTCAACAACGACGTTGCAGTTCGTCAAGGATCATACGGCGAAGTATTTACGATGCCAGCCATTCGTAAATCGCATGTTTTGGCAGACGAAGGCTCGTATTATGTAGCAAACAACGCGCAAACAGGTCTGGCGTCTGCTTACAACACGTCTTACACGGCAACCGCGCCGATGTTTACGGTATATAACAACAACACCAACTTGAGAGTCTATCTTGATTATATTGGTCTTGTTGCAATTGCTGCAGGCGCCTCAGCGACAACCGCTGGTTATACGGCTATTGGCGTAGTTGTTGACCAAGGCAACAGATATTCATCAGGCGGCACATCTCTTTCGCCAGTATCTCCAAACATGGCTACTTCTGCTGCGTCTAACGTCATTATTTATTCTGGCGCTGTGACTGCTACAGCTGCATCAGCTAACGCCAGAACTGTCGTTGGCATTAGGAATATTCGACCTGCTTTATCTGCATCTGTTATAAATGTAATTGGCGACACATGGTTGTTAAATTTTGGCGGTGTGGAGCAAAGTGCTTCTGGCCAAATTTCAATTACGTCAGGTGTTGCAAACGTGATTCCACAAGGTTTACCGCCTGTTATTATTGGCCCCAACCAAACAGCTCTTGTTTATCTTTGGTATCCAGTAATGTCTACGCCTTCTGCCGCGACGTTTGCTCCAGAGATTGGTTTCTGGGTTCGCTAACTTTAATTAAGGTCACAAACTAATAGCGTAAGGGGGGAGCTGATTTGTCTCTTCTTACGCTTTATCGTCAAAATTTATCTACAGCATATTCGGTTGCTGCCGCAACCGGCACTGCAGCAACCCTTGCTGTTGGTGTAGCAGCAAAAGTTGGTGTTTTTTCAGTTGTTGGCGTTGCGACAGTTTTAGGAACTGGCGCATCTAAAGCTATTACGCAAGCAAATGCCTTTGGAATAGTTTCGACTAATGTAGTCGGCGCATCATTAAATCAAGCAAAATTATTTTCGTCAGGGTCTACTTACGGACTGGCGTATTCTAATAGTGTTGCGTTTGACAATCTTGGTGGTCCAATTGCTTCGGCTCCAATATTATGGGGTCCGATAGCTTCTACATATATTTCAGTTCGAATTTCTAACGGATTAACAGGTGTTGGAAATTCAATTGCTGGTTCAAGCGCTGCAGGCGTTGGAGCTAATGCCCTTCAATCGGTTGGTAGTTCTAGTAGTTCATTAAATGGAATTGCCGAAACCAACGTTTTAGGCGCAGAAGTTCTTGCTCGATCGCCTATAGCTTTTGGTTCAACACTTTTAAATAATGCTAAAGCCGTAGGTCTTGCGGCAACATTTGCCTCTCGTTCTGTTAGCGCAACAGGTTCTTCAAGTAGCGGTTTTATAAGTCCTTATGCTGTAACAGGCGTTGGATCGGCAACATCCAGCGCTTCTGGCTTTATGCCTGCAGCATGGGCTTACTCTTCGTTTGCGCAAGCAATTGCTAACGCTGATGGAACAGGTGTTTTACAACCATCTGTTTTTGTTCCTGGCTATTCTTTAGATGCAATAGCAACAGGTAATTTTGTCGCAATTTGGAAAGTTGCCGAACCGTTTATTTGTAATAACACAAGCACAGGAACTTTTGTTAGCTCTGCTATTGCTAAGTCAAAAGCATCAGCATCAGGTTTATCTTTAGGAATAATGATTAATTATGGTTTCGGTATTGCAAACGCAGCCGGATCTTCTCTTGGCGTGGCTATCCCACCTCAAGCAATTGCCGCCGCTATTGGCTCCGCGTCCGTGAACGGAGTCGGTGGATATTCATATTTCTAGTTCGCGGACGCATTTAGCGAAAATATCGGAAAGGAAACATAATGCCAGCTCCATATACACTTACTGAATTGCATGGTCGTCGTTTGGGCTTATCACTTGCTAACCGCGTTCTTGCTCAAGGCCGCTGGTCAGACGTAACAATGACCGCCGCTACGAACGGCACAAACGCAACAAAAGTCACGTTTCAGCTTGTCGATCACGAAAACGTAGCCGTGGCTGCTGTTCGTTCATTCCTTGTCACGCTGTCAGACGATGCTACGAACGGCGCTGGTCTTACGGCTACGACCGCTTCTGGCGCAGTGACATGCACGACTGGCGCTGATCTTGGTCAGCCAACCGCTAAAAAGTCCATCATTGTCCAGACTAACTCATCTGGTGTTGCAGTCCTGTCAATCACTGACACGGCTAAAACGGCATTCACTGTCGTCGCTAACATTATCCCAGATCATCTTTCACTCTTGACTCTTGCTACGGCCAACTACGGCTAATAGCTTTTGTCGCAAGTTCTTAATGACCTTATGGCGAGCCTTGACGGCTTGCCAGAGGCAGAGCGTAAAGCGTTATATGAACGCGCTGCGGCAGCCACGTCTGGTTATAAATGGCTACCCTCCCCTGGCGCACAAACAAGAGCGTATTTTTGTCCTGCTGACATACTGCTTTATGGTGGTATGGGCGGTGGCGGCAAATCCGATCTTGGCCTTGGATTGGCGTTTACCGCACACCGTCGGTCGCTAGTTTTACGCCGTAAATATGCAAACCTGTCAGCTCTGACGGAACGCGCCATTGAAATTAATGGAACGCGGTCAGGCTACAATGGATCGCCACCGCCTCTTTTGAGGACAGAAGACGGACGATACATTCAGTTTGCCGGAAACCAGCACCTCGGAGACGAGCAAGACTGGCAAGGCCATCCATTTGATTTGAAAGTTTTTGACGAGGCTACTCAATTTTTGGAGTTGCAAGTCAGGTTCCATCTTGGCTGGTTGAGAACGACAGATCAAAATCAACGTGTCAGAGCATTGCTGGCGACCAACCCTCCAGTGGATGCGGAAGGCGACTGGATTATTGGCGTATTTCGCCCATGGTTAGATCTGACACATGGCAACCCTGCCAAGCATGGCGAGTTGCGCTGGTATGTTACTGCTCCAGACGGCAGTGATTTAGAAGTAGATGGACCAGAGCCGGTTAATTTACCTGGCTCGTCAGGTCCAAGTATTCCAATGAGCCGGACATTTATTCCGGCAAGCTTAAAGGACAATCCTTATCTAATTAACTCTGGCTATCAGGCTAAGCTTGACGGCCTGCCAGAGCCAATTAGATCGGCTGTTCGTGACGGTAACTTTATGGCCGCGCGAGCTGATGCTGATTTTCAAGTCATTCCTACGCAATGGGTCATTGCGGCAGAGGCGCGCTGGAAAAATGGAAAGCCAGAAGGCGGCCTTATGTCAGCCATGGCAGTTGATATTGCTCAAGGCGGCTCTGACAGAACTGTAGTGGCGTGTCGATATGGCGGATATTATTTGCCTCCTGTTGCGGTCAATGGGTCGGATACGCCTGATGGATCATCTGTGGCGGCTCTTGTTGTCAAGTATCGCCGCGATAATTGTCCCGTCGTTCTGGATATGGGTGGTGGTTATGGCGGAGACACGTTAAGCCGCCTAAAAGACAATGGTATAATTTGTGAGCGATTTAACGCTTCAAACAAATCAACAACAGTTGCAAATGACGGATCAAAACTTACCTTCCGCAATAAGAGAGCGGAAGTATGGTGGCGCTTTAGAGAAGCCCTTAATCCAGATCAGGAAGGCGGATCTAAAATTGCATTGCCTCATGATCCTGATCTACGCGCTGATTTGTGCGCTCCTACATGGAGCCTTGGCAGTTCTGGCATTCTTATAGAGTCAAAAGAAGACATTCGTAAGCGAATAGGCAGATCGACTGACAAAGGCGATGCTGTTGTTATGGCTTTAGCGCAAGGCGAAATAGCTTTAAAAAAACGCTTAAAAGCTTGGACTGAAAGACCATCAACAGCAAATGTTGGTTATGCTTCATTAAAACGGAAATCTAAGTGAAACAAAGTTTAAAGCAGCTTTTTGAAAAAGCTCTTAAACATGGTGGCAGCACACATACCTTAGAAGATATTGAAAAAGGTATTCAAAATGGATCTCTTCAATATTGGGGAGACAATCAATGCGCTGTCATAACTGAAATTATTAATTATCCACGCACAACAAAACTACACATTTTTATTGTTGCTGGTAATTATGCAATGGCAGTTGAGCGTTATTTGCCAGAATTAAAAAGGTTTGCAAACGAAATTGGCGCATCAGCAATTACAGCAATAGGCCGTAAAGGCTTTGAGAGAATTGTCCCAAAAATAGGGTTTCAACCAAAATATACAGCATTTCAGCTTGATCTCGAAAGGAACGATCATGAGTAAAGGTGGCGGTGGCGGCAATAACACAATGCAACAACTTGCAGCTATTTCAGCAATTCAATCTGCACAAGCGGCATCTGCCGCCGCACCTCCTCCGGCTCCGACTGCTCCTGCAGTAGCGCCTATGCCTTATATGCAATCTTCTGCTGCGGCGGAAGCTGCCAGAAATAACTTTTCAAACAATTTACAAGGCGAGCAAGCTAATGTTCTTGGCGGTTCCAAGAAAAAGAAAAGCACTCTCGCGGCTGCGCCTGGAAACGCAACACCAAATACAACGGCGTCTGCAGCAGCTCCTCAGACGGATAGTTTCAATAATACCAAACTTGGTGCCTAATATATGAAAGCCAGGGTTAAGGAACTCATCGAACAAGGTGAGCGCCTCTTTTCCTCGCGCATCCAAATTCTCAGCCTTTGGCAATCAATAGCTGAAAATTTCTATGTGGAGCGTGCCGATTTTACAACGACGCGTTCAATAGGACAAGAGTTTGCCGCCCATTTGATGACAGGTGTTCCGGCTATGTGTCGGCGCGATCTTGCAAATCAAATTGGTGCAATGCTTCGCCCTCGCGGCCAACCTTGGTTTCACGCTAGGACGCCTATTGAACAGCTCAACCGCGATCCTGCTTCACGTCAATGGCTCGATTGGGCCAGCGATAAAATGCGCCTTTATATGTATGACACGCGCTCTGGTTTTATTAGAGCAACGCGCGAAGGCGATCATGATTTTGCGGCTTTTGGACAAGCAGTCATTTCTGTTGAATTAAACAGGGATAATGATGGCTTGCTTTTTAGGTGTTGGCATTTACGAGATGTCGCTTGGTCAGAAAATTATCACTTTGAAGTTGATCTTGTCCATCGTAAATGGAAGCCAACAGCGCGTCAATTAGCTCAGTTATTTCCAAAAACTGTTAGCGATAAGATAAATAAAGTTTTAGAAAAAGATCCTTATAAAGAAATAAATTGTCGTCATATTATTATTCCATCAAATGATTATGATTTATCAAATACTAAGAAAAAACATCCATTTGTTTCTATATATATAGATGCTGATAATGAAACAATTCTTGAAGAAGTGGGTGTTCCTGAAAACACATACATTATTCCTCGTTGGCAGACCGTCGCAGGATCTCAATACGCATATTCACCAGCAAGCGTAATTGCCATTTCTGACGCCAGAATGTTGCAGCAAATGACGCTGACATTAATGGAAGCAGGTCAAAAAGCTGTTGACCCTCCGATGATGGCGGTGGGCGACGCCATTCAAGGCGGCGTTAATCTTTTTGCTGGCGGCATTACTTACCTTGACGCTGAGTATGACGAAAGAACAGGCGAAGCGTTGCGCCCATTGCCTTTGGATAAAAGCGGTCTTCAATGGGGCGATGCAAGAGAGCAAAAAGTCAGAGAGCTTATTACAGAAGCTTTTTATCTCAATCAGATCCAGCTCCCAGAATTAAAGGGAGACATGACAGCGTTTGAAACGCAAAAGCGCGTGGAGGAATACATCAGACGCGCCCTTCCTCTTTTTGAGCCAATGGAAACGGAATACAACGGCGCTCTTTGTGATCGGACGTTTGACATCCTTCTTCGCAACGGCGCGTTTGGAAACCCCTGGGATATGCCGCCGTCTCTGTCAGGTCAAAACATTAGATTTACTTTTGAAAGCCCTCTACAAGCTGCTCAGACAAGAGCTAATAGCCAAGCCTTTATGTCTACTGCTCAGCTTCTTCAGACTGCTGCACAACTTGATCCTATGGTTGTTCATGACATGGATATGGATCGTGCGTTCCGTGATGCCGCTGAAGGTGCTGGCGCTCCTGCTGCTTGGTTTGTTGATGAAAAACAAGCCCAGATGGCGAAGATGCAAGCGCAGGCTCAGCAAGCAGAGCAAGCGCAGCAACAGCAAGAAATGGCGCAAGCGCAAGCAACCGCGCAAATGGCTGAACAAGCAGGCGGTGCAGCAAAAAAATTTAGCGATGCACTAGCTCCGCGTCCAGGCGATCAACAAATAGCACCGTAAAGTAAATGCCAATAAGAAAACGATCTTCGGATCGCAGGCCGTGGAAACCTTCCCCCTGCGATAAAGCAGACGTGTATGCCCTTAAAGCGCTCGCGTCTGGCGGAGCCAGTGAAGGGCAGCAAAAACGCGCCCTCAATTGGATTTTAAACGTGGCGTGTGGCGTAGCTGACACGACCTTTTATCCAGACAGTCCGAGAGATTCTGACTTTGCGTCCGGCAAGAGATTTGTCGGTCTGGAAATTGTGTCGCTCATAAATATGCCGTCAGCCTCCTTAGAGGACGAATTGAATGAGTGACGATTTAAGCGTCGGCGGTATGGCTTCAAATGACGGCGTTTCCCCTCAAGGCGACGCCGTTTCTGCGTCTGACACAGGCTCAGAAAAACTAGGAACAATCGCAAGCGGAAACGGTAGCGATCAGCCGGTATCTACTCCTGCCGACTGGCCGGAAGATTGGCGCACAAAACTTGCTGGTGAGGATAAAAGCTATCTTAAAACTCTTGATAGATTTAACTCTCCGTCTGACCTGGCAAAAGCTTATCGTGATGCTCAGCAAAGATTATCATCTGGCAATTTACGGTCATCTCTGCCTGACAATCCGACAGAGCAAGAATTAAAAGCGTGGCGTTCGGAGAATGGCGTTCCTGAAAGTGCAGATGGCTATAGCTTCGATTTAGGCGATGGTTTTGTCTGGTCTGACACTGACAAGCCGCTATTGGATGATTTTGCCAAATACGCTCATGAAAATAACATTCCTTCTCAATATGCAAAAAAGATCGCAGATTTTTACGCTTCGCAGCAAGGACGGAATGTCAATCTCATACAGGATTTTGATGAGCGCAATCATCAGGAAGCTGAAGATAACCTTCGTCGTGAATGGGGCAATGAATATCGCAAAAACTTAAATGCGATTAATAATGTTTTGGACTCATTTGCGCCTGATGATTTTAAGACGCAATTGTATGAGGCAAGACTGCCTAACGGAAAAATATTAGGCGATGATCCACGTTTTCTAAAAGTGATGGCGGCAATCGCGCGTGAAGCTAATCCGACGGCAACAGTTGTTCCGTCAAATGGATTTGCTAATGCTGAAGACGAGCTGTCAACGCTTCAAAAGAAAGTCGGCACCAAAGAATATTGGGCCGATAAAAAGATGCAAGCACGTTATCAAGAACTTCTTGGCGTTAAAGTCGCCAGAGAAAGTAAGGGACGCGCTGCGTAATTCGCTCTGAGCGGCTAGACAACCTGCATATGCAGCCCTGGCTGAATGAGCAACTAACCCAACCCATACGCATTCGAGAAGCCCCATAGGGCGCTAAGTGGCTCGCTGGTTTTAGGTCAGCGGCAACCCATAACGCGCGCCTATGGACAACCAGATCGAGGCGTCTTTCCAAACCGAAAGGTGCTTCAAAATGTCAAATACTGCTTTTCAGTTACAATACCGGCAGGAATTTATTGCCGGTTTCGAGCAAGGTCAGTCTCTTTTGCGCTCAGCTTGCGTAACGGAGTCTGTTATTAAAGGTAATCAGGCAGTATTCCTGGTTGCTGATACTGGCAACGCTGCGGCTGTTACGCGTGGCGTAAACGGTCTAATCCCAGGCCGCGCTGACAACCTGAACCAATATACGGCGACGTTGCAGGAATGGCACGACAAGCCACGCCGCACCGGCTTCAACATCTTTGCTTCGCAGGGTGATGGCCGCCGTATTATGCAGGAAACGACCATTAAAGTCATGAACCGTAAGATCGACCAGGACATCCTTGGCGAGCTTGCTAACGCCAGCAACAACACTGGCACGGCTACGACTGCCTCTTTGAGCCTTGTTATGAAAGCTCAGGCAATCCTTGGTAAAAACGAAGTTGCCGTCGATGAAGAAGAAAACATGTTCTTCGTCGCTTCGCCAGCTTTCCGCGCTTACCTGATGCAGACCAAAGAATTTGGTTCGCGTGATTGGGTTGACATGAACCTTCCATTCATTGATTCTGGTGCAGATCTTGGCGTTAATGGAACGCGTAAAGTTGAGCGCTGGGCTGGCTTTAACTGGATTTGGCATCCACGCCTGTCTGGTGCAGCGACGTCTGCTGAGAAGTGCTTTGCCTTCCATAAAGACGCTATCGGCCATGCCGTCAACACTGGCGAAATGGACGTTAAAGCTGGTTACAACGAGGAAGACGATTATTACTTCGCTCGCAGCACGATCTTCATGGGATCGAAGCTGTTGCAGACGAAGGGTGTCGTTGTCGTAAACCACGACGGTTCTGCATACTAATAATTAAGCCGTGGCCTAGCGCTACGGCTTTTTATTTTCAACTTTCATGAAAGGAAGCCTCAATGGCTTATTCAACGTCAAACCCACCGGCGCTTCTTGTTCCGGCTCCTATGGACAACCAAATTGGCCCACAGCTTTGGGCTTATAAATCAACCGATGCTATCGCAACGGTTCTTGGCTCTGGCTACTTTTCCAATGGCTATGCCCTTGGAATGGATGTTGGCGATCTTGTGTTCGTTTACGACACGACCAATACGCGCGTTTCAATCACTGTTGTCGTAAGCTCAAGCAGCTCAACTGGCGCTGCGTCTCTTGGCACGACTGCCACGACGACATCTGCCGCTGGCGCTCTGACACTGAGCTAATAAGTTTTGGAGGGGGCCATTCCGGCCCCCTTCTTTTTTGTGGAGTATAATATGCAAGAAGCTGGCGTCCCTATGATACGCGAATCTCGATTAAGCTTTGTCGAATTTGCGCGTCAGGCCCATCATATCGTGCCAGAAGAAGGCACAAAGTTTGAAGACATCTTAAAAGATTCTTACTGGTCGCTTGTGGCTGTTAAGTTTAAGCCAGGTGATCTCGTAGAAATTCACGCGGAAGACGGCAGTTACTTTGCTGAGCTTTATGTCCGTGCTGCTGGACGTAATTGGGCAAAGATGGCGCTTCTTCGCAAGGTCGATCTTGAGCCTGTCGCGGCTGCTATGGTTAGCCCTGAGTTTGAGGCGGCTTGGAAAGGCCCACATCGTAAGTTTTCAGTTGTCCGTTTGTCTGACAATCAGATTATTAAAGACGGCTTTGAAACGCGCGAACAGGCGCTCGATTACATTAAATCCCATGTCAGAGCTATGGCGGCTTAATGATGCTAAATTTCCGTGCCAAGTTTAAAAGCGCAATCTTCTTAGCCGCGCTATTATTTTGCCCTTATCAAGCAAAAAGCTTGACATATTATCAAATGTCATGGGGCATTACGCAGGGAACGTCCCCCTACTCTTTTGGGGCGAACCTTGCTGGAACCTGGTATCCGCTTGGCACGGTATCATCATCTGGCACATGGGCTGTTCCTGTTGGCTATATTGTAAATGGGACCACACCTATTTTGTCAGCGGCAAACTCTTGGTCGTTGACACAAACGCTAACACAAGCTCCCATTATAACGGCTCTTACAGGTTATGTTTATTGTAACGGCGCGAGCGCTTGCACGGCTTCAGCAACTATTCCTGTAGCTAATATTGTCAACGGCTCTACGGCAATATTATCAGCCAATAATACTTGGTCGGCAACCCAAACTTTAACTTTAGCGCCAATTATGACGGCTCTTACAGGGTATGTATATTGTAATGGGTCAAGCGTTTGTTCTGCTTCAACAAACGTTCCTGTTACAAATGTTGTAAATGGCTCAACTGCACTTTTATCTGCTGCAAACACATGGTTGCTGACACAGACAGATACGGTAGCGCCAATTATGAAAGCGCTGACAGGATATGTTTATTGCAACGGAAATAGTGCCTGCAATGCTGCAACAACAATTCCTGTAGGGAATATCGGCTCAATAGCTGCAAATACCGTCATTACAAATGCGACAGCAACGAGCGCTCAGCCTACAGCTTTTGTAATGCCCTCATGTAGTAGCGCATCAAACGCTTTGACATGGACTAGCGGAACAGGTTTTACCTGTAATACATCTATAACGGCTAATATTGCTGCTGCTGGCAACTTGACTGGATCTACGCTTAATAGCGGCGTAACAGCATCTTCGCTGACATCTTTTGGAAGCTCGCCAACGCTTACAACACCAAATATTGGCGCAGCCACAGGAACATCGTTAAATCTATCGTCAAGCAAATTTATAGCCGATTCAACAGGTAAGGTTACAGCTTTATACGCTATCTATAGTTTAAGCACTGGAACAACAACAGGCATCACAATATCAAATTGTGGAACGAGTCCGACAGTGCAGACTGGCAGCAATATGATGAGCGGTCAGCTTTATAGCGGCGGCACGGCAACCACATCATGTCAAATTGCCTTTGCTACAGCATACTCAACAACAGCTTATTGTGCTGTTAGTCCTGTTGGTGCTGCAAATTCCGGTATGTATATTTCAACGCAAAGCAAAACAGGTTTCACTGTAAATTATACAAGTGCTACATCACTTGGCATTAGCTACGTTTGCCATGGTTATTGATTAATAACAGGAATTGCTATGACTCAATCTGTAACACGTCAGCAATTTTTTAACGCTGTCGCCCAACAAGGTAGCATGGAAACGCTTTACGAAGCGGTAACGGCTAACAAAGGCAATCCTGTATGGATTGAGTTTAATAGTGCTGTAAATGTTATTCCAGGCGACGCACTTTCTATTTTAACTCAATCTACATTTGGGTGGACTGACGATCAAATGGCCGCGCTGTTTATAGCAGCGCAAGGCTTTGCCGACCCAAACGGCGTCGTATTTAATGCAAATAATAAATTAACACTTTATAATAAAGCATTGCGACATCTTGGCGAGCGCAAACTTTCATCTTTATCAGAAGGCAGAGAGTCGCGCCGCTATTTGGACGATGAATACAACGATGTTTTATTGTTGTGTTTAAGAGCAACAAACTGGAATTTTGCCACTAGAGCAATTGAAATAGATTCCGCCAGCGCTATCACGCCATCCTTTGGCTATCAGTCTGCATTTCAAAAACCTGCGGATTGGGTAAAGACCACATGGGTTTCAACATCAGAGACGTTTGACCCTCCATTGCGTAATTACCAGGATCAAGATGGATATTGGCTTGCAAACGCAGACACTATTTACGTTAGATATGTTTCTAGCACACTAGGTAATAATATTTCTGCATGGCCGACAGATTATGCTGAATATGTTGGCGCGGCTTTGGCAAGAACAATTGTTGATCGTGTTACGCAAAACGGCGAATTTAGCGACAAGATCGAAAAGCGTGAGAGAGAATATTTTAAACGCGCTTCAGCAAATGACGCACTAGATCAGCCTCCTACACCATGGCCGCTTGGCACATGGACGACGAGCCGCATTCGTCGTGGTTATATTGGCTATTATAGCAATTCAATCAAGAACTGGTAAAATATGTCACGTCAAGAAATCCCATTTTATTCTCCTAATCATGGAGAAGTATCCGCGCTTGCTTTAGGGCGCGTTGATGTCGATAAACTTCGATTGTCTGCTGACACAATGGTTAATTGGACGCCCCTTATTATGGGACCAATGACATTGCGACCTGGAACAGAATTTATTGGGAATACGTTAAACAATAACCCATGTAAATTACTTGAATTTATATACGCAACTACTGATACAGGATTAATTGAATTAACAGATAGCAATATGCGTGTATGGCTAAATGATGCTTTAATTACACGCGACACAGTGACTAGCACAATTCAGCCGTTTTCATCTTGGACAACTGTAGCGTCAAATCAAGCAAGCGTTTCAATTGATTCAATTGGAAATCTTGTAATCAAAGGTGTAACGCAAGGTTCTATATCTTATGCTTACGGAACAATAAATTGCGCTGAAAATCAAAATAAATCACATGGCGTAAGAATATCAGTTCAAAAAGGAGAAAATGTTAATTTAAAAGTTGGAACGTCTCAGGATATGCAAGATGTTTTTCCAACAACTATTTTAGCTCCTGGCGTGCATTCATTAAATTTTATTCCAACGCCATGTGTTTATACTGGATATATTTCAGGAACAACTCTAACTGTAACATCTGTAACAAGCGGTTCAATCGCAATCAATCAATCAGTTAATGCGTCAAATATTACAAACGGAACCATCATTACAGCTTTTGGAAGCGGCACTGGAGGCGTTGGAACATATACTATTAATAATTCTCAAACAGTCGCAAGCTCGTCTAGCCCACAAGCATTGTCTGGCAAAAACGATCAAATATACATTCAGATCGAGAGCCGAGGACTTGTTACTGCAATTATAAATCCAATTTTAATTGAGGCTGGCGGCCCTATGGTGTTGCCGACTCCATGGTCAATGACAAATTTAAATACATTAAAATACGATCAATCAGCGGATGTGCTTTATATAGCAACAGCCGGTATGCAACAGAGAGTTATTCAAAGACGTGCATTTAATTCATGGTCTATTGTTAAATATCTGACAGATGACGGTCCATTTCCTGCAACAACAGGGGATGCTTCTATACAAATGACGCCTGGAGCATTGCGAGGCGACACTACTTTGACATCTAGCAGCTCATCTTTTTTTAATAATGATATGGTTGGAGCTTTAATAAGACTATTTCATCAAGGGCAAGATACTACAGAAACTCTTAACGTAGCCGATACGGCGACAATTCCGCTTATGGTAACTGGAACGTCTGTTATTCCTTATGTAAATAGTTCTGGCACTCAAACTTCACAAACGACTACAGACAGACAATTTAACATTACAATATCTGTTACCTCTGATTTTAAGGGGACAATATCTTTACAAAGAACTTTTGATCCAGAAGGATTGGCTGATTTTGTTGAGGTTGATTCAACTAATTATGTATTCACAGCAGCAGCAACGAAAACATTTGACGACAAAATGAATAACGTCAAAGTTTATTACCGTTTGTATATGAAGGGTTATACATCAGGTTCAGCAACGTGCAATCTTTCAATAGGCTCTGGTGGGGGCGCTGGTGTAGCAAGAATATTAAGTATTAATTCAGGAAGTAGCGCAAATATTGAAGTATTAAAACCCTTCTCTGCAGCAAAAAGTTTTGGTTCTGGCACAACAACTCAGTGGCGTTTGGGTGAATGGAACGGCAATGATGGTTGGCCTACAAGCGTAGCTATTCATGAAGGTCGCTTATGGTGGTCTGGAAATGCTAGAATATGGGGATCTGTATCAGATACATATAATTCATTTAATTTTGACGCAGTCGGTGAAGCGGCCCCCATTGATCGTTCAATAGGAAAAGGCCCAATTCAAAATTGTAATTTTATGATGTCATTGGGCCGATTGGCAATAGGAACAGATGCAGGTGTTATTACTGCTAGATCGACAGCCCTTGATGAACCTTTAACGCCAACTACTTTCAATATTAAATATAGCAATACGCAAGGAACGTATAATATTCGCGGATTATCACTTGATACAAAAGGTATTTTTATTCAAAGATCAGGTCGTCGTATTTATATGATAGAATTTACGACAGCAACCTATGAATACAAAGCAACTGATTTAACAAGACTTAATCCTGATATTGGATTTTCTGGATTTACAGAAACAGCCTTGCAAAGGCAATACGATACACGTTTTTGGTTTGTCAGAAATGACGGACAAATTGCTTTGTTGCTTTGGGATGAAGATGACGACGTAACAGCATGGTTTAGATATACAGCGGCAAATAACGGCTTTTATGAAAGAGTAGCTGTTCTCCCAGGAGATTTAGAAGACAATGTTTATGTTGTCGTAAAGCGAAATATAAATGGACAGACTGTTCGCTGCATTGAAAAGTTTGCGCGTCTCGATGAATGTCAAGGTGCAAACAGAAATAAGTTAGTTGATTGCCATTCATTGTATTATGGAACGGCAACGACTGCCCTTACTGGTCTTTCATATCTTGAAGGTCAAATTGTTTCGGTTTGGGGCGCAAGTGCAACAGATGATGCTAATGGAATTGGACGAGATCTTGGAACCTATACTGTCACAAACGGACAGATTACCGGCCTTCCCATCGCCGTTGTTAATGCTGTTGTTGGATTGCCTTATACTGCACAATTTGTATCAGCTAAACTCGCTTTTGCTGCTAAAGATGGAACCGCTTTAAATAAAGCTAAGCGCGTCAACAAGATTGGGTTCATTCTCGACCATACTCATTATCAGGGCGTAAGATACGGACAATATGACAAATTAACAAACACATATACTGCAGATAATTTGCCATTAGTAGAAAACGGTGTTTCAACACAGTCAGATACTATTTGGAATAATTACGATTATCAGCAATTTGAATTTAATGGCATGTGGAATACCGACTCTCGTATTTATGTAGAGGCCGCCTCCCCTCGTCCTGCTACCGTCCTTGGCTTTACGTTTGAGATAGAGACGAGCGGCTAATGGTCATGCGCGTTGATTGGTCGACTGGGGCTGACTTTGTAGAATTTAGGGAACAACCACCTTATCGCGTTGTGTCATTAACAGGCAGAAATGAGCAAGGCAAAATTATAGCATTGGGTGGAATTGCATTTTTACCCAATGGTCTGAAGCTTGCGTTTTCTGAGCTTACGGACGAAGCCAGAAATAATCCTATCGCGTTGCATAAAGCAGGTCATAGGATTGTTAATTGGGTTAAAGAACACAATTTTAAACAAATAGTCGCCAGTTATTCAGAAGATCAAACACCAGCATCTATTAGATGGTTAAAACGGTTTGGTTTTAAATTAAGTGAAATTGGCGGCATCAAGCTTTGGATATTGGAGATTAAATAATGCCTGACCTTGCAGCGGCCGCCGCTATCGCTGGCTTAGCTAGTAGCGGCATAAGCGCCTATAATACAATAGCAGGATCTAATGCTTCTGCCGCCGCTTCTAATAACATGATGGCAATGGCCCCTTTTAACTTTATCTTACAACAAGCTCAAGCTGACTATGCAAATAAACAAGCTGAAAACGCATTGCTGGAAGGACAATATGAAAAGCAGGCAGCAGATTACCAAGGTGATAACGCTTTAGCTTCAGCCCAGGCTCAAGCTAGTCAAGATGCACTACAAGGTAAGCTTGCTTTGTCAAAGCTTCAAGCCGAAGCTGCATCTGGAGGTGGGACGGCTTCTGATACTGGCACAGTTATGCTCGCAGGCCAGGTTGGTGGCCAAAGCAGATACAACACACTCGTTGATTTATATAACGGTCAAACAGCCAGAAATGCAGCGATAGATCAAGGAAATATTGCTTTATACGGCGCTCAACAACAGGCTGCCGCATTACGACAGCAGGCAGGAAATTATAATGCTGCTGGCATACAAGCTTTAGCTCAAGGAAATATTGATCGTGCCAATGCAAGTATGATTCGAAAAAATGGATACATGAATGCAGGTGGGACATTGCTTGGCAATGCAGCAAATATAGGGTTGGCATATAAACAGTCTCAAAGCCCTTATTCAAATTGGAATGGGAATACAACTGGCGTCGGAACTCCAATAGATTTAAGCGGCGCTGCATCTAATCCAGTATCAAGATAATATTTTAAAGGCAGGATTATTAATGCCAACTCTTCCTGACATTACATCATTAGGAAGCGCCCCCAGACTCGACCCTGGTAGCGGCGCTCATAATTACCCTACACCATTTGTCCCAGACGCTCGCGTTGACATGCGTGATATTGGGCGTCAGCAAATGGCATTAGGCGAAGCGCAAGCACGTGGAGGAGAAGCGCTAGGGCAAGGAATTACGAAGGCTGCTGTTACTGGATTGCAGTATTTAGAAGATCAGCAACGTGTGGAAAATCATGTTGCATTAACCAATGCAAGAACCAATTTCCTGCTTGATAAAAACAATTTAGACGAACAAGCGCAAACAGAAACAGATCCAGCAAGAATTGCTCAAAACTACCCAGGCGCATATCAGACAGCCGCATTAACAGCTTCTAGTTCTTTACCAGATCATTTACGACCCATATTTGATGATTGGGCAGCAAATCAGGTTCAAGATGGCATACAAAAAGCTAATGGTCGCGTTAGCACGATTGTAACTGATGCTGATAAAGCCGTGCTTTTGAAAAAACTTGACGACTTAAGAAAAGCAGGATTAAGCACCAACGATCCTAAAATGACGGCAGAGCTTGTCAGTCAAGCAGGCCCATTAATTGATACTGGCGTTGCTAAAGGATTTTGGAATAATGAATTTGCTCATAACGCAAAAGAAAAGTGGGCGAGCGATTTTGGTAAATCTTGGGTTGGTATGCAGCCTGATGATGTCCAAATCCGTCTGCTAAGACCTACTAACGTCAATGAAGCAATTAAGCAGGGCGTAGGTTACTTTCAGTCGCAAGGATGGCAACCCCATCAAGCATCCGCCATTATGGCGCACTTTTTACATGAAAGCGGCGGTCGGCTAGATCCTAATGCAATTAACCCAGGGGACGGCGCTGACGGATCTGACAGTATTGGCATAGGTCAATGGAATGGCAGCCGAGCTAAAGACTTAAAAAAGTTTGCCGCTGCCAATGGAAAGCCATGGAATGACCTTGGTATTCAGCTTGCTTTTGCTCAGCATGAGCTTACCGGCTCTGAGGCGGCTGCTGGAAATGCTTTAAGAACATCCAGAAATATCGACGAAGCTGTTAGCGCTGGCTTGCAATATGAGCGGCCTGAAGGCTTTAAGGGTGGATTAGGTGTAGCTAAAGGCGGCGCTCAACGCTTGCGTTATGGTCGAGAAATATTTGGTCAAACGACAGGAACAGGAACGCCTTTAGATACGCGAATAGCCTCATTAATAGATCCTGCTGACGCTCATGCTATGGCGTATCACGCAGAAAATAGAATTGCGCAGCAAGACGCTCAAATAGCTCATGCTAATAAAGTTCAAATGGCTGTTGATACAGCAATAAATGCTGTGAACAGCGGAACGGTAATTAATCCGTATGACAGCGAAGGTAAAAAGACGCTTGATCTGGCATATGGTGAAATGATTACTCGTGGCGATAATCCAGCGCAAGCCATGACCCTTATAGTTGATAAAACAAAAGCCCTTCCTCCTGCTGCTTCGAGCGGTATTCGGATGGGGATTAATTCTGACGATCCAGACAAAGTTGCTCAATCTGCTGGTATTGCGCTTAACCTTATGCAGCGCAATAATGCTATTTTTGATCCTGATCCTGGCGCAAAAGACATTCAGGATACGGCTTCTAAATTTCAGCATTATGTTGATTATCGAGGATTAACTTCAGATGAAGCTGCCAGAAAAATAATCCAAGAGCGCGATCCTGCTTACAAAGAAAAAATGAAAAAGCAGGCAGACACATATGGTTTTAACAAAGATATTGCTAAAGATGAGCAAGACGGCGTTTTGCAAGCAGATCTTGAAAAGCACTTTGGATCGCCATCATTTTTTGGATTAAGAACAAGTCCAGCTCAAATTGCGTTTAGAGAAGGTGATCGTCAAGTTGTTGTTGAAGATTACAAATCTCTTATTAGAGAAAATTACGACAATAACGGCGATTATAAACTGTCGAGGAATTTAGCTAAAAATCAATTTAATAGAGTTTGGGGGGTTACAAATATTAATGGCAAAGAAGTCGCCATGCGCTATCCACCAGAAAAATCCCCTGCTCTAAGATTTATTCCCAATGTTTCTGAGCTTTTGGCAAATCAGGTCGTGTCAGAAATTAAGGCGCATACAGGACACGATGTTGATCGCTCTACAATTGAGCTTCAGCCAATTGATGGCGGCGTGACATCAAAAGCCTACTGGAGCAATCAGCCTCCTCCATATCAGGTTTTTTGGACTGATAAAAATGGCATACGTCAAGCTCTTAATCCTGGCCTAGCTTTCGTTCCTGACATTGATGCTCTGCATGAAGCTGTAAAACAGCATGGAATAAATGAGGTTTCCAATTACCATCAGAGGGCACTGCCTCCTGTCAGTTCTTTAGCTGCTAAATTTTAGGCGGTAAATTAATGCCAATTGTTGAGATAACACCAGGCTCCATTGATTCAATCATTGGGCGGCCAGATAAGGCATATGTCACGCCTGGCTTAGAGGATGTTGAGCAAGGATCTGACGCGCCTGCTGGCGATGAAATTATGGGAGCTGCTTTTAGACAACAAAATACAATTGGCTCTTATCTATCGCAAAAAGACAAGTTCTTGCCTACTCAACAAGAGGAAGGTTTTGACCCTTGGAGTCAGGTCAAAGATACGCCTTATATGCTTCATTGGGATAGATTTGCTGACACGCATAATCAAGCTGCTTTTGATATGCGTAAAGCGCAGATCGACCAAGAAGAAGCTGACAGAAGAACTTTAGCGACAGCTCCATGGTATAAGTCCGTTCCTGCTCAAATAGCTGCTGGCGCACTTGACTGGCCGTCATTACTCCCAGGCGGCGCTATTGTAAGAAGCGCTAAAGGCGGCGTTTCTATATTACGCACAGCCGCCACAACAGGCGCTCTTGCTGGCGTGTCTGCTGGCGTTCAAGAAGGCGCTCTACAATCTATTCAGCAAACCAGAACGCCGGAAGAGTCCATTAATGGAATTGGCGCATCTGTAATCCTTGGTAGCCTGTTAGGCGCTGCTGGCGGCAAGCTTCTAAGCGGCGCTGAATATAGAGCCAGTGAAGAGGCATTAAGCCGTCATTTGATGGGCGAGGCTCCGCTGACAAGCGCTGACATGCTGCCTGTCACGCCAAGAGAAATGCCGCCGCTAGTTTCTAGCGCAAAGCCGGAAGCAAATGTTGCTGGCGAAGTAAGTGTTATGCCAGGCGAAGAAACGGCAAGCGAACCTCATCTTTCCGTGTCAGGCGAGTTTGAGCTACGTCATGGGCTAAACAAGCAAGCTTCAGAGGCGTTTGGGAAAACTGGAACTTATGAGTTTGTCGATAGTTACGAAGGCCGCAGATATGATGATGATGGTGGGAATTTTGGTGACTCTGTTTATTTAGACAACAACGGAGTTTGGACTAATGACGGCGGTTCTGGCATGGGCCGGTGGGCTGTTGGCAAGGTTATAAATGTTAAATTTAGCCCAAAAAATGGTTTGCTTGTTACGCCAGAAACCGTGGCTACTATACGATCAAAAATTGGCTTGGCTGATAATGAAATATTAACACCAATAGAACTGAAAGATTACGCCAGTAAGTCTGGACACGACAGTATAATAATTCAAGGATTTTTTAAAAATACTGAAAATATAGATAATTATTATGCGGAAAAATATGGGTTTAATAAAGATGCCGCAAAAAAAGGTATTCGAGAAAGAATACCATTTGATGAGTTAGACAAGCAAGATCAAGAAATTCTTCTTAATGAATGGAAACAAAAACACCATGATGGAAAAACTTTAGATGCCATCGAAGGCGAAGGATTAGATAAATTCATAGAACGCATGAAAGAAGATGGTATTAGCCATTTCGAGCTTTCTGATTCAGCAGCTCATTCCTACAAAAAAATAAACAGCGAATTAGCTCAAGATCAGGTTGTTGTTCTCGACAAGAAAATAATTAAAGCTTTAGGTGAAGCGCCAAAAGATCAACAATTTAACGGTGTAAATTTTGAAGCTGGCCCTCAAACCGTCGCAGCTAAGCAGCAATCCGGCGATGTGATTATTGGCGATGCTAATATTAATAATAAGCCGCTGACAGCTTCTCAAATGCTTTCTGACATACCTGGCGCTCTTAAGTCAGGCTCAATCGACACAATGCGCTTATCGTCTGCTCCAAAAACTGAGGAGATAGACGCGCTGATTGATGCTGGAAAGAGATATGAAGGCGAGCTTATTGATCGGCTATTTGGCGAAGAAGCCGACAAGATTAAAGGATTCCTGCGTAAAGGGAATACAGACAAGATAGACGACATTATATACGAAAAGTTTGGCTCATATGACACGCCGGAAGCCAAAGAAGCGATGGGAGTTATTTATGGGACGGACAACTATCGGATCATAAACACAGAAAGCCTTCAATCTCTTCGTGATCGTCTATCTAATCTTGAGTTTGCTGTTGACGAAGCCAAGAGCGGTGCAAAAGCTGACATTGACAATCTAGCAAGGGAGCTTGCTTGGACGGCTCCTGATCTGCCAGATATTTCTGCGCCAATATCATCACACTCAGAAACGCAGCGTATAGCAGTTCTTTCGTTAGCAAGAACTATTGAGGATATGCAGGCGAATAATATCGACCCATATCCAATCTTAAAAGAGACGGTAGCATACACAGAAAAGAGAGTTGGCGGTGACGCGGAAGACGCAAGATTACTTCTTGATCGTCTTTCTCAATACGCTAATCAATACATGAAATCGGAGGCGGTAACTGCGCCAGAACAGATAAGCGGCGCTGTTGAGGTTTCTCCAATCCACCAAGACATTACCGAAGTCTCAAGCATACTCAATGAAAAGCCAACGGCTGTAAAAGAGCCGCAAACATTAATAGGCTTTATACGCGCTCAAGGCGGAATTAAAGATTGGAAGGGCGAACTTAAAGCCGCTGACATTCACAAGCGTTTTCCAGGCTTAGTAAATAGGAAAGGTCACGCGCTTGACCGCATGAGAGAAATGGCAGAGGAGCAAGGTTATTTACCTGCTGACTCAACGCCTGACGATCTTGTTAGAGCTGTCCTGTCAGATGAGCCTGTTTACAAATTAAAAGATCAAGACAGGGCTTTGGAAAGCCAGTTTCAGGCTCGCGGTCGTGAGTTTGAGCGCCGATTAAAGGCTAACATAAACGAGCTGACGCAACTTTATTCTGGATACGGCACTCATAAGTCTATTATTGACCGAGCTGCTGAGCTTATGATCCATGACGATCTTGAGCCAGACGACGCAATTGCAGAGGCAACTGAGCGCCTTGCTTCATCCATAGATATAAATTCTCAGGTCAGGAACCCATTAGATGACGACATCGCGTCCACGTTTGAAACTTTCAGACGATCACTTGACGACATCGCGTCCACGTTTGAAACTTTCAGACCATCAGTTGACGAGGCTGATCGCGTGGCTGGAGAAAGCTCTGAAGGGGGATCTAAAGCCGGAGGACGCGGAGAAGGTCAAAATAGCTCTGAGCGGCTGGAAGACAATTCAACAAGCCAGACATACGAAACAGGCGCAGAAGGAAAGCAGCAAGGCGTAATACCTGGCGCTGAGCGCATTAGCGATAAGGCGCTTGCTGAACGACGCGCGGAGGCCCCATTAACTGGCGGCAATGAACCACCTGGCGGTATGTTTGATGAGGCTAATACGCAGCAGCCTGACATATTTGACCAGACAAATCTTAATTCTAAACCTGCCTCCGTTAGCGCGGCGGCTGTTTTACCTGCTGATTTAGAGGGCAATTCTATTGCCGGTAAAATAGCATCAACGATTGCTAACTTGTCACGCTTCCCAACAAAGGGCGGCATGACACAATTTACCCCCCTACTCCGCGTCCTTCATAGCCCATCTGCGGTTGTCCGTGAGATCGGCTTAAAGATGTTTGAAAACCCAATTTATCTTAAAAAGAATATGGAAGGCGTTGCCAGCGAGCCAGCGGCAGAAACCTTTATGAAAACATGGAACGCCGGTCTTCGCCGTTCTGTTGAGTTTATGAATAAGTCATACGCTGATTATGCCAAAGCAAATAGCGCTGGCCCTCGCCTGACACGCGAACAATTTCAGGATTTAGTTGGACGCGCCATGCGTCGAGGTGACGTATCTGACAATCAATATATACAGGCGGTCGCTAAGAAATGGCGTTCTGACGTATTTGATCCATTAAAAGAAGCAGCAATCAAAGCTGGGCTTCTGCCAAAAGACGTAAGTGTAGACACAGCGTCAAGCTATTTTTCGAGAATGTGGAATCGAAACAAGCTGATAGCTCAAGAGCCAAAGTTTAAGCGAATTGTTCAACAGTGGATAGAGCGGTCTATGCCAAAATGGCAAGCCGACTTTGACAAGGAAACTGCTGACACAATCACTAAAATGTCTCAGCAAGGTGAAATGTTTGGCAAGGCTGAAAAGCTTCGTCAGTATGAGGCGGCTCGTATTAGAGAGCGCGAGGAGCGTTTTGGTATTGAGCCAGGCGAAGTTTCTGGTCACATAGCTGATGAGGTATTTAATACGCTGACAGGCCGCACAGAAGGAACTGCGCGCCCAGAGCTGATTAAGATCCAGTCGCGCGGTCCTCTTAAAGAGCGCACTTTTGGTATTCCTGATTATTGGATTGAGGAATTTCTGGAAGACAACATTGACAGAGTTGGTGAGCGTTATGTTCGTATGATGTCAGCAGACGTTGAGCTGGCAAATAAGTTTGGTCATTTGGATATTGAGCAAATCAAGCAGGAAATTAACGCTCATTATGCTCAGCTTAGCGAACGCGCAGCTAACGAAAAGCAACGTATGGCGCTGGAAATATCGCGCAAGAGCGATTTGACAGACATTGAAGGCGTTTGGGATATTATGCGTGGCGTCGGTTCAAAGTTCGCCCATCCTTGGGAACGTAACTTCGATCATGTCAGCCGCCTTGCTAGGCACTACAATTACATTCGCTCAATGGGTGAGGCTTCTCTTGCCTCCCTGTCAGAAACAGTTCGCCCTGCAATGGTCCATGGCTTGATGCCATATATGCAAACAATGGGACATCTATTAACTAACCTTGACGGCATTAAAATGTCTGTTGAGGAGGCCAAGCTCGCTGGAAATATTGCTGAGCAAGCCCTTGGACATAGGATGGCAACTATGTCAGAAATATCTGACCCCTATTCTACCTTGTCGCCAACAGAGGCGATAATGAAGAATCTGACCAGCGTAGCTTCCGTTTGGAACGGCATACGCATGGTTACTGACTTTCAGAAGTCCATTGCTGCGGTCATGACTCAGAACCGTATCTTGCAAAATGCAGCAAACTACGGATCTATTTCTAAAACAGAAAAAGCCTATCTGGCCTATCTTGGCATTGACGCTAACATGGCGAGCAAGATTGACGCTCAGTTTAAACAACACGGCAATCTGACAGATGGCGTAAAGGTGGCTAAATCGGCCAATTGGAAAGACCTAGACGCCCAAAGAGCGTTCTATGCCGCGATAAATAAAGACGTTGACTCCATCATCACGACAAGCGGCGTGGCTGACGTGCCCTTATTCGTTAATACGCCAGTTGGCGCGGCTATGATGCAGTTCCGCCGCTTTGCCCTGTCTGCTCATCAAAGAGTGCTTTTAAGGGGCTTACAAGAAGACCAGGCGCGTTTTCTTGGCGGCATGATTGCCATGTCTACGATAGGCATGATGGCAACTTGGCTTAAAGGTATTTCTGGAAATAGAGAGGGTAAACAGCCTGACTTTTCTAAAAAGCCTGGCTGGTGGATTGCTGAAGGGTTGGATCGTTCCGGCATACTTGCTGGCGGCATGGAGGTCGCCAACGCGATTGAGAAAGCTTCCGGCTTCAATCCTATTAAAAGCCCATTGCAAGTATTTGACGAAGGCGCTCAGCGCCAATCTCAAAGAATACAAAACAGGACGCTTATGGGCGCTGTCATGGGGCCAACGGTTGGTCTAGTAGAAGACATTAACACCGTCGCTGGCATTCCCATGACCATGTATCGCGGTCAGCGAATAGCTCAAGGGCAAAAGAACGCGGCGGAAAGGATGCTTCCTTTTAGCTCATATCCATTTGTCAGGCAGATGCTTCGCTATACCGTCAATACGCCTGATTAGCGCGGCGGCATTAAGATCGTATTTTGAAGCTGCATGGTGTTGTTTAGGCTATTAATAGAGTCGCCGTAGGGATCACGATAAATTTCTTCAGCAGTTCTAAGTCTTTGCTGCCGTTCTAATTCAATTGTCTGGCGATCAATTGCTGCCGCCACTGGATCTGTCTTGAGATAATCAAAAGCGGAATGTTCGTCACAAGCAACCGAAGGCGCTGACACAAGCAGCGTCATTACAAACACAGTTTTTTTAATCATGATTGACTCCATTGATAATGGAATCTTAGCGCAAGGTTATCTAAATGACAATAACCGATCAGATAAATGATTATGACCCTACGTTCGGATTAAGCACAGTCACCGTTGGTCAAATTAAAAGAGCGCTTATTGCTCAATCACTTATGCAGCAAGTGTCAGACGCAATTAATGCAGACGTAACCAGCACCGTTAATGTCGAATGGACAAATGGCATTTGGTTTAGTCAAGGCGACGACCTGTATAATTTTATCAAATCGACGCTTGGTTACACAGATCTTCAAATGGCTGCGTTAATAGTTGCTGCAGGAGCCTTACCACGATGAAAATATTGAATATTCTTGCAGCATTTGTTTTATTTCCACTTTCTGCATCAGCTCAATCTTGGCCTGATTCAAGCAATGCCACAACTGTAGAATGGGGAATGAACAGAACTGTCAGTCCATATCAAGTCGGAATACACATTGGAACGCAATGGTATCCTATTGGAACAATTACTTCTGGTGGAACATGGACAGGAACAGCAAATCCAGGCATCACTGGTGATTGTGTAACAACAGGAACAAATATTATTTGCACTAAAACAAATGGCGTTACTTTTAAGTCAGGGGCGACAACGGTTGTAGGCACTTCCGCAACCTACAATTTAGGCACTGCAGGCGCGACTATTCCTTTATTAAGCACTTCTAATACATGGGATCTTTCTCAAACATTTTCATCAACGATTGTCGCATCAAGTTTTGCAACGTCTAACGCATACGCTACAACCAATACGGCGTCTCAGCCTGGTATTATTGCCGCAGAAAAATATGTTCTAGTTAAAGCAAGTTCGCCTATATTTCCAAATACTTTATCAGCCACAGAATGTGGAACTGGCGCGACAATTGCCGCAGGCAGCAGCAATCAAGGCGGTCAGATTAAATTATCAGGCACTCCAACAACTTGCAGCGTTAAGTTTACTACGCCATATCCAAACTACGCTTATTGTTCATTAACGCCAGCAATTTCATTAGGCTCAGTAGCAATGTATATTGAACAAGCATACAACGGCGCTACGGCTTTACCTTATAGCCAAGGTTTTAGAATACATTTTTCAGCAACGCCGCCATCTGCCGTTCCAGTCAATTATACCTGCACTGGCAATTAAATTAATTGCCATGATGCACCCAGATCATGTGGAATTAATCAAGCGTTTAATGAATTTTGGAATGGCGCTTATTTGCGGCAAGTTTTTAGCAGAAATTGTCATAATAATTATCCAAGAAATCCAATGAGACTCAACGCGAAAGCGTGAGGGTGACTATGATTAGATTAACAATTGTTTTCATGGTCGCCACATTCATAGGCTCCTGGGTGCTGGACGTGTTCCTGCGGCCATAGAGCCGCAACCCATAGAGCATGATGAAAAAGTTTATACTGGTTATCGCCAGCTTGACGGCGCTTGTTTCAACTCCTGCTTCTGCTTCTGTCGATCCAATATCTGATTTTTTTGAAGAAGCATTTGGTCAACAAACAATTGAACCACAATACGTCAGCCGTAAGCACGGACGACGTATCCATATAGATACAAACTCAGGCGTTAATCAAATGATTGCTGACCATGTGTCAGCGCGAATTGGCTCTGAATGGGTATCAACTGCCCTTCAAATCGCTCGTATTGAGTCAGGCGGTCGCTGTGGGGCTGTTAATCGCAGCGGCGCAACAGGCGTCTTTCAGGTCATGCACCCAGAACGATTTGGTGTCAGCCGTGCGTCAGCTCGCACTTGTGCTGGCGGCATTGCTGCTGGCGTTGCGCACATGGAAGCTTGCATCGCTAAAGGTGCCAGAACATCAGCTCAGCTCATGCGTTGCCATAACAGCGGATCGCCGTTTGGTCGTGTTGAGCGAGCATACAGAAGGTATGTGTAAATGAATACTTGGCCGCTTCAATCAGAATGCCTTGGCAAATTTGGCAATCCATATGCTCCAGGATGGGGCAATACGCACATTGTTCATGTCAACTGCCCTTGGCAGCTACACATGGGGCCACTGCATATTCCCTACATTAAGATCAATAAGATCGCATCTGACAGCCTGACACGCATTTTAAATCATGTCTGGGATTGGTCAGGTAAAGATCCTGACAAGATCGCGTCAATTCATGCAGATCAGTTTTCAGGTGATTGGGTCATACGCCAAGCGCGTGGATTAAAAATGATCTCCATGCACTCCTTTGGATTGGCTGTCGATTTTGACGCGCCACACAATCAGCTTGGAAGCAAAAAGCATTTTTTCCAAGAAGACAATCCTCTCATCCAAGCCTTCTTAGATGAAGGTTGGACGTGGGGTGGTCGCTGGAGTCGTGTAGACGCCATGCACCTGCAAGCAGCGAGAGTAAAATGATCCGCATATTACTCGCCTCTATGCTGTTTTTAACCGCCTGCACACCGGCAAAATACATTGCCGACTGCACGTTTGTTCAACCTGAAAACTGTAACTAGGAGATTAAAATGAATACGATCTATCCATGGATTATTGCTCGCCTTAAAGAAAGTTCAACTTGGGGCGGAATTGGAAAGCTTATCGCCGGATTAGCTTTTCTCCCTCACGCTACTGAAATTGGCGCTCTAATCCCTACTCTTGGCGTTTTGGTTACAGGCATTATCCAAATCGCAATTCCTGACACGCCTTCTAAATGAACGCTACGGTTATAGCCGCATTAATTTCGCTATTTAGTCAACTAGCGAATGCCTATGTGAGCTTTGTTACCTGGCTGCATGAGCAAGATCTTGTGCAGTCAGGGATCGCTACACAACAATTGGAAGATTTGAAAAGGCAAATTCATGATGCGCAACTTGCTATTGCAGCGCGTGAAGCTGTTCGTGCTGACATTGCCGCTCATCCTGACAGGTTGCCAATCGACGACCCCTTCCTCCGTGACTAGCGGAATTTCCTTCTGTCAGGCAGCAAGGGCTATTTATTATTCGCGGCATGACACGCCGCCAACAATCGCGCAGATACGAGAACATAATGCCGTTGGGATTGCGCTCAACTGCGGCTGGATTTCTACCAAAAAAGGCGCAGTCAAATGACAAATCATGAACCAACAATTTGGGAAATTTTGACCAGTTTGTTTGAGACAACAAACGAAAAAGTTACAGCAATCATTTCAGGAGTAGCTATTATCAGCCCTGCATTTCCTGGTCTCAAAGAGACTTCAGACTCAGCAGCCCTTTGGTTGCCTATTCTTGGCTGCCTTTGGCTAACAAGTCAGATCATCCATAAATGGTGGCATTTCATCCGTCCTCCGAACTCTGAGAAATAGAGGCGGTTATGAAGGATGAAAAAATTAGCAAGGCGGAAGCCAAGCAATTAATCGCGTCCATAGAACAATTTCTACGTGATGGATGTCTTCCTCCTCATATTAAAGCCGTAAGCCATCAAAGATCCTCTATTGCGCAGGTGGCTAATCAGAGAGGCGTTCATCGCCAAACTATTCAGAGGATGCTTGCTCAAGTCAAAACACAACATAACATTGAACCAGACTGGAGCCTGTATGTTGATACTGAAAATTCAGATCCTAGAATTATTACCGCTCTCCGTGCGGAGAATGGCGAGCTTAAACGCCGCTTAAAAGACGCACATCTTGGCTCATTAGACGATGACGCAATTAGGGAAATTCTTGGTGGCATAGTTGCTGCACCAGCAGAACCGCCAAAATGGCTGTTGAATACTAAAAGCACTAAAGGCTCTGAGCCTGAAGTTCCTGTTACGATTTGGTCAGATTGGCATTGCGGCGAAAACGTCAGCCTATCGGAGACAAATCATGTCAATGAGTATTCCAAAGACATCTTTCTTAAGCGCGCTAAGCGGCTTGTTGAAAGGACTATTGACCTATGTATTAACCATGGGCCAGGTCGCTATCCTGGGATTGTTGTTAATATATTGGGCGATATGGTGTCAGGGGGGCTGCACCCAGAACTCAAAGCTACAGATGATGAAGAGGTCATACCGGCAGCGCTGACATGCCGTGACACGCTTATCACCTGCCTTGAGGAAATGATTAAAGCCTTTGGCCATGTCTATTGCCCCTGCACTGCTGGCAATCATGGGCGCACTACGCACAAGCCAGAGTTCAAGCGTTACGTCTTCAAGAATTTCGACTGGCTGATCTATCAGCTTCTCGCTCGGCATTTTGCTGGACGTAAAGAAATCGTCTTCGACATTCCTGACAGCAATGAAGTTTATTACCGCATATTCAGCCAGCGCTATCTTGCCATGCACGGCGACATGATGGGCGCAAAAGGCGGCGATGGCATCATAGGAAGCATTGGGCCTATTAGCCGTGGGGAAATGAAAGTCGGTCGCCAGCAATCAGTCATAGGCAGGGATTACGACATCTTGCTTTGCGGCCATTGGCATCAGACGCTTTGGCTGCCGCGTGTCATCGTCAACAACACGCTGAAAGGATGGGACGAATATGCTCAAAAGTCTCTTCGCGCTCCCCCTTCTGTTCCTTCTCAGTCTTTATGGTTTGTCCATCCTCGTTGGGGCAAGACAATGCACCGCGAGGTGTTCGTCGAAGATCCTGACACGGAAGAAAGCGTTCCTTGGGTAAGTATTTTCGAGGCATAAATGCAAGACAACAATCCTCACAATGATCGAATCTTTTTGTATGTTCCTTTTTCATGGGTGAATAAAGCGTTTGAGGTTGGATGGGAAAGTCCATCAGACCTCGGCCCTCCCCACAACCATCATTCAGTATTGATGGAATGGAAAAAAGGCGGCGAGCCAGTCATGCCTTTTAAGTCAAAGGAAAAGCGTTATGAGAGACGATGACGATGACGACTTCTCTGACATCGAGACACCTGAATACGATGAGCCGCCGCTAGATCCTGTAGCAGCCAGAGCAGAAGCTACCTGGCGCGGTATAGCTTTGCTGGATCATATTAAAGATCCAGAGCTGAAGGCTAAAGGCGTCCTTATGTTGGATGCTATTAGGCGTTCATTTAAAACGCTGCCACAAGGCGACCTGTCCAGCATACAGGGAGGCAAGCAATAAGTTTTTACTCTTAGGTTTAATTATAATTTACTAACTACAGTCTGACTTAGCGTAAGTGACAAAACATAAACTATTTTTTACTTAGGTGTAGGGTTTATCACGATAAGTAAAGTATTGTTTATTTATGGATCACAATCCCTTTTTGTGAGTCACTTATGATCCATATCTGCCAGATATGTCGCAGGAAGCCGACATTTGCGACATATTTGTAAAACGTGTCGATTGCGACGACATTTTGCCGTATGTCAAAGTGTCAGAAAATTGGGTATGTTTTGACTACCAATTAGCGAGCCTTTTACTGCCAATCTGCCGCTTTATGTCCGATCTGACATAATTCTCATTTATGTTGGATTTAGAATATTTACCGCTCAGTAAAAATATCACCCTTTTTTATGCAAAAGGTGTTATATTTACCGTTCGGTATAATTAGCGCCAATTTTTATTAAAACGCTGTTCTGCAATCGCTTCTATTTCAGCGATGCGTTTATTTTCCTCGTTTAGTTCTATGTCAGCCAAATATTCCAAAGCCAGTTCCTTTTGCTGCTCCCATAGTTCATTCGCGCACTTTAGTTCGCGCTGTAAAAGCTCAATGGCGTCGGCGGCTTCATTGCAGAAGCTCTCAGGCCAACCTGTATCGCAACAACATTCACTGGCTGACTTAGCGGCACAAGTGCAGTTTAATTTTTTGCCACGCAATCTCTGAACAAGTTCTGAATAGT